>Ga0316190_10003443_pt1 | contig 11490 bp, 10 predicted proteins | sample Eddworburrow2_MG_FD_204929 | JGI IMG/M metagenome (GOLD analysis project Ga0316190, IMG submission 204929) | Coastal sediment microbial communities from Maine, United States - Eddy worm burrow 2 | ecosystem: Environmental > Aquatic > Marine > Coastal > Sediment | place: USA: Maine | collected... | reverse complement strand
TTGTAAACCCGCGGCCTTCCGGTAAAAGGCGGCACCGTTGTTTTCAATACGGATTGCCATTTCAAAAATCTCATCTGCGTTAAACACGATGGCCATTTTTTTCCTCCTTTTTTTAATGGGTATGTTTGGTCATCTGGAGGCGATTTGCGTCAAAAACTCACAAGAATACTTATCAGGACAATTCGATGGGAACACCTTTCTTTTTAAGATCTTCAAGTATCTCTTTTAATTGGGCTTTTTCACAATCTTCAATGTGATAGATATTTTTTACGCCATCCATAAACAGTAATACAAAATGGCCGTTGTCATCAATGTAGGCCTTGCGAATATACTCATCGTCAAGCCAGGGAGTGAGTGCTTTCATAAAATCGGACAAATTACATGTTTTCATTGAAACACCTCCTAACTTCCTGAGTTTTCAGAAATGCCGAATGCGGCGTAAAAAACCATTTGTGATGGGGTTGAAAATTTACCATATCCTATTTCCATCAAAAGACAAAGTCAAAAAGGAACATGTCTTTATGTTTATCCCATGTGATTTGTTCAGGAAAAAGTGGTTTGAAATTATGGATAAGATGTTTATGTATAAATTTCATTATCACTTGCAACGTTTATGAGTAACATCTATGGGTGTTAAACCCAAGTGTCAAAATAGTGGTTAAAAAACCAGTCCGACAACCTGGTAGATTCAGATTGTCGAACAGTTAGGAACAATTCTATGAATAAAGATATGGATACGTATCGGTTCTTTAAGTTTAGCCCGGTACGTCTACAGGAGCAGCAGTTCCACCGATATAATCAATGACTTCGTCATAGGTATTGGTTAAGTTGCCCTTAACACCCTCAATTTCATCTCTTATGGGCTTCCACTCCAGAGGGCATTCCACCCTTAGCTGATGAATCCTGTCTTCCAATTCAGTGACAACCATCTTGAGGTCTTGAATGTTTGGAAGAATTTTTTCCAGTTCCGCAGATCCCAATTGATCGGCTTTACGAATTGTGTCAAAAATTTTTGCCTTCCATAAGGTCAGCTCCATATCCACATTTGAACAATAGTCTTTTACTTCCATAATTTCCTCCTTTTTAAATTCGAGTACCTCCCGTAGATGATGTAACCAATTTAAGGTAACCCGGTTAAGTGTTTATAAAGATCTGAATCTTTAATAATCAACATTTTATATTGCTAATCAAGATAAACTCTTTAACCATAAAAATAAGATCATAAACATTAATTTCAATAAGAGGTGATTTTGAGTTTTATAGTAGGTCAATACCCTCAATTGTGGAGTTGGATTTCCGGGTATGGGAGTATTGTATTCCTGAATCTAAAGAGCAAAAGCAATGGTTGTGGTTCGTCGCACTTTGTTTGGGCGGGCTATCCGCCACGTTTATACTGGCCACGCTTGTTCGTTTAGCGATATCTATCCAGTAAAATCGTCCGGAAGCCTATAATTTTCCAACCGGAAGTTTTACGACCGAACTTCCGGCCGCTTCTGAACAGTCATGCTATAAATTTGACAGTGAACGGATGAGGTCTTAGTTTTCAAATGATTGATAGGAAAATACATTAAGCAAGTAACAGGAGGTTCTATGGAACTGACAGAATATTTTAAAAACACTGAAGGATTTGGTGTGTTGGCCACGGCAGATGGTGATGGAAAAGTCAATTCAGCGGTTTACGCCCGGCCCCATGTGATGGAAGACAGCTCACTGGCGTTTATCATGAGAGATAGATTGACGCACAAAAACATTCAATCGAATCCCCATGCCACCTATCTTTTCAAAGAGGATGGTCCCGGATATAAAGGCAAACGGATTTACTTAACCAAAATTCGAGAAGAAGAAAATTCTCCATTGATCGATTCTCTAAGTCGGCGGACCTATCGTTCCGACGAGGGTGGCAAAGAGTCCAAATTTCTGGTGTATTTTAAACTGGAAAAGGAACGACCCCTTATCGGCGGATAATAGTTTTAAAAAGGAAATTTATTCATGATTCGTTTCGGCCTGTGCTGCATCTTTCGTAAAGAATCCATTAAATTCCGCCGAACAACCGCAAAATTTCTTCAGGCCTTTCACCGGAATCAACAGCTTGAATACCTTGCCGAAATTTGCTTGCACAATGCCTACGCTCTGCACAAAGCCCTGGAATATTGTAGCGATTACGATATTAAGGATTTTCGGATCAACAGCCAGATAATGCCCCTAAAAACTCATCCCGATGTAGGCTATTCCACGGAAGATCTACCTTTCCACGATCAAATTATACAATCATTCAATGACTGCGGCCGGTTTTGCCGAAAGCACGACATCCGGACGACGTTTCATCCCGACCAGTTTATTTTGCTCTCGTCACCGAAGAGCGAGGTGGTTCAGCGCTCTGTAGCCGATTTGATCTACCAGGCCGAGGTGGCCCAATGGGTAAATGCGGATGTCATCAACATCCATGGCGGAGGAGCTTACGGAGATAAAAGCACGTCGCTGCGCCGCCTCCGAAAACGAATCGAACAACTTCCCCAGCCGGTGCATTCGAGATTGACCCTGGAAAACGACGACCGGGTGTACACGCCCTGGGATTTGCTACCGGTCTGCAGGGATATGGAAATTCCGCTAGTGTATGATGTGCATCATCATCGCTGTTTGCCCGACGGCAAAAGTGTTGAAGCAATTACGGAACTGGTTTTAGGCACCTGGAACCGCGAGCCGTTGTTTCACCTGTCAAGTCCCAAGTATGGCTGGGAATCCGGCAATCCTCGCAATCATCATGATTACATCGATGTAGATGATTTCCCGTTGTACTGGGCAAATCTCGACATCACGGTGGAAGTGGAAGCCAAGGCCAAGGAATTGGCCGTGTTGAAGTTAAAACAAGACCTTATCGACCGAGTCTATAAGAAATAATTAACAACTTAACAAATTTTAATAAACAGATTCGTGTGTCAGTGGGTTGAGAGTATTAAGACCGAGTGCAAAAACGGTAGTTTAAAAAAAACTGTCCGACAACCAGAAAGGTTTAGGTTGCCGGACAGTTCGAAAAACTCTTATGGGATAATTAGGTTCTCTAAATTTAACCGGGTACGTCTACAGGTGCGGCTCTTCCGCCGATGTAGTCAATGACTTCGTCATAGGTATTGGTTAAGTTGCCCTTGACACCTTCAATTTCATCTCTTATCGGCTTCCATTCCAGAGGGCATTCCACCCTTAACTGATGAATCCTGTCTTCCAATTCAGTGACAACCATCTTGAGGTCTTGAATGTTTGGAAGAATTTTTTCCAGTTCCGCAGAGCCCAATTGATCGGCTTTACGAATTGTGTCAAAAATTTTTGCCTTCCATAAGGTCAGCTCCATATCCACGTTTGAACAATAATCTTTTACTTCCATGATAAACTCCTTTCTGAATTTGTTGACTTAATAATCAATGATTACTTTTATCTAAAAATCATAAACTAAAAAAAGCAATAACCATGCCAAAAGAAAAAAAAATGTAACAGCATAATATTGCTTAATAAAATTGAGAGAATATTCGGTGGAAACTGTTTTATGATACAATTGTGTATCATGAGATAATGTATCATAAACTTGTGCACGAAATTCGTTTAACTCTACAAGTAATTACCGTTGGCTATGCTCTATCGCTTAAATGGGATTTGACAACCCGTCAACAAACAGATTATCCTGTTAAGAAAGGAGGTTAATGATGAAAACACTCAATTTTAAAGATAAGGTCCCCCATTTTAATCTAAAGAATCAGAATGGTCAATTTGTACGGCTTTCTGATTTTGCTGGAAAGAAACTGTTTCTTTATTTCTACCCCAAAGCCAACACCTCTGGCTGAGCAACACAGGCAAAAAATGTGCGGGACGCACTGGAAGAAATAAAAGGCAAAAACATAACAGTCATAGGTATCAGTCCGGATACGCCTGAAAAACAGAAAAAATTTGATGATAAGCATAACCTGGGATTTAATTTGCTCTCCGATCCGGATCATAAAGTCGCAGAAACTTTTGGCGTTTGGGGTGAGAAAAAGATGTACGGTAAAACTTTTATGGGAATCATCCGTTCATCTTTTCTCATTGATGAAAATGGAAACGTCGAAAATGCCTGGTATAAGATCAGCCCCCAAAATACGGTTCCCGAGTTGATGAAGGTATTGGATTAAAATGACGCATTACGAAGACATCAAAAATCAAATACGAGAACTTTTCATTAACCAAAAATTGGCCGTATTATCCACTCACCATTCCGGACAACCCTACACCAGTTTGGTTGCATTTGTAGGCAAAGAAGACCTTAAAGAGATTTTTTTTGTAACCCCGCGAACAACACGAAAATTTGAAAATTTATCGGCGGATTCGAGAGTCGCAATATTGATCAACAGCAGTATGAACATGGATTCTGATTTTCATGAGGCTGTATCCGTGACGGCTTTGGGCAATGCCAAAGAAATCAACGGTGCTGAAAAAGATGAAATTCTCAGTCTTTACTTAACCAAACACCCCTATCTGGAAGAATTTGCAACATCGCCAACATGTTCCCTGGTGGGCGTAACCATAACGACATATGTTATGGTTAAAAACTTTCAACATGTCATGGAGCTGCATATCGATCAATGAACTGGATCTTATCCCCATCACAAATCAGCCGGGATGACCGGAACCGCATTGGCGGAAAAGCATATACCCTCTCCCTCATGGCCCGAGAGGGATTTAAGATTCCTGAGACTTTATTTCTGACGGTTGATGCATACAACGCGTTTGTGAATGGTGCCGGACTTCGAGAACGCATACTGCTTGAGTTGAATCGTAAGAGATTTAAAGACATGCGGTGGGAAGAAATCTGGGACTGTGCCACCCGCATTCGTAATATGTTCTTGAAAAAGCAGATCCCCGATCCGCTCAAATCATATTTAACCGAGAAAATTCAATCCCACTTCAGCGGTATGACCCTTGCCATCCGATCATCGGCACCGGACGAGGATGCTTCAGGTTCCTCTTTTGCGGGCTTACATGAATCGTTTGTCAACGTGCGGGGAACATCATCGATCATCGATCATATTCGATTGGTCTGGGCGTCATTGTGGTCTGACGCTGCACTCCTTTATCGACAGGAAATCGGATTGGACGTTGACAAGAGCGAAATGGCCGTTGTGCTTCAGGAAACGGTTACAGGGAATCGATCCGGTGTGGTTTTCAGCCAGAACCCCAATGATGAGACCCAGGTCATTATTGAATCTGTCTATGGGCTGAACCAGGGACTTGTGGATGGGATGGTAGAGCCGGATCGTTGGGTTCTGGATCGCGACAAAAAAACAATGTTGTCCCACAAATCGGTCCAAAGAAAACATTGGATGATTCCATCAGAACACGGCGTAGAGATGGTTGCCTTGCCCGAAGATTTGTCCAGGCGATCCCCTCTGAGCAGTGAGGAAGCACTTGACATATGTGAATTGGCATATCAGGCGGAAGCGTTATTTAAAGCCCCGCAGGATGTTGAATGGACCATTAAAAATGATACGCTGTACCTCCTCCAATCTCGTCCCATAACAACCCTGTCGCCCAGTGAAACAGAAGATAAACGTGCCTGGTATCTCAGCCTTCACCGAAGCGTTGAAAATCTAATAGCGCTTCGTACGACCATTGAAGAAACGCTGATTCCTGGAATGACAAAAACGGCCAAAGAATTGGCGGAACAGGATATTACGGTTTTCTCCGATAAAGAATTGGCGGATGAGGTCAGACGGCGCTGGAAGATTAATCAACACTGGGTCAACACATATTGGAAAGAATTTATTCCGTATGCCCATGGTATTCGCCTTTTTGGTCAGACCTATAATGATGCCATGCGGCCGGATGATCCGTACGAGTTCATGAATCTTCTTACCCAAACCAAAATGGTGAGCCTTGAAAGAAACCGACTGATGGAAGATTTGACATCCATGGTTCGCCAAGATCGTCAACTTTTTGAACGTTTGAAGGCCGGGGAACCGTTGAATCTCGATTCGGAATTCGGAGAAATGGTGAATCAGTTCATCGAAAAATTTGGGGATCTGTCCTGTGCAGTCACCGGCGGCACAGAATGTGCCACCGATACACGGCCGCTTTTTAAACTGCTGTTGGAGATGGCGGTCAACCCGTCTTCATTGGCATCTCGTAAAAAGCCGAAAGACGCCCGGACACTTGAGAAAAATTTCCTATGCTGTTTCGAAGGCTCCAAACGAAAAGAAGCCTTGGACTTATTGGATCTTGCAAGAAGCAGCTATCGCCTGCGCGACGATGATAATATTTATCTGGGAAGAATTGAAGCTCAGCTGTTAAGCGCTGTGAAGGAGGCAAAATTTCGTGTTGAAAGTTTCGAACGCCGGGGAACACACAAATCCGAACTCGACGATCTCAAATCGGTGATTCAGGATTTTGATTATGGCACTGATCATCGAAAAGTGTCGATAGAAAAGAACGAATATGGGAGTATGGTAAGTCCAAGACAGCTTGTGGGGCAGCCTGCCGGACCGGGATTGTCCAGAGGTAAGGCCCGGGTTATTCGTCAGCATTTGGATCTGCAGGATTTCAAAAACGCTGAAATCCTTGTCTGCGATTCTGTGGATCCAAACATGACCTTCGTCATCCCACTGGCAGCCGGTGTGGTTGAACGTCGGGGCGGAATGCTGATTCACGGAGCCATTATCGCAAGGGAATACGGATTGCCATGTGTTACCGGCATACCGGATGCAACATCTTTGATTCGTAGCGGCGACGACGTTACTGTGGATGGGTTTCTGGGGATCGTTACTATTTCACAGAGAAATAAAATGGGATTCGGTCAAGCCTTCCAAAAGTAAAAATGAATTTATTTTTATACGGATAAGTTCTGCTTCCGGATGGTGTATGAAATCTTTCATATGAGGAAAAGATTCCAGCATGTTGCCTCGAATCTTTTGTTTTTTGTTTTCATCAAGAAGGGGAATAAAAACACCGTCAATGGTCAACGCCTGAGCGTTGGATCTTGGTTGCGTTTCCCGGGAATCGATCAGAAGACTTACGAACGGATTTCTTTGCAAGTTTTTAAATTTGGTTGTATTTTTGTGTGTCAACATGTAAATTTCTTCACAGGTTGCAGCGGTGATATACGCCATGAGTGAACAATAGGGCTTGTTACCGGAAACAGTAGAAAGAACACAAACATTTTTCTTTCTGACAAAATCCTTCATTTTTTCGAGCATTATCAACCGCCTTCAAATAAACGTCTCGGAAATTCTATAACTTGACGAAACCATAAGTTTTTTTAATGAAAATTTGTCCATGACACTTGTATGGAAGAATGGAATGTTGGAATATTGGGAATAAGAGCGGAGACAACCTATTTAAATTATCAAAAAATCCTTTAAACTCATCATTCCATTACTCCATTATTCCAAAGATTCTCTCCGGGCCCTAAGCCCTGCAGGCCGGAGGCCAATTGGGGTGAAGCCCCTGAGTCCAAGTTCATGGAGTTTTTCTGCAAAATAACACCTTTAAGTCAAAGATAAAAGATAAAGTTTCAAAACGTTTATTCTTAATGGGTCGTGACGAATGCTCTATATAAAATTTTAATGACAAAAGATGAATCAACATGAGGTAAGCTATGGACGAAAAAATAAAGCTGGGTGTTAGTGCTTGTTTAATGGGCGAGCAGGTCCGCTGGAACGGCGGGCATGCAAGGGACAGATACCTGACCGACGTACTGGGTCAATACGTGGAATATGTTCCGGTGTGTCCTGAAGTGGAATGCGGGATGGGCGTTCCCCGGGAGACCTTGCGTCTTGTGGGCCATCCGGACAACCCGAATCTGGTCACTTCTAAAACAAATATTGACCATACTCTCAGGATGACCGAGTGGGCACGAAAAAGAGTTAAAGAACTGGAAAAAGAAAATCTGTGCGGGTTTGTTTTCAAAAAAAACTCTCCAAGCAGCGGCCTTTTTAGAGTCCCGGTTAGAACGTCCAAAGGAATGCCTCAGAAAAAAGGGAGGGGCATATTTGCCCGTGTGTTTACGGAGCACTTTCCGCTGGTTCCAGTGGAAGAAGAAGGCCGGCTGAATGATTCCAAACTTAGAGAGACTTTTATTGAGCAGATTTTTACCTTGAAGCGATGGCGGGAAACGCTGTCCAAAAAGAAAAGTATGAAGAACCTGATCGATTTTCATGCTCGGCACAAGCTGCTGATTATGTCACACAGTTCAAACCATTCGCGGATGATGGGTAAGCGGGTTGCCCAGGGTGAAGCCCTTCCCTTGAAAGATGTATTTACCCAATACGAGATCCTGTTGATGTGGGCTTTGAGCCTGAAAACGACGCTAAAGAAGAATATCAATGTGCTACAACATATTATGGGATACTTTAAAAAGCAGTTGTCCACGGATGAAAAGCAGGAGCTGCTCGAAATCATCGAACAGTATAGACAGGAGTATGTTCCCTTAATTGTACCAGTGACCCTGCTCAATCATTACGTGCGAAAATATAAACAACCGTATCTGGCGCAACAGGTCTATTTAAATCCGCATCCTATTGCGCTGAAATTGCGCAATCATGCATAAAGACGAGGGAATTTCAATGAAAGACGACAAACCGATTTTGGTTGCCGGAGCCACCGGCTATGTGGGAGGCCGATTGATTCCGGCCCTGCTCGAAGCAGGTTATTCCGTTCGCGCCATGGGGAGGTCCCTTGAGAAATTGGCCTGTCGTCCTTGGGGTCATCATTCAAAAATGGAACTGGTCAAAGGAGATGTTCTTGATGTGGAATCTCTGAAAAAGGCCCTGTCAGGATGTGGGGCGGCATATTACCTGGTCCATTCCATGATCGCCCAGAAACACAAGTTTGTTGAAGCCGACCGCAGGGCAGCTCAAAACATGGTATTGGCGGCAGAATCCACCGGTATCGATAGGATCATCTATCTTGGGGGTCTTGCAGAGAAGAAGAACGGTATTTTAAGCAAGCATCTTCTTTCTCGAATTGAAGTGGCGGACATTCTTCAATCCGGCAGAGTGCCGGTAACCGATTTGCGAGCCCCCATGATTTTGGGATCCGGCAGTGCTTCCTTTGAGATATTGCGGTACCTGGTAGAACGCCTTCCCGTGATGATAACACCACGATGGGTGAGATCCTTGAATCAGCCGATCGCCATTCGAAACGTTGTCAACTACCTGGTCGGCTGCCTCGAACACCATGAAACCATCGGCCAAACCTATGATATCGGCGGTCCGGATGTGCTGGCCTACCGGGATTTGCTGGATATTTATGCCGAGGAAGCAAAAATACCCAAACGATGGATCATACCGGTTCCCGTGCTCACACCCACCCTCAGCGCATACTGGATTCATCTCATAAGCCCCGTACCCCATTCCATTGCGTTTCCCTTAACCGAAGGGCTGAGCAGCAATGCCGTATGTTTAGACAAACGTATTCTATCGATTGTCCCCCAGAAACTGATCAGTCCCCGTGAGGCGATTCGAACAGCCCTGGATAAAATCATCCGGGAACAGGTGGACACCTGCTGGGCCGATGCCGGAGAAATCATAACGCCTGAATGGGCCCATTGCGGCGATGCGGATTGGGCCGGCGGCACCATCATGCAATGCGGATATCGGGTTCGAATAAAAGCCGATTTGGATGACGTGTGGCTACCCATCAGCAGGATCGGAGGTCATACAGGTTATTATTATGCCGACGGTTTGTGGTGGTTGCGCGGTTTGATAGATCAATGGGTCGGCGGTGTTGGATTGCGTCGAGGGCGGCGTCACCCAACCGAACTGCGGGTTGGAGATGCTTTGGATTTCTGGCGAGTACTGGATATCACTCCGAAGGAGCGACTGATATTATTGGCTGAAATGAAGGTTCCCGGCGAAGCCTTGCTAGAATTTAAAATCGAGTCAATCGGTGATCAGTACACGGATCTGGAGATGCTGTCCCGGTTTTTGCCCAAGGGGATCTGGGGGATGCTTTATTGGTACAGTCTCTATCCGTTTCATGAAAGAATTTTTTTTGGAATGCTCAAAGGGATGGCCAGGGAAATTGAAAAACCTGTTGTATCCGGCCCTGAGCGTTTTACGCCAAGACTTCACGACTCCTGTGCATTACCGTCAGGACCATAGGCCTCAGTAAAGATAAGCGCTTTGAAAAAAGATGATCTATTATCACAACATTCAAGATACCCGCATTAAGCAATTGAACGATCTTGATATCCGTCTCGACGCAGATTATGTTCTTTACTGGATGCAGCAATCCCAGCGGGTGGAATACAATCATGCACTGGAATATGCGGTGCTGCAGGCCAATAACCTCGGCATGGGCGTTGTGGTAGCATTTGGCCTTATGGACGATTATCCCGAGGCAAACTTGCGCCACTATACGTTTATGCTGGAAGGATTGACGGAAACAAATGCTCTGCTTGAAAAGCGCGGCATCCACATGATGGTTCGCCGAGGGTCACCGCCTGATGTGGCGTTGGAATTGGAGCAAAATGCCGCGATGGTCGTCTGCGATTGCGGTTATCTTAAACATCAAAGATTATGGAGGGATAAGATTGCCCGAAAGGCTGCTTGTCGTGTCGTTCAGGTGGAATCCGATGTGATCGTTCCTCTGGAGACGGTCTCTTCGAAAGCCGAATATGCCGCCCGAACCATTCGGCCCAAGATAAAAAATCATCTTGATGATTATCTGGTCGAACTGAAGCCGATCAAGGTTCAACATTCCACCGTGAATATTTCCCTTGATGGTCTTAATTTAAAACGGCCGGCGGATATTTTAGCATTGTTAAACCTTGATCGCAGCATTCCTGCCGTGACCCAATTTTTTAAAGGAGGAACTTCCCGGGCCAAAAAAATCTTCGGCAATTTTATCCGGTCGCGATTTAAAAACTATGAAAAAAATCACAACCAGCCTCAGACTGACGACATCTCTCACATGAGCATGTATTTGCATTTCGGTCAGATCTCTCCACTCTATCTGGCGCTTAGGATCAACAAAGCGGATCATCGTCTGGATTCAGCCAAGACGTCATTTTTGGAAGAATTAATCGTACGGCGGGAACTAGCCGCCAATTTCGTTTACTACAATCGGGACTATGATAATTTCGATTGCCTTCCAGATTGGGCACGGAAGACCCTGGCCGACCACCGAAAGGACCGTCGACCCTATACCTATACCCTCAGACAATTGGAAGACGCCAAGACTCACGATCCCTATTGGAATGCTGCCATGCAGGAGATGAAATATACCGGATTCATGCACAACTACATGCGAATGTATTGGGGCAAAAAAATATTGGAATGGTCATCGTCACCGGAACTGGCATTTCGTAACACTTTGGCCATCAATAACAAATATTTTCTGGATGGCCGCGATCCGAATTCCTATGCTGGAGTGGCGTGGATTTACGGGGTGCACGATCGTGCATGGCCCCAAAGAGCGATTTACGGCAAGGTCCGCTGTATGATGGCATCGGGATTGGAACGCAAATGT
>Ga0316190_10003442_pt1 | contig 11495 bp, 10 predicted proteins | sample Eddworburrow2_MG_FD_204929 | JGI IMG/M metagenome (GOLD analysis project Ga0316190, IMG submission 204929) | Coastal sediment microbial communities from Maine, United States - Eddy worm burrow 2 | ecosystem: Environmental > Aquatic > Marine > Coastal > Sediment | place: USA: Maine | collected... | reverse complement strand
TGGGAGCTTGCGGCCAAGGAAGAGCGTGAGATCTCCATCGAATGTCGGATCATACGGCCCGACAAAGATTCAGTCTGGGTGCAATTACGTTCCCGATTTCTGTTCGATGATAATGGCAAGATCACTTTCGGCACTCTGGAAAACATCAGCGAAAGAAAAGCCGAACAGGAAAAAAAGGAGTTATTGATCCAGGAATTGCTGGACCTCAAAAAGAAACTGGAAATTTCCGTCCGCACCGATCCCTTAACCGATCTCCCGAACCGCCGGGGATTAGCTGAAAAATTGGAGTACGAAAAAGTCCGTTTCGATCGTAGCAAGAATCCTTTTTCCATTATTATGGGCGATATCGATCAGTTCAAAGAGATCAATGATACCTTTGGCCACGATGCAGGGGATCACATTCTGGCCAATATCGCCCGGATGCTGAAAGACAACTCTCGTAAACAGGATATTGTGTCGCGGTGGGGGGGAGAAGAATTTATCATCCTGCTCCCGGAAACGGATCTGGGAAATGGAGCGATTCTTGCGGAAAAATTAAGGGACAAGATTGAAAAAGAAATCTTTGTTTATCAGGGCACAAAAATTCCCATCACTCTCAGCTTCGGTTTGAGTGTGTACAATAAAAAAGGCCTGAAAACAGACGACGTTATCAAGCAAGCCGACCAATGCCTCTACGAAGCTAAAAACAGCGGACGCAACAAGGTCGTGTTCAAAAATTTCCCCTCTGAATAAACTGACAATTCCTGTTAAAAAACCTTTTCGCCTTTATTCATCCATATCGTCAAAAACACCGGAAGTGAGGCTTTTGCGAGCGGTGCGTGCTTCCTGTTCGGCGCGGGTGATACCCTGATCGTAATCGTTGTGATCCACGTACTGAAGTACCGGCGCCATCTGTGGGTGCCTCTGCAAATACAATTTCGTCATGGTCTGACAGACGCGTCGATATTTTGGATGCCCCGCCTTTTGCGTGCGCAGTTCGGTAAAATGTCCCAACTCCCTCAGATTCATTCCCATATTCCATCGGATAAAATGATTGAACAGAGAAGCGTACTGCGCCTCGGACCGCATCCCTGCGCGTAACAAATCGTTGTACAAACTCTCCGCACGCTCAAAACATTCCTGCGCGACTTCGCCTTTGCCGATCTCCTGAATCTCTTCAGGTATCGAATAGCCGAGCAACACTCCCATATCCTGTCTCTGCTGGGTCAACATGCGATGCCTCTGCAAATCGCGGTACTCGGCGAAACCGGCGATGATATCGAAATTGATGGGATACCCGTATTCCAGCGCGCGGCCCGGACGATCACGTTTCGATTTTCGGTCGCCGAAATAAACGGAAAGAATTTCCTTTCGCTTGTCTTCCGATAAAGCGCGAACGATTCCGCGAATCTGTTCGGTCGAGTGCTGGACGTATGGAAAGATCATAGATGCCAGAAGATTGACCGAATACTCCTCATCCTTATCCTCCAGCAGAACCACCTCGGGCGACGATTCGATGGCCACCCCTTGAAACAAACCGTCACATAGAGTCCGCATGGCGCGGTCGATGTCCATCCGGTATTCTCTTTTGGCGGCGCGTTTGATGAACGTCGGAATCTGCGAGTCCAGCGCTTCCTTGATTTTCTCCGCCAGATCCTGCGCCTCACTCAATTCCTGGCTGAGCAGTTTGGAGATGAGTCCGGAAAAAAACCGTCCGTTGCCGACGATTCCCATATTGGCCTGGGTCGCGGCGGGCAGGATACACCGGATCACGTCGCACGCCGCACTACGCATGGTGAAGCTGTAGGCGATGCGGTGCGCCCGGCGTTCGTTGTCATCCGTCAGATCACTCAGCCCGGCTTTTTGAGTACCGCCATTGCGTTCCACTTCGATTTGAAACTGCTCCGCAGGCAATCGTTTTCGGAACAGCTCCTGCATGGGTTCCACCATGCCCGCGTAGGTTTCAAAAATAAAATCCATGGTCTGCAGATAGGAATCTTTCAAACCGGACGCCATGATGTTGGCGGGACAGACGTAACGCCATCGCCCTTCCCTCTGCTGGTCGTACAACACGTAACGGGTGGATTCTTCGATGGGCGATCCGCCGATGCGGCAGTCCTCGATGATTTTCGTCATCAGGTTGGAAGTTTCTTCGATGCACAAAGGAGCGACCGCCAGTTCCGCCACCGACTCATCGCCGAATTTGTTGACGACGCGGTCGATCATCTCACTGCCCTTGACGTCGTTGGGCGTACCGTCGGGATTGAGGAACTCGCGCGCCACCGTTTCCTTGAATCCGGTCGGAGCCCGACTGTAACGCGCCAAGGCCGCGCCGATCACCTCGGGGTTGAGGTTCTTCAGAGAAAACACTTTCGCTTCCACGTCCGTCAGGTACGGGACGAGGATGGTTTTCTCGCGGTCGGTTAATTCATCGGTTCGTTTGGGTTTCATGGATGGAAATCTTTAGCGCACCGGAAACCCGTATCGTTGAAACGGACTTCAGGACGGCTCCAGCGCCGGAACGCGCTGTGCAGGGTATCTGCGTAATTCACCCACGATCCACCCCGCACCACTTTGAACTTTCCGGTCTTCGGCCCTTTCGGGTTGTAGTTGATTTTCTTTTTATAATAATTTCGGTCATACCAATCGGACACCCACTCCCAGGCATTGCCTGCCATATCATGCACACCGTAAATCGATTTGCCGGTGGGATAGCTCCCGACATCGGACAGGGTATTGACCCCCCGCCATTTTCTGCGGTAAGTCGCCTTGCCGGGCGGCGGTTCATTGCCCCAGGGGTATAAATTGCCAGAGGGCCCGCGTGCGGCCTTTTCCCATTCCGCTTCGGTAGGCAAACGTTTGCCCCGCCATTGACAATAAGCAACGGCGTCGTGCCAATTTACCTGAGTCACAGGCTGATTGCGGATTGTATCAGGGAAACCTTTCCCCTTCCATAAGTTCCCCTGCCAGCAGGCATCCGTTTCGCAGGTGTTGTCCAGTGCCGGCCGGTGCCCGGTGGCCTTCACAAATTCCAGATATTTTTCGTTGGTAACTTCATATGCATCGATCCAGAAACTGCTCACGTCAACGAAACGGTCCGGCATCTCATCCTTGAACCACCAACGGGTACAGTTCTTGTCCACCTTGGTACACATCTCCAGTATCTGGTTACTCTGCTTGAAGGACAAACCCATCCTGAACCGACCCGCTGGAATTTTCACCATCCCGGAAAAATCGTTATCCAAACCAACCGGCGCTTCCGGGGACTCTGCCTGGACACAGGGCGGCACTCCCAGTATAAAAAATAAAGCAAGGAGCATCCAACAAACAACCATCTGGTTACGACTGACCATGAACAGTAACAAAATCTTCCTGCGGTGAATTGAAATAAGGGAAAGAAGTCTATTCGGCGCTGGACTCTCCGGAACCTTCTCTAAACCGGGTCATCTCCTTGCCATGAATGTAAAACAGGGAAAGACCCAGAATCATATTGACCGTGTAAAACCAGGTCAAACGGCTATGGTAACTGTCAAACTGGGTCTGTAGCCTGATATCCGCGGGATTGGCCTTTTTCTGCTGGTCCAGTGCATGCATTTGCGGACGCAATACACTGCCGATATACAACGCCACCACGACCATGATCGCCAGCAATACTTCCCGGGTATATCTCTTTTTGGTCACTACATTTTCTACGTATCCGGCCCAGCCATTTTTATCCGCCAGAAACTTGATCACTACAGCGGCCACCATCAATCCCATGCACCAGTAAATGATATGAACATTAAACGCATCCATGATGCCGTTCATGACACTGCTCGCCAGCGGTTTTTGTTCTTTGAGTTTGATGCGAACCACGATTTCCGTCAAGATTCCCAACAAAAACATCCCGCCGACCCAGAGGCTCAGCGAGAACAGGTACAGCCAGTTAGAAATATAGATGAGACGCTTCATCTGAGTATGGAAACTCTCCTATCTGAATCCATTTTAATTAAATTGGGTGCCCTCAGGCGATCACCGATTGCCGGAAACCCGCTTGCGCAATTCCTTGAAACTGTCTTCGATGTCTTTGGCCTGTTTCATCTTCTGTTGCTCAACTTCCGGCAAGTCTCCGCCGAACCAGGTTTTGACCGTCGTCCCCGTCTTGTACCGGTTGACGGAATTGAGGATCGACAAATAAACCACCCCGTACAATACGGCGAAGGCATAAAGAGCCCACGGAATAAACGATCTGAGCCGACCTCGTTCCTCCGGCGACTTATTCTCCCACCAGGCCACAAGATCACGCCATTTGGATATCAACTTTCGCATACCATTTCCCGCAAGTCGAAAAATTTTCGAATCTTAAAGTCAACTATTGGACCCTGTTCCGCTTAATCCCGGCATCATAGCAAAACCCCTATGGCGATACAAGCTGACGCCTCCCAGAGACAGGGAGATTATGCTATAGTTGCCCCGTTTACCCGTGGTTAGCAACAGTTAACTCTATCGTGCGAGGTTTTCCCTTGATCGAAATTCAACCCGCTTCGGCTCTCCGTGCCACCGTGGCGGCACCGCCCTCGAAAAGCTACACCAACCGCGCCTACATTGTGGCGGCGTTGGCAGACGGCACCGTGCGTCTGGAAAACCCGCTGTTCAGCGACGATACCCGCTACATGCGGGAAGCTCTGCTCCAGTTCGGCGTCCCGGTAGAGGAAGAAATAAAAGCTGCCGTCGTGCAGGGTCAGGGCGGAAAACTGAGCGTTCCCGCCAGAGAAATCTCTATCGGCAATGCTGGAACCACCATGCGGTTTCTGGCCACCCTGGCCACTCTTGCTCCGGGAATCACGCGCCTGACCGGAGACAAACGGATGCAGGAACGGCCCATCGAGGACCTGTTGACCTGCCTGCGGCAGATGAATCTGAAAGCCGAATCCATTCTGGGCAATACATGCCCCCCTATCGAAATCCACGGCGGCAAACCACCAGGCGGAGCGGTATCACTGGCTGGAGACAAGAGCAGTCAATACCTCACATCCCTACTCCTTTCGTCACCTTATTTTCAAAATGACACCATCATCAATATCGAAGGCGAGCTGACCTCCAAGTCCTATGTCGACATCACCCTCGACATCATGCAGACTTTCGGCGTCTCTGTACTCAATGAGTTTTACCAGAAGTTCACCATCCCTGCAGGCCAGCGTTACCGGGCGCAGACCTACGCCGTGGAAGGCGACGCCTCCAGCGCCTCCTATTTCTTTGCGGCGGCAGCGGTTATAGGTGGGGAGGTATCGGTCACCAATCTCAACCCAAACAGCGTACAGGGAGACATCCATTTCCCGGACGCCCTCGAACAAATGGGTTGCGAAGTGAAACGCACCGGAGAAAAAATTACCGTTTTTGGAAATCCTTTACGCGGAATCACCATCAATATGAACGACATGCCGGATGTGGCCCAGACTTTGGCGGTGGTCGCGCTGTTCGCCGAAGGGAAAACCACGATGACCGGAATCGGTAATCTGAGAATCAAGGAAACGGATCGGATCGCCGCTTTGGCGAACGAACTCACCCGGCTGGGTGCCTCTGTCGAAGCGGGGGAGGACTACATCATCATCGAGCCGGGAACGCACCGACCCGCTGAGATAGAGACCTACGACGACCATCGCATGGCGATGAGTTTCGCAGTGGCCGGGCTCGGCATTCCGGGAGTGAAAATCAAGAATCCCCGGTGCGTTGATAAATCGTTTCCAGATTTCTTCGAGCGCTTTCAGGAACTTTATGGGTGACCCCAAATATACCAATCAACTGATTCACGAAAAAAGTCCCTACCTTCTGCAACACGCCCATAACCCGGTCAACTGGCGTCCGTGGGGTGATGAAGCCTTCGCCCTAGCCAAAAAGGAAAACAAACCGGTACTGGTCAGCATCGGCTACGCCACCTGTCACTGGTGCCACGTCATGGAACGGGAATCGTTTGAAGACCCGGAGCTGGCAGAATTCCTGAACGCCAATTTCTACGCCATCAAAGTTGACCGCGAAGAACGGCCGGACGTTGACGGCATTTACATGAAAGCCATTCAGGCACTGGGACAACAGGGCGGCTGGCCGCTGAACATATTCGTCACCCCGGACGGCGTTCCGTTTTACGGCGGCACCTATTTCCCGCCGATGAAGAAATTCAACCTGCCCTCTTTTGCCGACGTGCTCCGTTTTCTCGACAACATCTGGAAAACCGATCAGGAAAAGATCGCCAAGCAAACCGACGGGCTGATCACCTATCTCAAAAACTCCGCCATGCAGGAACCGAGCGGCGAACTGGACTCACTCGGCTTTCACGGCGAGGACAAGGCCCGTAAATTGTACGGCGATCAATACGACACCCTGCACCACGGCTTCCGCTTTCAACCGAAGAACAAGTTTCCGCCGTCGATGGGACTGTCCGAACTACTCAGACACCATCACCGCACCGGCGACGCACTCAGCCTGGAGATGGCGGAGAATACTTTGAAGGCCATGAAACACGGCGGCATCTACGACCAGATCGGCGGAGGCCTGGCGCGTTACAGCACGGACTACCACTGGCTGGTACCACATTTTGAAAAGATGCTGTACGACAACTCCCTGTTCGTAACCGCCTTGATAGAAACCTATCAGGTCACCGGTAATTCTGAATATGCAGATTACGCAAACGACGTGTTGGAGTACATCGACCGCGATATGACGCATCCCGAAGGCGGGTTTTACTGCGCAGAAGATGCCGACAGCGAAGGTGTGGAGGGCAAGTTTTATGTGTGGTCGCAGAGCGAAATCGAAACTCTGCTAGACCGGCAGACGGCGAGCGTCGTCATCCCCTTCTACAATATCACCCCGGCGGGCAACTGGGAGCACAACAATATTCCAAATGTCACCCGTTCCCCGGAACAACTTGCGAAAGAACAGGGCCTGGATGTTGCGGTGGTCAAAGAGGAAATCTCCAAAGGCCGAAAAATCCTGTTGGAAACGCGCAGCAAACGCATCCGTCCCCTGCTGGACGACAAGGTGCTGACCTCATGGAACGGTCTGATGATCTCTGCTATGGCGCGAACCGGACGCGTGTTGTCCGATGACAACCGCATCGTCACGGCGGAAAAAGCACTGGCGTTCATCTGGAAGCACCTGCACACCGATGACGGCAAACTACTGAGACGGTGGCGCGACGGACAGGCACGGTACGATGGCTATCTGTTCGATTACACCTCTATCGCTGTGGCTTGCCTCGAGCTTTACGAAGCTACCTACAATCCCGACTACATCGACAAGGCGGCGGAGCTGATGCAGACAGTTGAAAAAAAGTTCAAAGCGCCGCACGCCTATTACGAAACCGCCGATGATGGCGAAGAGTTGATCGTAAGGCAGATTTCCGGTTACGACGGGGTCGAGCCATCCGGCAACAGCAACGCGGCCCTCGCATTACTGAAACTATCGGCGTACAAACTCGATCTCGACCTTGAGAAAAGGGCGGAAAATATATTCGTGGCGTTTCATGCGGAGACGATGGAGTACGGACTCAACTCGCCGTTCATGATGCAAACCCTTCACCTGTACCTGTCCGGCAAAAAAGAAGTGGCCATCGTCGCACCGCGCGACCACGCCTCCGCCGACGACATGCTGAAACTCATCCGCACCGGGTTCTTCCCGAATGCGGTATTTGCGTTTGCCTGGGAGGACTCTCCGGAGAAACAGCGCATTCCCTTGCTGTCCGACAAAAAGGTGGTGGATGGCAAAGCCACGGCTTACGTCTGCGAACATGGAACCTGCCGGGCACCGGTGACATCCGCCGGGGAATTGAAGACTCTGCTGGACGACTACCGCTCCCTCTAGCGCCCCCACCGACGAGAAGGGAAACTTGTTGACGGTTGAGGGGGCTATAGATGATCTTTGATGGGTCCAGCGTCACGCTGGCCGGGCAAGGCCCGGAACAAATTTAAAACCTTAGAACTGCTCCTCATTACCATCGATTGCCATTAACCATCAGCCAATAGCCAGCGGGGGCTACCCCGTCTCCGGTTTTTGGTTTTGGCATTCAATTGGGGGGTATGCTAGAATTTTGCATCCCATTCCGGGAGGTCCGGTAATATCGGACAATCCAATAGCACACACTCTTTTCAGGTTTCGAATATGCGTACAGAATTGATCGAATCGATGATAAATGCAGGACTTGCCGGTCAGGGTATTTCACGCGAACAGGCGTTGGAGCTCGGCACTCTGGACCGTGAGGAGCTGGATGCTCTGTTCGAGGGCACCGATCGGGTGCGCGACCAGTTTATGGGCAATGCGGTTAAAATCTGCTCGATCGTCAACGCCAAGTCTGGAAAGTGCCAGGAAGACTGCGGGTTCTGCGCCCAGTCGTCGAAATTCGAAACCGACTCACCGGAATACGGCTTGATGAAACCTGAAGAAATTCTCGCCGCCGCGAAAGAAGCCGAAGCCTTCGGCTCCAACGAATTTTCCATCGTCACCTCCGGCACCGCCATGACCGACCGCAAGGAACTGGACACGTTGATGGAAGCCATTCGTATGATCAAAGCGGAAACCAAAATTGAAGTGTGCTGTTCGCTGGGATTGATGAGTACCGATCATCTAAAAGAACTCAAGGCGGCAGGACTCGACCGATTCCACCACAATGTAGAAACGGCGGCCAGTAATTTCGAAAACATCGTCACCACCCATTCGTATCAGGATGAGGTGCAGGCTATTCGCAATGCGAAAGATGCCGGACTACATGTTTGCGTCGGCGGAATTTTCGGGATGGGCGAAACTTACGATCAGAGGGTGGAGATGGTGTTCGACATCAAGGATCTGGAAACCGATTCCTATCCCATCAATTTCCTGAAACCGCTCAAGGGCACAGCGACGGAAAACATGGAGACAATTGAGTTGTACGACGCGTTGAGAACCATCGCCCTGCACCGGCTGGTGATGCCTCACATGGACCTGTTCGTGTGCGGCGGTCGGGAAGAGGTGTTTGCCGATCAGCAGGAGAAGTTGTTCGCGGCGGGCGCCAACGGTATTCTGGGCGGCAATTACCTCACTACCAAGGGGCAGGATCCCAAACGGGATATTGAAATGATTGAAAGCCTCGGCCTGGTTCCGGTTCTGGAATCGGCTTCCTCTATCTGACTCCAATCCCACTCAAAAAAAACGCCCCCGGGGAAACCCCGAGGGCGGAACAATCTGATTCTTTATATATTCTCGTCGATGATCTTTTTGATTTCGGCCTTGGATTTGACTCCGACGAGTTGCTGAACGACCTGTCCACCCTTGAACAACAGCAGGGTGGGAATGCCGCGAATTCCATATTTGGTGGCTGTCGCCGGGTTGTCGTCCACATTCAACTTGCCCACCAGTACTTTGCCTTCATATTCTCCGGCAATTTCTTCTACAGTAGGGGCTAGCATTTTACAAGGCTGACACCATTCCGCCCAAAAATCGATCAAGGCAGGCTTGTCACCCTGGAGTACAGAGGACTCAAACTCAGCGTCAGATACGGTGACGATTTTTCCCGACATAAAACCACTCCTTTAAAAAGATGTGTCTGGACCCGATGGTAGGATCAAGGTTAGAAAATTACCGGGGAAACTTCCCAAGAAAGATAATAATATCATCAAGCTACTCAATTGCGATGTTTTTTTCAAGGATGTTTTCGGCGCTTTTTGATATTATCAAGACCATCCGTGATTAGACCCCGATTCAAAAGGGTTTTCTTGCTTTACGATTTTAGATGGTACCTTCATCGCAAAGATTCAGGAGTCTTTAAATGCCCAATTTAATCAACTGGTTCGCCTATGACGAAATGATGAATCCCGAAGTTATCAAGGAATCGGGATTGGAATACGAGGCGGCCTTTAGCGTATCCCTTTCGGCCCACAAGTTGGTATTCAACAAAATCCCGGTGGATAACGGTGGCAAAGAAAACCTGGGGCATGCCAACATCGCGCCCACCCAGGATAATCTGGGAATGATGGAGGGCGTGCTGTATGAAATGTTGGAAGAAAACGTACCGAAACTCGATGCCATGTACGGTCATCCGGATGAGTACCAACGCAAAAAAATGCGCTTCACCAAACACGATTTCACCTTCGTAGATGGGATTGTCTATATCGCTCAAAAAGATCGAACGCAGAGCGGCCTGCTACCCAGCAAAGATATGCTTAAAATTTATAAGGGATGCCGCAAAATCCTGACCAAACTTTACCTGTCGAGACTGCTGATCCGCCCCACGGTCGGTTGAGCCCTCTAGCGAGTGAGGCTCCTTAGCAGGAGGGGCAACTTGCTAACGGTTAAGGGGTTATAGATGATCTTTGGGCGCGTTTAAAAAAGATGGGTCCAGCGTCACGCTGGCCGGGCAAGGCCCGGAGCTATTTTTTCCTGTTCCCCTGAGCCCATCGACAAATTTAAGGCAAGCTCTGTCGAAGGGAGCAGGGCGTCGCACGTTGACGGAATCAGCATGGTACCCAAGCCAAAAAGATGAAAGTTCCCTCAAGGGCGCTGGTCCGCCTCCCTTCTCTGAATTTCGTCAATGCCCTCTCCGGGCATCCGCAAGCCTCACATATTGATTTCCAATTGGCCCTGAAACAACACACAGCCTATTGCGAGGCGCTTCAAGCCGCCGGGCTGGCCGTGGAAGTTCTGGAGCCGCTGGACGATTTTCCCGACAGCGTATTCATCGAAGACAATGCGGTGATCCTGGAAGGCCGGGCCGTCCTCTGCTCGATGAAAGAAATCAGCCGCCGGGGGGAAATTTCTTTTTTGGCCGATGCTCTTCAGTCACGCCTGCCGACACTACAACTACAAGCACCGGTGTTCATGGACGGCGGTGACATCCTGCAAACGGAGGACACCGTATTCGTCGGCCTCTCCCAACGCACCCACAGGGAAGCAGTGGAAGCCCTGCAATCCCTTACGCCCAAACCGGTGGTGCCCGTTCATGTCAAACAGGGACTGCATTTAAAAACCTCGGTCAGCTCCTTGGGAAACCATTTGTTGATCATTCAACCTTCACAGGTGGACACCGAACCTCTCAACGGGTATGAATGGATCGAGGTGGACGAAGAGGAAGCCTACGCAGCGAATTGCCTGGTAATTGGGGAACACGTGATCCTGCCCGCCGGATTTCCAAAGTTAGAAAAACAACTTCAGGCGCTCGGTTTTTCGACCTTACCGGTGGAGATGAGCGAATTTCAAAAAGCCGACGGTGGCGTGACCTGCCTCAGTCTTTTGATAGAGGAAGTTTAATTTTTAAAACTGCGCCTCACTCACTGGCAAAAAGACCGGCTTCTGAGTTAAGCAAGCCGGACGATCTCCTGTTGCATAACTAAAATCGGCATTCTCTATAGACATTAATGAGATAAAAGGCAAAGGGGTCTTCTTCAAATCTTCTACCAATTGAAGAAGTGGAGGAAACCAATCACCAGCGGAAGGTTTGTTAAAAAAGTAAGACCAATAATCCACGGGTGCCAATATCATTAAATGGGGACGTGGACCTTTAAACTCAAACCCAA
>Ga0316190_10003441_pt1 | contig 11496 bp, 10 predicted proteins | sample Eddworburrow2_MG_FD_204929 | JGI IMG/M metagenome (GOLD analysis project Ga0316190, IMG submission 204929) | Coastal sediment microbial communities from Maine, United States - Eddy worm burrow 2 | ecosystem: Environmental > Aquatic > Marine > Coastal > Sediment | place: USA: Maine | collected... | reverse complement strand
TGAGTGATGACGAGCTGCTGGTAATAGCCGTCTGGCCGTCCCCGCTTGAGACGTTGGAACAGTGAAGCCACAATCACGATGGTGGCAATTACCGACAGTGCCGCCATCCCCAGACCCATCATGGCCGCCCCTGCCAAGCCCGCCGTGATCAATCCCACGGGAAACCAGAATAGGGTGGCTCCAAGACAGATAACACCCAGCTCTGAAGAGGAACACCCCCGAAAAATCAGGGGTTCCGTATTGAGTCGGTCAGCCAGGAAGGGTTTATGTTCCATGGGATTGTCCAGGCTTAGATGACAGCAGCAGCTTCAGTTAGCAGATAGGTCACAAACAGCAGCATTGCTCCGCCAACGATGCCCAGAAGACCCACTTCGGCCCATTCCGCCTTGCCGTTGCGTGCTTCGTTGAATTTGGCGATAGCGGTATAAGCGATCCAGATAAAACCCAGTACTGAGACAGTCAGGCCAAGGACAAGGCCACCATCTTTGACATAGCCCTTGATCAACTCAAGCCAGTTGCCAGCGGCTGGAGCAGTTGAGGGTGCCACTGCGGTGGGCAGTGCGGCCAGAGCATTGCTGGCTCCAAATGCCATTAGGCAGAGAGCGGCAGTGATGTGGTTCGTAATGCGTGTAATGATGTTCATTATCGTGTTGTCTCCAGTGTGTAAAAAAGATGGTAGTAAGGGTTGGAATTAGCGAATGAAGTAACCAAGGAACATCAGCAAAATACCGCCCCGGATAATCCGCCAAATAAGATCAAAAAATTCACCGCCGGCTCGCCATTGCCTCATCTGTGAAAAAGCCAACCAGGCCAGCCACAGCAAGGCGAGAGTCATGGTGATCATGGCGATACCCAGCAGCAGGTTGCTGTGGGTTACGCCGGAACCGGCGGCAAACGCGGCCTGCTGAGTGGCGTTCATTTGGCAATGGCGGGGCTACTGTCATGGTGACTATTCTCAAGACCCGCGTAATAACTATCCTCAAGCTCTGCACGTAGGATGGTGATGTCCTGCGGTGCCTCAATGCCGATACGAGCTTGTCCACCGTTGATGCTCAGCAGAGATACCCGCATCTCCATCTCTTCCCCGAACAGCTCAGCCAGAGTGAGATTTGGGTCGAGGTGTTCCAGCTGGAATGAAAATGACTCGCCTGTTCTTCTGGTGATAACCAGCATATTGATACTCCTGATTAGCGGCGGTAATCGCCTTTCAAGGGCGGAACCTTGCGGGGTTCTGCGCGGGGTGCATTGATATGCTCAGCGATGCCGGTACGAATTCTCATCAGGTCTTGGCGGAGCCAGTCATACTGAAAGCGAATGCGGATATCCGGCTCTGCCTGGGCTGAGGCCTTGTTGATGAGCGGTGTCAGTGCTTCCAGCTCATGGATCAGTCGAGCCAGGGCGGCACGTTCGCCATCGCTGTCTGCCAGTGCATTGAGTGAGGTCAGGCCCAGAGTGATGACAAGTAAAACGTGATAAGGGATGAGGATTTTCATTGCTTCCGGTCTCTCCAGCTGTGTGTTGCTGGAGATGATTGCCGGAAGTGGGAAAGGCGTCTATGGAAAACCCTTGAATCCAAAACTGAGGGTTTATTTATTTTTTTGCGGTTTGGTTGTTTGCGCCCTGATTTTCCCCTATTCTGGCATCAATAATTCATCGGTCTAAAAGCTGGTTGCTGAAAAGTACCGCTTTCCAATAAGGTTGCTAATCAACTGTAATCATTAAAAAAACAGCCTATCAATCGACTGTGAAGGTGAAGCTACCTGGATTTAAGGTTGGAGTGAGCTGGTGGATTAAATGAGAAGACTTTGAAAGCATCAAATTGAGAGAAAAGTAGGTTGAGTATTACTGGAATATGAAGCTGTGAACGCGGTTGAAATTGAAGAAGCCATAACAACACTAGCTGAACAGTCATTTGACTCAGAGGGGTTTCCCTTTGCCTTTTTAGAGGCATTCGGCAACAAGGCCACCACAATCAAGCGCCTGAAGAGCGGCTCTTCTAATGCCTCAGATATTGAAGATGGTGTGCTGCAACGTAATAACATCCACATTATCGTTTGTGCTGAAGGTGAAGTGACCGCGACACTCGCCAACCTCAAAGCTAGCCCAGCCACCAGCAAGGCAAAAGCCAAATTTGTACTGGCAACCGATGGAGTTGATCTGGAGGCTGAAGATCTGCTCTCAGGTGAAACTGTCGCCTGTCATTACCAGGATTTCCCCAACCATTTTGGCTTCTTCCTGCCGCTGGCGGGCATCACCACCGTCAAGCAGATACGCAACAACCCCATCGACATTCAGGCCACAGGCCGCTTGAATCGCCTCTATGTGGAACTGCTAAAGGATAACGAAGATTGGGCAACAGAAGAGCGCCGCCACGACATGAACCACTTCATGGCTCGGCTGATCTTCTGCTTCTTTGCCGAAGATACCGACATTTTCCGTGGTGACAATCTCTTCACCGCAACAGTAGATCAGATGAGTGACAGCCGTACAGGCAACACTCAGCAGGTGCTGTTTGAGCTGTTTCGTGCGATGGATACCCCCATTGAGGATCGTGCCGCTGCAAATCTACCCCGCTGGGCTGATACCTTCCCCTATGTCAATGGTGGCCTCTTTGCAGGTAACAAAGAGGTTCCCCACTTTAGCCGTATTGCCCGCTCCTATCTGCTGCATGCCGGAAGCCTGAACTGGAAAGAGATCAACCCAGATATATTTGGCTCCATGATCCAGGCCGTTGCTGATGATGGTGAGCGCGGTGAACTGGGCATGCACTACACCAGCGTCCCCAACATCCTCAAAGTGCTTAATCCACTCTTTCTGGATGACCTGCGTGAACAGCTGGAGCAAGCGAGTGACAATGGCCGGAAACTACTCAATCTACGCAAACGTATTGCCAATATTCGTGTATTTGACCCCGCCTGTGGCTCGGGCAATTTTTTGGTGATCGCCTATATCCATATGCGTGAAATCGAGGCGGAAATTCTGCGTCGGCGGGGTGAAGCAAATCAGAAATCATTCATCAAACTTGAGAGCTTCTATGGCATTGAGTTAAAAGATTTTGCCGCTGAGGTGGCGCGGCTCTCCCTGCTGATTGCCGAGTTTCAGTGTGATGTGCGCCTGATCGGGCAGAAGGAGGCGAAAGCGCTGGTGTTGCCACTGAAAAAGACTGGGCAGATTCATCAGGGCAATGCTCTGCGGTTGGATTGGCTCAACGTCTGCCCACCTACCCAGCTCGTAGAGCGAGTGCGAAAAGATCTGTTTGATGATATTCCAGAGCAAGCGGATATTGACTTCGATGCACAAGAAGCGGAGACCTATATTTGTGGAAATCCGCCATATAAGGGGCATAGTCAGCAAACGCCTGAAATGAAATCCGATCTTGGGGAGCTATTTGCTGACAAAATATCTTCATGGAAGTCTCTAGACTATATCGCAGGATGGTTCTTAAAGGCTTCAGAATATTTGTCTTTGGCTGAGGCAAAAGTAGGGTTTGTAAGTACTAATTCAATTTGCCAAGGACAGCAAGTGCCTATTGTATGGCCTGTTATTTTTGAATCTGGGATTGAAATATCATTCGCTCATACATCTTTTAAATGGTCGAATTTAGCTAGTCGCAATGCAGGAGTAACTGTTGTTGTAATTGGTTTAGGAAGGTTGTTATCTAACCCAAGAAAAATATTTGAATTAAACGAATCGGGTGAAGTTATTTCAAGAAAAGTTTCTTTTATTAATGCGTACCTAGTTAATGGTAAAAACGTTATTGTTAATAGTGCCTCGAAAGCTCCCCATGATCGTGCTCGGATGGTATGGGGAAATAAACCAACAGATGGTGGTAATTTCTTTTTTACTCAGCAAGAAAAAATTGAGTTGGTGAAGTCTCACCCTCAGGCGGAAAAATATATTCGACCTTTTTATGGATCGATTGAATTTATAAGAGGATCTCATCGATATAGCTTGTGGTTGGAGGATGAAGATATAGATGTGAAGGAGCATATACCAGAATTTGCAGCGCGGATTGACCGCATCAGGGCATTTAGAGCAGCAAGTAAAGCTGCAGAAACAAGACCAGCATCCAAGTATCCTCATCGCTTTAGACAGATACAGGGTATTGGGCGAGAAAATTCTTTTATTATTCCGAAAGTAAGCTCTGAAAGCAGGAGCTACTTACCAGTTGGTTTGCTTTCAAAAGGCTCGATAGTTTCTGATAATGCCTTTGCGATTTACGATGCTCCTTTATGGAATATAGCTCTCATTGCCTCACGCATTCATTTGGTCTGGATAGCAACTGTCTGTGGAAAGCTCAAAACAGACTTTCGCTATTCCAACACCCTAGGTTGGAACACCTTCCCCATCCCACCCCTCACCGAAAAAAACAAAGCTGACTTAACCCGCTGCGCCGAAGATATCCTATTAGCAAGAGAAGCTCACTTCCCTGCCACCATTGCTGATCTCTATGCTCCCGACAAAATGCCGGATGATCTGCGTCATGCCCATGAACGTAATGATGAAGTGTTTGAGCGCATCTACATCGGTCGTCGTTTCAAAAACGATACGGAACGACTTGAGAAACTGTTTGATCTCTACACCAAGATGACCGCCACCAGCAGCACGATAAAGCCGGCAAAAAAGAGAGACAGAAAAAAGGACGCATGATGACAACAGAACATAAAACCATTCCTTCCGTTTCTGTTAACTACGCTTGCAATGGCAGCTCAAAAAGCGCTAACGAGCTTGGAATGCGGGTGATGCAGGAGCGTGCCTATGAGAAACGGGGTGAACAGTATCTGTTGATTAAATCGCCCCCCGCTTCGGGCAAGAGCCGTGCTCTAATGTTTATTGCTCTTGACAAGCTGCACAATCAGGGTTTGAAGCAGGCGATTATTGTGGTACCGGAGAAGTCTATCGGAACCAGTTTCAATGATGAGCCGTTGAGTCAGTTTGGCTTTTGGGCTGATTGGCAGGTCGAGCCAAAATGGAATCTCTGTAATGCACCGGGTGAGGATGGCGGCAAGGTCAACTCTGTGAAGGCATTTTTAGAGAGTAATGATCGTGTACTGGTCTGCACCCACGCCACTCTTCGTTTTGCTGTTGATCGTTTTGGGATAATCCCTTTTGATAACTGCCTAATAGCTGTAGATGAGTTTCACCATGTGAGTGCCAACCCTGATAATAAACTAGGTGCTCAATTAGGTGCATTTATCGCCCGCGATAAGGTACATGTTGTGGCGATGACCGGCTCCTATTTCCGTGGGGATGCAGTGGCGGTACTCGCGCCTGAAGATGAAGCTAACTTTGAGTCTGTCACCTACACCTACTACGAACAGCTGAATGGCTATGAGTATCTGAAAACACTCAATATCGGCTACTACTTCTACTCTGGAGCCTACTCAGATGAGATTTTGAGTGTACTTGATGCCAATGAGAAGACCATCATCCATATCCCCAATGTCAACTCACGGGAGAGCACCAAGGATAAGCACAAGGAGGTGGAGCATATTATTGAGGAGCTGGGTGAGTGGTTAGGCACTGACCCAGATACCGGCTTCCATCAAGTTAAAACCCCTGAGGGGCGAACTATCAAAATTGCAGATTTGGTAGATGATGACTCTGCCAAACGAGAGAGGGTCTCGGCAGCCTTGAAACGGCCTGAGATTAAGAGTGATCGTAACCATGTGGATATCATCATAGCTTTAGGTATGGCCAAGGAGGGTTTTGACTGGATTTGGTGTGAACATGCGCTAACCGTGGGCTATCGCTCCAGTTTGACGGAGATCATCCAGATCATTGGCCGTGCCACCCGTGACGCAGAAGGAAAAACACACGCTCGATTTACCAATCTGATTGCTGAACCCAGTGCAGATGAGGAGGCGGTAACGGATGCTGTAAACGACACCTTAAAGGCGATTGCTGCCAGTCTGTTGATGGAGCAGGTGCTTGCCCCTAAGTTCAATTTTACTCCCAAAAATAAGAGTGGCCCAGTTGAGGGTTATGACTATGGTGAAGAGGGTTACAAACCTGAAGGCAATAATGTGGGTTTTGACGAATCAACCGGCCAGTTTCAGATAGAGATTAAGGGGCTTATCGAGCCAAAGAGTGGCGATGCACAGCGTATCTGTCAGGAGGATCTGAATGAGGTGATTACCGCCTTTGTTCAGGATAAGACCGCCCTGGAGCGTGGCCTGTTTGATAGTGAGACAGTACCAGAAGAGCTGACACAGGTACGCATGGGAAAGATCGTGAGAGAGCGATACCCTGAGCTGGATGAAGAGGATCAGGAAGCGGTTCGTCAACACGCCATTGCAGCGCTAAATCTGGCCCAAAAGGCCAAAGAACTGGTTAATAAGGATGATGAGCTTAAAGCAGGTAATACAGCTCTGATAGATGGTGTTCGTAAGTTTGCAATGGATGTACGTGATCTGGATATTGATTTGATTGACAGCATCAACCCCTTTAGTGAGGCGTATGCAATTCTTGCTAAATCAATGAGTGAAGCTAGTTTGAAACAGGTTGCTGCTGTCATTGCTGCCAAACGTGTCAGTTTTTCTATGGATGAGGCAAGAGATTTAGCAAAACGCGCCCTGAAGTTTAAGCATGAGCGTGGGCGACTGCCTTCATTGACAGCTCAAGACCCGTGGGAAAAACGTATGGCGGAGGGTATCGCCTTCTTACAGAAGAAGACAATGGAGGCTGCTAACAATGGCTGAGATGTCTGATCTGGAGTTATTAGATGCGCTCGGTGTCGAGAGTGAGACTAAAAAAAAGGTGGCTCACTCACCACGCGAAGAGAGAATTGTTGCAGGATTTGAAGAGATACAGCGCTTTGTCGAGCAACATAGTCGTCTGCCAGCTCATGGCGAAGATAATGATATTTTTGAGCGCCTTTACGCTACACGACTCGATCAGATTCGCAAACAGCAAGATTGTTATGATTTCCTTCAGGCATTAGATCATCAAGGCCTGTTGAGTGATTCAGTAACACTTGAGGAAGCTAATCTTGATACGTTGGATGATGAAGAGTTGCTCTCTCAGCTAGGTGTGTCGAAGCCGAGTGAAGGCGATGTAACCTTTCTAAAACACGTTGCTACCCGTGCGGAAAAAAGAGCTGCTGAAGAGATTGCCAACCGAACACCCTGTAAAGAGTTCGATAAGTTTAAGCCTATTTTTGAAGCAGTTCAGAAGGAGCTTGAGGATAAGCTAAGAGAGACCAGACCATTTAAAGATTATGCTGAAATACTTCAGGGTGATCTTTTTGTTCTTGAAGGTCAAAAAGCCTATGTAGCCGAGGTTGGAGAGGAGTTTATCCCTGAACATGGCCGCCCTGATTGCCGTTTGCGTGTTATTTTTGACAATGGCACTGAAAGCGATCTACTTATGCGCTCACTTCAGAGGGCGCTGAATGGAGACAGAGCGAGTAGACGCATTATTGATCCATCGCCGGGGCCGCTCTTTTCTGGAATAAAAGAGAGTGATGACCTCGCCAGTGGGACTATCTATGTTCTGCGAAGCAAATCTGACCACCCACTTATCACCCAAAATCGAGAGATTATTCATAAAATTGGAGTGACGAGTGGGCGTGTTGAACAACGCATTGCCAGTGCCAAGTTAGACCCCACTTTTCTAATGGCAGATGTTGAGGTGGTTAGCACCTATGAGCTTTTCAACATCAATCGCTCCAAGCTGGAGAGTGTTCTACATAAGTTTTTTGAAACAGCCAGATTAGATATTCAAATCAATGACCGCTTTGGACACCCCGTTGTGCCAAAGGAATGGTTTTTAGTTCCTCTATTTGTTATTGATGACGTTGTTGAAAAAATAAAAGATGGAACAATAAGTGGGTACACATATGATCTTGAATCAGTAGCCATCATACCTCTAGCAGTATGATTATGATTTACACTCTGCCTAACTGCACTGGGTCAATGTGGCTACTAAAATATTAAAGTCATTCCAAGATGTAGAGCAATATCTCGATGAGGTTTGCAATGAAGCAGACAAGCATCGTACATCCCTTGGGTTTTTGCCTCGACCAGCCTATTCTGAACAAGCCTATAAAGGCCAGCTTTGGATTGCTGTAGATAAAGAATCTGGATCAGCTTGTGGGCATCTTATGTTCGGTGGGAGATTTCCAAAGCTAAAAGTTATGCAATGCTTGGTTTACTCAACGTCGCGTAAACAAGGAATAGGTAGTTTGCTGATAAATGAGTTGATCTCATTTGGTGAAGCAAATAATTACATGACTATTTCGGCGCGTGTGGCAGCTGATTTAAAATCTAATAAGTTTTGGGAAAAAAATGGGCTTATCATTATTCAACAGCTACCTGGAGGATGTTCTAGAAATCGACTAATTAATATCAGGGTAAAAGAACTCAATAGTTTGTCACTGTTCCAAGGATTGCCTACATTCTTTGGTGCAACCACATCTGATAAATTATGTTTCCATAATAATGGGCCGAACTTACACACCCCTATATATGCAATAGATTTGAATGTATTCTTTGATATCACTAAAGGCCGTATGTTTAAAAAGGAAAGTGCTCAAATTATTAGGCAAGGTCTTTCCAACAGAATTAAGTTATATGTAACTAATGAATTTATTACCGAGCTGGAACGAACGAGCAATGATATTAAAGATGATCCAGTAATCTTATTTGCTAAAGAATTGCCTGTTTTGCCTAGTGTTGAAGAAGCAGTTCTTGATTCTCTTTATAATGAGCTGAGATTTGTGATTTTTCCTGATAGGTCGGCAAATGGTAAGGAATCAAGCAATAATAAATCAGATCTTATTCACCTTGCATCCTGCATTCATCATAAATTACATGGATTCATAACACGAGAAAAGGCAATACTAAGACATACCAATGATTTAAAAAGATCATACGGACTTGAGGTCGTTTCACCATCTGAGCTTGTATTTGAGTCTATTGAACTACAGCATGCCCCCCTAAATGTAGATATAAACGGGAATGAGCTAAAAGAGATTGCTTTCACAGAGGCTGATAGAGAAATGGCTGAGTCATTTCTTTTGTCAATTGGCTTGTCTATACAAGACTGCGCATCAATACTTGATCCTGGTGCAGTTGATATGCCAAGGCGGCGTATTTTAGGATTTGCGAGTACTTCAATTATTGCGATAGCTTCATGGGATGCTCCAAATATACGTGGCGGAGTTTGTGAGGCCTTTCTCTATATTAATACAACTCATCCTAACGTAAGTAAAATTACTGATCATTTACTTGAAAGCTTGTCCAGAGACTCCGTAGCGAGATGCTTTAAGCGTACCAACTTATCAATAAATCCAGGTGACTCTGAGTTAACAGCAATAGTGCTTGAGTGTGGCTATAGAAAAGTCAAGGGCTCTTACTCCAGGTTTTCTAAAGTAACATACTGTGGGCCAGTATTTTCTGAAGATTGGCCTGCCTTCATAAAAGCATATGAAGAAATATCTGGCTTTCGTTTGCCCTTAAGAGCACCTAATCATCAAGAATTCGAAAACTCCGGGGTTGTCGTAAAAAACACAGAAAGCAGTGACTCTTATAATGTTAAGTTGTTCGATTTTGAAACCCTTAACTCACCTGCAATTATTCTATGCCCGGATCGACAAGGTGTCTTAATTCCAATCAGGCAGATATATGCAAATGATCTTCTAAGTCAGGTGCGGCGACAAAAAGAGCTTTTTCCGAGTAGAGAAGTTCTATTGCATGTTGAAAAGTCATATTTTAAAAAGCCTAGCGGCACCAAGCGCTTTGCAAAAGGAATGCCAGTCATATTTTATGTTTCATCTAGTGGAGGAGGATCGAAAGAGGCTATCGGGTGTGCGCGAATCACATATAGTGATGAAATAACTCCTCAGGAAGCATGTGTAAAGCTAACAAGGCAAGGCGTACTATCTGCTAGCCAGCTTGAGTCTATGAAAAATAAGCATGGCTTAGTTCATGCCATAACTTTTGATAATTTCAACCTTTTCCCAAACGCCATCTCTTATGAACTGTTAAAAAAATTGGAATGTGTAAGCAAAGCAAATTTAGTCACCTCTGAGTTTTTGACTTATAAACAGCTTTGCGCGGTACTTATTGCAGCATATAAGGTGAACCATTAAGTTATGAGAGATGCGCTGATTTCAATTAAACCTAGATATACGAAAGACATTATATCTGGAAAAAAAACAGTAGAGCTGAGAAGCAGAATTGTAAATCTCGATCCAGGGACAACTCTCTGGATATACTCAACACTTCCGGAAGGGCACCTAAATATTGCAGCAAAGGTGCAAATGATTGATGTTGATTCGCCAAAGAACATATGGAAGCGATACTCTACTTCCATCGGGATAGATAAAAATGAATATGACAATTACGTGTTCGGAAAATCTATTGTATCTGCGATATGCATGACATCGGTAATCAAAATTGAGCCTTCAGTTAGTCTACATGAGTTAAGACAGATCCAAGAAGGCTTCCAACCACCACAGTTTTTTAAAAAACTTTATCCAGATGACCCTTTGTTACGACATTTATTTGCATTAAGACAATCACAAATGCTGTAAGTACCACTACGGATTAGCACCCTCAATGCCATTCATCATTCATGTGGTTGTTATCAAAGGGCTAACTTTGTCATGCGGATATATAATTTTACCCCTAATTACAAATACTTCTTAAACGAACTCGATGTAACCCCAACCGCCATACAAAACAACCCAGCAAACGGTAATATCACATAATTAGGATGCAACGAGACCGGCATACTGAGATAGACAAACCAGGTGCCCAGCACTGCCGGTAAAATAAACCGCTTGGCATGATGGTAGATAAATGAGCTTTCTCTTCCTCCTCCCCAGCGGCGCAGATCCCGCTGCACAAGTCCATCCGTAATCCCCACTAGGCCGAATAGCAGAAATACCGGCATGGCTAAAGTAAGCACGGCCATACGCACAGCAAATACCTGGGTGGTTGTCATGGCAGCTACCAAATAATCGGCCATCGGAATGTATATTTTGCGTAGGCTCAAACGCACTTTGTTGTCACCTGCATGTGGCGGGGTTTTCATCCAAATTATGAATTTCACAAACCCCGTTTTCTCAAAACCGTATTGGTAGAAAGTATCGGCAAAATCTTTGGCAAACCTCGTGGGGCTGGTGGTCACTATGGAGCGCTTAAAATCCTCATTGAGATAGGTAAGTTCTGAAGTCAGCATATCCCGGCTGTGGGCTGTTCCTTCATCCGGCCAGAAAAAAACCATGCCGACCCACTCTATCAGGATAGAGAAGAGCAGTGCCGCCAGCATCAGAGTAATGGCCTGGAAGATGATATGGAATGTCTGACCAATAATGCCTCGTTCAACAGGATGACGTTGGGTATTGTTTGAAGCGGCTTGTGTCATCAGCCTCTTTGCCCGTTATTCATATTCAGCCACCAATGATCATTACTGGTGTAGCGCCTTGCCATTTCAGCAGCTACACCTTGCAGGTTATCTGGCATCTCTGGGTCATCTTGATTGTCAGGT
>Ga0316190_10003439_pt1 | contig 11499 bp, 8 predicted proteins | sample Eddworburrow2_MG_FD_204929 | JGI IMG/M metagenome (GOLD analysis project Ga0316190, IMG submission 204929) | Coastal sediment microbial communities from Maine, United States - Eddy worm burrow 2 | ecosystem: Environmental > Aquatic > Marine > Coastal > Sediment | place: USA: Maine | collected... | reverse complement strand
ACTCGTCCTGGGGTTACGACCAGACGAACCTGGACTACTACCAGGTGGTCAAGACAACCCCGACGACCATCCAGCTCCGGCCCATCGACAAGCGGCTGACCAAGGGCAAGGGCGAGCCCACCGAGTGGTACATGCCCACCGCCAACAAGTTCACCGGCCCGGCTGTGCGCAAGAAACTCAAGGAGTACAACGGACGAGCCTACGTCGACCTCACGACGTACTCTTCGGCCTACAAGTGGGAAGGTAAGGCCCAGAGCCAGACCGGCGGGGCCTACGGCCACTAGCCGAATTTCACCGTGTGGCGCAGAGCCACACGCATCCGATTCTGGTTCGCCTTGAGGATGGTGTCGAGGAACTCGTTGAGGCTTAGGCCACAGGCTTGAGCTTGCATGGTGCAGAGCGCCCGGACTTTGGGGGACACGCTGTTCCACCCAGTGGGGTCCACTTTGTCGATCACCGCACCGACCAACTCACTGAGGGTCGGTGCGGAGCTGGCTTTCTCCTCATCGGGACCGTCGTCCCCGAGAATCTGACCCAGCGGCAGGGGCAGGAGGTCACCATCCTCGGCGTCATCGGGGACAGCTACGAGGGTAGCCGGGACAGATGTGGCCCAGCCATCATCATCCTCATCGATCTCGGCCAGAGCGGCGGCGAGCCCTCGGCGGGCGGCAGCTTCGATTTCTTCGTCCGTCACCGTGTTGGTGACCTCTTCCTCCTTTTCCTCTTCCTCTTCTTCCTGGGCTTGTGCCCAAAGCTGGTCTTGCTCGGCTGCGACTAGCCCTGACTGGGCTAGAGCAGTAGTGACACTGAGCCCTGGTTTGCTAGGCTTGGCGTTTTCCTCGACGTTCTCGATGAAATAGAAGGGCGTGCGGGCCGTGCGGTCTTCGGTGGCCTCTCCTACCTCGACGAGCACACCGAGGCCCCGACGAGCGGAGTCGAGCGAGATGTTCGAGATGGCTGCTACCTCGCGGGGTGTCGCCGGCCCTTGGCCGAGGCGAATTCGCTGCTGAAGCACAGCAAGGCAGACCTTGGACTTGTAGCCGTCCATGAAGTGGATGGAGCAGGCATCGAGCCCATCCAGCAGGTCCGCCATCTGCGAACCCCGTGCCGTGAACTCGTACTCGCCATCTTCGGTGAGGGTGAGCAGATTCTCACCCGTGGTCATCCGCTGGAGCAGCGGCACGAGGGCGGACGGGGCGATGTAGGCCTTGCCGTAGATGTCGGGTGCTGTCTTACGGCGGTTCGCAATGAAGCTCATGATGTCGTCGAACTTGGTAGGGGAATCCAACAACGCCCGCTTACGGACGATGTAGAGGATCTCGAAAGTGCGTGCGTTGGTAGCCATTGGTGTCTCCTGGTGGCGTTTCCTGGTCACACCCCTCTTACCCGTCTCCGTTGGTGATGAACCGTCCCTCAAAATTATGGGGTCCTGTCAGGAACCTCCCGTGACAGGGTAGGGTGTTGCACGGAGGTATCCATGGCACGAAGACCTTATGTTTCGGCGTATTTTTCGCCCAAGTTGGGAGCGGCTGATCAAGTTGTCGGCTTCATCGACCGCTGCGAGCACACGCTCGACATCGCGGTCTACTCCCTGACTCACAACGACATCGCCGAGGCCATCAAGCGTGCCCAGCTACGGGGGGTCCGCATCCGGGTGCTGACCGATTACCTCCAGAGCAGGGGTCAGGGCTCGGATGACGAAGCGCTGGAGGACGAAGGTATTCCGGTTCGGCGGGACACACAGCCAGGCGCAATGCATCATAAGTTTTGCATTGGCGACAGGAAGGCGATCATCACAGGCTCGTTCAATTGGTCGCTCAACGCGGACCAGCGGAACGCCGAAAACTTTGTCGTTATCCGGCTGAGCTACATCGTCAAGACGTTCCAGGCGGAGTACAACCGCATCTGGGCCCTCAACGAGAGCTAGAGCCCTTCCCAGACTCGGCGACGGTGCGGCTTGGAGGCAGGCTTGGGGATGTGCCCCCAGGTCTTGCCTGTTTTGATGTTGGAGATGGTGCGGGGGGTGACACCATAGTCCAGGGCGATGACCGTGAGCTTCTCACGGTTGGCAAGCCGCTGGTGGATCACCACGATGTCCTTGGGCTTGAGTTTCGACCCTCGGACGAAAGCACCGATCAGGGAGGACCGGTTGAGGTCGGGCCAGGACTTCCCTCGAACCAAGTTCGAGATGGTCCCCGGTGACAAGCCGTACTCCTCCGCCAAGACCTTCTGCGGTTCGCCCGCAGCTACCCGGTCAAAAATTGCCTGTGCCTGGTCCCTGGTGAGTTTCTTGTTCACTGAAACCAGGGTACTCCGTGTGCGAAATCAAATCCATTTCGGGGTTCGTTAGGTTTCCTATACCTCAAGGATAGTGAGCCGACCGGAGCGATACACCGGCATGGAGGAACCTCATGGCGAATATGGACAATGGGCCCGGTGGTGGAGTTGGAGGTAGTTCGTACCTTTACGACTATGGGACCAGCCCGAATACTCGAACAGCGGTCTCCCAGAAGGTTCGCCTTCTGACTCCGCACTACGGGTCTTCGGCCGCGATGCACCAAATGGGCGTCGTATCGAGTTTCAACCCGTCCCAGAGTAGGACGGTGGAGCCGGTGCGAGGCGTTGGCTTTGGCGACCAGATCGCCGAGTTGGTGCCCAGCGTGACCGAGCCCACTACGGGTTCGTTCGAGCGAGCACTGCTCTACTTGTGCAACCTGTGGCAGGCCACTGGCTACGCTTCAGGCGTGGACGGACCCGTTCGCAGCTTGGCGCATCACCGCTGGCCGTTCGACATCGAGCAGCAGCTCGTGTTCTCCAGCCAGGCAGACATTGACCTGGGTGTGGCTAACACCGGTCACCAGGGCGGCACGGGTTCGTTCGACGGTGGCGTCAAGCAGGTGGTCTACCCCAAGGTGACGCCTGACTTCGGCCCTGGCGGCAACGCCGCCACGGGTGTGGGTTCGGGCGGCGACGGTACGGCCCCTGGGTCGGCTCGTGGTCACTCGGCCATCATCACCATCTACGAGGCGTGTTGGTTCACGTCCTGGAGCACCACCTTCGCGAAGGACTCCGGGATGATCATGGAGACGGGCGATGTCACCGTTTCCGACGTCCACGATTTCGCGTCGATGTACGGCGAGTTCCTCGCCACGGGCAACGACCCGACCATCGGACAGCTCGGGTCCATTCGCTTTGGCGAGTCCAACCCGAACTTCCAGGTCGCGCAGGTGGGTGGTGACCTCACGGGTGGTAGCGCCCAGTCGCCGTTCATCAACAGCTAGACCGTCCGGGAGCAGTAGCCGGGCTGGGTAGAATGTAGCCAACACCTCCCCCCGATTTTGGGGGGATGGTTGATGTGACCACGGAAACAGCCGGTGGCCCCGAAACGGACTGACGGACGAATGTGATAGCTCTCGCTTGCTCTGTACCCCCTGCCCTTCTGGGTGGTGGCCAAAATGTGCTGACGACGGATACGACCAGATCACACCCGCTTGTGCTGTCCAGAGCCGCCACGCTGTTTCCCCAACTACCAGTAGGGGAACGAGCAGATGCAGATCGATTTCAAGGCCCTGGAGCAAGCACTTGCTCCAATTAAAGAGATTGGCCAGGGTGAGCTGACGTTTGACGCTGGCACCACCCCGGTAACTCTTCGTATCCTCCTTCCCGTTGAAGAGCTGGAAGTCCAGCGGTTCGCTGGGGTTGTGTTCGAGAACGCCTCGGAAGATACGACAGAGACGGAGCAGGCGAATAACGCCATCTCGTACCTCGACAAGTTCCGCACGGCCACCCTCTCCTACTCCATGATTCAAGTGGGTGGGCTTGACCTGCGGGATGCGGATTTCGTTGCGACCGGCGAAAAGCTGGACAACGGAGCCGACATCAAGGTGCCCCGCCACAAGGCCCTCAAACAGCTCATCGAGGCTTGGCCTCGTGCAGTGCTGGTTCGTGCTTTCCACAAGTACAGCGAGTTGCTGAACCAGGTGGAGGCCAAGGCGGAGAAGGCCATCGTGTTCCAGCCCTCAAACTATGAGGCGGAGATCGAAAGGCTTGAAGGCCGTGTCGCTGACCTCAAAGAGGCCCAGGAGAAGGAGAAGGCAGATTCTGAGGAGGCGTTCTCGGCCCGCGTCAAAGCAGTGGCCTCCCAAACGGAAGGGACACAGCCTGAGCCCGCTCAGACTCCTGAGCCAGACGAGCCCGTGCTTGACCCACAGCAGGCCATGTCTCCCGTCCACCGCCGGACCGGGCCCATTAGTCCGGGAGCAGCTCCCCCGCCGATGGTATCGGGCATTGAACAGCCGACGGCACCACCTGCTCGCCGTAAAAACCCCCCAAAACCCGATTCGTCCTTCATCAATGACGAGGATGACGACGCGATGAACGCAGCTCTGGATGCCGAGCACGCTCGCATCATGGCTCGGCGTCGTGCGGCAGCCACGGGGCAGGCTCCGATGAGCGAGGGCTCGGCCCTGGAGACGATTCATCCACAGACCCGCAACAGGCGACCACCGCACCAGGCTGCTGCTCAGGTGGAGGATGAGGTTGGTGCTGTCCGACCCGTGGCCGAGCAGATGGGCGAGCTGGATGGCAAGCCCGTCTTCAAGATGCCCACCCAGGAGTTGAGTACCCCGGCCTCTCGCGGTGCGGGGCGTGCGGTAGTGAACCAAGCGGTAGATCAGCAGAAGAATCCGCGGTTCCGTCCCCCCAACAAGCCGTGAGGTAGTCCTGGATGCTTCCGAAGACGACAACAGGTCAGCGAGCCCGGTTCTTTGAGGACGTGGAGAAGCTGCTGAGTCCAGGGTTCCTGAGCCATCCGGTTAAGGTGGCCGGGGTAACACTGCATGTCCGTTCTCTGGGGCCTGGTGACATTTTCATGCTCCGGGCTCGCGGGGAAGGCGTGGATCATTACGAGTGGCGGCTTTGGATGGTGGCCTCATCCATTTGGATGATTAATGGCCGCACGGTGCTGGGCCAAGATTCGGTGATCCCATTTCTCACTGAGTTTCTGCGGGGGATGCCCAAGAGCATCGTGAACGTGTTGTTCTACCTAATCCTCGGGTTGTTTTCTCGTGCCCAGGAAGCTGTCGAAAGTGTGCAAGTTTATTGCTACGAGCAAATGTCTCGTTACAAGTGGTCCACCTATGGTGGAGACCAGGCTTTCGTGGCCTCAGGCGTTCCCGGAGCAGCAGCTCTGGGGACTAATGGCGTCCAGCAAATCTGGCAAGCATACAACACCTTGGAGGACAGCCGGCTTGCCACAGAGCAGCAGTGGGAGGGGTTCAAGTTGGTGGCTTCATCCAATGCGCCCAAAGCCATCAAGAAGCTAGATACTCGGGATCAGCAGAAGCGGAAGGACGAGCAGCAACGACGAGAGCGGGAACTTGACCTGTTTTTCTACAAGAAGCTCGGCATCGTGACCGAAGACGGAGAGATTCAAGGGGCAGACGGTTCGATACACCGCCTCAAGGGCGACAAGACCGTCGAAGACCTCGAAGACGAGATGAGACGGTGGGTCACGGAGGACTACGACCTGCATGATGCCGTGGTCGCCGAGTACAAGGCGGACATCCGAGCCAAGCAAGAGGCCGTTCGGGTACGTCGCGAGGCCTATCGCTTGGCCCTCCAGAAGAAGCGGGAGGAGATGGATCAGGACAGGGGCGAGTTCAAGCCACAACCCCTCATGGCGATGACTGCCGAGCAGCTTCAGCACATGCTCGCCAGCAAGGGCGGAAAGCCGGGCGTGGCCTTCCTCCCGGCACCACCCAAGGCAGACCGGGTGTTTGACAAGTACGTCGGCGAAGAGCCGGACACAGGCAGCTTGCAGGTGGTGGATGGGAAGGTGGTGGACCCCAGTGCCAATGCCTCCACTGACTCCCGCACGCTCAACGAACTCATCAAGGGTCGCAGTCCGGCCTTCGGGGCGGGGGACTAACGATGGCGATCAATGAGGTCATGGGACTGACACTGGAGCTTGAGGCGAACACCGACAAGTTCGTCAAGGATCTCCAGAAAGCTGCTGGCAAGGTCGATGTCGGGTTCGATTCCCGTGGACTGGTCAAGTCGTTCAGCAGCGCACAGAAGGACATCAAGGGGGTCTTTGCCAAGACCGTGGCCGATGCAGCTACCCTCGGGTTCAGTAAGGCCAAGATCGACAAGCTGACCAAGAAAATGAGCCCGCTGACGGATCGCATCGAATCGTCGATGAAGGCCGTTTTTAATGCTCAGGTGAAGCTCCAGTCCGCCCAGGCAAGGGACATGGAGAAGTCGCTCAAGGAGCGGATCGTCAAGGAGCACAAGGCCGCCGTGGCCTTGGAGCAAGAGAAGCTCTCCGCACTGAACCACCGCTACGATTTCGAGAAAAAAGCCACGGACCGCCTGCTAGACCGGCGCAAACGCGCCATTCAAGATGCTGAGACCATGGCGGCCCGAACACGGGGGGAAGCTGCGGAGGAGTTTGGCAAAGGCATCGCGGATGCTTTCACGAGCATCAAGAGTGGCGACATCGCAAGTGTGCTCAAGCAGCTAGGCAAGAGTACGGCGACCCGCGGCACCAAGATGGAGATGAAGGGTGCAGCCCAAGGTGGTGGTATGGGCAAGGTCGCCAGCACCATGGGCAAGCTGATGGCTAAGCTCGGGCCTGTCATCGTGGCGATGGGGGCTTTGGCGGCAGGGATGGGTGCCATAATTGGCATCATCATGGGAGTTGATGCAGCAGCGTCGGCTCTGAACAATAGCCTGTTTGAGTCGGGGATGGCCGCAGGGGAGCTGGATAACCAGCTAGGCGGGCTAGGCTCCAGCCTAAAACGCGTGCGTCAAACTTTCTCGGGGTCCTTCAGTTTCAACAGGATGTGGGGGACGACGGCCAAAGACCACCTGGAGATTCTGGGAGCCTATGCCAAGGCGGGGCACACTTTCCGCGAGATAACGGCGGGTGTCTCGACTGCGGCGGACGAGATGGACAGGCTCAAGGCTGCTACCACGGCAGCCTTGGTCTACAGCAAGCTGCTGGGCACAACCAGCGTAGAGATGGCCGAGATCTTTGCGACGCGCATGGAGGAGATGGGGACAAACATCGACGGCGTGCAGCAGAGCCTCTCCGCTGTCCACATGGCGGCCCGTGAATCTGGCTTTGGCGTCAAGCGGTTCTTCAACATGGTGCTCCAGGCTACGTCTGGGATGTCCATGTACAACGTCCGCATGGAAGAGGCGGCGGGCCTCTTGATGCGGCTCGGCGACATCCTTGGATCAAAGACGGGCGGGAACTTCCTACAAGGCCTTACGAAGGGATTCACAGATGAATCCACGCAGGACAAGTACAAGCGGGTCAAGCTGACGGGTGCTGGTCGTACCAAGGCCACCTTCAAGCGTTCCGCAGCTTCGACCGCCGACAAGTTCCTCAAGGACCTCACCGGCAAGAAGCTCGGGGACGATTTTGCTGCCGCCGCCAGCCGGGCTGGCTTGAAGGTCAATTTCTCTAACTCCAAGGAGCTGGTCAAGGACCTTGGTAAGCTCACCGCCACTCAGCAAACGGACCTCCTGGGAGAGGCCCGGCGGGCCGGTGATGCGTCCACGGTACGCGAGCTGACCAAGCTGATGTCGGTGTCCAAGGGGGCTAAGGGAGGGGTTGGCAACATGGCGATGAACCTCGGTGGCCTCGACATGGGCGGCAAACTGATGATGAAGCTGGAGCATGGCATGGCCGTACTCGGTAAGCCGCTCCACATGATTACAGATCCGCAGGAGTTGATGGCCTTCGAGTCCATAACGGGCACCTCTGGTGAGGCTGCCCTGGAGCTGCGAAGGGTGAGCCAAGCCCTGTACGGCAACCATGCTGCGTTGGAGCGGTTGGAGGGCTTGAACAAGGAAGGCAACCTCTACGCTGGAAAGTCCAAGGTTGAGATTGGCCAGATGAAAGAGGATCAGGTCAAGGCCTATGGGGCCTTCGTGGAAAATGGCAAGAAATACACGGCCAAGCTGGGCAAAGACGGGCGGATCGACAAAGAGAGCGTGTCTGAATTGACTGGGGGCGTGAAGGCTTACGTCCAGTCGCAGGGGGATGCTTTTGCCAAAGCGGCGGAGAAGTCCAAGCCGGAGGACATCAAGCTGGCAAAGCAACAGATTGACGCCACAACCAGTATCTCGAAGATACTCGAACAGGGGATTGAGTGGCTCATGGAGCAGCTTTATTCCGTCGTTTCTAAAATCTGGGGCTGGCTTCAATCACCCACGGAGGGTGGTAAGCGTGCAGCGGCTGAAGCCGCTGGCAAGGCTGCTCTGGCGGCGTCGAAGGCGCGGAAAGAAGGGAGGAAGATCGATGAAACCCTGAAAAAGGGTGGTTTGACCTCCAAGGAAGTCAGTGCCCTCAAGGAGAAGAAAAAGACCACGAATTTGGCACAAAGCGTTGCTGGAATACACGGGGCTAAGACCAAGGACGAAGACACCGAGACACTTGGTTTCTGGGGCAAGATGGTGGCGAAGGCAGGTCCCTGGGAAGCCCAATCCAAGTCTGGGGACCAAGTTGGGGCCGCTGCCATGAGCAAGATGACGGTGGAAGAACTCCGTGAGGCCTACAAGGAGGCGGGGATAGACCCGGAGGCCACTGCAAAGAAGTTCGCCACCCTGACGGCAAAGCAGGTATCGGCCGTCTATGGCACTCAATTCGGTCATACCGGCCCGGAGCCCTTCACAGGTCGTATGGCTCAGGGCCAAGTCTTTTCTGGTGCAGCCAGAGGTCTCGGTGAGAACAAGTTCCAACGGGACAAGGTAGCTAAACGAACAGGTCGAACCTTGGACATGGAGCTTTGGCGGGCCAAGGAAGGCAAGTTCAAGCTGGACGAGAAACAGGCCCTTCTTCTGGGTGCCGGGTTCATTGATCCCACTGCTTTCAAGGATTTGCTCTACACAGGAGCACGTCAGGTGTTCGGCCAGTCCCGAATGGGAAACATTGGCGATGCGGGTGGGAAAATCATTAAAGGGGACGACGGGACCCGTGTCCGATCCCTGTCTGCGGAGGAGGTCCAGGACAAGCTGGGCGGGGTCATCCAGGCTATTGATGAGGACAAAAAGGGCAACGATAAGCTGTTCGCGAACAAGCAGGCTAAGGGTGCGAAGGCTATCGCAGAGGCCCAAGGCCCCGTTCTCGAAAAGCAGTTGAAAGCAGCCGAGAAACGTCGGGTTGAAACGGAGATAGCCAATATCCTCGACAAGGCTGGCATCACGAAGAGCTATCGCCAAATTGGTGCGATGGCGAGTCAGGCCGTAGAGGGTAAATCCCCTTTCACCAAAGAAATGCTCAGCACGGTTACCGAGCACGGGGATTCGGTGGCAGGCATCCCCGACAAAACGGTTGCGGATGCTTTGCGGGAGTCGAATGTGCTGGCGACTCCCAAGGCTAATGACTTCCTCATGCAGGTTGGCCAGGGCGGGCGGGTCAAGTTCGCCCAACGCATCGACTCTGCGGATCAAGTGACAGCTCTCGCCCATAAGCCGGGAGGTGCCGTATCCAAGGCCGGGAGTGGCGGGTCCTCGGTGGTCATCAACAGCTTCGGCAACTCCGCCGAGGTCGTTCGCGGTATCCAAGCTGCCGCCGCGGCAGGGGTCCTCTAAGCCATGCCGAAGGACCGCTCACCCATCTTCAAGAGCGCATTCGTCTCGGCCGACTCCGAGTTCGACGGGACAGGTGTGCGGCCGGTGGTTTTTGACATCCTTGGCCCGGACCTGGCGACCAGCATCCTACCGCCGGACGTGCGGATGGTCCTGCATGTGAACCCGTCTTCGATGGCGATGAACTACGCCAAGCAGACCGAGCGCATCCAGACCAAGGGGGGTTTCGTCGAGCAGCACTGGGGCGAGGCAGCTCGCTCCATTTCGTTCGCCATGGCGACCGGAGGGTTCAAGCGGCTCTACACGGGTCTGTCGAACATCACGGGTGGTGGCCTCGACGTGGGAGGCACACGACGGGAAACCATCGCCTATGACAAGTACCTCGACCTACTCGGCATGTTTCACAACAACGGCAGTGTCTACGACACGACCGGGCAGATCGCCTTCCAGGGAATCATCAAGATCAGCTTCGACGGCGGCATCTACCTTGGCTGGTTCGCCTCGTTCAACGTCACCGAGTCTTCCGACAAGCCCTACCAGTTCGACCTGACCGCTGAGTTCACCGTCGCTCACGAGATTCTGCGGGTGCGCACCAACTTGGCTCCCCGTTCGGCCATGACCCCGACTCCTGCTGAGAAGTCCGCGGCTGACCCCATTGGGAGTGCTGGCGCTGGTCCGGCCTTCGATCCTGAGGGCAGCGGGCTCCTTGATGATGACACCCCACAGGGCACTCCGGGGCTTGCCTTCGATCCTGAGGGCAGCGGGCTCCTTGATGATGACATTCCGCTGGGCACTCGCGTGACGGGGCTTGCTTTCGATTTTGAGGGCACAGGGCTTCTCGACGAAGACCTTGAGTCCCCTCTCACCCCCCGTCCCTCGGGGTCTGACACCGCGCTCACCCTCGACTCCGATAGTGATGGGCTTCTCGACGACGATGTGGAGTCCTAACCCATGGCAACTCTAGGCTCACTCCAGAAAGGTTCCGCCGCCCGTTTCAAGGGCAACGTGTCCACCGACACGGGCATCATCGAGGGTGTCGAGCAGGCAGACCTGGAGTCACCTCCATCTCCTGTGGCCTATGCGGGGTTGCGGGTCGGTCCAGACATCGAGTTGGAGCTGGAGCCCAGCCAGACTTTCCCCGTGGATGGCAGCAATGAACTGCTGCGTACCCTGTCCCCGTTCATGATTCAGGTCGAGCCGCCTCTCATCATGGCATCTTCCGAAAAGGACAAGCAGGGCAAGGACATCGCGGGCATCCTGGCGGCTGGCCACTCGGGTGCTCCAGCAGCTTTCCAGTCAGCCCGTAAGCGTATCCTGGACATGCCTGGTGGTGGCCGGTTGTCCACGGGTGGCAGCGTCGAGAGCTTCGTTTCGCAGGGCTACATCAACAAGCCGGCGGGTGGGGGGCAGGGGAAGACGATCACAGTGGACCGTGGCAATCCCGGTCCTGGCCGCATCGGTACGCCGGCCATCGCAGACCTGCACACGGCAGTGGACATCACGACGCAGCTCAAGGCCCTGGTGAAGACGCCTCCGCTGATTCTGCTCATCAACCCGCAATCGCTCGCGATGACCTATACGAAAATCCAGCAGTTCAGTGACCGGACTCGCTACGGCTTCGTGTTCCAGGCCTGGGGTGAAGAGCAACCCAAGCTGTCCATCTCTGCTCGCTGCGGTGCCTTTGTGTCCGGTGGCCGTGGGGTGCAGTTCGCGGGTCGCCGAGACTCAGCTGCCTGGCAGAACTTCCAGACGGCGTACCAGTTCTACCGCAACAACGGCTACATCTATGACACCGTGGGCAAATCCAACGCGATGCACATGGTCGGAGCCTTGTCCATCCACTACGACGGGTGGGTCTACTATGGCAACATGGAGTCGTTCACCTACACCCTGGAGGAG
>Ga0316190_10003437_pt1 | contig 11501 bp, 11 predicted proteins | sample Eddworburrow2_MG_FD_204929 | JGI IMG/M metagenome (GOLD analysis project Ga0316190, IMG submission 204929) | Coastal sediment microbial communities from Maine, United States - Eddy worm burrow 2 | ecosystem: Environmental > Aquatic > Marine > Coastal > Sediment | place: USA: Maine | collected... | reverse complement strand
AAAACACGAGTGAGCCATCTGGCCAATAAGCGAGTGAAAACACTATTATCCAATGGGGCCAACTCTGCACGGAAATGGGACCCAGAATTAAGTGCATACTATGCCAGGAAAATCGAAGAAGGTAAAGAACATAAGCTGGTGATAAACTCAATTCGTTGCAAAATGGTAAATAGGGTGTTTGCAGTAATTAAACGTGAAACACCCTAAGTTACCACGTATCAGCAAAAAATTGCTTAAGATATTTGTTTTTATCTTAGAATTCGCTGAGCTCGTCCAGCAAGCTGTCCTCGGTTCAGCTAGTGCTGAACTTTTGTCTGCCCGCTGCTTCGCAGCTCCCGCATCCAAAAGGAATGTGCCTGAATGCAGCGCTAAACAAAATCGCAATTAAAACCCACAGAATAATTGAGATTAAGGTCATAACTTGTATCAACAATATTTGAACGTGCCAGAACATGCCGTATACGCAATTTTATTCCGCACTTGCGGGCTCCAGAGTCTGCTTGAGCAAGCTCAGCAGACTGCGCCCTCAGTGGCGGAACTACGTTTTGCGCTGCATTAGCTGCAATTACTTAAAAACACATGGTGAAAATGCATATTAACGGTTTAGCATAAGTAAGAGTAAATAACTAAAAAATCACAATCATGAATAATATGAAAAAGGGATTCATCATTGTTATCATTTTCTTTGGATTCCTACCTGCTGCCATTTCACAAAGCGAAGTTGCTCCACTATTACTTACTGAAATGACGTGGGTTGATGTACAATCCTACCTAGAAGAAAATGACATGGTTATTATTCCATTAGGAAGTATTGAACAACATGGAAAACATCTCCCTATTGGTACAGACTATTTTAGTGCATTTGAACTATCAAAACGAATATCTGCTAAGACTGATGTAGTTGTCGCACCCATCTTAATGGTTGGTTATAGTGAATATCACTCCGGCTTCCCAGGAACAATAAGTATATCACTAGAAACAATGGAGATGGTAGTATTTGAATGTATTGAATCACTTATTAAGCATGGATTTAAAAGATTTATTTTCTACAATGCGCATGGTGGGAATAATATTGTTCAAGAAAAACTAATTCACAGAGTTAACTCAAACACAGGTGCAGATGCCGTTTCAATAGGTGTTGGGAGTCCTTTGTGGCCAACTGAAGGAGTTGAATATTTTGACTGGCACGCTGGCAAATTTGAGACTTCACTTGACCTTTGCCTATTCCCAGATCTAGTTCAATTAGATAAAGCTGAAAAGCCCATAATTCACTTTTCGGAAGAAACTGAGAGAATGAAATTACTCGCAGAAGACTATCCTGAACTTAATCGTATTTGGGAAGAGACAAAGCTTTTCTTGCCAGAGGAAAATGGTAAAGGAGCTGCAGTCCATGAAATATCAAGTAATGGTGTAATATCGTACAATGATCCGAAAGACGCTTCGACGGAATATGGAATGCCATATGTGGATAGCATAGTTAATAGTGCAGCAGCTTTGATTAAGGCCTGGAAATTGGCAGATTAGCTTTGTATAGAATGTTAAACTCCACAAAGACTTTTAAATAATGAAATTCTATATAACAATAGTGCTCCTAATTATGTCATTGTACCTTGGAGCACAAGAATTCAAAGAATCTGATCTTGACAGCTTACTATTTTTACCAGGTATAGTTGAAACGTATTACTCAGAAGGTTGTGAATTAAAGGCAAGATATCTACAGGAACTTGTTCAGGATGCAGTTGTTTTCTATCAGAATAAATTGCAGGATACATTTGATATTAAGCTACTTGTATTAGACAAGAAGGGCTGGAAATTATTAGTAGGAGGTCCCTATATTCTTGGTGGATTTGCAAAGAATCCTGACCGAATTGAAATGGGAGTTCATAATCTTTTCAAATTTAAGCTCCCTGATAATGAAACACTATATGGTAAGAATGAAGCATTTCTTTGGGACTTTGTTGCAGTACATGAACTTGGGCATTATATTTCATCTCATAAAAAGGTAAAAGGAATAAGATGGACATCTGAGTTTTTCGCTGATTACATAATGATTGGCTTTTTACTCGAAAAAATACCTGGCTGGAAACTACCTTCCTCCATTTCAACCATTTATAAATACTTACCATTCAAACATAAATCACTCGAGGATTTTGGAGAGTATTATTCAAGAATGGATCCATTAAATATGAGTATCTACCATGCCAAATTTGAACAGCTTGCAGTTAAGATCTTTAAAAAAGATGGATGGGATTTTTTGTATGAATACATAGATAGATACTCGAAAGAAATCATACCGCCTCCTGATAGAAACCATCTGGTAGAATATTCAGTTGCCGAGTTTCAGAAAATGGAACCTGAAATATTTAACGATTGGATTGCAGAAATGCGAAGGACTTTTCATCCCCTTGTAATCATTACTTTCCTTCTTGCAGTAATCGTTACAATAAGATCATTGGATAATTCCTATCGTATTCTTAATAATGCTGGACTCAAAGCCAGGAAAAGTTATAAGATACTTGGAGTCCCAACTCTATTGATTCTTTCCCACTTAAAACATGTTGAATACCAAAAGAATAGAAAATTAAAACTAATAGCTGGACTTAGACCAATAATGTATTTCAGTCTTTTGCTTTTAATTCTATTATTGCTTTTACATCATTAGTTAAAGTTTTAGGAAGACAAATAATAAAAGAATTACCACACCCAACAATAGATATACGCCATTTGCCATGTCACACTTTTTGCGCACCAGAATCCGATGCAACCAAGAGCTTACTAAATGGCAAAAAGTCGCACCATTGGCAAACAGACGTATATCCGGACCATTAGCGAGCATTTTTAGTTTCTACAAGTAAAGGACATGAGAAATATTCTTGCAATCATAGCATCCCTCCTGATACCTTACATTTTCGGATATACCCAATCAACTGATATACATGAATTAATGGAAATGGGTGTATACCCTATTGATAGCATTTCTTCTGAGATTGACTATGTAGATTCGAGTTTAATCAAATTCAATACTCTCTCCCTGGAAGATATTAATGACGACTTTTCAAATATTCAGGATCTGGAGTGGCTGAAGGAGATTGGAAATGACAACAGGGCAGTTCTTTTAGGGGAGGATCATTTTAACAAATTCATTCAGAACCTGCGGAATAGGATCCTGTTTACTATGAACACCTATGATTATTTTCCATTAATAATTCTTGAAAGGCCATTCACGTATACTGCATTTGTGAATTACTACCTACAATTTGAGGATGACAATGAAGCGGAAGTCTTTTATGAAAAAAACTTACTTCAAATAGTCAATACTGAGGAAGAATATGACTTACTGCAACATATCAGAAGATGAAATAAATATCATCCTGATAAGCCTATCTCAGTTGGCTATTACGATGTCGAAAAAACAAGAGATGAGTTGTCATTTACATTGAATCACCTCTTGATTCCCTATTTCCAAGAATTAAATCCTCAGTTTCACATAGATTGGGAAGTAGTACTTTCCGGTAATTTCGAGGAATTGATCAAGGAATTGAGATTTATTCTTAAGCAAGCTGTGAATATTAATCATATTGGGCAATACTCCTTCATTACCCCACAGTACATTTCAGCTGTCATTGACAACCTAGAATCAAGTAATTATGCTTTGTATGTTGATTATTTACTTCACAGGCAGAAAGCACTTCTCCGGAACTTAACGGATACAACATTCCTGGGCAATTATCTACAGAATGGGAAAATAGTAATTCACAGTGGTTCAAGACATTTAAGGACAAAAGTCGAATCTGATAGCACTAATAATCTTTGGGAAGGCAGCTATCTGACCCATATATATGAACATACAACTGGTAAAACCTATTCGTTGCAAATAGAAAGTATCGCTCGATCACTGGGCGAAGCCGTAAAAATCAATTCCTCGTACACGGAACCTGCTCTGGGGTATTCAGGACTACTGAAGAAAATGCAAGATCTGTTTGCTGACGGGCTGATATCTGCAGATGAATGTTATTTTATTACTATCTATAATGAGGTTCTAAACGAGTATTCCAAGTTTTGGATTCAGAAAGGCAAAGAGTTCATTGGAAAGGGATTATATATCAAATCCGCACACTGGGACAAAATAATTAATCTGATAAATACGAATGACCCGGAGAAGGCTGATTCATTTATTGAAAATATAGGTTACAATGTACTTTTTAATGATGTAATAATCATACCGTGTTCTCCAATCATCACACCAATTGTAATACCAGAACAGTAGGGTTGCGTTGACACGCTCGCTAACATTGTGTATACACCATTTGTGATTGTCACTGCTTTTGAAGAAAGTGGATGATTGTAAGCTGATCTTTTAGGTAGTTAATCAGCAGCAAGATGCCCAAGACCTATTTCCTTAAGCCAATTGGGATTAAAGATTTTACTTAGGTATTTAAAACCGCTGTCAGGTAGAACAGTTACTATTCTGGCTGGAGCTTCCATTCTTTTTGCAAGCTCTAAAGCAGCCCAAACATTACCTCCGCTAGAACCGCCCACCATCAGGCCCTCCTGGCGGGCAATATAATGTACCATCTCAATGGCATTTTTATCATTAAATGAAACTGCATCATCCAGTATGTCAAAATCCATAGTAGGACATAATGATCCCTTGCCAGCTCCCTCTACTTGAAATGATTTTTTGTAGGACTTGTAATCTTCCTTACCTTCAAAATAAGGTTTATACACTGAGCCTTCCGGATCAGCCAGGATGATTTTTATGTTTGGGTCATTTTCTTTTAATCGTTTTGCAACCCCGGATACTGTCCCTCCTGTTGATGCTGTAGCGACAAAGGCATCAATCTTCCCGTTCATGTCATCCCAGATCTCCTTACCTAATGTCATATAATGGGCTTCAGGATTTAACTGACTATTATACTGATCAATATGATAAAAGTCTTCACGTTCGCTTGCTCTTATTCCGGCTGCCCTTCCGTATTCTTCATCAGGGGTAACAGGAGAAGCCGGCTTAACAATTACTTCTGCACCATAAGATTTAATGATTGCGATCTTTTCATCACTGCATTTATCAGGAACATAAAGAATTGATTTTAGTCCCATGCTGGAAGCAATCATGGCAACAGAGGCTCCGGTATTACCTGAACTTCCCTCTACAAGTGTTGTGCTTTTATTGATTTGACCTGCTTCAACACCTTTTTGAACCATATATGCAATAATTCGATCTTTTATGCTTCCTGTGGGATTCATAAACTCGAGTTTTGCATGAATCTCCACACCCGGTTTGGGATCAAATGTCTTTAAATGCACCATCGGCGTATTTCCGATCAGATCCAATGCTTCTATTTTTGACATAGCAATTCTTTTCCTTCCTTTAATTTTCTAAAATTTATTCCGCAATAATACAATATATGTCGCGATAAAAAGCAACTTTTTTTACCAATAAAAATAACTGCCCGGTTAATACTTAGAAAAAATTAGATCATTAAACATCCCTTTTTTTTGGTCCTTGAAGTTCCTTGAATTAACTGAAAACGAAGTTTATAACATTAAGATTAAAGAAATTAAGGGTTTCTTGTAACATAATCTGTGTCCAGTTAGTCAATTAAATGTAATTACAACAACAATTTTTAATAGACTTCAATTATGAGACTTATGAAAAATAATCAATGGAAGGTCTTGACTATTTGTGTCTTTAGTATACATTTTTGTCTTAATGCTTATTCCCAACTATCAAGAAATTCAAAAGGTTTCAGAGTGAAATTACTTACTATCAGATGTTAAAAAAAGTCATTCTTATTGTTTTAATTATTGTTTCGGTAGGTTGTAATTGCAAACAAACAGAGTCCTTATCTTTTTGGAAGGAACCTATCACAGGAATGGAATTTGTACTTATTCCCAAAGGGAGTTTTATTATGGGAAGTCATTCAATAAATGACAATTCAAATACTGAAAAACCTCATAAAGTAACCATATCCGAGGATTTTTGGCTTGCACGTACGGAAGTGACTCAGCAACAATGGCAGATAATAATGGGAGTTGAAGAATTTCATCCCGAGAAACCATCTCCTTTTCGAAATACCAACCCTCAGTATCCAATTGTAAGCGTATCTTATTTTGATATCCAAAAATTTCTAAATATTCTGAATAAATTGTCACCGGAAAGTACTTTTCGACTTCCTACAGAAGCAGAGTGGGAATATGCTTGCCGTGCTGGTACAACGACTCCTTTTTCAACTGGATCGCATATTTCAGATGCTCAAGCAAATTTCAATTCAGAATTTGCATCAGACTATTCAACTTCAGGAAATTATATAGGGCACCCCGTACCTATTTCTAGTTATCCGCCTAATTCGTGGGGATTGTACGACATGCATGGCAATGTATGGGAGTGGGTAGCTGATTGGTATGCCCCATATTCATCTGAACCAGTGTTAGATCCCCAAGGTCCCCTAGTTGGCAAGCATAAGGTAATTCGTGGGGGTAGTTGGTATTTTGGCGCAAATAATGCCCGATCATCTACTCGCCGGCTCCATGAACCGGAATTATGGGGATTCTCAATAGGATTTCGTATTGTGTGCGAGCGCATAAAGGCAGATTGACTAAAATACCAGCAAGAATATTAGCAGGTATATTTGTAAACACGAACACCCAACATTGTATCATATGCCGGCCTGTCTCAATGAAAAAAGATTGTTTGCCCAAATAGACTTCCTTAACTTGTAGAAATAATGTAAGCCAAGCAAGCCCATTTGGGCAAGCAAAGACCCAAGCCAGCATATACACTGACCGTTATTGCTGTAATCCTTAGATCCCTATGAAGAAAATCATTGCAATAGCCATTTTCATCTCATTTTTTTCATGCACTCCTTATCAAAGGTTGTTTCTTAGCCCAGCGATTCGACACACCGTACTTGAAGATAGCTGCGATGTGATTGTAATTAACAGAATAAAACAAATACTTGACACAATCCAATACGATTCTACTATATTTCAATATCATCTATTAGAGAATCTAATTAACGATTCTGAATGTGAGTATTATGCATATAAGTTTATTCCTCCCCAGCCCAACGATTCAGCTATATGGCTGACGACAATCCGCCCAGCTATTGTTGGGAAGAACGAGATCATTCTTGGAAATATATATACGTTTGATCCTAATCAAGATTCTACCTTCATCTTTAAAAGACGCATAAAAGAGTACTCTCAAAAGACAGATTTCGAAAGTGGGAAATATGTGGTATTTACCTATTTCATAGAAAATGATACCACCACTATAGTTAAATTAGGAACAAGAAAGTTTTAATATTAAGGACTACAGCCAACACAGTGTTTGCACTGACCGTTATTGCTGACATAATTTCAAATACTCCAATTTGATTTGTATTGTTCAAGGGAGTATCTTTCAGCAACGATCCGAAATCAAATGCTCAATAAACTATCCCGATTCTGGCAGGAGTTAAAAAGGCGTAGAGTCATACACCTTATTACTGTATATGCTTCAGCCGCATTTGTAATCATTGAGCTGATCAATAATCTGGCTGAACCTTTGAATCTCCCAGCCAGGTTGACAACCATTGTGGTAATCGTTCTCATTGCAGGATTCCCTCTGGCAATTATCTTATCATGGCTCTATGATTTGACTTCTGAGGGAGTGGAAAAAACCAAACCAATAAGTGAGCTTCACGAAGAAGACACATCCATTGTCCCAAATGCATGGAAGATTGCCACTTATGTGAGTTTCGTGGTAATTATCGGATTGGTCCTCTTCAATATATTGGGGAGGGCAAGGGAGACAAATTCAGGAGATATTCAGTCACTGGTAATTCTGCCTTTCGATAACTTCACTGGTGATGAAGATCTGGAGTATTTTGTTTCAGGGATGCATGCTTCTCTTATTGGTGATATGGGGAAGATCGGGGGACTGCGGGTGATTTCCAGGACATCCTCCAATACCTATAAAAACATAGACATCACTATCCCTGATATTGGTTCAGAACTGGAGGTCGATGCGGTTATAGAAACCGCTGTAATGTGCCTTGGAGACACCATATGTATCCAGTTTAAGCTAGTTGGGACCTCCCCCAAGGAAGAACAGCTTTGGATAGGAGAATTCAAAGAGGAAAAGAGTCAGATTCTGAATCTGTATAATCGGATTACCAAGCAAATTGCCAATGAAGTCAAAGTTGAATTATCCTCCAATGAAGAGCGTTTGCTTACTGATTCCAGAACAGTTGATACGGAAGCCTATGATGCTTTCCTGCGAGGTTATGCATTTTGGGGTGATCTTAGTGAGGAATCGTTGACGACAGCACTGGACTTTTTAAATATCGCCATTGAAAAAGATCCCGGGTGGGCACCTTTATATGCAGGCCTGGCACAGGTCTGGGCGCTTCGGATGCAAATGAGAATCGCATTGCCATCCGAGGCCATTCCGGAAATCCACAAAAATATTACTAAAGCACTTGAGCTTGACCCGGATTTGTCCGATTCGCATTTTATCAATGGCATCATAGCAGTATGGACAGAATGGAATTGGGAAAAAGGGGAAAAGGAGTTTCTAAAAGCTTTGGCAATCAATCCTAACGACGTAATGTCGCGGATTTATTATGCACAATTATTAATGATCCTGCAAAGATCTGATGAGGCATTAACGCAGGGTCAGTTGGCAGTTGAACTCGATCCATTTAATCCCTTGATCCTGTCTCTGTTTTCTGGAATTCTGAAAGATGCGCGCGAATATCAGACGGCTTATGCTTATTCTGTAAAGGCAGTTACAGCTGATCCGGGACACGAATTTGCTCAAAAAAGTTTGGGGGCAAGTGCTTACGATATCGGGGAATATGAAAAAGCTTTCGAGGTAGATAAAAACATCAATCTTCCATTCGATGAGGATGTAATAAGCTCCATCGATAAAATCTTCAGGGAACAGGATCGGTTTGCTGCGTATGAAGAAATTATTGCCCAATTCGAATTGAAAGCTCAAAACAGTTTCGTTTCAGCCAATAACATGGCCTTGAGATATATCGAGGTGAATCAATTGGATAAGGCCATGGACTATATTGAAAAAGGATTTGAAATGCACGAGCCAAGTATGCCTTATATCGCCACAAGAGGCCATTTTGAACCCTTGTATGACAATCCCAGGTTTATTGATGTTCTTGAGAAGATGAATCTTCCTCCACCGAAAAACAGATAAGTAAGCTGTCATAAAAGAGTTTTCTCAAGTTGATTCATATCAACATCTATCCTATCTTGTAGAAAAGAACCCGGGCATTAATGGATACTACTCCCAACAAATTTGCCCGATTCAGGCAGGAATTGAAACGCCGAAAAGTTCTTCGTTCACTGGCCATCTACGCAGGAACTGCCTTTATCATCCTTGAAGCCTCCTCCATCATATTCCCTCTTTGGACCTTTCCTGAATGGAGCATCAAGCTGGTATTCTGGCTATTAATCCTTGGAGCCTTTATCAATGTGATCATCGCCTGGATTTATGACATCACCCCGGAAGGTATGCGAAAGACCAAGCCCATGGAAGAGGTCAGCCCGGAAGAGAGAATTCCAGATTCCAGAGGATGGAAAGCTGCCACCTATATCAGCCTGGTGGTGATAGCAGCCCTTATCATATTCAATTTGGTCCCAATTAAAACAATTGAAGCCGGGGATATTCAATCGCTGCTCATTCTCCCATTTGACAATTTTACCGGCGACGAAAACCTGGATTACGTTGCTGCCGGTATGCATTCTGCACTCATCGGTGATATGGGACAGATCAGCGCACTGCGAGTCATCTCTAAAAAGACAGCCAGTGTCTATGAGACTAAGGATATGTCATTGCCAGAAATTGCCAGAGAAATTAATATGGGGGCTGTGATTGAACCATCCGTGATGTGCTATGGAGACAGTGTTTGTATTCAGATCAGGGTAGTTACCATGTATCCGGAGGAAAAACAACTCTGGGTAGCTGAATACAAGGAGGAAAAAAGCCAGATCCTGAACCTTTATAGTAAGATCACCAAAGAGATTGCCAATGATTTAATGGTGGAATTAACTCCACAAGAGGAGCAAATACTTGCCAAGTCAAGAACAGTTGACAGAGAAGCCTATGATGCCTTCCTGAGGAGTCATCAATACTGGGGTGATGCAAGTTTAGAATCCTTGAATAAAGCCAGGGAATTTCTGAACAGCGCTATTGAGAAGGATCCCAATTGGGCACCTCTATATGCCGGTCTGGCAAAAGTCTGGGGAGGTCTTAATCAAATGGGGTTTGTGTCACCTGAAATAGCAGCCCCTGAATTTTACAAAAATCTTAATAAAGCGCTTGAACTGGATCCGGACAATGCAGATTCTCACTATTTAACTGCCTTGATAGCATACCTGACAGAATGGAACTGGGAAAAGAGTGAGAAGGAGTTTTTAAAAGCCATAGCCATTAACCCCAACGATGCCTATTCACGGATCTATTATTCACATCTGTTATATATCCTGCAGAGACCTGGTGAAGCAGCGATACAGGCCCACTTGGCGTATGAGCTCGATCCCTTAAATCCTGTGATCCTGGTAACCTATACAGCTGCATTTTTATTTGAAGATGATTACGAAACTGCCAGGATTCATACCGAAAAAGCTTTGGAAATTGACCCGGGAAACTTTCTTGCCAATAATTCTCTTGGAGGGGTAGCTTTTCGTTGTAAAGATTACGACAAGACATTTGAAATTGAGAAATTAAACTTACAAGCCTATTCATCTTCTACAGGACAATTTGATGAAGATGTCTTTAAAGAGATAGAGAGGATTTTCGATGAGCAAGGTTTTTTTGCCGCTTATGAAGAAATAGTGAAGCAATACGAAGTTTTGTATGAGAAAGGATTAATTAGTCCAGGTGTTATGGCTATTAATTATATTACAGGAAATCAACAGGATAAAGCCATGGATTGCCTTGAAAAAGGATATGAGATTCACGATCCACAAATGCCTTATATTGCCTCTGGTGGTTATCCGTTTGATTCCTTGTATGCCAATCCCCGGTTTATAGCCATTCGTGAAAAAATGAACCTTCCTCTTCCAAATAACTGGAAGATCAACTATGAGTGAAGACGCATTGAATCTCAGATTATCGGCAGGTGGGGGTAATCTTGCGATCAATAAACCCCGATTCCTTGGATTCCTTGAAATAGCTGTCAAGATACTCGATCATATCCATTTTCTCCTTATCGTCCAGGTATTCAAAATCTTTGATATACTCCATGATCACATCCTCAAACTGTGCCAGCTCCTGAATGGACTCTTCATGAACCTGGTTCGGACGGCAGGGCCCCAGGTAATAGCGTTCCCGGACCGAGGTAGTGCCCAGTTCTTCACTGGGAACGGCGTAATGGGTATTCACCAGACCCGAGAAGTCAAATTGATAGGGGACCGGCAAAAATCCCGACGGGTTTTCCGAATTCATAGCCAGGATATTCAGGTTGTATCTTCCTGTAACTGAAAAGTCAGCATTT
>Ga0316190_10003436_pt1 | contig 11501 bp, 8 predicted proteins | sample Eddworburrow2_MG_FD_204929 | JGI IMG/M metagenome (GOLD analysis project Ga0316190, IMG submission 204929) | Coastal sediment microbial communities from Maine, United States - Eddy worm burrow 2 | ecosystem: Environmental > Aquatic > Marine > Coastal > Sediment | place: USA: Maine | collected... | reverse complement strand
TGACAATCTCATCAAGCTTTCCGACATATATGAATACATCAGCAGATGTGATGACATCGTAGCTGGATTCCTTTTCAAGGCGTAATGTGGTCAGCAAGTCAGAACATTCCAGCCGACTATACAAATTAAGGGATGATGCCTTTTCCAGCATTTTGGAAGACAGATCAATACCAACCAGTTTGCTTGAGAAAGGTTCAATTGCCGAGCCGACCAAACCTGTTCCGCACCCTAAATCGAGAACACGCCACTTTTCTTCAGGGGGAGTCACGTGTTGCGTGATGAGCTCCACCAGTTTTTTCGGAGTTTCATATTTGAGGATTTGCTGTAAATGATCATCAAATCTGTCTGCGTAGCCATTGAATAATTCCTTGACATACTGGTCAGGTGCACGATCAGTTGTAGTTCCTGACAGTGCTGCAATCTGATGTATCGCGTTACCGTTCTCTGGCTCCAACCTGATTTGCTGCCTATAGTTCTCCAGAGCCTCTTCTGTTTTGCCTAGCCTACTGAGCACCGCACCCAGGTTGCCATAGGCATTGGCATAATTCGGGGATAACAATAATGCCTTCCGGCAGCAGTTTTCGGCTTCTTCCAGCCGGTTCATTCCGAGAAGGGTGACGCCCAAGTTATTGTAAAGTTTAGCAAAGTCCGGTTTGATTTTCAGGGCTTTAAGGTAGCTCGCTTCTGCTTCTTCAAGTCTGCCCTGCTCTCGGAATGTGTTACCAAGATTAAAGTGCGCATCAAATAAATTGGGCTTTAGCTGCAGCGCACGCTGCAAACTCGCTTCTGCTTCGTCTGACCTACCAAGCACTTGTAGAATGCTGCCCAGGTTGCTATGCGCCTCAGCAATATCCGGCTTGATTTTTAGGGCTCGCCGATAACTCACTATTGCCTCGTCGAGACGACCGGAATCCGAAAGTGCTTTTCCAAGATTGATATGAACTCCTGCGTCTCCTGGAGACAATGCAGCCGCTTTTTTCAGAATTGCCAAGCCATCTTCACTTCGACCCATCTGACCAAGTGATATCCCTAACATCATCCAGCCAAATCCATGCATTGGGAAGCGCAGCGTCATTTTCTGCGCGAGGGCTGCAACTTCAGCGTATTTGCCTTCGGAGAACAACGCCACTAGGGAATTAATCTCTTGCTGTTTAGGAATTTTTTTCATAATGAAATGCAAACACTTGCCTACCGGGAAAAATTCCCGACCGGGCTGTTACCAGAATGAATCGGTAACCTTACCGCTGAGCAGCACCCCCAATTGGGAGTTTTAATTAAGCCGAAATTCAACAGATCATGGATTAGCACGACAATATGATTTCAGAAGTCAGCTCAGCAAGTAAAACCATCGCGTCAGACATCACAGCGACAATATGAAACCCACCAATTTTCCGATATTCTCATCCGAGACACGGGGAGAATTTGCCGGCATACGCATGCCGCCGGTCACCTCCGTCCACTTGCCATTACTGCCTGATTTCACACTCGCCATCAGCTTTGTCTTGGCATCCGCATCACCTTTGTAACGTTTACTCACATCACCCCATGCCGGACCAATCAACTTGGTCTCAATCATATGGCAAATAAGACAACCGCTCTTACCTGCTAGAGCCAAGCCATCTTCACGGCTAAGTGATCCACTCTTCACAGGGACTGTCTTTTTGATAACATCTGGAACTTCTTTCACAGCCTGCTTTTCTATTATTGCAGGTGCAGAAGGTTTGACTGCCGTCTTTGCCTCCATGCCTGCAACAGGGGCCTGCATAGGCTGCTCCACTTCAATCGTCCTGTCACTTTCATCTGCATGCTGACTTGCATTGACTACCGCTGGTTCGACTTCACTTTTTTCTCCGCATGAAGACAATATCAATGCACTCAGCAACATAACAAAAACTGTTTTGTGCATTTCCAACCCTTTCGTATACATTTATTTTGGTTTCAGAATTAAATTGCCATGCACGATAAAATCTCTATCTTATTCTGGCAACTTGATACGAAACACCTCTCCAATTCCTTTTACAATCTCCGCGCTATCCCATTCCTGTGCACCGCGAACTTTTTCAAGGACACGCCCTTTCGCATCCACCAATATTGTCAGAGGGATAGTATTTGCGCCCAGCATGTTCTCGAGTATCACGTGATGGTCAAGGAAATTCTCAAACTTGATCTGTGCTTCCTTGATGAAAGCAGCCGCAGCATCTCTATCATCATCCGTCGATATTCCGATCACATTGAATTGCTTACCACCGTAACGACGTTCAAGTCGTTGCAAAGAACCCATCTCGGAACGGCATGGGCCACACCAACTGGCCCATACATTGATGATTAGCGGCTTACCCTTAAAGTCGGAGAATTTTTTAGTTTCCCCGTTAAAGCCATTCAACTCTAAGTCACGTAAGTATGAACCTCTCTCAACTTCTCCTGGCGTATCTGCATATGCCGATGTAGAAATAAGCGCTGCTAAAAATATAATTGAAAATATTGTTCTCATAGATACACCTATTTGTAAAACTGGTTTTAATAGCAGCCAGCTTGCTCCCCCGCAGATAAATGTCTATTACAAGGCATACTTTACCTGCAACATTCGTAATCCCCAAGCCACACCGAATCCCGTAACATCGCTAGCCACGCTACCCAGTCCACCCTCGCAACGACTGGCACTCAGATCCACATGCAACCACGGAGTGTCGTGTTCGACAAATCGTTTCAAGAAGCGAGCTGCAAGGATATGATCAGCATCACCATTCAACGTGCATTGCTTGATGTCGGCAACCTTGGAATCCAGCGCGGGCTCATAGTCGTCGTCCATGGGAAACGCGCACATCCTCTCGCCACTTTGTTGCCCGACCTGCACTGCCACCTGAAGCAATTTTTCCCGATTGCCTAGCACACCGCTATACCGTGCACCAAGTGCCACAGCCATACTTCCTGTGAGTGTAGCGAAATCGATCATCAGGTTCGGCTTTTCCCGTGATGCAAGCGTGAGCGTATCAGCCAACACCATGCGGCCTTCTGCGTCAGTGTGCATGATCTCTATTGTTGTACCATTTAAAGCTTTGACGATATCGTTCTGCTTGTAGGCCTTCGGGCCAATGTGGTTTTGAGCAATAGCTAACCAGCAATCTATGTTCATCGGTAATTTTTGTTGCGTAGCCGAGAAAAGCGTGCCAAGAGCCACCGCTGAACCGTTCATGTCTTCGTGCATACCATGCATGTAACGTGCAGGCTTGAGATTATGGCCCCCAGTATCGAAACAGATTCCTTTGCCAACCAGCGCTACCTTTTTCACTGCTTTCGGATGTTTATACGAAAGACGAACAATGGCAGCATCTTCCTCATTGCTGCCTTGCGCCACCGCGACAAATGCCCCCGCACCCATCTTGCGCAATACTTTCAGGTCAAATTCCTTGAGCTGCCACCCCTGATTTTTAGCCAGTTCTTTGATGCGCTTTCGATACAGGGTCGGCGTTAACTCATTGGGAGGCAACATAGTCAAAGTTCGGCACAGCAGATTGCCTTCTACCTGAGCTTTAAGCGCAGCAAAGCTTTTCTTGTCGGCAAAACCATAAAGCATGATCTTTTGCAGTGATTTACCTTGATCATTGATTTTGTTTACCGACTTTTTGTGCGTAGGCAGCTGCACACCGTTCACCCATGCCGTATATATAGCAGTTTCTGCAACGCTCCGGCGTTGTGCCTCACCCCCCTGAACCACGATGGCGATACTGGCAGGATGCTCTTCCAACAACAACTGCATTGCCTTACGCACCTGCTCCTGCAAAGAAAAACTGGTTTTACTGGAATCCACCATAGCCCATGCAATCAATTTACCGTCTGGTGTATTGGCTGCAACTGGTGCGCCAGCAAACTCTTCGGCCTTGATACCGCGTCGCTTAAGTACAGCTGCCAGCAATTCACGTTGCGGTACATCTTGCGGCAATGCCTTGCCCTTTGGTAACAGCACCAGCATATGTGCTGCAAGCTTGCTCTTTGGTAGAGCTGAAGTTGCGGTCAGTTGTGCTAGCATTACGTCCTCAGAGGTCATTCAACAATGCCACAATTATACGGGCATTCAACACCGAAAAATATGCGCGCTTATCTTGATCTTATGCAGCATGTGCTTGATCACGGCACAAAAAAATCTGACCGTACAGGAACTGGCACACTCAGCGTATTCGGCTACCAGATGCGCTTTGATCTTGCGCTGGGGTTCCCACTGGTAACCACCAAAAAGTGTCACATGAAGTCTATCATTCACGAATTGCTGTGGTTCTTGCAAGGTGATACCAACATCAAATATCTCAAGGATAATGGTGTAAAAATATGGGATGAGTGGGCAGACGAACAGGGAAACCTTGGCCCGGTTTATGGTAAGCAATGGCGTTCCTGGTCAACACCTGACGGACGTGTTATCGACCAGATTTCTGAAGTTATCTCACAGATCAAAATAAATCCGGATTCGCGCCGCCTGATTGTGTCGGCATGGAATGTCGGCGATCTAGACAAGATGGCACTTGCGCCCTGTCATGCTTTTTTCCAGTTTTATGTTGCCGATGGCAAATTATCCTGCCAGCTGTACCAGCGAAGTGCCGATATATTTCTCGGTGTGCCTTTCAACATCGCATCCTATGCACTACTCACGCTGATGATTGCCCAGGTATGCAATCTTGAACCGGGCGATTTTGTCCATACTTTTGGCGATGCACACCTTTATTCCAACCACATGGAGCAGACGCTATTGCAATTGTCGCGTAAACCTAACACGCCTCCAACCATGTGCATTAATCCAGCAGTCAAAGACTTATTTACTTTTAAATTTGAAGATTTCACGCTGGAAGGATATGAGCCGCATCCGGCTATCAAGGCGCCCGTAGCCGTATGACCCACATCGCTATAATCGTTGCGATGTCGAAAAACCGCACGATCGGGGTGAACAATACCTTGCCGTGGCGCTGCCCGGCAGACCTCAAGCACTTCAAAAGTCTCACCATGGGTCACCACATGATCATGGGACGCAAAACATTTGACTCAATAGGCAAAGCTTTACCGGGACGCACCACGATAGTGGTATCACGTGACAGCAGTCTTAAGCTGCCGGGATGTATTGTGGTTAATTCCTTACCTGAAGCGATGTCTGCCTGCGACCATGATTCGGAAATTTTTGTAGTTGGTGGCGCGGAGATATATTCGCAAACCCTGGCACTAGCAGATACCCTGTATATCACCGAAATACAAAAGGTTTTATTGGGAGATACCACCTTCCCGGATTTTGAAAAATCCGAATGGCAGGAAGTATCACGCGTGGCACATCAGCAGGAAAGGCCCGAACCCTTGGAATATCACTTTGTAGTGTACCGTCGCGGATAATAATTATCCGGCAAGTGCAAGATCCCTATTTTTCATGACAAGCAGACAAACATGTTGAAACTGAAACTCCACTGGCAAATCCTTATTGCATTAATACTGGCAACAATTGCTGGTTCGTTGGCTGGCACCGATTCGGAATTTCTGGGCGTAAGCTTTTATGCGATGTTCGACTTCATCGGCACTTTATTTCTGAACGCCCTGAAGATGCTGATCGTTCCTTTGGTCATGTCGTCCATCATCGTTGGTATCGCGGGCATAGGCTCCGGAGGTGCATTTGGTCGGCTGGGCCTGAAGACCCTGCTGTATTACATGGTTACCAGCCTGTTTGCCATTACGGTGGGACTTGCAATCGTTAATATGGTGGAGCCGGGCATGGTAGATGGCGCGCCTGCCAAACACCTGGTTGGCTTATCTGAGAACACTGAAGAAGTCGTTGCCAAGGTAGAAGGCAAGGGTGTGGGAGATCTGGTCGGTGTATTCCTCCGCATGGTTCCTACGAATGTTGTTGCTGCAGCCGCAGATGGTCAGATGCTTGGGTTGATCTTCTTCAGCCTGTTGTTTGGCTTCTTCATGACCAAGATAGAGGAAGCCTATGCGGAAAGTCTGTTCAATTTCTGGCAAGGCATGTTTCAGGTGATGATGAAGATCACTGACTGGGTGATGCTGTTCGCGCCTATAGGTGTATTCGGTCTGGTAGCCAAGGTGGTTGCGAGTACCGGCTATTCGGCTTTTGTACCGTTGGCGTGGTTCTTCTTCAGCGTAATCATGGGGCTGGGAGTACACTTTTTGGTCGTGTTGCCCTTGTTGTTGTATTTTGTCGGGCGGGTCAATCCGCTTAACCACTATCGTGCCATGGCACCTGCCCTGCTAACTGCTTTTTCCACCAGTTCATCTGCAGCCACGCTGCCACTGACTATGGATTGCGTGGAGAAGAATGCCGGCGTTTCCAATCGAACCAGCAGTTTTGTTTTACCACTTGGCGCGACGGTCAATATGGATGGCACGGCCTTGTACGAGTGCATTGCAGCAATGTTCATTGCACAGGCTTACGGTATAGAGCTTGGTTTCGTGCAGCAATTCACCATCGTGCTGATGGCATTGGTCACTTCCATAGGCGTGGCTGCCATACCATCCGCCAGTCTGGTCGCGATTGCCATCATTCTGGCGGCAGTTGGTTTACCGGTAGAGGCAATTGGTTTGATACTGGCAGTTGATCGCGTGCTGGACATGTGCCGCACATCGGTCAATGTCTTCAGTGATTCCTGCGGCGCGGTGATCATCGCGCGCAGGATTGGAGAGGAAGGCGTGCTCGACGAAAAGGCCATACAGTAAGGCAAGAATAAATCTACATACTATTTAGCCTGTTGACTCTCCTGCAATGATAAGCAATAGACAGTAACCAGCATTCTCATGGCTGCTGGAATTGCCAAAGATCGTTCAAATATCCGAAGGAGCCATAAGCATCGATACCTTGCCCACCAAATAACCACAGGCCAGATGCATTCGTCCAGGATACTGAGACATCTCGCGCACCAGGAACATTAGCAGGATCAGAAACCCCCTTTATTCCGTAAATACCTAGCTGATCTATTGCATTGGCGCCGCTCATCCAAGCCCATTGTTTATTAACTGGTTCAAATTTCCAGAGATCGTTAAGTTCACCAAAGTTACCGGTAGCGTCAGTTCCTCTCCCTCCGAACATCCACAAATTGCCACTGCTATCCTTCCAGGAAACTCCAAAACCTCTAGCTCCCGGCACACCCGAACCAAGACTACCCGCTGTACCATAATTTCCAGATTGGCCAACCACATCCGAACCACTCATCCATGCCCAGTTGATACCATCAAATTTCCACAAATCGTTCAAAATACTAAAATTTCCTGATGAATCCATTCCAAATCCACCAAACAACCAGAGATTATCACTGCCATCAATCCAAGAAACTGCGCCTTGGCGTGCTCCGGGTACATTTGCCACATTGGAAGTATTCAAGATGCCGTAAGAGCCTGCCTGATCCACAGTATCCGAGCCACTTATCCATATCCAATTGGAACCATCAAATTTCCATAGGTCATTGAGTTCACCGAAAACTCCATTTGAGTCATATCCTTCTCCACCGAACAGCCAGAAATTGCCCGCCAAGTCGACCCACGATGACGCTTTTGATCTAGCTCCGGGGAAATTAGCGGGGCTGGCTTGACCAATAGAACCATAGATACCCGGTTGAGCAATGGTTGTATCTGTCGTAACAACACCATCCATCAATGCCCACTGGTTGATACTGATATCGTATTTCCACATGTCGTTAGATGCATCAGTGTCTCCCGGTGAAACGTTGGTTCGAACATATCCGCCGAACAACCAAAGATTGCCGGTCGTATCTTTCCAGACAGCAGAATACTGCCTCGCTCCCGGCGAGTAACTCGGATTAGCCACACCGAATGCCCCATGTACACTCTGCTGATTCACTGTAGTCGTGCCATTCATCCATGTCCAGTAAGTGCCATCAAATTTCCACAGACTATTGAAATCTTGAGAACCCACTACCCCGCCCCCACCGAATAACCACAGATTACCGATGTTATCGGTCCATGAAACCGCACCTTCAAGCGCCTGCGGCATGTTGTTCAGATTGGCAGTACCCTTGATTCCGTAACTTCCTGGCTGACTAAATGATTCGCTGCCATCTACCCATGTCCAATCAATGAAGGAAGTTGCCGAGGAAACACCTCCACCAACACTAGTATTGGTGCTGTCGCCACCACCGCAGGCGGTCAATGCAACAAGCACAGCAAGTATGCCAAGCTTTGCACGCGAGTAAGTATTCATGACATTCTCCCTATCCAACCCGAGCTTCCTGCTGGCTGACAACAATTGTTGGCTTGCTTATACGACGAGGATAACAACACGCTGTGTTTTATAATTTTATTAACCATTCGGCAATTCCAATATGTACTGATAAATACCTCAAATCCGTTTAACGAAAATTCCAGCGGTAGCCAAAATAAACGTATTTTCTCAGTGTCTTATCGTCTGAGTTTGAGCTAGCGGTTTTGTACTGTTCAATCCCGCCTTCACCCACAAAATTCCACTGTTTATTGAGACGATAATTGACCGTCATACTGGGTCTGATCTGGGTTTGTTTTGTATCAGCAATATCGGTCTGACGGTAAAGCATCAATGACAAATCCATGCGCCAACGTGAATTGAATGTGTTTACCTGGCTAAAAGTCAAGGATTGTCCTTTGGTGGTATCAGATTTTGTAAATGTAACATTTGCGATACCCAAATCATTTTCGAACAGTAAATTGTTGCCCATGGCTTGTATGGACAACGCATATTGATTTCCACTTCCCGGTGCACCTGGTTGAATAGCAGTAGAAGTAGAAGTCGGGGTTGTCGTATAGTCTCCCGTTCCTCCGGAATTACTCAGGCGAAAATCCGTGGACACGCGCAACTTTGGGTGTACCTGATGTGATACACCTACTGCAGCCATATTACTGATCATACTCATCGCAATAGCGTTATCTCTCAACGTATTTGAAGAAATCACTCCACTGTTAATCACCTCCTTGACCGACTGCGAAAACTGTCCTTGCATATTGAATGCCAAAGGAGGTGATCTGCGATGATCCAGCATTAAGTAGTAATTTTCGCCTGACTCTCGCGTCCAATTTCCCTGAAAGGTAGCCAGATTGAATTTTTTGAATATCTTGTCGTATTCAATTTGCATTGTGTAATTTTTCCGCTGTTCAAAATAGTGCGCCTCCATTCCCAATACTGCTCGGTCATGAATGCCACCGGATTTTGGGTAAAGCTGCCCCTGGCCTTGATAAAGCAGATAGGCACTACCGCTCCATTCATGGGGCAGGTGCGTCAACTCAATGTTCAAACTGCTGAACGTCATACGATCTCCCTGATCCCACCCGCCACTGAAATATTCAACGGGTGTCCCGGCAGCTACATTTACCCGCCAGTTTTGATTCAGGCTGTAACCTGCTGTCAAGCCATCAAATCTCCCCGGCAAACCACCCCAAGATCCAGACTGTCGACCTAAACGGTACATAAATTTTCGGTCACGGGCTCCCTGCTCCAGATAAAGCGCATTCCAGCGATTTTCGTTATTCTGGCCCTGCAGAAAATTCTGTCTATTGTACTCGCGCAGCACCACACGCGAATCCAGCGTTTCAGTACGTTTTCGTGCTGTCAAATCTATCGAAGTAATTAACTGTGATTGATCTGTGTTATCAGATGAAAAAGTACTGGTGTTGCCAGCCCCGTCTATGGCGAAAGTATCGGTATGCGTCGTACCCCAGAAATAATTCTGCGAGATACCACCCGTAATCTGAAGTTTTTCTTCAAGGGTTTTTTGCTCAGCCTTGCTTGGCTCGCCTTTCAATCTTTTTTCGGCATTACTTTTAGGCAGTTTTGCCAGACGTGCCTTGACTTCCCTCACATCACCAGCCTTGGGATAGAGTTTTAGGTATAACTCATATTCCGCACGAGCTTTGGCTAGCTCACCATTCTTCTCGCGAGCTTCTCCCATCAATTTTTGCGCAGCCTGAGTATGAGTATTGGGTGGCAAGTTGAGCAATTTGTTGAGCGTCGCCACAGATTTATCTATCTGATTGACTTTCAATGCACTCGTAGCGATTGCAAGCAGGTTTTTCGCCTCAAGTTCGATATCTTCAGGAGTCAGAATTTTATCGCCGGAGGTATCTCCCTGGACAACATCCGGTAGGGCTACAGCTGCTACCGGAGGCACCACCAAGGCTGGCTTGACGATGGATTCTGATTGCCTTTCCTGCTTGGCTACACCGGTAAAGATATTGATACTCCGACCGTCCTTTCCAGCTCTGACTCGATATCGAAGTTTCTTGCCAAGAAAACTCACCGTGAGCGATGAATCGAGTTCGGGATAAGTAACCGTAAAAGGCCAAATAATATCTGATGGAGGAGAATCCAGCACTTCCCTCGTCAACCGTGGGTCGTCCGGTTTAATATTGCGAAGCTTGACATAAATACGTATATCGCCGTTTTTCATCGCCAGCGTACGTTCATAACGTATCGGAGCAATGAAATGTAATTTTATATTAGCCGTCTCACCCATCTCAATGATCTTGATATCATCGATCGCCTGAGCATAAGCAGATGGACTGGAAATTGAGAGCAACAAAGCAACTGCACCAAAACCAACCACGGCTCGTGCATATTTTTTGATAGTGTCAGACACCTGATTGATCTTCAATTTTGACTCCCTGTTTTGCTGTCCAGCACTACTACTGCCATAACCTTTAGGATTTAATAGTAAATGAGTCAACGAAAATGCGGCGCAATCTCTCCGACAGGATTATCGGTTGCACCGCACAGTAATTTTTCATTACATTCAAAAGCTAAACACATCAACTATCAAATCTCTTCTTAACGTACTCAATGATTGATTTATCCATCCGTGAGTACTTTTCAATTTTACCGAAAGGGTTCCACTACCAACTATTATAGGTCGAACCTTCATTACCCAACGGCCTATGACAGCCCGAATCGGAGCAATCCGTATGGCCTGATTTTTCGTGGGTCAGGGATTTCCTTCCCCTAACGCCGAGGTAACTTGTCCCCGACAAATGACACCCTATGCACCAGCCTGACCCCTTCCCTTGGCTGTTGTTGTGCATTTTTGTAGATGAAGCATTCTGAGGACTAAAACTATTCGTATTTGTATGACAGAACTCGCACCCCATTGCTGCCCCACCCTGCAAATTCGCCGCATATGGGATGTGATTGCCGGGTTTGGACACTGGCCTTACACCTCCCTGGAAGGTAGTGCCGATGTGACAAAGTACGCATCCGGTAGTAATGCCCGTGTGATTCATCGTCGCGCCTCCAAATCCACCAGGACTTGTGCTGCTCGAGGAGTGACAGGTCTCGCAAGCACTACTGGTTGGCACATGGTTTGACGCTCTGGATAATGGTGTTACGCCTTGATAGGCGGTTCCACTGTGACAGAGCGCACATCCACTGGTAATGCCCGTATGGCTCATCGTTGCACCCGAGAATCCACCCGGACTTGTGCTGCTCGAGGAGTGACAGGTCTCGCACGCACTACTGGTTGGCACGTGATTAGACGCTTTGGCCA
>Ga0316190_10003430_pt1 | contig 11506 bp, 10 predicted proteins | sample Eddworburrow2_MG_FD_204929 | JGI IMG/M metagenome (GOLD analysis project Ga0316190, IMG submission 204929) | Coastal sediment microbial communities from Maine, United States - Eddy worm burrow 2 | ecosystem: Environmental > Aquatic > Marine > Coastal > Sediment | place: USA: Maine | collected... | reverse complement strand
ACAATTTCGGGCGAAAAAACATTTCCTTATTCTCAGCATAATAGGTCGAGACTTCTTCATCAGAGACATTAACTTTGTCATTCACCGCAACTTCCTCTGCACGTGTTGCAAGTAAGTTACGATAGAGGTCTGCTCTCACTTTACTCCAGATATAAGGCTGGGCTTTTTCGGAAAAATTCTTGGTTCTACTAGTTAGCTTCTCCCATTCTTTCTCGAAAGTGGCTGAATCAACTGAAAGCTCTTCATCTATGGCATAAAGAGATTTGTAAGAAACGGAGATCAGATCATCCAAAGCTTGCTCTTCAATCTCAGCCATTTTCTCGGCTTTCATTCCACCATGGAAGCTGAGCTGCATGGGTACGATCTTTTGAATCCGAAGATCAAGATCAATCTTTGTAAGAACAATACTTCCAACCTTCAGGATATCTTGATCCTCATTTTTATTTTGCTCTGCAAAAGCGACAGAAAAAGATAAACAGTAGAGCAGCACAAAGAGAACACCAACAACTCTAGTTAACAAACGCATACAAAGTTTCTCCTTAAGTCCTATCTGAAACAGCTTCGAGTGAAATGATTACCATTGGCGAACTTATAAAAAATCTCGAATAAAGTCAACAACAGTAAAAGAAAGAGGCGACCCCCACTACAGGAATCGCCTCGATTAAAAATGGCGGGGCTGACGGGACTCGAACCCGCGACCTCCGGCGTGACAGGCCGATGTTGTAACCGACTCTACTACAGCCCCCGAACAAATTGTAAATATGGTGGGCGAAACAGGGCTCGAACCTGTGACCCTCGGCTTGTAAGGCCGATGCTCTCCCAGCTGAGCTATTCGCCCATATTTTAATGGCGGGGCTGACGGGACTCGAACCCGCGACCTCCGGCGTGACAGGCCGATGTTGTAACCGACTCTACTACAGCCCCGCATAAAGACAGAAAATAGGAAACGCGTTGCAGGGAAAACCCTTCCTTAACGTTTCCTATTTTCAACTGCTCCATAACTGTTCCAGAGTATCTCTGGAACAACTATGTCTTTAACCGATTTAGTTGATGGAGTCTTTCAATGCCTTGCCAGCCTTGAACTTAGGAACTTTGGCTGCAGGAATTTCAATCTTCGCACCAGTCTGAGGGTTCTGGCCAGTACGTGCAGCACGGTCGCCCACGCTGAAAGTACCAAAACCAACCAAAGAGACCTTCTCGCCTGCCTTCAGAGCATCAGTAACAGCATCCGTAAATGCCTTGAGTGCCTTCTCTGCATCGGCCTTGCTCAGTCCCGCCTTCTCTGCAATTGAATTAACAAGATCTGCCTTAGTCACAACATACCTCCACTAGTAAAAGAATGATTAAGCCCTGCTGAAAACCGGATTATATATATCAGACGCTCCAAAATTGAGTCAAGAAATAATTGGTTAAAATGGTCAATGATGTACCGATTTTTCTGGCTCTAGGGAGTATTCACTGTTGTCAGCCGAAGACGTTACAGAAAAGCTGCCCAAGATCGCTTCATCAAGAACCTTATCCATATGCGCGACAGGGATTATCTCCAGAGAGCGACGAATCGTCATGGGCACCTCCTCAAGATTCTTTTCATTCTCCTGAGGAATCAGAATTCGATGAATCCCGGCACGTTTTGCTGCCAACAGTTTCTCTTTTAGGCCACCGATCGGAAGCACGCGACCACGCAGGGTAATCTCACCCGTCATCGCCAAGTCCTGATCGACAGGCAACCCGGTCAACGCAGAAGCCAGAGCTGTTGCCATGGTAATGCCAGCAGACGGCCCATCCTTCGGGATAGCTCCCTCCGGAACATGAATATGGATATCAATACTGCTATAGAAGTCTTCTTCCAGGCCGAGAGGACTCCAACGAGAACGAACGTAGCTGAGAGCGGCCTGGGCTGATTCCTGCATCACCTCACCGAGCTTACCGGTAACGGTCAGTTTGCCCTTGCCGGGCAAAATCGTCACTTCAATGGTCAACAACTCACCACCGACCTCGGTCCAGGCAAGGCCATTAACCAAGCCGACACCATGCTCCTCTTCACGCACTCCGAAGCTGTAGCGAGGCACACCAAGGTACTTTTTGATCTGCGGGCCACCGACCTGGAAGCGTTTACCTTGCTGGCCGGCCTTAACGACTTGTCGAGCAATCTTACGGAACACATTCGCGATCTCGCGCTCGAGATTACGCACGCCTGCCTCCCGGGTATAACGACGAACGATTTCCAGCAACGCGGCCTCGGAAAACTTAACCTGCTCAGCCTTGAGGCCATGGGTTTCCAACTGCTTGGGTAGCAGGTAACGCTCGGCGATGTGGACCTTCTCTTCTTCGGTATAACCTTCCACGTGAATAACTTCCATGCGATCACGTAGTGGTCCGGGGATCGAATGCAGCGTATTGGCTGTGGCGATAAACATGACCGAGGAGAGGTCGTAATCGACATCCAGGAAATGATCAGCAAAAGTGTTGTTCTGCTCGGGGTCCAGGACTTCCAGTAACGCCGACGAAGGGTCTCCGCGAAAGTCCGTACTCATCTTGTCGACCTCGTCGAGAAGGAATACGGGGTTACGCATACCGACCTTGCGCAAACCTTGAATAACCTTGCCAGGCATAGCGCCAATGTAAGTACGACGATGACCGCGGATCTCGGCTTCATCACGAACACCGCCGAGAGAGACGCGGAGGAACTTACGTCCCATGGCACGGGCCACAGAACGACCGAGCGAAGTCTTGCCGACTCCGGGAGGGCCGACCAGGCAGAGGATCGGGCCCTTGATTTTTTTCACCAGGGCCTGCACCGCCAGATACTCGAGGATTCTCTCTTTAACCTTTTCCAGACCGTAATGATCCTCATCGAGGATCTCTTCCGCCTTATCCAGGTCAATCTGATCCTTGGTGCCCTTCTTCCAGGGCAGCGCCACCAGCCAGTCGATATAGTTACGCACAACCGTGGCTTCAGCAGACATAGGTGACATCATCTTGAGCTTGCGTAGCTCTGCCGTCGCTTTCTCGGTCGCTTCTTTGGACATGCGCGATTTTGAAATCTTTTCTTCCAGCTCGCGCAATTCCTGTTTGAACTCGTCTTTTTCACCGAGCTCTTTCTGAATGGCCCGCATCTGCTCATTCAGATAGTACTCTTTCTGGCTGCGCTCCATCTGGCTTTTGACACGATTGCGGATCTTTTTTTCGATCTGCAGGATCTCGACTTCACGCTCCATCAGAGCCAGCAGTTTTTCAAGGCGCAGCAGGGAATCCATCTCTTCGAGGACCTCCTGCTTGTCCGAAATCTGCACGGTCAAGTGTGCGACGATGGTATCGGCAAAGCGGCCGGGCTCTTCAACGCCGGCTATCGAGGTGACCATCTCCGCAGGGATTTTCTTGCTGAGGTTGGCATAAGTCTCGAAAGTGTTGTTCACGCTGCGCATCAGGGCTTCCTGCTCAGGTGAGTCAGTTTCCTGATCGGGCAACTCCTGCAAGGATGCAAAGATACACTCTTCGGTGTACTCGAGATCGATAAGGCGTGCTCTGACCTTACCTTCGATGAGGACCTTGACAGTTCCATCAGGGAGTTTGAGCATCTGCACAACCTGCCCCAGGGTTCCCATCTCAAACATGTCATCCGCCAGGGGATCGTCAGTTTTGGGGTCTCTCTGAGTGACAAGCAGGACCAGCTTCTCATGCTCCATGGCCCATTCCAATGCTTGAATCGACCGTGGCCGGCCAACAAACAGGGGAGTCACCATGTGTGGGAAGATAACGATGTCCCTTAGAGGCAGGACAGGGTATGTATCTGGTTTTACAGCGTCAGGCAAGGATTCTTCTGAGAGTTCTGTCATAGAAATATCTTCCAGCTGAGCACAAGCCCGACAGGAACTCTATCAGGCCGACTCGGCGTGTTCGTAGATAACAATAGGCTGGGTGCCTTTAAAAACCACATCTTCGTTGATCATGACTTCTCGAACACGATCCTGAGAAGGGATATCATACATGACATCAAGCATAGCATTCTCGAGGATGGAGCGCAGCCCTCGCGCACCGGTTTTGCGTTTGAGAGCTTCTGAAGCAACGGCAACCAGTGCACCATCACTGAAGCGGAGATCAACGCCCTCCATGTCGAAGAGCTTCTGGTACTGTTTGACCAGGGCATTTTTCGGCTCGCTAAGGATACGAACCAAAGCCTCCTCATCCAATTCGTCGAGCGTTGCCACGATCGGCAGACGACCGATAAACTCGGGAATCAGACCGTACTTGAGCAAATCACCTGGCTCAACCCGGCAGAGGACTTCGCCGATTTTTTCTTCTTTCTGCTGAGCCGACTCGGCACCGAAGCCCATGGTTTTTGCGCCAACACGCTGGCCGATCACGGTTTCAAGGCCGGAAAAGGCGCCGCCACAGATAAACAGGATATTGGTCGTATCAACCTTGAGGAATTCTTGCTGGGGATGCTTGCGACCACCCTTTGGCGGTACACTGGCGGTGGTACCCTCGATGATCTTGAGCAGAGCCTGCTGGACACCTTCTCCAGACACATCACGGGTAATCGATGGAGAGTCTGACTTGCGGGCAATCTTGTCGACTTCGTCGATATAGATAATACCCTTCTGTGCTTTTTCCAGGTCGTAATCAGCAGCCTGCAAAAGGCTCAGGATAATATTCTCAACGTCTTCACCAACGTAACCGGCTTCAGTCAGGTTGGTGGCGTCGGCAATAGCGAAGGGAACGTCAAGAACCCGGGCGAGAGTCTGGGCGAGCAAAGTCTTACCACTACCGGTCGGGCCGAGCAGCAGAATGTTACTCTTCTGAATCTCAACATCGCCAGCCTTTTCAGAAGCCTCGACGCGTTTATAGTGGTTGTAAACAGCAACGGCCAGAACCTTCTTGGCGCGCTCCTGGCCAATCACAAAATCGTCCAGAACGTCCTTAATTTCAACCGGCTTAGGAAGCTGACCGCCTCCTAAAGGCACCTCTTCAAGCTGAGCTTCCTCGGCGATAATATCTTTGCAGAGCTCGATACACTCGTCGCAGATATAAACAGCCGGGCCGGCAATCAGCTTCTTCACCTCTTCCTGTGCTTTACCACAGAACGAGCAGGTCAATTGGTCGCCACTACCATTCTTCTGGGTCACTATCTCACCTCTTTGAAAGACTCTATCTTGTCCGCAAGCACATCGGGTGGCACAATCAGTTTAACAAACACTTTGACAAAAGGAACATCAATCCACCGAAGGTTTCCTGCTCACTATGTCGTCGATAATACCATACTCTTTTGCGGCTTCGCTACCCATGAAGAAATCACGCTCCGTGTCAGAAGACAACTGGCTGATATCCTTACCTGAGTGAGCGGCCATAATGCCATTGAGGGTCTCTTTCAGACGCAGAATCTCCTGAGCGTGAATACTGATATCCGTTGCCTGCCCCTGAAAACCTCCAAGTGGCTGATGGATCATGATACGGGCGTGCGGCAGGGCGTAACGCTTGCCAGCTGTGCCTGCTGCCAACAGAAGTGCACCCATACTGGCCGCCTGGCCAACACAGATCGTCGAGACCGGAGCTTTCAGGTACTGCATGGTGTCGTAAATCGCCAGCCCCGCGGTGACAACTCCACCAGGAGAATTGATGTAGAGGTGGATATCTTTCTCCGCGTCTTCCGACTCAAGAAAAAGCATCTGGGCAATGATCAGATTGGCCACATGATCGTCAATACCGCCGCCCAGGAAAATAATCCGGTCCTTGAGCAGTCGCGAATAGATATCGTAAGAGCGTTCACCGCGACCGGTTTGCTCAACGACCATAGGAATCAAGTTCATGCGTCCCCCTTGTCAGCCTTCTTCTCGGTCTTCTTTTTCGCCTTTTCAGGAGCAGCGTCTTTCTTTGTCTCCGCCTCTTCCTCCTTCTTGGGAGCAACCTCTTTTACCTTGGCGCTCTCAAGGAGAAAGCTGACCACCTTCTCTTCGGCAATCTGGGCCATCAGGCCGCTGCGGGCTTCTGCACCGGCATAGTATTTCTTGACCATATCGATCGGTGCATTGGCCATGGTGGCGATCTCTTCCAGCTTGGCGTCAATCTCAGACTCATCGGCGACGATATTTTCCTGCCGGCCAATCGCTTCCAGAATCAGGTTGCCGCTCACCTGTTCAATAGCTGTTTCGCGGTAGTTCTCGCGGAAATTTTCAGGAGTGATGCCGAGCATCTCCGGCTTCATCCCCTGAGACTGCATCCGGTTACAGATATTCTCGTACATGTACTCAAGCTGCTTGACGATCATCGCTTCAGGAACCTCGACCGGGTTCTTTTCGATCAACTTGCCAACCAGCTTCTCTCGCAGGTCACCCTCAACCCGGTTGATCTCCTGGGTCTCGTAGCTTGTCTGCAATTGAGCTTTCAGTTCATCAAGGGTATCAACACCGAAGCCTTTGGCAAACTCGTCATCAAGCTCAGGGACAACCTTCTCCTTGATCTCTTTCATAACAACCTTGAAGACGGCCGGTTTGCCAGCCAACTCGGCCTGACCGTACTCTTCAGGGAAAGTGACCTCGACATCCTTGGCATCTTCGCGCTTCATGCCAACAACCTGATCCTCGAAGCCGGGGATAAAAGAACCTGAACCAAGTTCAAGCAGGTGATCCTCACCCTTACCACCTTCGAAAGCCACGCCATCAACAAAACCTTCAAAATCGATCACGACCGAATCGCCCTCGCGGGCTTTTTTACGGGTGGTCGGCTCGACCTGGGCACGGGAAGTACGCATCTCTTCAAGACGGCTGGCGAGGACTTTGGGGTCCGCAACAAACTTTTCTTTTTCCAGAGAAAGCTTGGTGTAGTCCTTGGCAGTAACCTCCGGCTTGATTTCTACTTCGGCCTCATAAGTAAAGGCTTCTCCCTTGATGATACCGCTGCTATCAAGGATGTTGGGCTCGCCAACGACGGGGATTGCATTTTCCTGCAGGGCCTGGAAGTAAGTGTCATTGATCAGACGAGAGAGGACTTCCTGCTCCATCTGAGCGCCATAATACTTTTCGAGAACCGCGACGGGGATCTTGCCGGCGCGAAAGCCCTTGATCTTGGCGGTCTTGCCGATTTTCTTAAAAGCCTTGCTGATTTCTTTATCGACCTGGTCTGCAGCAACCTCAAAATTCAACTTCTTTTTAATGCTGCTGACATCTTCAATTTTAACGTTCATGCGCTCGCTCCTCACGTCCTCTACCGGAGCCACGCACAAAACGCAGAGACCGGCATATTTATTCAGTAATTTAATTCTACTTTAGAATTTAAATGGTGCGAGTGGGGAGACTCGAACTCCCACACCTTACGGCACTAGATCCTAAATCTAGCGTGTCTGCCAATTCCACCACACTCGCTTATTTTAGATCACAAACAATTAAGGCCCGGCTTTTCCCTAGAGAACCACCACAAGTTGAGGGGTTGACGGGGAAAAGGCAGGCCCAGAATAATTATGGGGTGAGTGACGGGGATTGAACCCGCGACAACTGGAGCCACAATCCAGTGCTCTACCGACTGAGCTACACCCACCACAAAATAAAGCTTTAAAACCAGGGCCGGGAAACTTGCCCCCGAGAGCCAAAATGGCGCGCCAGGAAGGACTCGAACCCTCGACCCACGGCTTAGAAGGCCGTTGCTCTGTCCAGCTGAGCTACTGGCGCTTAAAATGGTCGGGGAGACAGGATTCGAACCTGCGACATCCAGTTCCCAAAACTGGCGCGCTACCAGGCTGCGCCACTCCCCGAAGAACGGTTTTCTAGCATGCTAAAATCAATAATGCAAGACTAAACTTGAACTTTATGACCATTGCCCTGAATAAAAATCATTTCGGACAAACCTATACCTGAGGTCATCCCTCCTCAAGACGGAAGCGCACCGGGATGCGAACCTGGCTGGAGACTGGCAGGCCGCCGCGAGTTGCCGGAGAGAATTGCCAGCGCTTGACCGTTCTCTGCGCAGCACGGTCAAGGACCTTGTGGCCACAGGTTTTTTCAACCTCCAGATCATCAACGGACCCATCGACAGAGACATCAACCAGCAACCAGACGACGCCCTCCCAATGTTTTTTGCGGGCCAGACGAGGATATTCAGGGAGAGGATTACTACGATAATGAGGGATCGCCTCAACCTGTGAAGCGGCAGAAGAAGACACTTGATTGACAACCTGAAGATCACCGGTCACCAGAGAGGCCATAAGAACCGTCTCTTCAACCGGAACCGAGGCCGCGGCAACAGCGATAGGAGCCCCCTCAGTCTCCTCCGGGGGCGTTGGACACACCAGCTCGGGGGCTGGAGAGTCGACAACGATCTTTTCGACAATTTTTGCGTTTGAATTTTTTTTGACCGAAGCTTTTTTAATCTTCTCCACCGGAGGCACGGCTTTCTGCTTTACCTTTGGACGAGAAGGCTTACGCGGAGGGGCCGGAACCTGTTCAGGTTCGGACGTTGCCACAAGCTGAGGAGGATTCGTTGCCGGGAGAAAAGAAACGGACACAGGGACAGCGCTCAAACTGGAGTCATCAGGGTCACTCACCCAGCCATAAAAGGCTAAACCGCCATGCAACCCCGAAGAGAGGAGCAGAAAGATCGCCAGCCTGAGAACAGGGGGGAAATTAGTCAACATTCCGTTAAACACCGACAACCTCGAGTCAAACCTGAAAAAGCGAAGAATGAGGGCTCGACAGAAACCAATGCCAAAGGCGACACAAGAACCTCAAGAATCAACGTTTCACATTGGCATCATTTCGCTTTTTTATCAACAAATGACTATTTGCTTTATATTCATGCTCAGTTTAAAGCGCCCTGACAGGAGGCTTTCAGTTGAGCCAAAAAGAATCAGCCCCCCTAAAGGACGCAGGAAAAGGCACCCTATCGAGAAGCGAATGATATATCCCCTCTCAAGTAAATGATTCTGCGATGCAGATTATTCATCCAATCACTATCAATCGTTCACAGACTTCCCCACGGGATTAAGAGAGAGGGCTTCGGCACCAAGCCAGCGCAAAAGGACCTCTTTTAGATCACTCTGTCGAAAAGGCTTACTGAGGAAGCCGTTCATCCCTGCTTCAAGGCACAGCCCCTCATCTTCTTCCCGCGCATAGGCGGTCAAGGCAATGATAGGTGTCATCACACCCTGCCCCCTCAACTGTGCAGTGGCCTTAAAACCGTCTAGAATCGGCATTTGGCAATCCATCAAGATCAGATCGACCTTCTTATCCGCAAGGTAATCGATTGCCAATTGACCGTTATCGACGATTACCAGATCAAGCCCCATCTGCTGCAACAGAATTGACATCAGGCTCTGCGTTGTCGGATTGTCCTCAGCGAGCAGGATGCGCCTTTTGTCATCAAGGTTAGCAGGTGGTTCGATCACTTGATTTCCATCAGAAAATGCCGCCGGAGTCGACTTCGGCAAGCTAGCATGCAGCAATTCAGAATGGCTGGAAAGCGTCATCGTCATACGAATCTCATGGCCTTAATAGAATCGTCAGAGCGTAACATCAACAACGACTCGGCCATTAACCTGTCCATCCAAAAGTCTTTCGGCAAACAGCGGGACCTCTTCAAGTGAGATAACCTTGAAAATTTGCCCCAGAAGGTCATCGGTGAGTTCGCGTGCCAAACGTGCCCAGGCCTTTTGTCGTTGAGGGATAGGACAAGTCGTGACTTCCACACCGACCAACTTGATCGCCCGCAGGATGAATGGCATAACAGTCGTATGCAACTCGGAGCCACCAGTCAGGCCGGTTGCGGCAACAGTGCCGCCGTACTTCATTTCTGCCAGCAGGCGGGCCAGGACCTCTCCACCAACAGTATCGATCGCTCCTGCCCAGCGTTGACTTTCCAGCGGTTGGGCGGGCCTTTCAAGCTCTGCTCGGCTCACAATTTCTGTGGCACCGAGTTGGTAAAGGTAGTCATCATTATCCCTACTCCCCGTCACCGCGGAGACAGCGTATCCCAATTCGGCAAGCAGAGCAACTGCAACACCACCAACCCCGCCACTGGCTCCGGTGACCAGAATCGGCCCCTGGTCCGGAACAACGCCCTGATCTTCCAAGGCCATGACACACAACATGGCTGTGAGACCAGCCGAACCGATGGCCATGGCTTTCAACCCATTCAATCCTTCTGGCAAGGGAATAAGCCATTCGGACTTCAACCTCGCCTGCTGGGTATAACCTCCCCAGTAGCGCTCGCCCACGTACCAACCCGTAAGCAGGACCTCGTCACCGGGCTTAAAATCCGGAGACTCTGAAGACAACACTTCACCCGTCAAATCAACCCCAGGAACCATGGGATATTGGCGAACGATCTTGCCTCGGCCGGCGACAGCAAGACAGTCCTTGTAGTTGAGGCTGGAGTATTTCACCGCGACGAGGACATCGCCCTCTGGCAAGTCGTCGACGACCAACTGGCGAATTTGATGCTCAACCTTGCCATTATTCCGGGACAGAACCAATGCTTTAAATTGATCGATCACTGCGACTCCTCATCACGTTCGCGACGCCACTCCTGAGCCTGGGCATATTGCTCACACAGGTAATTCATCTGCTCGGCCATTGCTTCTTCGGTCGCATCAGCGTCCCGCGTTTTGATCGATGCATAGATTCGTTCATGCTGGGCAATGATTTTTTCGCGTTCCCTGAACCGGAAAATGACCAGATTGGTCGCTGGCTGCAAGGCTTCAATGACCGCAAACATGACAAACTGCATAACCGGATTCCCGGTCGCATCGACCAGCGCCCTGTGAAATCGGACATCCGAAGCGCAGAAGTCGACATCGGTGGTCTCCGGGTTTTTCTGTCGTTTAATTTCTTCCGCCATGGTCAGCAGATGTTCGTCTTCGCGCCGTTCTGCGGCAAGCCGGCAGCAGGGCAACTCCAGCTCACGGCGTGCTTCAGCAATTTCAGACAGACTGAACTTGCCCATACTGACCATGAGCATGGCTGCCCCCGCCAGCGACGAACGAAGTTCCTCCTGGCTGGGCCTCTTAACAAACGTGCCTCCGGTCGGTCCGCGACGACTGCGAAGCAGATTCTGGGCCGCAAGCCGTTTTAGAGCTTCGCGAATCGTCGGACGAGACACGTTGAACTTTGCGGCCAAGACTTCCTCGGTCGGAAGCTGGTCATCAACCTTGAGACTGCCATCCAATATTGAGCTGCGGATATTCTCCGCTATCTGTTTGGCAAGACTTTCTGCAACAAGGGGTTGAAAATTAATCGCCATTATTTTTGAGTACTCCCTTTTCACTCACGACACGAGTGATATGATTTTTGCCACGCATCAAAGATAGCCCATTTCCATCAGCATTGAAAGCAATTATATATTTGTTTGACAAATAGGTAAATGCTCGTTAGGCTGACAAACAATTACAGGCTTAGAGAGCCGTTCCTTTTGGAACTTATATAAGAACGAAAGCTAACCAACCGGAAAGGATTAAACAATGAAAGCACTTGTCTACAGAGAATACGCACCCAATGATAATTTTGGAGACATCCTGAAAGTC
>Ga0316190_10003428_pt1 | contig 11507 bp, 8 predicted proteins | sample Eddworburrow2_MG_FD_204929 | JGI IMG/M metagenome (GOLD analysis project Ga0316190, IMG submission 204929) | Coastal sediment microbial communities from Maine, United States - Eddy worm burrow 2 | ecosystem: Environmental > Aquatic > Marine > Coastal > Sediment | place: USA: Maine | collected... | reverse complement strand
CCTTTAGATAACCACTAGATCGCCAGTATTTGCCCTTTTTATTAGTCGTGCAATAGGTAAATATAGATATTACTCAAAATAATAGTGTCTCGTGTCGTTGTTGCTAGCGTGACTCGAGCTGCAACACCAGTAGCCGGTAGCTTTTGTATTTTTCAAAAACGGCCTGGTTGCGGTGACCGGAAAAATACTTGTAACGCAGGCGTTCCAGTTTGTGACGTGCCAGCCACTTGATGAGCCACGTCAGCCGCGGATAACTGCCGCGCAGAAAGGTATCGAGCGACCGCGATGCAGGCAGCAGCCGTTGCGATAACCACTCATCCAGCAGTGCAATATTCGGACTGATTCGCGGGGTAAGATCCTCATCATGCAACAGGGTAAACGGCGCGGCCTTCACGCACTCATAAAATGGGCCGAGGAGGTGACCGCCACTGAAACTGCGATCGCCTTCGGCACCATCACAATGCGCGTCAGTCTTGAAAAAGTCGCAAATCAGCAATTGTCCACCCGTCTTCAATAGCAGCGGACTTTTCTCGAAGATCTCGGGCAGGGGGATATACTGGAAGCTCTCGCTGAATAACAGCAGATCATAGCGCTGCCGGCAGGCCGACAGGGGCAGGGACTCGAAATCGGATTCAAACAGCGTACTGTCGGCATGCGGCATGGCCGCCAGGCGTACGCGTACCTGCTGGTTCAAGTGGACGGACGGGTTGACGGCATCGACGGCATAACCGCGCTCAATCATCAATTGCAGCATATGGCCGGTGCCGCAGCCGACGTCAAGAATGCGTGGGGCAGGGTGGTCAGCCAGCAGCGCATCCATCTGCTGCAGAATCATCTCGGTATAACGTTGCTGGGCGAGCGCAATATTGCCGAGCGAGAGTTCCAGATCAGGGTCCCAGAGACCGTAGTGCAGGTCCTGCACATCCAGTATCTGCTGCGCCAGCACCAGTCCGAGTTCCCGGGATGACATTATTTCCTTGTCTGGCATGGCGCGTACGGTTCTGATCAATGAGAAATAATATTTATTACTTACAATAGCTAATGATGTTTAATAGGGCAAAATGTATATTTATATTGTCATATAAATTGCAGCTTTTTTTTACGCTGCGGGGCAGGGCACCGCGAAAGCCCGGACCGGCAGCACTCTGTGCCGCTTGCCTGGTCACTTGCCAATACAAAAACTGCTGAAAATGCGGCCCAGCAGCTCATCGCTGCTGACCGCGCCGGTGATTTCACCCAGCACCTGTTGTGCCTGGCGCAGTTCCTCGGCAAGCAATTCGCCGGCACGCTGTTGTTCCAGTTGCCGCCGGCCGGCTTCAATATGCTCATAGGCGCGCCGCAGGGCATCCACGTGGCGGCGCCGGGCAGTAAAGTTGCCATCAGCGTTTACGGAGTAACCGATACTCTGTTTCAGGTGCTGACGCAAAGCGTCCAGACCGGCGGCGCTGTGGACGGAGACGGCAACCGAGGGTTGCCCGTTTTCCTCACTGAGGCCGGCTGCACGCTCGCTTAAATCGATCTTGTTGAATATCAGCGTGTGCGCAACACCTGCCGGCAGTTCGTCGAGGATAGCGGCATCGGCACGGGTGAAGCCGGACTGGTCATCAATCACAAGCAACACCCGGTCGGCCTGTTCCAGTGCCAGGCGTGCACGCTGCATGCCGGCCTGTTCCACCGGGTCGTCGCTGGCATGCAGACCGGCGGTATCGATGATGTGCAGCGGCAGGCCATCGATCTGGATATGTTCTCGCAACACGTCACGGGTGGTACCGGGAATCTCGGTGACAATGGCGGCATCACGACCCGAGAGGGCATTCAGCAGACTGGATTTACCGGCATTCGGCCGGCCGGCAATCACCAGCGTCATGCCATCGCGTAACAGTTGACCCTGCTGGGCACGTGCACGCATGTCGTCAAAGTCCGCGCGCAATGCCGCCAGCATGTGTGTAATGGTATCGTCCGAGAGAAAATCGATTTCCTCTTCCGGGAAATCTATCGCCGCCTCCACGTACATCCGCAGCCGCGTCACCTGGTCGACCAGGGCGTGTACGCGGCTGGAAAATTCACCCTGCAGGGACTGTGCGGCCGCACGCGCGGCCGCGGTCGTTGCACTCTCGATGAGGTCGGCAATGGCCTCTGCCTGTGCCAGATCGAGCTTGTTATTGAGGAAGGCGCGTTCGGAAAATTCACCGGGACGGGCAGGGCGCGCGCCCAGCGATAACACCCGGCGCAGCAGGCTGTCCATGACGACCGGGCCACCGTGACCGTGCAGTTCGAGCACGTGTTCGCCGGTGAAGGAGGCCGGTGCCTGAAAGTACAGTACCAGGCCTTCATCAATCAGGGTGCCATCGGCCTCCGTGAATCGCTGTATTTCAGCTCGCCGTGGCCGCGGCAGTCGTCCCAGCAGTTGTTGTGCAATGGCCGGGGTATCCGCACCGGAGAGGCGCACGATACCCACCCCGCCATGACCGGCCGGGGTTGCGATCGCTGCAATGGTGTCAGTGGCCGGGGTGACCACAGGCGTTGACTTGTACTATTTCCCGCCGCGCTCGATGCGCCGCGTAATGACCCACTGCTGCGCAATGGAGAGGGTGTTGTTGACCACCCAGTAGAGCACCAGTCCGGATGGGAAAAAGGCAAAGAACACCGTAAACACGACGGGCAGGGCCATCATCACCTTGGCCTGGATGGGATCCATCGGTGCCGGATTCAGCTTCTGCTGAATCAGCATGGTGGCACCCATCAGCAACGGCAGGATGTAGTAGGGATCCGGGGAGGACATGTCGGTAATCCAGAGGATAAACGGCGCCTGTCGCAGTTCCACACTTTCCAGCAATACCCAGTAGAGGGAAATAAACACCGGGATCTGTACCACGATCGGCAGGCAGCCGCCGAGTGGATTGATCTTTTCCTTCTTGTACATATCCATCATCGCCGTGTTCAGCTTCTGGCGATCGTCACCGTAGCGCTCCTTCAGCGTTTTCAGGCGCGGCGCCAGCTTGCGCATGTTGGCCATGGATTTATAGCTGGTCTCCGACAGCTTGTAGAACGCCAGCTTGATGATCACCGTCACCAGTACAATTGCCCAGCCCCAGTTGCCGACCAGTCCATGGATGGTCTTCAGCAGCCAGAACAGTGGCTGTGCCAGTACTGTCAGCAGGCCGTAGTCGACGGTCAATTCCAGTCCGGGTGCCACCTGCTTCATTTCGTCCTGCAGTTTTGGCCCGATGAAAATCTGTGTTTCATAGAGGGCGGCATCACCCGCCGCAACCGTTTGTCCCGGGGAGATCAAGCCGATGACATAGCGGCTGTTGCTGAGGGTCTTGGTGTAATAGCGGTCCGCCTCACCCCGTGCAGGTATCAGCGCACCGAGGAAGTAGTGCTGCAGCATGGCGGCCCAGCCATCGGTAATGGTGCGGTCAAGATCGCTGTCGACCATGTCATCGAATTTTATCTTTTCGTACTTTTCTTCCGGGCTGTAGATCACGCCACCCATGTAGGTATAGATAAACGTGCTCTGACCGGTCTCCGCTACCTGGGTGCGCTGCAACTGGCGGTACTGCCGACCGTGCCAGTCGGCGCCACTTTGATTGCGCACCTCGTGCTGCAGGTCGACAGCGTAACTACCACGGTGGAAGACGTAGCGCTTGGTTACCTCGACACCTTCCGGGCTGCGCCAGGTCATCGGCACAACCAGTTCGTCGTCCGACTCACCCATGCGGTAACTCGTCTGTTCCGGAGTGTAGATGACATGGTGCGTCGGCTCGGTACCGACACTGGCGCGCAACCCCGACTGGATGACAAACAGATTCGGCATCTCGTCATTGAGGAGGCGGAACGGGGGTGAATCCGGATCAGTGGTTGCCGGATAGGCCAGCAGATCGGCCTGTCGTAAATCACCACCGGTGGTGTCAATCCTGACTTTAAAGAGGTCCGTTTCAACCTCTATGTACTGGGCGCTTTTCAGTAATTCAGTTTCCGGCAGTGCGCTGACTTGTGCGGCGGGGTCACTGGATGCACTCGGGATATCGTCGCGGCTACCAGGCACGTTGCCGGGCACCGGGTCTGTTGTTGTCTGGGTCTGCGGAACCGCTGACTCGGGCGTGGGCACGGGGCCATAGTCTTCCACCCAGGACTGCCACAACAGCAGCATGACAAACGACAGGGCGACGAACAAAAACAGGCGTTGATTATCCATGCGGGTGTGTGCACTCCTTTTCCGGTACCAGGTCAACACCACCCGGGTGCCAGGGATGGCAACGCAGCAGCCGTGCGAGACTCATTGCACTACCGCGCAGTGCGCCATGGCGTTCCACCGCGATCATCGCATAACTGGAACAGGTGGGATAAAAACGGCAGTGGTTGCCGAGCCACGGACTCAATAGAAATCGATAACCGCGTATTAGTTGGATGATGAGCCAGCGCATTTTTTGTCCAATTCTGTCCAGAGCTTTTCAAGTGCAGCATGCAAGATCTTTTTCGACTGGGAAGCCACGCCGGCCCGACCCAGGACCACGATATCGAGCGCGCCCATACACGCCTGCCGGTGGCGATAACTTTCCCGAATGACCCGCTTGATCCGATTGCGCGCGACTGCCGTGCGTGCCACCTTGCGTGAAATCGCCAGGCCCAGGCGAGGGTGTTGCAGCTGGTTGGGAGTGGCGAGTACTGTCATCCAGCGATTATTGAGCCTGTGGCGACAGTGCTTGAAGACCCGCTGGTAGTCGTCCGGCCCTGACAGTCGTACCCGCCTTGGGAAACGCGTCGAACCGCTACACAAGGTGATGGTTCAGACAGACAGCGACGCCCGGCCCTTCGCACGACGGGCATTAATTACACGACGGCCATTCTTGGTGCTCATACGGGCACGAAAACCGTGAGTCCGCTTGCGCTTCAGGTTACTGGGTTGATAGGTTCTCTTCATGGCACGTCACTTTCAGCAGGTTGTACACTCGGGTCACGCCAGGCTGGCGCGAAAGGGCGCAAAGATTACAGTTCTCAGGGTCTTAATGTCAACATCAATACGTCAGATTCGTTTCGCAACAGGGTGTGGATAACTTTTTTCGACAGGTATAGACTCCCCCTCCTGCGGTCAAGGTTAAATAAAAAATTCAAGGGGAGATAAACGGTGGAAGCATCACTCTGGCAACAGTGTCTGGTTCGCCTTGAAAACGAACTGCCGGAGCAACAATTCAACACCTGGATTCGTCCGCTGCACGCCATTGAAAACGGTGACAACCTGCGGCTGCTGGCACCCAACCAGTTTGTTCTCGAATGGGTTCGCAAGCACCATTTCGAGACGATTTCACAAACGCTGCATGACCTCGGCCCGCAAACGGCCACCCGGGTGCAGCTCGATATAGGCAGTAGCAAGAGCACCTCGCAGCCGGTTTCAGGTAGCGGTCAGCAGGTACCGGTTACCTCGGCCTTTTCCACACCGCAGCAGCAACCGGTCACACATAAAAGCAACATCAACCCGGAATTTACTTTCGAAACCTTTGTCGCCGGCAAATCCAACCAGCTGGCGCGTGCCGCATCCATGCAGGTGGGCGAAAATCCCGGCGGAGCTTATAACCCGTTATTCATCTACGGCGGTGTCGGCCTTGGCAAGACACACCTCATGCATGCTATCGGTAACATGATTCTTGACAACAAGCCCGGTGCACGCGTGGTCTATTTGCATTCCGAACGCTTCGTGGCCGACATGGTCAGGGCATTGCAGCACAACGCCATCAATGCCTTTAAGAACTTTTACCGCACGGCAGATGCGCTGCTCATTGACGATATTCAGTTCTTTGCCAAAAAAGAACGCTCACAGGAAGAATTCTTTCATACTTTCAATGCATTACTTGAAGGCCAGCAACAGGTAATCCTGACCTGCGATCGTTACCCCAAGGAAGTAGATGGCCTCGAGGACCGGCTTAAATCCCGTTTCGGCTGGGGCCTGACTGCCGCGATCGAGCCGGCCGAACTGGAGACACGCGTTGCCATCCTGATGAGCAAGGCGAGCCAGAGTGACGTCGAATTACCCAGTGATGTTGCCTTTTTTATTGCCCAGCATATTCAGTCGAATATTCGTGAACTGGAAGGCGCCTTGCGTCGCGTCATGGCCAGCGCACGTTTTACCGGCCAGGTCATCAGCCTTGACCTGGCTAAAGAGGCGCTGCGTGATTTGCTGGTATTACAGGACAAACTGGTCACCATCAGCAATATTCAAAAAGTCGTTGCCGAGTATTTCAAGATACGCGTGGCAGACTTGCTGTCACCGCGTCGCAGTCGTTCAATTACCCGGCCACGACAGATTGCCATGGCACTGGCAAAAGAATTGACGACCCACAGCCTGCCGGAGATTGGTGACGCCTTCGGCGGCCGTGATCACACCACGGTATTGCATGCGACCCGCAAGGTCGTGGAACTGCGTGACAGTGACATACGTATCAACGAGGATTACAACAACCTGTTGAGAACACTGACAACATAGCGTGGATAAGCTGTGGATAATTTTCAGGGTTAAACTTATCCCCACTTATCCACAGCTTGCCAACAAGACAAAGGTAGGCCAGGCGACCACTTATCATTGATGCAATAGATTGAATTTTAACTTGTTTATTAGGTTATACACAGCGATCATGGGTGCTTAATAAACATAATAACCAAAGTAATTAACTTAAAAATATTATTTATTAATTATGAAATTCAGCATACAGAGAGAAGCGTTATTAAAACCTCTTCAACATGTCATTGGCGTTGTAGAACGTCGCCAGACGCTACCTGTATTGGGCAATGTGTTAATCAATGCCAGCAAGAAAAATGTTTGCCTGACGGCGACAGACCTGGAGGTTGAACTGCAGGCACAGGTTGCCGTTTCCGTTACCGAGGTCGGCGACATTACCTTGCCGGCACGCAAGCTGCTTGATATTTGCCGAACCTTGCCCGATGAAGCGCAACTGGATATTTCAGTGAAGAAGGACCGTGCCCTGATCACGTCCGGCAAAAGCCGTTTCACCCTGTCGACCTTGCCAGCCACGGAATTCCCCGTCGTTGATAAAATCAAAAGTGCGCGAAAATTTTCGCTTCCCGAAAAGCAGCTGCACCAACTGATTGAAAGCACCGGCTTCGCGATGGCACAACAGGATGTGCGTTATTACCTCAACGGACTGATGCTGGAACCCGGCGCGGGTCTGTTGCGTGCGGTCGCAACTGACGGTCACCGGCTCGCACTCTGTGACCTGGCCGCCGATGTTGGTGAAGGGGAGAGCCAGCAGGTCATCGTGCCGCGCAAGGGCGTGCAGGAATTACAGCGACTGCTGGAGCAGAGCGATGACGAGTTGGCGATTGAAATCGGAAGCAATCACATTCGGGTGACAACGAATGATTTACGTTTCACATCCAAGCTGATTGATGGTCGCTTTCCTGATTATTCAAGGGTTATCCCCAAGTCGCTTGATAAGCGCCTGTTGATCCAACGCGATTCATTACGCCAGGCATTGACGCGTACCTCCATTCTTTCCAATGAGAAATATCGCGGTATCCGTCTTGAAATATCAAAAAATAACATTAAAATTCAAGCACATAACCCAGAGCAAGAAGAGGCTGTCGAGGAGATTGATGCCATCTATGACAACGATACCATTGTCATAGGTTTCAATGTGACCTACTTGCTGGAAGTGCTTAACGTCATTGACACAGATGAGGTGGAGATCTCTCTGGGTGATGCCAATAGCAGTGCTCTGGTCAGGCGGCCGGGTAGGGAAGACTGTCGTTACGTGGTCATGCCCATGCGGTTGTAGTGTGTTGTACAGTCATTCAACGATCAGCATCCTCGATGCTGGTGCGCACAGCGGCTTAGTGACCCATGGGTTTACAGTCGCTGGAAATCTGTGATTTTCGAAATATCCGGCATGCCGCTCTGGTATTCTCCCCCGGACTGAACCTGGTTACCGGCGAAAATGCCTCCGGTAAAACCAGCCTGCTGGAAGCCATCTATCACCTCGGACGGGTTCGCTCCTTCCGCACACATCACGTCAACCAGCCGATTCGTGATGGACAGGCGGCGTTTCGCCTGGTAGGCCGCTTGCTGCGCGAGGAAGGTCGGGTGGTGCCCATCGGCATCGAAAGGCAGACCGCTGGTTTGCAAGTGCACCTGGACGGTCACGTGGTACGGCGTCTCTCGGATCTGGCCGGCAGTTTCCCGGTGCAGGTGTTGAGTGGTGATACCGCAACCATTCTCAGTGGCGGGCCGCGCTATCGACGACAAACGCTCGACTGGGCGTTGTTTCACGTGGAACAGGCCTACCGCGATGTCTGGCAACGGTACACGCGCGCACTGCGCCAGCGTAATGCGGCGTTGCGCGCCGGGATGCCAGACAATCAAATTTCAACGTGGGATTCAGAACTACTGGCCGCGGCAGAACGGATCCATCATTTCCGTCAGCTGTACTTTGAAGATCTCACACCCCACCTGCAAGCGGAGGTGGGTCGCTTGTTACCCTCCGTGGTGCTCCACTTGAGTTATCACGCGGGGTGGCCCGCTGACTCGACCCTGGCCGAACGGCTGGAACGGGCGCTCGAAAAAGACCGTGCCCTGGGTAGCACGCAGTACGGACCGCATCGCGCGGATTTCAAGCTGACGGTGAACGGTCAGCCGTTGCAATCCCATTGTTCCCGGGGGCAGCAAAAGGCTGCCGTGGTTGGTTTCATGCTGGCACAGGTCAAATGTCAGCAGGCTCGATCGGCCCCCATGGGTGCCTTTTTGCTGGATGATCTGGGTAGTGAGCTTGATACGGCGCACCAGTCCCGGGTGCTGGAATCGCTCCGCGAACTTGGTATCCAGGTTTTTGTGTCCGCCATTGAATCGGGGCGCACAGAACTGCCTGACTGGCCGCATATGAGAAGGTTTCACGTGGAACGTGGCGAGATACAGGAAGTGGTATAATCACCGGCTTTACCATAGCGGCTTTAAAAACCCGACAATCAGGCATTCAGGACATCCAAATGGCAGAAGAAAATTCCTATACTTCATCGAATATCAAGGTTCTGAAGGGGCTTGATGCGGTGCGTAAGCGTCCCGGCATGTATATCGGTGACACCGATGATGGCACCGGACTGCATCACATGGTGTTCGAGGTGGTTGATAATTCCATCGATGAAGCGTTGGCGGGCCATTGCAATGAAATTAACGTGATCCTGCATGGCGATAATTCTGTAACGGTCAATGATGACGGACGGGGCATCCCCGTGGATATGCACTCGGACGAGGGGGTATCGGCGGCCGAGGTGATTATGACGGTGCTGCATGCCGGCGGCAAGTTTGATGACAATTCCTACAAGGTTTCCGGTGGCCTTCATGGAGTCGGCGTGTCCGTGGTGAACGCACTTTCCGAAACCCTGGCGATCACTATCAACCGGGATGGCAAGATCCATACGCAGCAATATCACCTGGGCGTGCCGGAGGCTCCGCTAGCAGTGGTCGGCAATACGGACCGGACCGGTACTGAAATTCACTTCAAGCCCAGCAGCGAAATCTTCACCCAAACCGAATATCACTACGATATTCTTGCAAAACGCTTGCGAGAGTTGTCATTCCTGAATTCCGGTGTGCGCATTCGCCTCAGGGATGAGCGCACCGATAAAGAGGATATCTTTGAGTACCAGGGCGGTATCCAGGCATTTGTGGAACACCTTAATCGCAAGAAAACTCCCTTGCACCCGACGGTGTTCTATTTGAGTGCCATGAAAGATGACGTCGGTGTTGAACTGGCCATGCAGTGGAACGATTCCTACCAGGAAAACATCTTTTGTTTCACCAACAATATTCCGCAGCGCGATGGGGGTACCCATCTGGCCGGTTTTCGTGGCGCACTGACGCGCACCCTGAACCAGTACATGGAAAAGGAAGGCCTGATGCGCAAGGCCAAGGTAACCGCCAGTGGTGATGATGCCCGCGAGGGCCTGACAGCGGTGTTGTCGGTCAAGGTGCCCGATCCCAAGTTCTCATCGCAGACCAAGGACAAACTGGTATCGTCCGAGATCAAGGGTATTGTCGAGTCAACGGTGAGTGAGAAGTTCCAGGCCTATTTGCTGGAAAGTCCCACCGAGGCAAAGGCGATTACATCGAAAATCATTGATGCCGCGCGTGCCCGGGAAGCGGCCCGCAAGGCACGGGAAATGACACGCCGCAAGGGGGCGCTGGATATCGCCGGACTGCCGGGTAAGTTGGCAGACTGCCAGGAACGGGATCCAGCCTTGTCTGAATTATTCCTGGTGGAGGGTGATTCAGCCGGTGGTTCAGCCAAGCAGGGACGTGATCGTCGCACCCAGGCGATCCTGCCGTTGAAGGGCAAGATCCTGAATGTCGAGAAGGCACGCTTCGACAAGATGCTGTCATCGGCCGAGGTCGGTACCCTGATTACTGCGCTGGGTTGCGGTATTGGACGGGACGAATTCAATATCGACAAGCTGCGTTACCATCGCATCATTATTATGACCGATGCCGATGTTGACGGTTCTCACATCCGTACCCTGTTGCTGACCTTTTTCTACCGCCAGATGCCGGAACTGATCGAGCGCGGTTATGTTTATATTGCCCAGCCACCGCTGTACAAAATTAAAAAAGGCAAGCAAGAACAATATGTTAAAGATGACATGTCGCTGAACGCCATGCTCCTCAACAGCGCGATCGAGAAGGCACAGCTCTACGTCAATCCGGATGCCCCCGCGCTAGGGGGACCAGCACTGGAGTCACTGGCCAATACTTACATGGCGGTGATGGCCTCTATACGGCGCCTGTCGCGCCGCTATGACGCGACCGTGCTGGAGCGCATGATTTATATGCCAGTGATGGACCAGGACAGCCTGACAAATATGCCGCACATGACGGACTGGTTTGCGGAATTGGAATCACGCATCAATGCCACCCTGGGCAGCGGCCAGCGCTATCAATGTTCAGTCGAGGCGGGTGCAGAGGAAGCGGGTTTCGTCGCCACCATCAGCAAGTGGACGCACGGCATCGTCGCCTCGGAACAGGCACTCGGTATGGAGTTCTTCATTAGCGTGGAGTACCAGCAAATGATGGCGCTGGGGCAGCAGCTCGATGGACTGCTCAGCGAGGGTGCCTATGTCCAGCGTGGCGAGCGCCAGACCTCTGTGTCGTCCTTCAAACAGGCCCTGAACTGGCTGATGGAAGAGGCCAAGCGCGGCCAGCATATTCAACGCTACAAGGGGCTCGGTGAAATGAACCCGGAGCAGCTCTGGGAAACCACGCTCGATTCTGAGAATCGCCGCTTGTTGCAGGTTCAGATTGAAGATGCCGTTGGCGCCGATGATATCTTCACGACCCTGATGGGCGACCAGGTTGAGCCGCGTCGTGACTTTATCGAACAAAATGCCTTGCTGGTCTCGAACCTGGATGTCTAGCCTAAGCCTAAAATACGCTATAGCCTAGAGTTTAAATATTTATATATCATTGATAAATATAATAATTATTATATAATATACTCTAATTATAG
>Ga0316190_10003427_pt1 | contig 11508 bp, 4 predicted proteins | sample Eddworburrow2_MG_FD_204929 | JGI IMG/M metagenome (GOLD analysis project Ga0316190, IMG submission 204929) | Coastal sediment microbial communities from Maine, United States - Eddy worm burrow 2 | ecosystem: Environmental > Aquatic > Marine > Coastal > Sediment | place: USA: Maine | collected... | reverse complement strand
TAACGGCCCCTGTTACATCTCTGGTGATCTCGCTGACTATCTGCAAAATAATGGAATGAGTCACACACGAGGTCGCCCCTACCACCCTCAAACCCAAGGTAAGATTGAGCGGTGGTATCGCTCAATGAAAAATCAGGTGCTGCTTGAAAACTATTATCTGCCGGGTGAGTTAGAGCAACGAATTAGCGGGTTCGTTAATTACTACAACCACGAACGCTATCATGAATCATTGAATAACTTGACGCCAGCAGACGTCTTTTATGGTCGAGGCCAGAAGATTATAGATAAGCGAGAACGAATCAAATTGAAAACACTGGCCATGAGAAAAGCAATGCATTATCGTAACAACTTAGAAAGCCAACAGATGAGCTGAAGTCTCTCTTAAATTAGGCCGTAACGAGTTCATAATGTTTTGACGACATACACTTGGGGTCATTGATTTAATCAGTAGGGTGGTCAAATGGATAAGGATGAGAAAGCTATGCTTCATGGGTATCCATCATAGATTGATACCATGGTATTTCAAGACTGATAGATTGTCTTAGACTATGGCAAGATAGGAATTCGAGATGCACAGCCCGATGAATAATCGAGGAATGGTTAGATATGCTTCAAATTGATGACCCCTTGCTTTCATTGATCCTGCGTTTTGTTTTAAGTAATGATCAGCTGAAAAACCCTTCTGAGGAGTTTATTCGGCAGCAGATTCGTGCTCTAAAGAATTACGTTACACAATTTCCCGAGGCTGACCAGGAAAAATATGCTTTTGTGTGGGTTGAACAACATGCTGAGGAGTATCGTCGCAATTGGGAGAAAAATTCGGTTTTTGCTTATGTTTCCAAAAGTCAGTGCGTGGATTGTCCTATGGTTGCTAAGGGAGATGCCAGCCATTGCATGATACATCAAGAATGGTTACGGCTATTGGAAGCATATCGTGATGATGCTATTACTACCAAGTCGTATATTGAAAAAGCCTTAGCTTTATTGCAGGAAAATAAGGATCAACTGAGAGTTAATACGTAGCAAGTCAAACAAAGCAACACTTATGCATGGCGAATTAGTCATCAGGCAGGAATGAGCGTCTGAAAAGGCCCATAGATTAATGCGGACGAACAAATAAAAGGAACAGATAAATTGTCTTATCCTATGGCAAAATAGGAATTCGCCATGCACATGGAATTTACAGGAGTATCATGGATAATCAGGTAGCCCCGTTATATATCGCATTGCTGAGTGTTCACGGTTTGATCCGTGGCTTTAATCTGGAACTGGGACGTGATGCTGATACAGGCGGTCAGACGCTGTATGTGCTTGAACTTGCCCAGGCATTGGCGCGTCAGCCCGAAGTTACGCGAGTGGACTTGATCACGCGGCGTGTGGTGGATGATGCCGTTGCGGATGATTATGCTAGACCTGTTGAAATCCTTTCAGATAATTTGCGCATTGTGCGCATCGATGCTGGGGCTGAGGAATATATTCCCAAGGAGCAGCTGTGGGATTACCTGGATAGCTTCGCTGATAACGTTGCCAATTATTTCCGGGAAAATGGCGCCTTGCCCGATATTCTACACAGTCACTATGCCGATGCGGGTTACGTTGGTGCAAGTCTGGCCAATCAGCTGGGGGTGCCGTTGATTTATACGGGCCATTCGCTGGGGCGAGTAAAACGCCGACGCCTGTTAGCCAGTGGTCTTTCAACTCAGGATGTGGAAGAGCGCTATAACATGACGCGCCGTATTGAGGCCGAAGAGATGGCATTGGCCGCTGCAGAACGTGTTATTACCAGCACCCATCAGGAGATCGAGGAGCAGTATGAATTTTACGACCATTACCAGCCAGAACAAATGCGCGTGGTGGCACCCGGTACTGACCTGAAACAGTTCACCCCCCCCTCTGGGGAGGAGTTGAATTCGCCTCTTTATAATGAAATTTCCAGGCATTTAAAGGAGCCTGATAAATCGATCGTGCTGGCCCTGTCGCGGCCGGATAAGCGTAAAAATATTGTTGCCCTGGTGGAGGCCTTTGGGCAATCCTGCAGATTGCAGGAACTGGCCAACCTGGTGATCGTGGCGGGTAATCGTGATGACATTGATGAACTTGAAGAGGGGGCCCAGGAGGTCTTTCATGAGTTGTTGGTAGCCATCGACCGCTATGATCTTTATGGAAAAGTCGTAATGCCAAAGCATCATCGCCGCGACCAGGTGTCGCTGCTTTATCGCATTGCTGCCGCATCATGCGGTGTGTTTGTAAATCCGGCGTTGACGGAGCCATTTGGATTGACTTTGATTGAGGCCGCTGCTTCCGGCCTGCCGATTGTGGCCACAAAAGATGGTGGACCACAGGACATAATTGGCAATTGCAAGAACGGCTTATTAGTAGATCCACTACAAACAAGCGCCATAAGCGATGCGCTGTTAAAGTTGTTACAAGACAGAAATCTCTGGCAACAGTGTGTCGAGCAGGGATTAAAGGGTGTGCGTGAGCATTATTCATGGGATGCCCATGCGGAACATTACATTTCTTTGGTGCGGCCTATTGCCGCGCGCTCTGAGGTATTGGAGCGCAAGCCGATTCATCGTCGCAAGGGGATCTATCGTGACCGGGCGATTGTCAGTGATCTGGATCAAAACCTGATAGGTGATGAGAAAGCATTACAGCAGCTCATTGAGGTCTTACGTGTGTATCGCAAGAGTACCAAATTTGCGATTGCCACCGGTCGTCGTTTTGATTCTGCCCTGAGGCAGATGAGGAAATACAATATTCCGGAGCCGGACATCCTCATTACCAGTGGGGGCACCGAAATCTATTATGCACCTAATTATTCGGCTGATATCGCTTGGAGCAAGCACATTGATTATCACTGGTCTGTTCATAAAATAAAACCGATTTTGGCTGTGTTGCCTGGTTTGAAGCTCCAGCCCAGATCAGAACAGAGCCGTTTCAAAATCAGCTATTTCATAGATCCTGAGATTGCCCCTGATCTCGAAGAGATCAGCAGTCTTCTGCATCAAAATGAGCAGTCGCCACATCTGAATGTTGCCTTTGGTCAGTATCTGGATGTGATGCCTCAGCGTGCCTCAAAAGGCCTTGCCTTGCGTTATATTGCTGACCATTGGCAAATTCCTTTGGAACGTATTTTCGTTGCCGGTGGCTCAGGCGCTGATGAAGATATGATGCGTGGCAATACGCTGGCGGCTGTCGTAGCGAATCGTCATAATGAAGAGCTCTCACAACTTGTTGATGTAGAGCGTATTTATTTTGCCAACAAGCCTTTCGCCGAAGGGATTCTTGAAGCGCTGGATTACTACGAATTTTTTAATGAATGCAAAAACCCCCGAGATTCAAAACAACCTCATGTGTGAGCCAGGACTACTGTTGTGTGCCGATATGGATAGAATGGTCATTCCCACTGGTTTGTTATTGGAACATTTATAGCCGCGCAGGCTTGGCACAGGGCAATGGCCCCCGTCATGCGCTTGTATTATTCCATGGATAAAAAGCCAATATGAATGGCAACTATTCGGGGGGTGTACTGGAGGGCGCGTGCCATTTCCCTCCTGCTTTTTGTGAGCAGCTTAAACAGAATGAGCTTTGTAATGAACGATAAATTTATAATAATAACTTCAGATACTATCAGATAGTAAAGGAACTTTATGTACGAACAGGTCTCCCATTCACTGCTGAATGACATTCTCAATAACCTGAAAACAGAGGTGAGCAAACAGGATTTGCGTCATTTTTATACCCGGTTGGGAGCCAATTTCTACGCCATTCATTCACTTTTTGATCGTCTCTACGGTCATAGAAGCGATTTTAAGGCACAAGCCCAGTGTCTGGTGGAAACCATGGCACGGCAATATATTCAACGTCCCGACAGGCTTAAACAGATGGACAACGAACGGGAAATGGATCACAACTGGTTTCTCAGCCAGAAATGGGTGGGTGTGGCGCTCTACAGCAATGGCTTTGCCGGTGACCTCAAGGGGGTGCACGAGCATCTGGGTTATTTTCAGGAGCTGGGTGTTAATCTGGCTCACATTATGCCGATCATGCGTTGTCCGGAGGGACATAGTGATGGTGGCTATGCTGTAAGTGATTTCCGCGAGGTAGACCCGCGCGCGGGTACCTTGGATGATTTAATTGTCATGGCTGAAGATATGCGGGCGCGCGATATTCTGCTGGTGCTGGATGTGGTGGTGAATCATACCTCCAACGAGCATGAATGGGCGCGCCGCGCCCGTGCCGGCGATCCTGTCTATCAGGATTACTATTACACCTTTGAAACACGTGATGTCCCCGACATGTTTGAACAAAACATGCCAGAGATATTTCCTGAAGAATCACCGGGCAACTTTACCTGGGATGATGAGATGGGACGCTGGGTGATGACAGTGTTCAACAACTATCAGTGGGACCTGAATTACAGCAATCCGGCGGTACTTATTGAAATGCTGGATATCATATTGTACTGGGCCAACAAAGGGGCGGATATCCTGCGTCTGGATGCAGTGGCATTTTTATGGAAAAAGGTGGGTGGTACCTGTCAGAACGAGCGTGAGGCCCATCTAATCCTTCAGCTGTTGAAAGATTGTTGTCAGGTTACTTCGCCCGGTGTGCTATTTATCGCTGAGGCGATCGTCGCGCCGGTTGAGGTGACCAAATATTTTGGCGAGGATGCGGTGATAGCCAAAGAGTGTGAAATTGCCTACAACGCTACCTTCATGGCGCTTTTGTGGGATGCTGTGGCAACCAAAAACGCCAAGTTGCTCAACCAGGGGATAAAGAGTTTGCCGGTTAAACTGGATCGTGCCACTTGGCTCAACTATGTGCGTTGTCACGATGATATTGGTCTTGGCTTTGATGACAGTGACATTCAATTAGTGGGTTATGAACCCTATCAACACCGTAAATTCCTCATTGATTATTACACCGGAAACTTAGCGGGTTCCTTCGCCCGAGGTTTGCTTTTCGGGCAAAATAAAAAGAATGGCGATGCGCGCATATCGGGATCATTGGCGTCCCTTGTTGGTCTGCAGTATGCGCTGGAGAAGGGTGATCCCAAGGAAATCGAGGATGCGGTCAGAAATATTTTATTGCTACATAGCATGATTCTTTCATTCGGGGGCATACCGTTGCTCTATTATGGTGATGAACTGGGAGTACTAAATGATTTTTCATACCAGGATGATCCCCATAAGGCCGGTGATTCGCGCTGGATACACCGGCCCACTATTGACTGGGAAAAGGCCGAGAACAGGAACGTAGCAGGTACGGTAGAGTACAAAATATTTAGTGCACTAAAAAGAATGATTGCCGTGCGTAAAGAGATAGAGGTGTTTGCCGATTTTAATAATCGCGAACTTATCGAGGTTGAGAATCCGCATCTATTCGTATTTGGACGTTATAATATTATTACACAGGCCCAGGGAGTATTAGTGGTGGCGAATTTTGATAGCATGCCTCAGCATCTCAATCTGAATGATGTGAGTAATTGGTTCAGCAATCAATATGGTCAGATAATTGATTTATACTCGGGGCAATCTCCCGATATTTTCAATGATACGCTGGTGGTGCCAGGCTTTAGTTTTTACTGGTTAAACGGACAAGTTTAAGCTGAGTCCGCAAGATGATTGTTCTGATCTGTACCATAGTATTGGCGGTTTTCGTCGACAGTTTTATATTCTCGATGAAAACTTCGAAACCCTGGTGTTGATCCGGATACTGTGGATCTGTTTCAGTATGTCAATACAGCGCAACAAGCATGGGATGTTGTCCGGACTTATTACACCTAATGTAGAACAATATAAAAAGTCGCTGTTGAATTAACTGTTCGTCTTGAATGGGCTGACAGTTGAATTCACCCGGTTAGGTGTTTAACAGTCAGTACGTCCTCGCCGGTTTTTTTCACGTAATTTCTCGTACATAGCTTCTCCAATGAGTTTATCCTTAAGGCTTACCTTCCCTTGTAATCATCTCCGAGCATTTTTTTAGCGGCCGTGCTATAAGCTCAAGGCCACTGGCTGTTGCTAATCAGACTCGTTTTCTCCTTCATCCTCGCGCGTGCCCTCGCATTGTCCGCCTACATATGCATCAGTTACTGTATCGTACGCCTCAAAATCGCCGCCGATTTCGCAGTCACCGAGTACATTATTTCCCGTTTCTGAATCAACTCCTTTGAATTCACCGTTGGTACATTCGCCGGATATGGGGGCTTATGTTTCACTATTATATCCCTCGCATTTTACAGTGTCGTCGGCTATGACCATAAAAGAAACTAAAGAGAATAAGGCTAAAATAATTTTGAGGTGTCTTGCCATTTTATAATCCCTTAAAAAATAATTATAGTAGATGTCAGGTGGAACATAGGGCGAGTCATTCTATAATCATTTTTCAGAATGTCACAAGCTTTTATGGTTGAGTTATTAACATTTAATCAAGTAGTTAAATCATCTGGGTAGAGGCATAGGTTAATGGTGTGATGGTATGTGGGTATCATATTGTTCCGAGTGCAGGTTTATAGCGTGTGTGAAGGGAGTGATTCGCATCCAATATAAATCGATTGCCAGTCACAATTGTTTCGGGTTATCTGGGCCGAAATAATGTCCGGGTGGCATCACGTTATGATCATGTTTATCCGGCGGTCTTGCTGCTCGGTATGGGTATTCGGACGTTGAGTATGAGTGCGGCTCGATTGCCACGTATTAAATGGTTGATACGCAGTATGTCATTATAGGATGCCAAAATCCTGGTGGATAAGGCCATGACGATGGATAACCCCCGGGCTATACGGGAAATGGTTGCCGATGCGCTAGTGGCTCAGGGATTGGGTTCATTGCTTAATTAATCAATGCCATTTATCGTGACAGGCGGGTGCTGGGCCGATTAATCTTTAACGGGGCATTCGTAGTAGTCAGATGCTTATCGTAAGTGTGTCATTGCTTAGCGCTCAAAGGTGTACAATAGGTCCGCGCCTTGAGATTCGCCGCTTTCCGCTTTTAGCTGCCATTTGTCGGATATGTGATAACGAACGTTGAGTGTGTTGACTGCTTCTATCATGCCGACGCCGTAGCTGACGTAGAGTTTAGGGGAAAGGTAACGTCCCATCACCAGCGAGGCCTGATCGCCGTTGTCGCTGCCTTCAACGCGCATTTCATCCAGGCCGAAGCGGTTACCGAGTGTGCGGGCAAGGTGGTTGCCACCAATTAAGCCAAGTGCCAGCGACGCCTTTGCCATCATGGCGCCTTCATCTTTAGAGGTATTTTCGATGGGATGGCCCAGCAAAAGGTAGGCGAGGGTGTCGGTCTGACCCATAGTGGGTATGGAGTAAAGTTCAATCTGCGGCTGATTGAGGCTTCCTCTGACGTTGAGGCCAGCGCTGACATTGTTGACATGCCGCGCAGCGCGTATATCAAGGCCGGGATTGGTCAGTGGCCCACCTGTATAGAGGAGACGACCGTGCTCAACATTGAGGCGTTGACCATAGGCGCGGTAGTGTCCTTCAGGGATGCTAATTTCCCCCGTCGCCCTGGTCACCTGGCCGGGTTCATCTTCCAGTAATAGGCTGCCGCCTAGTCGTCCTTCAAAACCATAGCCGTAGAAATTGACCCGCTCGCCCAGTGTCAGGCGAATCCTGGTATCGATTAGCCATTTCTCCGTCACTGCTTGTCCATCGCCAATGATTACTGCATCCTCTGAGGTATGCACTGCTGTAGTGATATCTTTTGGCTGTAGTTTGGCAGAGGGGATGTGGACATTGCCCTTAATGTCAATGATATGCCCCTGGAGTTTGACCTGCAGGTCCGGTGAAACCAGCACCTGTGCTTCAGGGATGCGTGCGATTTCGAATGCCTCTCCCTTGATGCTGATATCTGTTGGCCAGCCTGTGCGTCTATCCAGTCTGGTTTGTCCCTGTAGTAAGATATTGCCGTGACCAGAATGGGCGGTGAGGCTGAAACTTAGTTTTTCAAGATTATCGCTCTGGCCCTTCAGGTTGAGTTGGTCAATTGATAAGCCGAGTCTGGGTATGCGCAGGGTGGCATTGAGTAAATGGGCGTGGCCGTTAATCTTGGGTTGTGCCAGCGTACCCGATGCGCTGATATCCAGTGCCATATCACCGTGCAGGTCGCGTATCTCCGGCGCTATGGCCTCGATTAATCCCAGATCATGGATTGATAATTGTGCGCTGGCTTGCAATGGTTGATGGCTTTTCAGGGCAAGCAGATTGGCTCCTGGCAATGAAAGCCGGCCCTGGAATTGATCGCCAGTGGTCATGGTGACCTTGGAAGTGACATCCAGCCCCTGAGGCTTCAGTGAAATATCGATATTGCCACTGTTATATTCCCACTGGTCAAGTTCTCCTTCCAGTAACGGATAGTTAACGGTACCCGGCGGCAATGTGATATGGGCATACCCCAGGAGTTGATTCGGGGCATGAAATTGCAATTTTGTAGTGGCGTTTATTACGCCGTTGAGTTTCAGATCAGGGGGTAGCCAGGAATTGAACAGCATGAGGGGTAATTTTTTTAATTCGAGCAGAGACTGCCATTGTTCAGCTTCATGTCGAAGAGATGCGCAGATGCTGGCTTCCTGATTGTTGTGCCAGCACAGTGTCTGGGCATCAAGTCTCTCGGCATTGATGCTGAATGCGGCTGGGGTCTTGAGCTGCCAATCGGAAAAACGCGGACTCTGGATATCGGCCCGCTCGATATGACCAGACCATCCCCTGGTGTTTGTATCGCCATCAAGTTCGATTAATACCGTTGCGATGTCGGCGACGGCCTTCGCAGCCAGGTGCTGGCTATCTGCATCGATATTGAGTGATTGCAGGGTATAGTCCTGAAGGTCGAGCGCCTGAGCCGATACCTTGATGCTGGTTTGCTGCCAGCGGAATAGATCTAACGCAATGTCTCCTTCGATAGTGCCTATCTTGTAACCCGGCAGGCTCAATGCCGCCCCATCAAGGGATGCCTTGATCGTTGGGGTTGCCAGTGGTCCGTTCAGGAGGCCACTGGAGCGGAGCTGGCCCTCGGCTTGAGGGTAGAGCTCGGCTAGATTGGCGGTAGTGATGGCCCAATTCAGATTCAATGTCTCGCCTATACGACCCTGGACGCTGATTTGAGAATCTGTGGAGTGGGCATCGAGATGGTCGATGTCGAGGCCATTGTCATGCCAGTTTACCGAGCTACTGAGCGCGACAGGATGGTCGCGCAAGGTGCCTTGCAGTTGGGTGATATGGGCAGTGGCAAACAACTGGCTGTTTTCAAAACGACCGTTGCTGCTTAGTCTTGCATCGATCTGGCCGGGCCACTGGGGCCAGAGCTTACCAGGATCGATGTCGGTGGCATTGACCTGCGTCTGCCAGGAAAGTTTGGGTGACCAGTTAAGTCGGCCTGTGGCTAAGACTTCACCGTTTAATGCGGTGATGCGTAAAGAGTGAATATCCAGGCCATCGATATCGCCCTTAGCGCTGGCATATAAGAAAGAAGGCGGGGCCTGTGCTAAGTGTTGGTCGGTGGCCAATCCGATGTGATAGCGATTGATATTTCCCTCGACCCAGCCGCTGCCAATGGTGCTATTAAACCAGGCCTGCTTTTGCATCGGCCAGCGAAAATTTTTCCAGTCGAGGGCAAGTTTTATATTGTCGCCGTCGCTACCTGGGTGCCACTGGCCGCGAACATTAAGGTGCGTTTCGCTGTCAGGAATGAATACCATTAGCTTGTCGATCTCAATGGTGTTGTCGTTTAGTCGGTGTAGATTGAACCCGGCATCGACAGGTCCGAGTTCGGGGTAATCTCCGTTGAATCTGCCCGACAGGGTTGCCGTACTGAGGTCACCATTTCCTTCCAGTGTCAGATCGCCGCTGACGGCGGGCCAGGTGGGGTCGAGTTTTTTTGCCGCGAATGTGGTTATATTTATTTTGCTCTGCCAGTTGGGTTGGTCCAGCAGATTGTTTAATGTCGCGTCGAGTGTCAACTGTAGTGGGCCACTCAGGTTCTGTTTTATTCGGGTTGTTACAATATCGCCGACCAGTTGGCCTTTACCTTTGATGACCGCGCTGGAGGGAAGTTCAGCCTGCCAGCGAATCTCCAGATCATGCCGATAGTCCTGGTTTGGGTGAAGTTTGCCCTTGATAGCCAGTCTGTAGGTTTCTGCATAAACGCTGAAATCTTCGATGTCGATCAGGCTTGAGTGGGTGGTGGCGTTGAGTCTGATCTGTTTCAGGTCTAAGTGTTGTTCATTTTGACGGATGCTCAAGCCATCGACCACCACACCTTTCAGTGATACATCCCAGGGCAGATGGATTTCTGGCAAGACCAAGGCCTGAGTCTGTGCGGGTGCCGTTTTCTCTGTCTGTGGCAGAATGATTTTGAGTGACTGCATATGCAGACGGCTAATATCAATGTTGGCTGCCAGCAGTGCACTGGGGAACCACTCTAAGACCAATTGATCGGCGCTTATATGCATGTCGTCTCGTTGATAGTCGATACCTTTAGCCTTCAGCGGGCCGATCAGCCGACCTTCGAGTTTTGCTATTGTTAATTCAGCCGGCAGATAAGATTTAGTCTGATGGTAAATCCAGTGCAGGCCGCTTTCCGTTGCCATCAACCATGCCAGTATGATTACGGGTGTCAGGAATATAATGGCAAGGTATGAGCGAGTTAACCGTTTCACAGGTCTGGCCCGATGTTGATGTGCAACCGCCAGGGCTGGCCATCGCGGCTGACGGCGCTGGCCAGGTTAATGCGCACCGGACCCACCGGTGACTTCCAGCGTAGCCCAAAGCCAGCACCTCGCTCCAGCTTGTCAGCAATATTGTTGATGGCGTTGCCGCCATCATAGAATAGCGCCGCCCCCCAACGGTCGTTGAAGTTGTGTTCTAATTCTATGCTGCCGACCATAAGATGTCGGCCACCAACCACCTGGCCGATGCTATTGGTTGGGCCAAGTGACTGGTAGGCATAACCACGCACACTTTGGGTGCCACCGGCAAAATAACGCACGGAGGAAGGGAGTTGATGAAATTCCTGTGTCCAAGTACCGCCTAGTCTACCGCGCGCTATGATGCGATTGCTGCGGCCGAGCGGGTTGATGGCTTTGATTCCGCCTTGAAGTTGAAAGAAGTCAGTATCAGAGATCAGTTTTTTGTTGGCACCACGCAAACCAATATCAAAGCGCAGTCCATCAAGTGTGTGGATAAAGTTACGACCCCAGGTGCGACTCCAGTTTGCGCCAGGTATAAACAGGTAGGAGATGCCACGGTCATTGGCGATGACATAATCCTCACGTTGATAATTGAGGGATAAGGTCTCGCGCCAGAGATTATGGCTACGGTTGAGATTGGCGCCGATGGTGCGCACAGTACTGTCGATGTTATCGGTCCTCTCATTAACGATCCCGGCACTGTAGATCATTTGATCGGTTCGGGGATTGAGTACCGGTACACGGTAATGGGTAGTGAGGCCATAGCCGGTTTCAGAGACCTTAGCCTCGGTGTTGATATGGTGGCCA
>Ga0316190_10003426_pt1 | contig 11508 bp, 8 predicted proteins | sample Eddworburrow2_MG_FD_204929 | JGI IMG/M metagenome (GOLD analysis project Ga0316190, IMG submission 204929) | Coastal sediment microbial communities from Maine, United States - Eddy worm burrow 2 | ecosystem: Environmental > Aquatic > Marine > Coastal > Sediment | place: USA: Maine | collected... | reverse complement strand
ATAGCGGCCCGCAGTGACCGGGCCTGATGGGGTCCCTTGCGGCGTACGCAGACCAGCTCGGCAGCAATGGAAAGGGCGATCTCGGCGGGGGATTCGCCCCCGATGGGGGTCCCGATAGGGGTGAAAACTTCCTGCAGACGGTTTTGGGAGATCCCCTTTTTTTTCAGCATATCGAGCACAAAGCGCACCCGGCGGCGACTTCCGATAAGACCGACATAGGCCGTGTCTTTTTTTAATATCTCGAGTAAACATTCCGCATCGTGCTCATGACCTCTCGTGATTACGACCACGTAAGTGGAAAGAGACAGGGGGAAATCGCGTAGCGCAAGGCTGAATTCTTCCGCAATGACATCACAGTGCGGAAAACGGGCCGGGTTGGCAAAGTCGGCGCGATCATCGAGCACGCTGACTTTGAATCCCACCTCCCGGGCAAAATGTGCCAGGGGAACGGCGATGTGACCGGCGCCGCATACCAGCAGTCTATTTTCAAGTGAAAGCACATCGAAAAAAACACGAAGTCCGTCTTCAACATCAATTATTCGGCTTTTTTTCTCGTTGAGGGACGTCAGTGCCAGGTCTCGCAATCTAAAATCCGATGATCCGGTGCCTAAATTTCCCTCCATCGATCCATCGCTTAGAACAATGGCTTTGCCACCAACGGCAAACCGCGGGTTTATGGAAGCGATAACCGTGGTAAGGCAGATGGATTCTCCTTTTTCCATCAATTTGTTTACGCGTTCAATAATATCCATCTATTTTACAAATGAACCATCTTTTAAAGTTATTTGACGATCTCTCAATTCAACTGTTCCAGGCCAATATCTATGAATTGTTTTCACTTGTCAAAATATATTTGTCTGTCTAATAAAGCTTTTTCCTTTACAAAGGATTCATTGACGATTACATCAGGGCTGCGAGTAACCCCAACGTTGCAACACTAGGGTAAACTTGGAGGATATCTTACTTGGCCGCTGACAAGTCCTTAGAAAAATCGGCCCTTATGGTCGCCACTCTGACGTCCTTCATGGGACCGTTTACAGTCTCCTCTGTAAATGTTGCCCTGCCTGCCATCCAGGCGGATTTCTCCGCCGACGCCGTCGTTTTGAGCTGGGTGGCAACCTCTTATCTGCTGGCGATAGCCGTGTTTTTGGTCCCCTTCGGTAAGGCCGCCGATATCTACGGCAGGAAAAAAATATTTACCTGGGGCCTGGTTTTGTACACATTTTCATCGTTTCTGGCAGTTTTTTCCTTCTCAATGAAAATGCTTATCACCATGCGAATTTTACAGGGCTTTGGTTCGGCAATGTTTGTGACTACCGGTATGGCCATCTTAACGTCGGTCTTCGCACCGGCGAAACGGGGCAGGGCCATCGGCATTTACGTTTCGGCTGTCTATATCGGACTGTCTGTCGGTCCGTTTGCCGGTGGCTTCCTTGTCCGATATCTTGGCTGGCAAAGCATATTTGCGGTTGTTGTACCGTTTGGTGCTCTATCCATTTTTACGACTATGAGATATTTAAAAGGTGAGTGGGCCGACGCAAGGGGAGAAACACTGGATATCCCCGGCAGCGTACTGTACGGCTTTTCAATTTTAGCCCTGGTCTACGGTGCGTCGCTGCTGCCCCGGAGCGTTGCCGTTTATCTCATCATTGTCGGGCTGGCAGGTCTCGGGATTTTTATCCGGCTCGAAATGAGTGTCCGCTATCCGGTGTTTGAGGTGAGGTTGTTCAATCAAAATAAGTTGTTTACCTTTTCCAGCCTGGCGGCCTTGATCAACTACTCGGCAACATTCGCCCTTACATTTCTGCTGAGCCTCTATCTGCAGTATATCAAAAACTTCGCTCCCCAGTATGCCGGAACCATCCTCATTGCCCAGCCGATCGTGATGGCGGTTTTTTCGCCGCTGGCGGGCAAACTCTCCGACAGAATTGAACCGCGCCTGATTGCGTCGACAGGAATGATGATGACGGCCATTGGGCTTTTCTCCTTTGTCTTTATCAGAGCCGACACCTCCACGGTCTTTATCGTTTTAACACTGGCATTTCTCGGATTTGGCTTCTCCCTGTTTTCATCACCCAACATGAATGCCATAATGAGCGCCGTTGAGCGGCGGTATTTCGGCATTGCATCCGGCACGGTGGCAACCATGCGCCTGCTGGGGCAAATGTCCAGCATGGCTATCACCATGGTTGTATTTGCTGTTTATATCGGCCGGGAACCGATTTCGCCTGCGAATTACGACCAATTCCTGAAGAGTGTGCGGACGGCTTTTCTGATTTTTTCATTATTGTGCACCATTGGCATCCTGTTTTCAATGTTTCGCGGCGACGTAAGAAGTAATATTGACGATGGATAAAATTCAGCTAATATTTTTCTTTATCAGTGGCTTTGCGGTCTCACGCCTGATGATCAAAGCCAGACTTCCCCATCGAATCGTTTTTTGGTTTATCGGTAAACGGCATCTTTCGATAACCAAAATTCTGTTCTATCTTATTGCCATCTCTGCTGTTTTGTCGTTTTTTATTCCCAATGCCATAACCGTCTTGACCCTTCTCCCTCTTTTGGAGTTGTTGCGACGATCTTATGAAGAATCCAACGGTCCCTCCAAAAATATCGCCACCATGCTGGCCCTCTCGACCATTTATGGAGCGAATATCGGCGGTATGGGCTCGATCACGGCCACACCGGCAAACGGTATACTGATCACCTATGCCGTCTTAAATGACATTCCCGGGATACAACAATTATCGTTTGCATCATGGCTTGTCTGGGGCATCCCCTTGGTCATTATTTTTGTATGTATCGCCGGGTTGATAATTTCAGTGGTGCTGCGTCCCTGGAGATATCAACAGAGCAATGTTCAGCTCCCGTTTGATGCCGAGAAAACATTTCATCCCTTTCAGAAAATAACTGTCTGGATGACGGTATTTTATTTTTTGTCATCCTTTGTTTTATCATTATTAATGATGTATTTCCCGGGTCAAACAGTATTGATATTATATATTTCCGGCATCCTGACCCTGCTGTTTGTTTTGATTCTCTTCTTTTTACCTGTGAAGGTTGACCCTCAGACGGATTCCAGACAGGTGTTATTGGCTCTGGCGGACTGTTATAATGAGCTACCCACCAGGGGGTTTATTTTTGTCGGCATTGCGGTTGTGCTGGCAGCGATTTTGTATGCCTTTGGGATCCACGAATTCTTTGCGGGCTGGGCCGCATCGATTGTTTCGACCGATTTATCCGTGTTGGCATTGTTTTTTTTGATTGCCCTGGCGACCTCCTTTTCTACAGAGGTACTCAGCAATACGGCCGTTCAGCTCAGCTTTTTTGTGATGGCCCTTCCCTTGACGCAGACCTTGGGTTTTTCCGTTTTGGAAATGCTGATCATTGTCACGCTTTCATGTACCAGTGCCTTCATGAGCCCTATCGCAACGGGTGTAAACGGTTTGGCCTTTGGTGGTGTCAAAGATGTCTCATTTTCAAAAATGCTTGTCGTCGGATTTATCATGAACCTTGCCGGCGCCGGGTTGATCTCAAGCTGGGTCTTGTTTGTTGTGGGCCGAATGTATGGTCTTGTGCAGAATTAAGGGGGTTTCTTCCTAATATTCGGATTTTCGCAAGAGGTAAATTTGTGGGAAAGAGGGTCAAAGCTTGAATAGTGAATTAAGCTGATCAAATTTCCTCTGTAAATGTCGATCCTTTGCTAATTTAAGTTTTACCGATTTTACTGCGTGACTGACTCCTGAATAACTTAACCCAAATAGTTCGCCGATTTGTTGATTCCTTAAATGACCGGTTGTCCAGATACAATACAGCAATAGATCACGAGTATCTTTTTCAGGGCCTGAAAGCCTCCCTGCCTGCACAAAGCGTTCGACGTCACATTTGAGAACTCGCTCAGCCTTGCTTAAATAATTTTGCGGATCAAAGGTGTTTGCGACCTGTTTTTGTTGGGGTATCGACCCTTCTGCTTTTGATGGTAAATATTTTTTACGAATATTTTCAACAAAATGCTTTGATCCCAGAATTAAACCATGCCGCAAATTTTCAAAGAGGTGTTTTTCCTCAACCGCATACTTTTGAACTTTCTCACGATAGCTCCTATTGCGATCTTGATCACCCTTAAAATGAGCTCGTATCAAATCGGTCGACAACCACTTGGGTGTCTTGCGACCATAGGCATATACCTTATAGCTGCTCCAGCGATAGTCGGTTAAACGCCGGACAATGCCTGCTCTAAGTGGATTGCGATGGATATAGTAAGAAAGCTGGAGCAGGTAGGCGTCGTTTTGTACGATAATGCTTTTGTAACGCCCCTGAAATAAATGCCCGCTGCGGAAATGTCTCCGATTGAAGCGCTGGGTGTAAGTGGTCCCGAACCACTGCATGGCCTTTTTCAAATTGGCTCGCCTGGTTCTGGCTAAAATGTGGTAATGATTATTCATCAATACATAAGCGAAAATGTCGATATCGAAGCGTTGCGACATTTCCCTGACAGTTTCTAAGAAATCGCCGCGATCCTTATCGTCGACAAAAATGTCGCTATGCTCATTGCCACGCGATAACAGGTGGTATAGTGCACCTTTGTATTCAATACGCCACGGTCTGCTCATAAAACTTTCTTATCAATGCATTTGATTTTTGTCAATAGTTATTCACTATTCAAGCTTTGACCCCTTTTGTGGGCGGTTGCTCGAATTATTGTTTGCAGATTTGTATTTTGGCCTTATTTTTATTGAAAAAACCAAATATCAATAGCCCGGTGTAAAATAAGAATGCTAAAATCGACGATCAATATAGATGATATAACCCGTCAAGTTCTTCATAATTGCGACATCTCCGACGCCTATCATGCGGGCATGTTTTCGATCTGCGGTCTGGCATTGCGCTTGCGAGATCTTTACAAATGGGAAAAGGAACTGCCGGCTTGGGAAGAAAGCGACTCCGTCAAAGTCCTGGAATGGATCGAGGCCAAAGAAAATAAATGGGAAGACTATCCCGAAGATGGGTTTAAAGAACTATCCATTAATGGGGAAAGATTTGATCCTTTTGATACCATTGGGATTAATGCCATCCTGGAACCACATCACATTTTTTACGGTGCCGGCTACGCCCGCAGCCTCAAACCGACGTTTTTCCTGACCGACATTACAGAGAAAACAAACTATAACGGCAACATCGTCTACACCCTTGGCCGTGAACTGGCCCGCGATCTTCTAACCATTCCGGCCCTGACTCAGGACGACTGCGTGCTCTTGCGCCAGGAATCCGCCAAACTTTTTCTCTGGGACAGTATTTTTTACATAAAAAAATCAGCCCGGCCGGCGCTCAAATTTGCCCTGGATAGCTGTGGATTGAAAAACCAGGAACCTAAAGCGTTACAGCCCCATTTGACGAAAATTCTGGCAGTTTTAAAAGACAACTACATATACCATGAGATCGGCGAATTACATGATACCGACTTTGATCGCAAGATTTGGCGGGAAGTCATTGCCGCATTCCCCTATTCACCGGTGGAATATCTGGCGCGGGCCGTAAAAGACCTCCTGGCCGACACCAATAAATTCGGAACACTTCAGCATATCATAAGGAAAAGAAAGACAGCCTCGCTGGCGTTCTATGCAGCCTTTCTGGATGGATTGGCCAAGGAGTTTTTCCCGGAACTTCTGGCGTCATTTCACGAATTTAGCCAAACAAGTGACTGGGAGGCCATCGACCAGGCAGTTGCCAGCGGTCACAAAACAGCCCAACAACACGCAGCGTTGATTACGGATCTCTACCAGGAGGGGGTTCGCAAAAATGATAACAAGTGGACCGAAACTGAAATCCAAAAACAGCTGCTTGGAAAATAATTGCGACGCTTTGCCTATCCCTGTCTAACTCAATTCATAAGCCACCCCGTCCCATCGGGATGAGATTTTAATTAAAGATGACTATCCATCCACAACTTCCCTTATTGTCCTGAGCAGATCCTCGAGCTGATAGGGTTTTTCGATAAATACGAGAGTACCGTTTTTATTTATATCATCAACAGATGCGGCCGGTGAATAACCGCTGGTAATAATCGTTTTTAGATCAGGCTTGATCTCAAGCAATCTTTCCAGGCACTTACGCCCTCCCATTCCGGGCATATTTAAGGCAAGTATTACCAAATCGATGCATTTTTGTTCTGCCAGATAGTTGTCAATTGCTTCTTCTCCATTTGAAGCGGTGATAATGGAATATCCAAAATGCTCCAGCATTCTTTTTAAAGCATCCAAAACTGATTCATCGTCTTCAATCACAAGGATGGTTTCATTTCCGGTGGCTAATTTTTCTTTTTTTGTGGAGATTTCATCTTTCAGTGCATTTGCCGACTTTGAGACCGGAAAATAAATGTTGAAACGGGTACCCGCTCCCGGCGCACTATCGCATTCGATGTGACCATGATGGTTTTTTATAATACTGTAAACCATAGATAACCCAAGGCCGGTGCCTTTCCCCGGCTCTTTGGTGGTGAAAAAAGGCTCGAACATACGATGTTGAACTTCTTTTTCGATGCCATGTCCGGTATCGGTAATCTTCAGCAATACATACTCCTCCCTGTCTGCTTCCCTATTGGTTGTCCGAACATCTTTATCCAGCACAATATTTCTGGTTTCTATGGTTATTTTTCCTTCACCAGGCATGGCGTGGCTCGCATTCAGCGCAAGATTCAAAAGGATCTGTTCAATCTGTCCTGAATCAGCATGAATAATTTTAAGGTCTTTTGCCAAATCGAACTCGATTTCTATCATCTTGGGGATGGTTCTTTCCAAGAGCGTTTGTACTTGAAGGATTTCATCATTTAGGTTGGTGGGTCTTAATTTACTTTTAATCTTTCGGCTCACCGTTAACAGCTGTTTGGTGAGATTGTTGGCATTTTTTAAACTGTTTAATATATTGTTCAGGTAATCTGAATCTTGAGAATTTCTTGTTTCTTTCAACTTCATCAATTGAACATAACTGGAAATGGCCTGAATACTGTTGTTGAAATCATGGGCAATTCCCCCGGCCAAGGTTCCGATTGCCTCCATTTTCTGCGATTGGATAAGCTGTGCCTGTAGTTTTTCTTTTTCTTCTTCAGCTCGTTTGCGCTCAGTGATTTCAGAAAGTAATTCCTCATTTCGCATACTCAACTCGAGCGTTCTGGCGTTAACCTGTTTTTTCAATACCACAAGCCCGGCAGCAAAAGCCGTCAATGTTCCACCGGCCAATACCAGGAGCCAAACCAGCCATGCTGGAAATTTCCATGGAGAAATTCCTTCTATCCATTTAATCAGAGACGCGTAGTAGATCGACTGGTCATCCCTTTTTAACTGATAAAGATGCTGGTCGATTTTCTTAACAAGGTCCTGATTTTTATTCTTGGGCACTGCAAAATAAAGGTTTCGGGGACAGCAAATGATAGTGCTTCTCGCCACATTATATTCATCTTCGTGCTGCAGCCCATACAGCCGGCTGATGATGCCGGCATCCACCTTTTCCTGCGCAATCAATTCAAAAATATCCGAAAATTGATCGACTTCTTCAAATGCGGCGTAGATCCCTAAATTTTCAATGTTGCGACTGAAATCCTCGTAAGAAATGTCTCCTTTCATCGTCGCAATTTTCTTGCCTTTGAGATCCAGAATGGATTGAATCTTCGATTGCTTTTTCCCATAGACGGTCGCCCAATTTGAGAAAATAATTTCTTTGTTAAAGTCAAATAATTCATCTCTTCCCACCGATTCAGCGACATCCAAAAGGAGATCGATTTCTGCTTTCTCCAATTTCTCGAGGTTTTCTTCCCAGGTAGACGCGACATACTCCAGTTGCCAACCTTCTTTAGATGCAATGTAGTTGAGAATATCAATAAAAAAACCCTGGGGCTCGCCGGACGAGTCAATAAATACTTTCGGTTTGTTTTGATATATGCCGACTTTGACGGTAGTATCGGATGCAAACAAGGATCCAGGGATGAAGACCACCAGGATGGCGCAAAGAATTATATACCCAAATCTTCTCATCTAAATGCCCCGTAATTATTGAAACAGCTCGCGATAGACGGCTCGCTTTTCCCTGCTCCATCTCGGGCAGAAGGCGGGCTTTCCCTGCATGACCAATTGCATGCAGGCATCACAATTGGGACTGCAATATAAAATCCCACGATCTTGGCCTTTGCGGGCTTTTTGCGGCCATTGCGGGTCCACCCACAAAACGCGTGCCAATCCGACAAGGTCCGCTTTTTTTGCTTGCAGGATTGATTCCGCTCTGACTGGGGTTGAGATCCTGCCGGCTGCAATCACCGGCACCTTCACGTTTTTTTTGATGGCGCCGGCAAGCGACACCATGTAGCCCGGCTTTTTGGATCTTTTGACGACCTCGGGTAGATAAAACGATTCATAGGTTCCGCCCATGGTTGAAATGTAGGCAACGCCGTTTTCCCCCAGTGCCCGGGCCAGCACAGCAGATTCCTTTACCTGAAGGCCATCCGGCAGCCACTCACTGGCCAGGAAACGGTATCCAATTGGAAAATCTCCCACCTTATCCTGAACCCGTTTCAATACTTCTAAGGGAAACCGAATACGGTTTGACAGCGTTCCGCCATAATTATCGGTGCGTTTATTGGTTCGCGGTGATACAAACTGAGCCAGGAGATAACCGGTCCCGCCGTGAAGTTCCACAAGATCAAAACCGGCATTTTTGGCTCTCAGCGCGGCATTGGCAAATTGCCTGGCAATCGTTGTAATCTCTTTTTTCAAAAGCGCCCGGGGGGTTCTTTTAAACGCAGCCACCGCTGAAGGCGCGACCGGATCAGGAACGTGGGCAAAACGTCCGGCGTGATTCAACTGAAGGCAGGCTCGGCTTTTTTGATTCTTGATCGCCGACGCAAGCTTTTCAAGATCGGGTAAATACCGGTTGTGGTCACATCGAATGGTTCGCGGTGAACCACTGCCCCCTGGTGTGATGCTTACATTTTCAACCACAATCATGGCCGCCCCGCTTTGGGCCATGAGTTTGTAGTGATAAAGCAGTAGAGGGGACATAGTGCCACCGGGAGCGGCATATCCCAGATAAAGCGGTGCCATGGTAATACGATTTTTTAACCTCAACCCGCTTAATTTCATGGGTTTAAAAAGATTCGGGTAGACGGCTTTCTTCATTTTGAACCCTCCTTTAAATTTGCAGTTACTGGATTCTTTTCCTTAAACCTCTCTGACAATAACGGATTAAAAGGCAATTAACCTCTTATGCCTCCAACCGCCAACGGCCGAAGGTCCTCTATGCCCTATTGCGCCGCTTTCCTCCGAATCGCCTTTTGTACCGCAGACAGCCTGCGGATCCAGGGCGATGACTTGCGGATTTTCAGGGGCAAATTATCAGCAGCCGCTTGGGCATCTTTTTTGGTAACATAGACACCATAAAGCAACTGGAACCACACTTTGTCTTCAAACGTGGATTGATAAAAAGCAATCTCATTTTGTTCCAGCAATTGATTTCTTTCGACAAAATTAAACAACAGCGCTTCCTTGCGCGCACCCATTAACTGTATCGTATAATAGGAAGACACTTGGGATAAAAGCCACTTCTCGCCGTGGATGATGCGCGTTTCAGTTTTTTCGATGATCTCTTCCTTAACCGGCTGCGGGCGTACTTCTGCCAGGCGGAGGTCGGTTTTCCCCGGCAGTTGTCTTTGTTTGGACGGTACAACAGCCGGCTGAGAAGATACGGATTGTTCTTTTTTCTCAACCGGTGGTAGGCTTTCAATTTTTGTAGGGATTTTTACCGGCTGATTAACAACCGGAAATTTTCCACGAAAAAAATTTTGGGCAATTAAAATTTCTTCCGGTATTTTTGTGCGAAATACTTTTGGGCCGGCTTTGAGATCTGACAACAGCGACATCGGGGTGTTGCGGTGCGGATAGAACAAAAAAATCCCTAACAGGATGAAAGCGATGCCGCCAGTAATCCAGCACAGGACGAAGAAAGGACGGGCCATTAGTCGTCGAAAAGTACCTCGGTTTTTCTTTTCGCCTGAACCGATGTTATTTAGCCATTGATCTGCAGTATGATTCATAGACTCCGGAAACTCTCCCACCATTTGTTGGATTTTTTTTGGCAATGATTTCAACAAATAATAACTTGGCAAGAAATGTCATCGTAGTAAAGTGTTAGAATACTTTAGATTATTTGGCATGGTCAAGAAAAAAGCATAATTGATTACCCGGGAAAGAACCACACCTTAAATATTCAACTTGCAATCTTCAATTATAGTTCCGACTCGTCAGGATCAGGTTAAATTCGGGAAATGACAGGCTGCCAGATGGGAGGGGTCATCGCCATGCTGTATCAGCTGGGGTTTATCTGTCCTGCACCGACGTTTGACTTCCGGACATCTTGATGCAAAGGGGCAGCCGGGAGGCGGATCGATGGGTGTCGGGGGATCACCCTCAAGCAAAATTCCGGTGTGGGGTGCGTCCGGATCGAGTGAGGGCAAGGAAGACAGCAAAACACGGGTATAGGGGTGCTGGGACTGGCGGAAAACATCCTGCGTCAACCCCGTTTCCACCATGCTTCCCAAATACATCACGCCGATGCGGTTGCTCATGTAACGAACCACCCCCAGATCATGGGAAATAAAGAGATAAGTCAATTGGAATTCGCGCCGCAGCTCTTTTAGCAGATTAAGAATTTGAGCCTGAACGGAAACATCCAACGCAGAGGTAGGTTCGTCTAAAATCAGTAATTGGGGCTGCAGGATCAATGCCCGGGCCAGGGCGATGCGTTGTCTCTGGCCGCCTGAAAACTCGTGGGCATATCGATAGAGATGCTCTGCATTGAACCCCACACGTCTCAGCATGGCCAGTACCTGCTCATCGATTTTATACCCATCCGCCAACCCGTGAAGCTTCAGGCCGATTCCAACTAGATCGCAGACTGTTTTTCTGGGATGAAGTGATGCGTGGGGGTCCTGAAAGATCAACTGGATATGCCGGGCCCGTTCTCTTGATTGCTGTCCGGTCAGGCCGACAATGCTTTTTCCATTGAAAACGATGCTTCCTGATTTGATGGGTGCGAGCCCGACCACTGCCCGTCCCAGCGTCGTTTTGCCGCAACCGGATTCTCCCACGAGCCCGAATACCTCACCCCGGTTCAATTTAAGAGAAACCCCGTTTACCGCCTTTACCGTACTTCGGTGTCGATGCAAGACCCCTTCCAGGATCGGGAAATAGACATGAAGATTGTTGATGTCCAAAAGCAGAGAATTGCCCGTATTTGATGTTTCCGGCATCGATGCTATTTCCTATTTCCCTCTTTACTCTATGAGAAAGCATGCCACCTGGTGGCCGCCGTTAATGGCATAATTTTTCGGTTTTTCATTGATACAGTGATCCATGGTAAACTCGCAGCGGGGTGCGAATACACAGTTTGTCTGGGGCTCGAGAAGGCTCGGCACGTTTCCTTTGATTGAAAACAAGGGTTGATCCGGGTTCGCATTGTCCGGAA
>Ga0316190_10003424_pt1 | contig 11511 bp, 16 predicted proteins | sample Eddworburrow2_MG_FD_204929 | JGI IMG/M metagenome (GOLD analysis project Ga0316190, IMG submission 204929) | Coastal sediment microbial communities from Maine, United States - Eddy worm burrow 2 | ecosystem: Environmental > Aquatic > Marine > Coastal > Sediment | place: USA: Maine | collected... | reverse complement strand
CCGGCAATGCCGTTATTAGGATTAGGTTTAGTATGGCGTTTGATCATATTGATGTTTTCAACAATTACACGGCCATTTGACAGGACACGGGTGACTGCACCACGTTTTCCCTTATCCTTGCCGGCAATTACAATAACATCATCATTTTTTCTGATCTTGTTCATCACTCGTTACCCAGATTCAATTGCATTAACACTTATAAAACTTCAGGTGCCAATGAAATAATTTTCATAAATTGCTCGCCACGTAACTCACGTGTGACAGGGCCAAAAATACGTGTTCCGATAGGTTGCTTTTGTGCATTCAACAACACTGCGGCATTACTATCAAAACGTATAACAGAACCATCAGGACGTCGCACCCCCTTACGAGTACGAACGATAACAGCATTATAAACCTCACCCTTCTTAACCTTGGCGCGAGGAATAGCTTCTTTTATGCTGACCTTAATAATATCACCAATGCCGGCATAACGACGATGCGAACCGCCCAGCACTTTGATACACATCAGTTGACGGGCGCCACTGTTATCCGCCACTTCCAACCTTGATTGCATCTGAATCATTGTCTATCTCCGGTATTACTGTTATCACCAACGCCTTACGCGGCGTTGCTTACATCAATTTTTACTAGCATCCAGCTCTTTGACTTAGACAAAGGACGACACTGCTTTACTGTTACAAGATCACCCACTTTGCACTCATTATTTTCGTCATGCGCGTGAATCTTGGTCGAACGTCTGATGTATTTTTTATACAACGGATGCGGTACTTTGCGCTCAAGCATTACCGTAATCGTCTTATCCATACTTGAACTGGTAACAACTCCGGACACCATTCTTTCATTCTTTGCTTCACTCATGAGGCTTCACCAGCTCTTTTCTTTTCATTCAAAATCGTATAAACACGGGCAATATTCTGGCGCACGGTCTGCAACTTATGTTTCTGAGCCAACTGACCTGTACCTGCCTGCATGCGGTAATTAAACTGCTCACGTAACAGGCCCTGTAATTCTTCGCGAAGCTCAACAGAACTCTTTTCTCTCAATTCATTCGCATTCATTACATCACCGTCCGAGTTACAAATGTTGTTTTAACAGGCAGTTTTGCTGCCGCCAAACGAAATGCTTCACGCGCCACTTCTTCAGAAACACCTTCCATCTCATAAAGCATACGGCCAGGCTGTGTCTGGGCTACCCAGTATTCAACATTACCCTTACCTTTACCCTGCCTGACTTCAATAGGCTTTTTAGTAATAGGCTTGTCAGGGAAGAGACGTATCCAGATACGCCCACCACGCTTAATATGACGAGTCATTGCTCGACGTGCTGCTTCGATCTGTCTAGCAGTAATACGTCCGCGTGTTGTTGCCTTTAATCCGTATTCACCAAAGCTGACTTTATTACCGACTGTGGCCATGCCACGGTTACGGCCTTTCATCATCTTACGGAACTTCGTTTTTTTAGGTTGAAGCATTTTCAGTAAACCCCGTTACTTGGCTGCTGCTGGTTTTTTATCAGCAAGCGCCTCTATCTGTGGCTTGTCCAGGATTTCACCTTTAAAAATCCAGACCTTAACACCGATAACACCCGCAGGTGTATTGGCTTCAGCAAAACCATAATCAATATCTGCACGCAAGGTATGCAATGGTACCCGTCCCTCACGTTGCCATTCGCTACGTGCGATTTCAGCGCCATTAAGGCGACCTGACAAGTGAATTTTGATCCCCTGGGCCCCCAGACGCATCGTATTTGTAACCGAGCGTTTCATAGCGCGGCGGTACATTATACGGCGTTCAATCTGTTGAGCAACACTTTCTGCTACCAATTGTGCATCCAATTCTGGCTTGCGTATCTCTTCAATATTGATATGCACAGGAACACCCATCATCGCGGTGACTTCCTTGCGCAGTTTTTCTATATCCTCACCCTTCTTGCCGATAACAAGACCAGGGCGGGCTGTACTTATCGTAATCTGGGCATTTCGCGCTGGACGCTCAATCTGGATACGACTAACAGAGGCCTGCTGCAACTTTTTCTTCAAAAAGGCGCGAACCTCTAAATCTGAATTAAGGTAATTTGCGTAGTCTTTCGAACTTGCATACCACTTTGAGGTCCAGTCTTTGACAATACCAAGACGAATACCTATCGGATGTACTTTCTGACCCATTATATCGCTCTCTTTACTTGTCGCTTACACGAACAGTGATATGGCTACTACGCTTCAAAATACGATCACCACGACCACGCGCACGCGCATGGAAACGTTTCTGTGTCGGACCCTCATCAACGAAGATCGTTGAAACCCTTAATTCATCAATATCCGCGCCTTCATTATGCTCGGCATTGGCTATTGCGGACTCAAGTATCTTTTTAATTAACCCTGCAGCCTTTTTCTGGCTGAAGTTAAGAAGATTCAAGGCCTTTTCTACCGGCATATTTCTCACCTGGTCTGCAACCAGGCGTACCTTCTGCGGCGAGATTCCGGCATAACGAAGTTTTGCTGCCACTTCCATCGTACTTCTTCCTCAGTAATTATCTAGATTTCTTATCTGCAACATGGCCACGGTATGTCCGTGTCCCTGCAAATTCGCCCAGTTTATGACCTATCATGTTCTCAGAGATCAAAACTGGTACATGTTGACGGCCATTATGAACCGCAATTGTCAAACCAATCATATCGGGTATAACCATTGAACGGCGCGACCAGGTCTTTACTGGCTTACGACTGTTGCTTGCAACAGCCTGCTCAACCTTCTTGACCAATGACTGGTCAATAAAGGGTCCCTTTTTAATCGAACGCGGCATCGTTTTCCCTACCTTAATCTGTTATCTGGTTTTATTACGGCGACGAACAATCAATTTGTCCGTACGCTTGTTTGAACGTGTCTTGAAGCCCTTGGTTGGCGTACCCCATGGTGAAACCGGATGGCGACCACCTGATGTACGACCCTCACCACCACCATGCGGATGATCAACCGGATTCATGGCAACACCACGAACAGTTGGTCGAACACCACGCCAGCGCGTGGCGCCCGCCTTACCCAATGAACGTAGACCGTGCTCTGAATTACCAACCTCACCTAGTGTGGCACGGCAATCAGATAAAATCTTACGCATTTCACCGGAACGTAGACGTAAAATGGCATGACTACCCTCACGGGCAACCAACTGAGCAGAGGTGCCGGCACTGCGCGCAATCTGCGCACCCTTACCTACCTTCATCTCAATATTATGCACAATGCTACCCAGGGGCATATTACGCATTGGCATACAATTTCCTGCACGAATAGGCGATTCAATACCGGATAACAGTTCATCACCCGCCTTGATACCCTTCGGTGCAATTATATAACGTCGCTCGCCATCCGCATATAGCATTAATGCAATATTGGCGCTACGATTGGGATCATACTCAAGACGCTCAACGCGCGCAGGAATATTATCCTTATCGCGTTTGAAATCAATTATACGATAATGCTGCTTATGACCACCGCCACGATGGCGCACAGTAATGCGACCATTGTTGTTTCGACCACCATTCTTTGATTTCTTCGCCAACAACGGCGCATAGGGTTCACCCGTATGCAGGTCTGGATTTACAACCTTAACGACGAAGCGTCTTCCCGGAGAAGTCGGTTTTGTTTTAACCACTGCCATCTTCTTGCCCTTTTATCCTATAACCTTAATTAGTACTGGTAAAATCAATATCGAAACCAGGCTTCAATGAAACATAGGCCTTTTTCCAATTGATCCGACGACCTACTGTTGCGCCACTGCGCTTGGTCTTTCCTTTGCTGTTCAATACCCGAACCTTATCGACCTGAACATTAAACATCAGCTCAACTGCCTGCTTGATTTCAGGCTTACTGGCACTATCCAATACCCGGAAGGCAAACTGGCTATTACTATCAGCAGCCATCGCCGTCTTCTCAGAGACATGCGGGCGCAGTAGAATCTTCATCAGACGCTCATTATTCATGACAATCTTTCCTCTATCTGCCTGATTGCAGCTACCGTCATAACAACCTTTTCATGACGAATAAGGCTGACCGGATCGACATCGGCGCTATCAGATACTTCAACATACGGGATGTTACGCGCCGACAAAAACAAGGCATCATCTGGTGTTGCTGCCACAATCAATACATTGCTAACACCCAGGGCATTCAGCTTGTCAAAAACCGCCTTGGTCTTAGGCTCAGTAACCTTGAAATCATCGACAATCAATAAACGTTCCTGACGTACCAATTCTGAAAGAATTGACTTGATCGCCTTACGGTACATCTTCTTGTTTACTTTTTGCGAGTAATCACGCGGCGTAGCAGCAAACGTAACACCACCCGAACGCCATAATGGGCCACGGCTGGTACCGGCACGAGCACGACCCGTTCCTTTCTGGCGCCAGGGTTTGGCACCACCACCACTCACCTGCGCACGGGTCTTCTGCGCTACCGTACCTGCACGGGCACCCGACAGATAGGCTGTTACTACCTGATGAATCAATGGCTCATTATAATCGCAAGCAAAGGCATCATCAGATACTTCAACAGATTTAGTTGACGCCTTACCTGTAGCTGTTGTCAGTTTTAATTCCATGCTTAATTCCTCAACGCGTCTTTACAGCAGGCTTAACAATGACATCGCCACCCGCCGAGCCAGGGACAGCACCCTTAACAAGGATCAGGTTACGTTCTGCATCAACACGCACTACTTCCAGATTCTGTATGCTGGTACGGGCATTACCCATATGACCAGCCATCTTTTTACCTTTAAATACACGGCCCGGCGTCTGGTTTTGACCAATCGAACCCGGCGCACGATGCGACAGCGAGTTACCATGCGTCGCATCCTGCATAGCAAAATTATGCCGCTTAACACCACCGGCAAAACCTTTACCGATACTGGTACCGGTCACATCGACCTTTTGACCAGCCTCAAAAATCTCAGCCTTGATCTCAGCACCAATCGCCAGATCATCACCTTCATTTTCATCCAGGCGAAACTCCCATAAACCACGACCGGCCTCGGTATTTGCCTTGGCAAAATGTCCGGCAAGCGGCTTGGTTACGCGCGATGCACGTCGCGAACCTGTCGTTATCTGTAACGCACGATAGCCATCAGACTCAATCGTTTTTACCTGCGTAATACGATTCGGTTCAACCTCGATGACAGTCACAGGGATCGACACACCATCTTCGGTAAAAACGCGTGTCATACCGCATTTGCGACCCACTACACCAATTGCCATTGCTCTACCTCTATACCTTATAGTATTTAAAACTGACGCCCGGTTATCAATCCAGCTTAATCTGAACGTCAACACCCGCCGCCAGGTCAAGCTTCATCAACGCATCAACCGTTTTTTCAGTTGGCTCAACAATGTCGAGCATGCGCTTGTGCGTACGAATCTCGTACTGATCACGCGCATCTTTATTCACATGCGGAGAAATCAATATTGTGAAGCGTTCTTTACGCGTTGGTAGCGGAATAGGACCCTTTACATGGGCGCCACTACGCTTAGCAGTTTCAACAATTTCACGAGCCGACTGATCAATCAAACGATGATCGAATGCCTTCAGGCGTATGCGTATTTTTTGACCTTGCATCATTATTATTTACTCTACAATTTTAGCGACAACGCCGGCACCGACCGTACGGCCACCTTCACGAATCGCAAATCTCAGTCCGTCTTCCATCGCAATCGGGGCGATCAACGTAACAATTACACTGACGTTATCGCCAGGCATAACCATCTCGGTGCCTTCCGGCAGATCAACCAGACCCGTTACGTCTGTGGTACGAAAGTAGAACTGGGGACGATAACCATTAAAAAATGGCGTATGACGACCACCCTCTTCTTTCTTCAATACGTAGATCTCAGACTCAAACTTGGTATGCGGTGTGATTGAACCCGGCTTACACAATACCTGGCCACGCTCAACATCTTCACGCTTGGTTCCGCGCAACAGGATACCGACGTTATCACCGGCTTCACCCTGATCCAACAGCTTACGAAACATTTCAACACCGGTACAGGTCGTCTTAACCGTGTCTTTCAGACCAACGATCTCGATTTCTTCACCAACATTCACAACACCACGCTCAATTCGACCCGTAACTACCGTTCCACGGCCTGAAATCGAGAATACATCTTCGATTGGCATCAGGAAGGGCAGATCAACTGGACGCTCTGGCTGTGGAATATAATTATCCATGGCCTCTACCAGCTTCAATATAGAGGGCACACCGATATCGCTAGTGTCGCCTTCCAGGGCCTTCAACGCTGAACCCGTGATAATCGGGGTGTCGTCGCCTGGAAATTGATACAGGTCCAGCAACTCACGCACTTCCATCTCAACTAGCTCTAACAACTCTTCATCATCGACCATGTCAGCCTTGTTCAGGAAGACAACGATGTAGGGTACGCCAACCTGACGGGCCAACAGGATATGCTCGCGCGTCTGTGGCATCGGGCCATCCGCTGCTGAACATACCAGTATCGCACCATCCATCTGGGCCGCACCGGTGATCATATTCTTAACGTAATCCGCATGGCCCGGGCAATCGACGTGGGCGTAATGACGATTTACTGATTCGTATTCTACGTGTGACGTCGCAATCGTAATACCGCGCTCACGCTCTTCCGGGGCGTTATCAATCATATCGAAGGCCTTAACCTCACCACCGTGCGCCTCTGCCAACACCTTCGTCAGGGCGGCCGTCAACGTTGTCTTACCATGATCTACGTGACCAATCGTACCTACATTTACATGCGGTTTCGTTCTTTCAAATTTTTCCTTAGCCATGACCTTTCCTCTTAATCTATATCACGCATTTAAAACAACAATAACAACTGGAGCCCATAATCGGAATTGAACCGATGACCTCTTCCTTACCAAGGAAGTGCTCTACCCCTGAGCTATATGGGCGTCACAAAACTCTTCATATCGCCCAGATGCGGCATGCAGCCTAAACACTCCGTCATCACAAGCTCAAAATTGGAGCGGGTGATGGGAATCGAACCCACACCATCAGCTTGGAAGGCTGAGGTTCTACCGTTGAACTACACCCGCCTAAAATATACAGGCCGCCTCTCGCAACCACGATCACACCGGCCTTAGCAAGCCCCAGATTTCCATCCGGATCTCTATTCAGAACCTGTCTAAGCCCGCAATATGCTTGGTGGAGGGGGGAGGATTCGAACCTCCGAAGGCTGAGCCGTCAGATTTACAGTCTGATCCCTTTGGCCACTCGGGAACCCCTCCAAAACGCAAGCCGGCTATTTTGCTCGCAAAGCCGACCAATGTCAACTTCGACTATCAGCCACTTATACTGGCACTAAAATTACCCAGATAATGCACCCGGCGTGCATTTTGCGCCCAGCCATATTAATATCCCAGCGTCATCGCAGCTCAATCTATACTATATGCACCATGACCGCATAGCCGAATACAACATCAACACCCGGCTATTTGAGACAACATAATAATAAAGGACACGATTTTGAACCGATTTTTGCTATTAATCCTCCTGGCAATTAGCTGCACTGCCAACGCCGAACCCACTCGCTATATTACTGACCAGCTTGAGATTACCCTGCGCAGCGGCCAATCAACCAAACACCAAATTGTGCGCATGCTGCCCAGCGGCACGACCGTTGAGGTACTCGAGGCCGGAGAAGAGGGGAAATATACCCGAGTCCGCACCGAACAAGGTACAGAGGGCTGGGTACTAACACGCTATCTGGACGAGCAAGCCAGTGCCAGACAACGACTGAAAAATACAAACACGCGTCTAAACCGTCTAAAAGATGAAAACAAACGCCTAAAAAGCGAGCTATCAAAGACCCGCACCGATAAGCACAGCCTGGATAAAGACAAAAATGCACTAACAAACCAGAGCAATAAATTACAACAGGAACTCAATCGAATCAAACGTGTTTCTGCCGACGTCCTGAGCGTGGACAAAGAAAATCAGTCACTTAACGCACAGCTACAACAAATTCAAACACAATACGACCAGGCCCAACAACAAATTTCAAGCCTGCAGGACAGCACCGCACGCGACTGGTTCCTGGTTGGCGGCGCAGTCATCCTGCTAGGCATACTGATCGGTCTGATCATCCCCAAAATTCACTGGAAAAAGAAGTCCGAATGGGGCTCACTATAACCCCCCACCCAGATAAACACGGCTTCCTGCCAATCAAGCAATAAAGATTCCCTCCCTTGTTACGCTATATAAAAGTATAAGGGAGGCAAACCCTCACCCTGGAAATATTACTTAGCCATAAAATTCAATCGGTTAAACGAATGCCTACGCCAGCACACAGCACGCCCAAACCACAAAAAATTCGTATCGGAGACCACCTCCTTGCGGCCAAACTCATCACCCAGGAACAATTAGATCAGGCACTTAGCCAACAAAAAACCACCAAACGACGGCTTGGCACCACCCTAGTCGAATTAGGCATGATTGATGAAGAACTACTACTACGCTTCCTCTCCAAGCAACTCAACATCGGCTATGTAGACCTAAAGGCATTCAACCTCGATCCTGAGATCGTAAAGATCATCCCCGAGATACAGGCACGACGATTTCGCATCATCGCACTCGCTGAAGACGACGACGGCCTGCTATCAATCGCTATGGCAGATCCGACAGATATTTACGTCTTCGACGAAATAAGCCGCCTGCTCAAACGCCCCTTCAAGGCAGCCATTGCCAAAGAATCGATTATTCTCAAGGCCATCGACAAACTCTACCGCCACACCGAAAAAATTAAAGGCCTGGCGGCAGAGGTTGACCACCAACTGGATACCGACGACACCGAGCACCAGGAATTAAGCGACTCAGACGATAATTCAGATGCCCCGCTGATTCAATTATTGAATACAATGATTGAAGACGCCGTCAGTATCAATGTCTCAGACATACACATCGAACCGGAACGAGATCATACTAGAATTCGCTTCCGCATTGACGGCGTTCTCCACGAACAACCCTCGACCAGCCGCCGTCTGGCGGGCGCCCTGATATCCAGACTCAAACTAATGGCAGGCATGGATATATCGGAAAAACGTCTACCTCAAGATGGTCGTTTCCGCCTGACCGTTCGTGACCAGGATATCGACACCCGACTTTCAACCATGCCCATGCAGCATGGCGAAACAGCGGTAATGCGCCTACTCAACCAAACAGCCGGCATCCCCAATCTTAACGACATCGGCATGGAACCGGAGACGCTAATTCGGTTCCGCAAGGCAATACACAGCCCGCATGGCATCGTCCTCGTCACCGGGCCAACAGGGAGCGGTAAGACCACAACATTATACGCCGCATTACAGGACATCAATGATCCCGGGAAAAAAATCATTACCATTGAAGATCCTGTCGAATTTCAGATTCCGGGCATCACCCAGGTACAGGTTAACCCCAAGATTGACCTGGATTTCGCACGCGTCTTACGCAGTCTGCTGCGTCAGGATCCCGATATTGCCCTGATAGGCGAAATGCGTGACAACGAAACGATGGAAACAGCCCTGCGCACGGCAATGACCGGACACATGGTTCTATCGACACTTCATACCAATGATGCCATCTCAACTGTCAGCCGGCTTATCGACATGGGCGCCGCCCCATTTATGCTCGCCTCCTCATTACGCGGTATTTTGGCCCAACGACTGATTCGCAAACTGTGTGAAAATTGCGCCATCCCAGCCGATATCAACGACAGTCAGAAGGCCCTGGCCTCAACCACGCTGGGAGAAGCCGCAGAGACAGCCAATTTCAAACGCAGCCATGGCTGCCCCCATTGCAACAATACCGGCTATATAGGAAGGACTACCATCAGTGAGTTTGTTGAAATAAACAAGGCACTCCTCGAACCCCTGCAGCAAGGTGATTTACAACAGTTCATTCACCAGGCCAATTTACAGACCGGCTTTCAAAGCATCGGTAAATCGGCATTCCAGCTGGCGGCCAGAGGCATAACCTCCTTTGACGAGGTTATGCGGGTCTGCTTTGGTGGCAATTGATCATGTCGTCATTCAGCTATAGCGGTCGCAACCCGGAAGGGAAACTAATCACCGGACGACTGGATGCAGAGAATACCGATGCCGTCGCCAACCAGTTGATACAAAAAAATATCATTCCACTTGATATCAAACCAAATAATAACAGCAACAGTTTTAACTTGCTGCGCGACCAACTAAAACAAACAAAAACTCGACCTATAGACCTGATCTTTTTCAGTCGCCAGATGTATACCTTGCTGAAATCCGGCATCCCCATCCTGACGGCCCTGAAAGATCTGAGCCAATCAACACCCAGCAAAAGCATGCAAACGGCCATTAATGAAATACATAAGGCACTCAGTAACGGGCAGGCGCTCAGTACGGCGTTGCGCCAGCATCCCGACATCTTCCCGCCCTTATTTTCCAGTATCGTCGAGGTCGGGGAGTCCAGCGGAAATCTTGATGAAAGCTTTCAGATGCTGGCAAGTTACCTCGACAAGGAACGCGAACTCAGCGCCAATATTCGCAGCGCCCTGCGTTACCCATTGATTGTCATCGGGGTCGTTGTCATTGCCATTATCATCATTAACATTCTGGTTATCCCCGCATTTGCCGACGTATTCAACTCATTCAATACCCCGCTGCCATTAATGACACAGATCCTGATAGGCTGTTCAAACTTTATGCTGGACTATTGGCACATCCTGCTAGGTACAATCCTGCCCCTGATGTACTTTCTCAAGGCCTATCTGTCGACCGATCGCGGCCGCTGGCTATGGCATAAATACAAATTAAAGCTGCCCCTGGTGGGTGAAATTATTTTTAAATCAATCATGGGACGCTTTTCTCACACCCTTTCCATGTGCATCAAGGCGGGCATCCCCTGGAACAAGACCTTCACGATTGTCAGCAAGACAACGGACAATGACGTCATCGCCGAACAGGTGCTGCAGATTCGCGAAAGCATTGAACAGGGCATCAGCATCAGCCAGGCAGCAAACAACTGCGGCCTGTTCCCCCCCCTGGTCTTACAAATGATCCATGTGGGTGAACAGACCGGCTCGCTGGACAAACTACTGGCCGACATTGGCGAATATTATGAACGTGAGGTCGCATACCAGACCAAAACCCTCAACGATGCACTGGAACCACTATTATTATGGATCGTTGGCATCATCGTCCTGATCCTCGCATTGGGAGTTTTTCTGCCCATGTGGGATCTGGGACAGGCCGCCCTATCCAGTTAGCAGGCCAATAAGTCAATTTATCGCCGTCATTCCACAGAAACACTAAAGATTTCAGCCAAAAGAGACGATCTATCTGGATATAGGTATTCATACCCCAATAAATCTACGGGGCATGATAAATAACGCATTAAAATTCATGGAGAATACACATGAAAGGGCAACAAGGTTTTACACTGATTGAATTGATCATGGTCATCGTTATTCTCGGCATCCTCGCCGCGACCGCGATGCCGCGCTTTGTCAACCTGAAG
>Ga0316190_10003422_pt1 | contig 11514 bp, 8 predicted proteins | sample Eddworburrow2_MG_FD_204929 | JGI IMG/M metagenome (GOLD analysis project Ga0316190, IMG submission 204929) | Coastal sediment microbial communities from Maine, United States - Eddy worm burrow 2 | ecosystem: Environmental > Aquatic > Marine > Coastal > Sediment | place: USA: Maine | collected... | reverse complement strand
TTAAAAATAGGAATTCAAATAACTACATCCTACATCATTAACGATTTTTACGAAGATAGATTTTACTATGATATATAGTTTTATTAACATCAAAAAGAGTGCCTATTCGGTTAGGTTTTAATGTTAATTTAACATTGTTCCAACAATTTTTAGAGACTATTAAAGTTTTTATTTTTGATGAAGTCAGTTTTTACAACCATTTTAATATTTATTAGCTTTCAAACCGCATTCGCACAAAATTTTAGTGTGGTAGATGCTAAAGTCCTTCAATATCCGAGTCGTTATAATACTCCTGAGCAGCTAGCTTTTCAAATTACTAAAGATTTTACAAAAGATTTAGATAAGGTAAGAGCCCTTTACACTTGGTTAACACATAATATTCATTATGACTTGCAAAGCTATTATAATGGGCAAACGTCAGTTGGATTCAGTTATAGTTCACAAGAAGATTTTGATCAAAAGCTTCTGGCCATTAATAATCATATTATAAAGAAAACATTAATATCCAAAAAAGCAGTGTGCGAAGGGTACGCTCAAACTTTTAAAAAGGTTTCTGAACTTATGGGCATGCCTTGTAAATTAATTGGTGGTTTTTCAAAAGGAGATGTAAGTGATATTGGTAACATTCCTAAACAAGAAAATCATGCATGGAATGCTGTCAAAATTAATAACAAATGGTATTTAGTGGATGCTACATGGGGAGCAGGATATGCAAATAGCAGCAGATGGATACAGCACTTTAATGATTTTTATTTTTTGACGGATCCTGATAAATTTGCTTTAACGCATTTACCGTCAGAAACTGAGTGGTTGTTTTCCAATAAAACGATCACAAAAAAACAATTTTATGAATCTCCAATTTACGAAAAAGCATTTTTTACGAATAATCTAAAATTACTTGCTCCCTTGCAAGGAGAACTAGTAATAAAATCAAATAATGCAATTGAATTTATTATGGCTAAAATACCCAACAATGTGAAATTATATTATGCATTTAAAGGAAATAAATACAGTAAAAGACTACAACCCAGTTGCATCAATAAGAAATGCTATTTTAAAATTCCATTCAAAGAAAATAAAGATACCGAATTACTCATATTTGCTAATGAACAAACGGCTTTACAATATAAAATTACACTAAAGAAATAGTTCTATCCGCATTTTGAATGTCCGCAACTTTTGCAAATTAAGCATCCTTCTTTGTAAATTAACCCTTCAGGATCTTTACATTCAGGACATTTTTTATCTGCTGCTATCGCCCCTTCTTGTATAAAACGCTTTAAAGCTCTGGCAACCCCATTTTTCCATGTATTGATATGCTCGTCATACAAGTTTAAATTTTGAATAAGATCTACTACATAAGGCATTGGCATACCATGGCGCAATACACCTGAAATCAACTTGGCATAATTCCAAAATTCTTTATCGAATGATCTCGATAGTCCTTCAATGGTAGTTTTGTATCCATCACTGTCAATATATTGAAAGTCATATCTGGAAATTCCATCTCCATTTCTACTTTTCAGCACCCATCCTTTTTCTACCCATTGTGGCAGATTAAAAGCATCTTTCATTTTCCCCGTAAAAATCTCATAAGGCCTCCCATCAATTAACCCAATAACTGCAAGCCATTTTTCTGATTCATTATGAAAACGAATAATATCAGCTTCAATCTTTGTTGGACGTTTTGCTACAAAAGTTTCTGTAAGATATGTATTTTCTTCTTCCTTTTTCTTTTCAGTAGCAACTAAAATGCCACTTCTAGAACCATCTCTATAAACGGTAATTCCTTTTAATCCTTTTTTCCAAGATTCAATATAAATATCACCTACTAATTCTACAGGAACATCTGCTGCCAGATTTATAGTTGAGCTAATGGAATGTGTTGTATACTTTTGCACTAAAGACTGCATTTCAACACGCTTTTTCCAATCTATCTCGGACGCTGTTGCACCGGCATAAGGACTTTTTTCTAAAGCCGTTTCACCTGTTGCATTCATCCATGTCTCTAGCTTTTTATGATAAACAGTAAATTCTTGAAAAGCATCGCCAAGATCATCCACGAAATCAATTTTTGCATTTTCATCACTGGTATTTACTTTTCTTCGACGATTGTACGACAATAAAAAGACAGGTTCTATTCCAGATGAAACTTGAGCTAACATACTTAATGATCCTGTTGGTGCCACAGTACTTATACTAATATTTCTACGCCCAAATTCCATCATTCTAGTATAAATATCTGGAAACTCTTTTTCCAACATTTGAACAAACTCTGAAGTGTCTTCTATATTTCTGTTAAAAACTTCGAATTGACCCCTGGTAATTGCCATGTCAATACTACTGTCAAATTCTGCTTTTAACTTGGTCTTCATTATTTCATCTACTGAATTTATTGCCTTGTCAGTATCAAACTTAATTCCTAATGCGGCTATTGTATCAGCTAAGGCTGTAAACCCTAATCCAGTTCGTCTTCCTTTTTTACCGGTTTCTTGTAATAATTCCCAAATTTCTTTTTCTGTACGTTTAACATGATCGGGTTCAGGATCTGCTTCAATTTTAGCAAGAATTCTATCAGCAGCTTCAAGTTCTAGATCAACCAAATCATCCATTAAACGTTGAGATTCATAGACAACCTCATAAAACTTTTTAAAATTAAAGGCAGCTTTTTTTGTAAAAGGATCTTCAACGAAACTGAAAAGATTAACGGCAATTAATCTACAACTGTCACCACCCTGCATTGCAATTTCTGAACATGGATTGGTCGAACTATTTTTAAATTCTGGATATACCGAAGAAGTAGAATAATGGTGCTGTCTGTCCCAAAAAATAAGACCAGGCTCGGCCGAATTATGGGCACATTCAGTTATTTTTTGCCATAATTCTTTAGCGTCTATTTCCTTGGTATATTTGGGTTCAGGACTGCCAATAGGCCAATGTAATGTGAACGTCGAATCGCTAACAACAGCATTCATAAATTCATCAGATAATCTAATAGAAATATTGGCTCCGGTAACTTTAGTAAGATCTTGTTTAATTGTAATAAAATCTTCTATATCAGGATGTGCTACATCCATTGTTAACATTAATGCACCACGACGACCGTTTTGTGCAACTTCTCGAGTTGTATTAGAAAACCGATTCATAAAAGATACAGCTCCAGTTGTTGTACCCGCTGCATTAGATACAGAAGCATCTTTTGGGCGTAATTCTGACAGGTCCACCCCCACACCACAACGTCTTTTAAATAATTGGGCCAATTGTTGATCCGTATGGCAGACTCCGCCATAAGAATCTAAAACTGAAGGCACTACGATACAATTTGACAACGAAGCTATTACCTGGTCATTTCCTAAACCGTACATTACGCTCCCCTGAGGGATCACATATTTAAAATCCTTGAATAAGTCATAAATCTTACCAGTAGTTAATGGTTTTCTTTTTTTTCCGTAGGTCGATAAATTATCAGAAACAGTATCAGTTTTAAGATAGTTGGTTTCAATTCTACCAAATTCTTTCGCCATGCGTGAGTGCATATCTTCGGGCGATTTTTCTAAATAATTTCCTGTTTTATCTTTTAAACAGTATTTATTTATCCAGGTTGTGGCAGCTAATTCGTCTCCACTGAAGTAGTCTAATGAGGTTTTTAATACGTCTTGATAAGTGTAAATTTTGGTTTTAATGGTATTCTCGATCATTTGGTTTAGCGTCGTTAAAAAAGTTAAAAGAACAAAACAAAAATACTACACTAAAAAAGACTTTATCGGGGCAAATTATTTTTTTACTAACAAGTTAACGTTGAAAACTTTTATGTAAATTATTTTTGAAAATTAAAAAGGTTTATGTAGTTTATTGAAACAGTTTCACAGAGTAAAACGTGTTCTAAATTACAGATAATAAATTAGTTATAAATTTTTAATTTAATTTAATTAGCTATTTCCAAAACTTTTCATCTTTTACAGAACAGGCCTCTTTAAGGATCTCTACTAAAATTTTATCATCAATTTCTTTCAGGTTTCTGTATCGTAAAGATTTCATCATTTTACGGTTGGAAGTGGTCATAAACTCTAAGTTTACCGACAGATGTGATGTATTCCAAAAACCAAGATCTACATAATCTTTGGATTGATTTAGATAGCAAAACGGCCGCCCTTCAAGATAGTAAAACGGAATTTTATATTTGAATTTTAAATCTAGAGAAGGAATGGTATTCTCAATAATTAATTGTAAATGCAGTAGCATAGAACGAAGAGGTTCTATTTGATCAATTATGTAGTTTTCGGCAGGATTCATACAATCAAATTTAAAACTTTTTGTACTCTAAAAAGTTTAACTAACTTGTGGTTAAATAATTTGTATAAAATGCAGCAGAATATAAATCCTTTCTCTTTAAAAAGATACTCAGGTATTTTAATTGGTTTATATGGCTTGGCAGCAGTATACCTGATCAATATACTTACCAGTGGAGAGCAGTCTGGTATTGAATTAGTCTCTCAATTGCCTTTGCTATTTTTACAAATTGGGGTTACTGTCATAGCATTGGTTTTTATTGTGATATCGCTTGTCACTTTATGGATTCGGGCCAAAAGAACGGCAAGGAAAAATGATCAGAAACTTTGGAGTATTTTTACCAGAAAGATCCGTTGGCAAACCCTCATATCTTTACTTATTATACTGATCATCATCATCATGATCTCAAACATTGGGTATTTCAGTTTGACAACGCCATTAAGTTTATTTTTTTACGGCTTGTTCTTGTTAAACCTGAGCAGATTTTCATCAATAGGATTGAGATACCTGGCATTGGCAGAAATTATATTAGCTATTGCCTCTTATTTTATTTATGATAAGGAAATCATCTTTCTTGCTCTAGGTTTTGGTTTTCTACCAATTCTTTATGGAATAGCAACATTTATCAAAACTAAAAATTAATATTATTTTTGAATATCTAGATTGAATGAGATCAAGAATTTTTTTGAATTTTTCTTATTAGGTATTCCAGGCCATTTAGTTTTAATTCATAAACTAAACCCAACATCAGCCCTAATTTACCTTTAGGGAATCCTTTTGCGTGGTACCAAACCACATAATATTCTGGTAGATCAATTAAGTATTTTCCTTGGTATTTACCGTAAGGCATTTTGGTATTGGCCAGATCGATTAAAAACTGTTTATCCTGTAACATTATTCGAGACCGTCAACATAATCTTGAAGATATGAATAACGTTCGGTAAGCTTACCACTATGTGTCATTAGTGCTCGTTCTAAAATACCATCTTTATCGCCATTAAAAAAAGCAGGGATTACGTGTTGTGAAAACATTTCTCCAAAACCAATAGATGCGTCTTTGGGCAGTTCACTTGGCAAGTTGTCTACTGACATAACAGCAATTATATTTTCATCTTTATAATTAGCTTCCTTACCTGATTTAGGGTCATAGCCAAATATAGGGTCAGCAATAGTAGATGCTTTTATGGTCGAAGCGATTGGACCATCAATATCACAACTTATATCTGCAACTACTTTTATTTTAAAATATTTTGAGCTAGCGTCTTCACGAGAATAAAAAATAGGAGCTTTATCATCCCAGAAATGAGCTGCAATATAAAGATCTGCCACTTTGGCAAAACGCATAAAATTACTTTTGTAAGCTGAAGGATTGTTAAAGAAATCGTTGATATCCAATACATTTCCGTCAATACGTTCATTATAATCTAGCACATCTATTTGAACATAAACAGGCTCGTCAAATTGTCGATTTAAAAAATCGTCAACATTCACTTGTTTAATATTCATAGAATCTAATATTTCTTTAGACCCGTTACCAACGCGCCCAGTGCCGGTTAGTAAAATTTTGATAGGGGGCAGCTGTATATTGTTTAGCTTTTCAATCAGTGCTTTTTTATCAGCTAACTCTTGTGCTTTCGGTAACTGAAAAAGATCATATTTTAATCCATAGGTTCTAAGCCCATTATAGGCTCCTACAATACCTGCGTAGTACCCAAAACCGATCAATCTAAAGCCTCTTTCATCTACAATAGTTTCGTGGTCATACAATTCAATATTTTTATGGAGGATGGCTTGTAATAACTTTCTGTTATATGGCTGTTTTTTTATGGTATGTGAAAAGAAAAAATATTTTTTATTTCGGATCAAATTATCAACAGGAACTTCCTTAACACCTAGTAATACATCACAGTCTGAAATATTATCAGTTACCTTTATTCCAGCTTCTATATACTCTTCATTGACAAAAATTCTATCATCAGAACTTTCAACAATAATATCAAGATCCGGAAATGTAGCATTTAAATAATTACAGGCTTGAGGCGAGAAAATTACTCTTTTATCCGGTGGATTTTTCCGTTCTTTCAGTATGGCAAATTTCATATAAATAATTTGGTATAAAAATTGCTGCAAGGTATTATGAATTAGGGGATTTACAAAGTTTTGATTTCAAAATAATACGTAACTTTTCTCTGTGATGATTTAATTTAGAAAAAGGTCATCGAGAACCTACAGATAAATTATTTCATTTTATTTGTTTAAATTTAAAATGAATAAATTTATGTAGGTTTGCAAACTTGTTCATTGAAAATTTGGGGACGACTGGTTTTGACAGCAAGGTCAGTTAAAATGTAAGCATGCCGAGCAATGAAATAGCACCCTCGTAAAACTCAATTTCAAACATTAAACGGCGAGAATAACTACGCTTTAGCTGCATAATCCGAATTAATAGTAGGATTTAGCCTCGTCTCTACAAGGTAGAGAAGCTTTATGTTTCCTGAAAGCGTTTGCTAACCGCGTTCAATTTAGAAACATCGTAAAAGTCAGCATAGAAATACAGGTACTTCGAACGTATTTTGAAATTTAAGAAGATAAGCTATAAGTGGGCGGTTTTCGGTCAGCTTTTAGTCGAAAATTAAACGTTAACTAAGCATGTAGAAAGCACTTTGGTTGCTTGTTTGGACGAGGGTTCGAGTCCCTCCGTCTCCACGATCAAAACAAAAATCCGTACGTGAGTGCGGATTTTTTTATTTCAGAAAGGCCTAAAGCAACGCTTTAAAGGGGGGGGTTGATGAAATAAAAAAATTAGAGATGTGCGTTGGCACATAGATTTTTGTCTTGCAGTACTGGTAATGAGGGCCCATTGCGCTCGTCGCAATGAATCCCGGGGTACTACTGATTTACAGAGGTTTTATATTTTAGTTGACAATAATATGTTTTTGTTGCCCCATTTTAAGTTTAAAATTCAGTATTAAATTTTGGGTCGTACTTCCCGAAACCTTTGTTTAGTTATTTAAAATTTATTGAAATATAGATTTTAAATCATTATTTTTTGAATGGAGAAGCATTCATATGTTCTTGAATTGCTTTTTTAGCAATATATAATGTGATAACAAGAGTTACAATTCCACCAATCCAAATGCCTTGAATGAAATCTATAAATAAGAAATAGTCATACAAAGCATGAAAAATAATAGGCATAAGAATTGATAAAACAATAAATAGTAATTGAGCTTTCTTATTACTTTTGGCTTTTCCCAAATAATAGCCCATAATAACTGCAAACACAAAGTGTGCTGGAACTGCAGAGAGCATTCTCATTAATGCAAGTGATGCCGAGCCTTGTAGTACAAAAGTTAAATTTTCAGCGGTAGCAAAACCCATTCCAACAAAAACAGAATAAACTATACCATCAAAAGGTTCATCAAAATATTTGTTTGGGTAGATGATCAACATTACTACTAAAAACTTTAAAATTTCTTCTGTTGAAGATACAGTTAGCGCTTCAATTCCAGCGCTTAAAAAGTTATTTTGAACATCTTTAGAGCTTAAAAGGTATTCTAAGATATTGATATCTAAATATAAGTTTACAGCTCCTAATATAAAAGCAATAGCGAGAAGCCATAAGGGTTCTTTATTCTGTACATCTAAATTATAAATCACCGACATAATAAGAAATCCAGGTAAAATTGAAAGACTCACTAATACCAGGTCATATAAATTCAGAATATCAATTAATACGAGTGGATAAAACAGCACAACGTATAGGGTTGTGACTATAATGCTCGTTAAAAAACTGGTTTTAAATATAGTATTCATTAGGTCTTAGAATTTTAATGAGATCATCCATTCATCATAAGATTTATTGTCATTTCCAATTTCAAATGCTCTTGCCCACCCAAATGAGAAGGTTGAAGATAAATGAGAAAACATAACTAACTTGGTGTCTACTTGAAAACCTATATTCCTGAAACTTTCAGAGTATTCTACATTTGAAACCTGATTCATATCTTCTACGGTATCATAGTTTTTAGTAAATAAACCACCAGCAAATATCGTAGCGTGAGAATGGGTTGCAAATAAGTTGAAAAAGCCAAATTTTCTATATCTTATAGGAGGTAATGCTAGTTCTAAGGTTGATTTAAAAAAACTCTTCGCAATGATACTTTTTTTAGAATCATAACTTAAGCCGGCAAAAGAAAACGATCCTCTATACATTTTTGATGATGCATTGTCAATGTAATTATTTCCGAAGGAAGCAAAACCAAATCGGGTAAATGGATTAAAGTCTTTGCTAAACGAATTTCCAAAAGCATTTCTGACCCATAATGCGGTATGATCTACAGGAAGTTGAAAGCCAACATCCAAAGTACCATTGATTTTAGGGAAGAAATTCCCATCTGTGATGGAATTGGACAAGGTCAAAGAGGATTTAACACCTTTTTCGGCATCAACGGCTCCCACAGATCCTCTCAGGTCTCTATAAGCGAATGTGGTATAGATATTATAAAAGAGATTGGTGTTAAAATTATCATCCGGAAATTCGATTTGTTGAAATTCAGGAGATTGATTTAAGCCATAATAGGCACTGGCACCAACATTGATATCGAGATTTATGGGATTGTCATAGATTAAGGATTGGTTATAATCAAAGCCCACGTTTATGCCTTTTCTTGATCGTTTGGTAGGTCCAAAAAGATCATAAAAATCAGCTTGATTATAAAAAGCGTAAAAATCATATTTCCCAGTTAAAAAACCACTTAATTTAGCAGTTGAATAATTGAATGAAGCGTGAAATTGTTCATCTTTATCAATATCACCTTGCGCATCATCAAAATTGTTTTTCCATTTGTTTGGAGTATAGGATATTGAAAAGTCTATAGACTTTAAACCTAAAGGATCTTGAAGTTTGAATTTATAGCCAACCCCAACTTTGTTCTTATAACCAATTATAGTAGGATAAGCGTAATTTAATTTAATTTCTTTTTTAGGAATATATATTCCGCTTTTTGCATTAAGACTTTCGTCATCAAAATTTTGAAAATTAGGGACTGCAGTCGTCCAGTCTTTTAGTTCCGGATATTTTTCTACGGTTTTATTTCCTAAAAAGTCTATAGCAGAAGCATTGATAGATTCTTCATGATCGATATAAACCGGCGCGAAACCATGACTGGTATATTTAAAAGCAAACATCTTTTCATCGTCAATAGGCACTGGTCTGAAATATCCGGTAAGTGCATTGGTTAAAATTTCGATATCCAAGGTTTTGGTATCAACTTTAAAAATGTTACTGACTCCGGAATAATACGAAGAGCCCAATAAATAGCTGCCATCAGCTGAATACTTAAAACTTTGAGGTGATGCAACATCGAAATTGAAGACTTCTTTAAATTTAATATTTTCCTTATCAAAGGATTTAAAGGAATCGATTTCATAAATATTTAAAAACTGGTTACCATTAATGTCTGTTAATCCAGCACTCAAACTTAATCCATCTGGAGAAATGTCCATGTCGAACATATCAGAACCATAAGGTAGCGTATATTTTTGCTCCCAAGTTGAGTATAGATTAGTTGGTTTTTCAGGATTTATTTTAGGTATTTTTACGAGGGTACTAATACCATTTAGGTGCTTAACTCCCCATAGGGCCTCATCTACTTTATTAAATGCTAAATCACCAATTCGACAGTCCTTTTGTAATAGTTTTGATTGGCCTGTCTTTAGGTTGTATGAATTTAAATCTCTTTTATCGTCATTATCTGTGGTGTAAAAAAGCAAATCATTTTTCTCATCATAAGCCAAAGAAGTTACGTTAAAAAGTGTTGGCCCCTTAACATCCTTAAGTCTTTTAATCTTCCCAGTCTTTAAATCTAATTCAGCTATGTGTGGTATTTTTCCGGGGTAATTAACAGCAACGTATACTTTATTTCTTTTTTTATCATAGTAAGCAAAAGAAACTCCACCAAGTACTTTATCAGTAATTAACTCATCTTTACTGATCTTATTCTCTTTTAACTTTTCAATATTCTTGTTTTGAAAACCTTTCTCAAATTCAACCCAATTACTCCAAGAATTAGAAATAGGGATTCCATAAATATGTTTAAAACTTGAAGCAAATCCTCTCTTACTATCATCTTTTCGTTTAACCCACTCAATTAGTTTTTCAGGCCCATGTTTATAGGCGAGGTAACTTACAAATCTGGTTCCGTAATAATAATAATTAGCTTTAGACATAAAATCTGCTGATGTACCAGTAGATGCTAAACCTTGTGCTGAATAAATCCTACTTCCTTCAAGAACTCTTGTTCTAAAAAACATTTCATCATAATTTCCAAGTGCATTTCCTTTTCCTCCATCCATCCAGGTTTCAACAAAAACGGCGATGCCTTCATGTAGCCATCGTGGAGAATAATAACGAGGGTTGGTTAAATAGCTGTAAAAAATAGAAATGGGATGCTCATTTGAACTTTTGACTTTTCCCATAAAGAGTTTGCGATAAAACAGATCACTTTGGGATGCATTATCCAATGCCGCGATATGAACAAGCTCATGATTCATTATTGAAAAAACGCGTTCACCTGCCACACTGGATTCAAATGCATAATTTAGGGGTGCTATACAGGTCGATATCAGATTATTGGGGAGCGAAGTGGCACCACCATTTCCATAATCTCCAAAGTCCTGAAACAGCACAAATATTTTCTCTTTCGGATCGTATTCAAATAAATTCTTATGAAAAGTAAGGGCGTTATGCGAACAGCGTATCGCATGATTTAATACGTAGTCGAACTGAGGATTCGTACTAACAATGTTAAAATCATTGGTTTCAATTTTGTTCAATTGAGGAAAGGTTTCATTCAAAAACAAAAAATAGAATAGCGAAAGAAATAGTAGTTTTTTCATTGTTGTATTGAAAATTAAATAAAAAAAGGAGAAAATCTTATTTTCTCCTTTAATTTTTTCTTCAAATGCCGCTATTAATAATCAGCAGACATCATCCTTTTTTGAAAATCAGGTGCCGATACCATCTTTTGAAATTCAGGAGCTGCCATCATTTTTTGAAAATCAGCATCCGCCATCATCTTTTGAAAATCAGCATCCGCCATCATCTTTTGAAAATCAGCATCCACCATCATTTTTTGGAATTCAGCAGTCTCAACCATCTTTTGGAAGTTAGGAGTTGCCATCATTTTTTGAAAATCGGCATCCGCCATCATCTTTTGGAAA
>Ga0316190_10003418_pt1 | contig 11525 bp, 9 predicted proteins | sample Eddworburrow2_MG_FD_204929 | JGI IMG/M metagenome (GOLD analysis project Ga0316190, IMG submission 204929) | Coastal sediment microbial communities from Maine, United States - Eddy worm burrow 2 | ecosystem: Environmental > Aquatic > Marine > Coastal > Sediment | place: USA: Maine | collected... | reverse complement strand
CTACGTCGGGGCTTTGCTACCGAAGCCTCAAGAAGCCAGGCATCAGAACGCGTCATCGCCCGGACAACGGGCCACACATCCACCAAGGGCCTAACGCCTTACATCGCTGATGCCGAGCTCTTCACCGATCCTCCAAGCCGCTACCTGGGTCTTTGAAAGGGATCTTGGCCTAGGTTTGGTTGGCTGGCTGAAGATCCCCGTATCGACGCCACCGTTGCGATCAAGGTGTTGGCGGCGTACCCGGCCACGAGAGAACGACGGCACGGCCTGATCTAATCGAACGTGGCGGTAGGAGCACGATCAGGGGTGGGGGAGTAGCTGATGCAGCCATACCGACTAGCGAGATCTTGTCGTTGCGGCCTCAGTTGGCCAACCGGCCATGAGCCTCGGAGAAGATGGCGGTCGTGCGCTCACCAACAAGTTCGATCCAACCTGTCCGTTCGGCGAGAGCAACGGATGGATGTCGACACCATGTTGTCATCAGGGTCACGCCGTGCCTGAATGCCGGGACACCCGCTGCCCCTCGGCAGCCGATCACGGTGATCAACCGCCGAGGGGTCAACCTCGCCAGGCCCTACTCCCAGCTACGACCGACGGTGCGGTTGGCCCAGATCTCGTTGGCCTTGTCGATGTCGGCCTGGGGCAGATCGACGTAGCCGACGGCGCTGACGGACTCGTAGCCGGTGTCACTCAACATGTAGTCGACGAAGGCGGTCACGGCGGGATCGTCAGCCATCTCGACATTGACGTAGGTGTAGAGGAAGCGAGCGATGGGGAACTCGGCCGAGGCGATGGTCTCCGCTGAGGGGGTGACGCATTCGCCCCCGTCTTCGGCCGAGATCGGAATCATCCTTGCCGTACCCGCTGCGGCCGCCTCATTGGCGAAGGCGAAACCGACCCAACCGAGGGAGCGCTCGCTGCTGCCAACGCCTTCAACGATCACGTTGTCATCGGGGCTCGATGTGTAGTCGGGGCGGATCGTCTCCACGAAGTCGCGAGCTCCGGCGTCGAGGCCGGTCTTGCCCTTGGCCACGGTCTCAATGACGATCTCACCGAAACTGTCGAAAGTTCCCGACTCTTCACCAGGACCAAAGATGTCCAGTCCGTCCGCAGGCAGATCCTCAGCCGTTGATCCCATGTCGGCCAGCAGCGCATTGGCATCGGACCAGTCGCCGAACCCGATGGCCTCGTCGCTGACGAGGGCGTAGATCTGGTTGAACGACAGACACTCGATGGCGTCGTTGTCGGGTGCGGTGATGACGGTGATCCCATCGATGCCGCGTCGGATCTCGATGAACTCGATCCCGTTTTCCTCGCAGATGGCGATCTCCTCGTCTTTGTAGAGACGCGAGGCGTTCCCGATCGGCACCTCACCAGCGCAGAACTTCTTCGCCCCGTCACCCGATCCCGGTCCTTCAACCGCTATCGCCACACCGGGCTTGAGCGACGCGAACTCCTCGGCCTGGCGCTGCACGATGGGGAATACCGTTGACGAGCCAGAAACGAGAAAGTCGCCTTCCAACGCCTCACCGTCGGGGGCGCTGTCGGCGCTGTTTGCCGAGGCGGCGCTGTCGTCTTGGCCGCAAGCCGCCACCAGCAGCGCGAGCGCTACGAGGACAACCGCAGACCTGGTCAACTTCGATCCTGTATGGTTCATGCCCGCAACATACGACGGTCGATTGACCGCTCGACTACGGGGGAGTTGCCGACACGAGAGCCGACGGTGAACAGTTGGTGAACGCCGCCTCGGCGTTCCACCGCGACGAGTATCGATCAGGTTCGGGGCATCTTGTAGCCCAAGCCTCGGATCGTTGTGATCAACCTGGGGTTCGCCGGATCTGCTTCCAGCTTCGAGCGGAGACGCTTGACGTGGACATCCAGGGTTTTTGTAGCACCGATGTAGTCATAGCCCCAAACGCGATCGATCAGGCTGTCGCGGGTAACGACGTAGCCCACGTTTTGCATCAGCTCGGCCAGAAGCTGGAACTCCTTGAGCGGTAGTTCGATCAGCTCGTCGTGAAGCCGGACCTCATGTCGACTCCGGTCAAGCGTGACAGGGCCAACGTTCAGATCGCCGGGCTCGACCGCCGGGCTGCCGGCACCAGTTCGTCGCAGCACGGTGCGCATGCGGGCCACCAGTTCGCGTGCCCGGTAGGGCTTCGTGATGTAGTCGTCAGCCCCCACTTCCAGGGCAACGACGGCGTCGATCTCCTCACCCTTGGCCGACACCATGATGACGGGTGTGTCCCCGGCGGCTCGAATCCTGCGGCACACGTCAATGCCGGATATGAGGGGCAGCATCACATCAAGGAGCACGATGTCAGGACTTGCGGCAGTGAACGAGGCCAGCGCCGACTCACCGTCGGCCGCGGTGAGTACCCGGAACCCCTCCTTCTTCAGGGCCTGTTCGAGAGCATCGAGAAAGGATGGTTCGTCGTCGACCACAAGCACCGTTGTCGCCGTCATAGCTCCGTTGTACCAACCTCAGCCCACAATTCGGTTGGCTTCATATCGTCTGCTTGATGGGTAACTGAAGAGTGAACGAAGAGCCTTCGCTGAGGGTGGAGTCCACGCTCACGCTGCCGTGATGGTTGTCGGCAACGTGGCGGACGATGGAGAGTCCAAGGCCGGTCCCCCCGGTTCGGCGGCTACGCGCTTGATCGACTCGGTAGAAGCGCTCGAAGATGCGCTCCAACTCGGCCCGGGGGATGCCGGCCCCACGGTCGTCTACCTCGATGTCCACGGTTTCTTGGACCTGCTTGACCTTGATGGCGACCCGTGAGCCTGGTTCGGAGTAGCGGATGGCGTTGTCGAGCAGGTTCACCAGGGCTCGAACGACCTGCCGGGAATCGGCGTCCAGCATCAGCCCCGGGGGCAGGTCGACCACAACCAGTTCGATGTCGTTGACCCTGGCCAGCCCACTGACGACGTCGCAGGCCGACCGGACCAGCTCGCTCACCTCGACCGGCTTGAACGATGTACCACCCTCCTCCAGACGGCTGAGTTCGAGGAGATCATCGATGATGGACTCCGCCCTTCTGACCTCGCGGTCGAGATGCTCGGTCAGGCGCTGCCTGACTTCGTCTTCGTCGGTTCCGGCCAACGTCTCGGCCAAGAGTCCGATGGCGGCGATCGGGGTCTTGAGTTCATGGCTGACATTGGCCACGAAGTCACGACGGGTGGCGTCAATTCTTCGTTCCTCGGCGATCGAGTCGATAACGGCCAGTCCCCGCTGTGGTCGCGGGGACACCTCACTCGGGATCGCGGGAGCCGGTTCGAGATGGTCCTCGGTCACCGCCGCCCCCTCAATCATGTAGCGAATTTGCTCGGCGATGTTCTCGGCATGATCCCCGATGCGTTCGAAGAAGCGCCCGATCATGGCCAGCTGCAGGGTTTCGTTCGGCGACAGCGAGCCTTGGCGAGCCTCGTGGATGACAACCTCGATGAAGTCCTGATGGAGATCGTCGAGCACGTCGTCGAGGGCATCGATCTCCATCGCTCGGTCGAGATCGAGGAACCGAAAGGCTTCCCGCGCCTGATCGAAGAGCACCTCGGCTTGGTCGCCCATGCGCAAGATCAGGTCACGCACGTTGTCGTTGGGCTTGGATCCTCCGAGGAAGCCGCTGGCCTTGGCGATGTTGGCCACCAGATCACCGCTGCGCTCCACATCGGCGTTGATGTGGATGGCGCCGACCACGGCCCGAAGGTCAGAGGCGACGGGTTGCTCACGCATCAGGGCGTCTATGCACTGCAGCTCAACCTGTTGTGACAGCAGATCAACGTCCCGATCGGCGTCGATTATGTTGTCGGCCTGGGCGAGGTCGCGTTCCAGTAGCGCGGCGGTAACCAGTCCTATGCGTTCGGTCACGAGATCACTCATGGCCAGCAGCCCGAAACGGATGCTTTCGAGGCGCTCGTCGAGGTCGGAGCGAATGTGGGGTCCGATCACCCGAAACGACCGCTGACATAGGCTTCGGTGCGCTGGTCGGCCGGTTGGGAGAACACCGTTGCGGTCGGGGCGACTTCCACCAGCTGTCCGCCACGTCGACCTGTTTCGGGGTTGACCTCGGAGGAGAAGAACGCAGTGCGATCGCTGACCCTGGCGGCCTGTTGCATGTTGTGGGTCACGATCACAATGGTGTACTGGCGCTTCATCTCCTTCATCAACTCTTCGATGGTGCCCGTCGCTATGGGATCAAGGGCCGAGCATGGCTCGTCCATCAGCAAAACGTCAGGGCCAACGGCAATGGCTCGAGCAATGCAGAGACGCTGCTGTTGACCACCGGACAGCCCAAGGGCCGAGTCAGTCAGCCGATCCTTGACCTCATCCCACAGCCCGGCACTCAGCAGCGACTGCTCGACCAGTTCGTCCAACCCTCGCCGACGACCGCCGACCCGGGGGCCGTAGGCCACGTTGTCGTAGATGGATTTGGGAAAGGGGTTTGGCTTTTGGAACACCATGCCGATGCGACGACGTACGGCCACCGCGTCGACCTGGTCGTCGTAGAGATCGACGTCGCGGTAGAGCAGCGTGCCATCGACCTTGGCTCCGGTGATGAGATCGTTCATGCGATTGAAGCAGCGGAGAATGGTTGACTTCCCGCACCCCGAGGGCCCGATGAAGGCCGTGATTTGCCGATCTCCGATATCCAGATCGACATTCTCGATGGCTCGTTCGCCACCATAGGAGACGCCGAGGCCGCGGGCGCTGAATACCGTCGCCGTCTCGGTAGGGGTCACGTCGATCTTGGTCAACGACGGATTGGTGTCGACCGGGTCGCCTGATTCGGCCATGGCCCGTAGCGGCTGCCCGGTGGTGACAGCAGGAGCACTTTTGTCCTGGAAAGGAGCAGCTAGTGTCTGTTCGATCATCGGGACAAGTCCTTCGTTCTGATAAAGCCGGTTGGGGGGTGAGAGGCGGGCGCTCGCCCGATCAGGGCTCAAACTCAACGGCTCAGGCGGCGCGAAATGCGAGCGCGGGCGACAATGGCAACCAGGTTGACCACAAGAACCAGGGCCAGGATTACCACGCCGGCTGCCGCCGCGTGGCCCGCCCACTCGTTGGCCGGCAGTTTCGAAAAGTTGGCAACATTCATGGGGAGGGCGGTGAAGGCACCGCTCAGTTGCTCGACAAAGCCCTGGAAACCGGTCGTGTAGAAGGCGGCGGCTCCCACCACCAACAGGGGTGCGGCTTCGCCGATGGCTCGGGCCAGCGACAGCATCGAACCGGTGAGAAAGCCGGGCATGGCCATCGGTATGACCTGGGTCTTGACCACCTCCCACTGGGTGGCACCGAGCCCATAGGCCCCGTCTCGTAGTGAGTCGGGCACGGCCCGAATGGACTCCGTGGCGGTGATGATAACGATCGGTAACACCAGCACGGCGAGGGTCAGACCGCCCGAGATGACGCTGCTCCCACCGGTGATGCCCCGAAGATTCTGCACGAACACGGCCAGACCAAGCAGCCCATAGACGATCGACGGGACCCCGGCCAGGTTCCGAACCATGATCTCCAGAAATCTTGTTGTCCGGCTGTCCTTGGCGTATTCCTCAAGATAGAGGGCCGCACCGATACCGACGGGAAAGGCGATCACGGCCACGATGGCGGCCAGCAGCAGGCTTCCCCGTATGCCTTGCACAACACCGGCCCGGGACGAATCACTCGACGACGGGTTGGACACGAAGGTCCAGAACTGGCCACTCAGCACCTCGGAGCTGTCGACGACAACACTGAGGATGACGGTTGCGACCATGGCCACGGCGATGACGACAGCACCGATCAGTGCCCCCTTGAGGATCTCGCCGCCGATGTCGGCCGATCGTCGGCGCTTGAAGTCGGCCATCGCCGCCACCTCGGAGATGTGCCTTGGTTCTGAGCGGGCGAGCTCGCTTGGAGCGGGAACAACCATGGTTAGTACACCTGCCGGAACCGTCGGACCACCAGGTCCGAGCCAAGATTGAGAACGAACGTGATCACGAACAGGACCGCACCCAGGAAGTAGAGACTGTTGAAGGCAATTCCCGAGCCCGCAACGCTGTCAGTCCCGGCACCCAGGGAGGCCATGGCGGCGGTTATCGTCTGCCCCGGTTCGAGCGGGTTGGCATTAAATATGGCGCCGCCGGAACCACCAGCGGCGATGTACACGACCATGGTCTCGCCAATGGCCCGGGAGATCCCGACAATGAAGGCGGCCGAGATGCCGGACAGCGCCGCAGGCACCACAACCCGCAGGGCCGTCGTTGCTCGGCGGGCGCCGAGCCCGTAGCTGGCCTCGCGCAACTCACTCGGTACGGCTCGCATGGCGTCCTCCGCGATCGAGGCCACGATGGGAACGGTGAGAATACCAACCCCGATGCCTGCGCTGACGAGGCTGAAAATGCCGACATCGATGCCGAACAAGGTGCCGCCCGGCCTCAGCAACGATGGACTGATGAACGAGATGGCGAAGAACCCGAGCACCACTGAAGGGATACTGGCCAGGGTCTCGATCACGGGCTTCACGATCTCCCGGACCCGAGGTCTGGCGTACTCCGACAAGTAGATGGCAACTCCGAGCCCGATCGGTCCGGCAACGGCGATGGCGATACCGGTCACCCATAGGGTTCCTACGAGCAGTGTCGACAGGTCGAACAGGTTGCGGCGGGGAAACCAGCCGATCTCACTGAACAGACCCCAACTGAACTCGGGGGCCGATACGAACTCCAGGGACTGGGTGAAGATGCTCCAGATTATGAGCCCGGTCACCAGCACCGACGAGAGGCCGGCGGCCCGTAGGAACGATTGGGCTCGCCTGTTCTGCTTGACCCGGCGGTCACTGACGCGGAGATCACCGGCCGCCAGGGTCCTGGTGCCGCCGGCGGTTGGCCCTATCGATGCAGGCGACCCGGCATCGTCGCCATCAAATGATGTCGAGCCATGGTGGCTAACGATGGTGCCGACGGCGAAGTCCCAGGGTGCTCGGCCTGTGCGATGGATCAGAGCCGCCGCTGCCAGCGATAGCAGCATCCAGCTGAGCACAGGATTCGATCCCAGAAGACGGGGCAGGGCGACGAACGGTAGTGCGTAGAGGATGGTGAACCGCAGGAGCTGTCGGAGCGACATACGGATCGTCCCGACCGGGCGGCCATTGTCGGCAACGACAGCATGCTCCAGGATCGATCCAACTGGGCTCTGACCGTGGGGCCAGTGGCGGAGGTTCCAGATCGCCATGAGAGTCAAGGCAATCCACCAGCTCGACAAGGGAGAGGGCCCGGTAAGGACGGGAAGGTAGTAGTCGATAACGAAGGTGGTCGCGACGAGCCCCAGGTACATGACGACCTCGATGGCCTCGCCCGCGGCCCGAGAAGTCAGGCTGGGCGTGCTCGGGGTCCATTCGTCCGCCTCGGAGGCCGAGCTCCTTCTCAGCGCCACCGACTGGGGCTGTGCTGGTCCCATACCTTGGCGACCGTAGTGCCAGCTCAGAAACGGTCGGTCAAGACAGGGTGAACACTGAGTGAACAACACGCCGAGCGGCCAAAATCAGGGCGTTTCCGGGGTTGTCCGATCCTGCAGCGCCTGGGCGATTTCGGGGCCGACGATGCCTCGGAGTTCGGCCCGCAAACTGAGCGCCACCGGCACCTCGCCGACGTAGGCCGAAGGAAGGCCCTCGGCGTGGGATTGCTCGGTGCAGCACCAAGCAAGATCTGCCCCGCCCTCACCCCAGTCAGACCGCCGCCAGCGCCGCATGGTCTTGGTGCCATCGGCGTCTTCGTCGACTCGGATCGGCACCTGCCAGCAGATGGTGGGACGCCAGTCCATGGGCGACTCGTCCTCGTCAATGGCCGCCAGATACAGCGCACAGCCCTCGCCCCCGCTGAAGCCGGGACGGTTGTGAAAGATGCAGGCGTCGTTGACGACTCGGGTGGCTCGGCCCCCGTTGGGGTTGGCGGGCGCATCTCGCAAGACGCCGCCGGCCGCCGCCTCGGCGTGGTTCTCGAATAGCGCCGGGTTGAGTGTGAGGCCGAGTGCTTCGACCAGCCTTGCCTCGTCCTCGCCGAGCAGATGAGCACCCTCGCTGCAGCATCCCTGAGCCAGTTCCGGCGCCGGCTCGTCGAGAATGCCCTGGCAACCGTTACCCCACAGACATTGCCAGTTCGAGTCGGTAAACCCGATGTCGATTCGCCAGCGCGTGCCATCGACCGGGTCGGTGAACTCCTCGAATCGTTCTGCACCGTAGGAGGACATCGCCAACGACTGTAGGGGACGCTGAGCCAGATCTTCAGTTGATCGAGATCTCCAGCGAACACATGACCCGGATCTGAGCCACACCGTCGCCTGTGGTTGACCGTCGAGGCGCCCGACGATCGAGCCCCTGTCATTGGTACTACAGCCGTGTGCGCCACGAGGCGCTGTGTACCCGAGTGGGGTGAAAGGACCCGCTCTTGGCCTGTCGCAGCAGGCTGATGAAGTAGAGGGCAGTCTGATTGGACTGCGGCGGAGATTCCGGACAGGCAGGTCTATGCTGCTTCTTGGTCCGTCTGCCATGATTGGCGTGTCTCTCCGGGGGTAGTGCACCCAAGTTTGGAGTGAATACGACGCCGGTTGTAGAACAGTTCCACGTATCTGGTGATGTCATGTATCGCCGAGTTACGGGTGGCGTACGTGGTCCTGTGGACAAGTTCTTTCTTCAAAGTAGCGAAGAATGACTCGGCCATCGCGTTGTCCCCACCATTCTCCAGATCCAGTGCCACCGGCGGTGGCCGACGACGCGCCCGAGCCGACCATGGCCTGGCAGATCAGGAGTGATCACTCGATAGCCGGCCGCGGCGATACGAGGGGCAATCTCCCGCCACATGAGCACATCGCCGAACTGTCCGTGGAGTAGGAGTGCAGAGCGGTTGCCGTTGCCCCAGACATGCGCGTGTAGGTTCTTGTCTGGCATCGCCTGATTCCAGGCGGCAGCGTACTGCCGGTATCGTCGGGTGTTGTCGAACAAGGAGCCCAATGTGGCCTCCGGGCATGATCGAAACCTCAACTGGGATGGCCTTTTGAACGGCCGGGATCTGGCGGGGATTCACACCGGTCACGGTCCGATTCTCCAAGGGCGGCTCGTGCGGAGCGCATCGGTTCACACCCTTAGTGCAACCGGTTGGCAGGAACTGTTGGACCACGGGATTCGATCGGTCGTGGATTTGGGGTCCGCCGCGGGATAGATCGCGCGATTGCGTTGGCAGGATTGTGTAGTTCCATTCGCCGTGCCAGTCGTGAGGGTGGAGGGGTGGGTCGGCCATTTGGGTGTTGGTGATCTTGACGCCTTTCTGATGCCAGTTGTTGTCGTAGGTGGCTTGGACCGTGAGGCCGGTGTCAGTGCGGGTCCCGGAGATGAGTTCGACGATGGTGCGCATGTCGGTGAGTGGTTTGCCTCGCCAAGCAACCGGCGGGTTGCCGTTCATCGAGATGAAGCTGAACGAGCGGTGTTCGATCTTGTTCCATTTCGAGGTGCCGGGTGGGTAGTGGCACACGGTGATCTCCAGGCCGGGTCTCGGCGGCGAGTTGGGCGAGGTGCCACTTCCATGAGCGGAGCAGGTAACCGTTCGAGCCGCCGGCATCGGCGGTGATGACCAGTCGGGTGGTGTCGGGGGAATCGTTCCTGGCCGAGGGTGTTCCACCACCGTCGGATCGAGTTGACGGCGAACTCGCCAGTGTCCGCGCTGTCGCCAACGTTGACCCAACCCTGATTGTTGCCAACGTCATAGACGCCGTAGGGGACGGCTTTGGTGAACTCGCCCAACGCCCGGTCTGGGAAGTCGTGGGTGTCGGTCAGGGTCGGGTCACCCTCGGGTTGCCACTCCGTGCCGCCGTTGGAGTAGTTGCCGATCAGTTCTTTCTTCTTGGTGTCCACGCTGATCACCGGTTCGCCAGCATCGATACGCTCGGCGACCAGGGTGTTGAGATACTCGAACTGGCCGTTGCGATCAGGGTGCTGGCGGCCCTCAAGCTGTTTCGATGGGGCCTGCAACGAGTAGCCGAGCTGATGCAACAACCGACGCACCAACTCCGCTGACGCCTCATAACCCTCAGCAACCAAGGCGTCAGCCAACTGATAGGTCGACTTGAGTGTCCACCGCAACGGCGACATCGGATTGCCCCGCGTGTCAGGATGAACCAACTCGTCGAGCGCTTCCAGTAAGCCTGGCTGTTTGTCGATCGCTGGGCGGTCGCCGCCCCCCTCAGCCCGCTGACGGTCAAACGGCTCAATCCCGGCCCGGACCTCACGCACTGCTTTGGACATCGTCGACGTCGAGATCCCCGACGCGTCCACCACAAACTTCTGGCCGCCACGCCCGAGCGCCTCAGCCAACGCACCCGTCACCACTCGACGCTGCCGCTCGTTCAGATGCGGCATCACCGTCTCGAAAAACACCCGGGTATCAGCGACACTCGCCTCCACACCCCGAACGCTACACCTCGCGTCTTATCCTGTGGCGGGCCCTAAATGGGGGATCCCAACACAGCTTTGGGTGACCACAGCGTCCAAGTCAACAACGGCACCGTAAGAAAATATCTAGGTTTTTGTCAAAAGACCTAAATCATTTGGCCTGGGCGTCGATAGAGATTTGTGGTCGAAAATCCGCCCCTTAGCGAACGCGACACAAGGAGACCCTATAGTGCCAAAGTCCCGAACCAGGTCCCGATTCTCCCGGTTGGCCGCCACCTCGGTGGCCACCGCAACAATGTTCGCTGGTCTTTCATTGCCTGCAAGCCCCGCGTCTGCTAGTAGGCCAGGCGAACACCATCTGATCAACTCTCTAGTTGACGACAAGCATGCTCCTGTCAGTTCGGTCGCCAGCGGCAACTGGGCCGATGCCTCAACTTGGGCTGGCGGTCATGTGCCAACTGAAGGCGATCGTGTTGTTATCACCTCCGGTCATGAAGTTACGATCCGCTCAAAAATCGCAGGAGCCGCAAAGACAGTGCGGGTTGATGGAACTCTCACGTTTGCTTCCAACGTCGACTCTGAGCTGAGAGTCGACACCTTGGTAGTTAGCCATCATGGCCGCCTGCAGGTCGGTTCAGAAGCCAATCCCATCGAGGCCGACAAGTCAGCGCGGATCGTGATTGACGACTTCAACAACGGCTTCGAAACCGAAGACAAGAACTCACCAGATTACGACCCGAACACAATCGGTCAGGGCGTTATCTCTATGGGTTCAATAGAGATTCATGGGGCGCAGAAATCTCCATACGCCACAGTCAGCCAAGCCCCTATGGGCACCACGGTGCTCACTCCCAAAGCTTTCCCCACCGGTTGGCGTGTAGGCGACAAGGTAGCTATTGCTGGTGCCTCGTATAAACAAGAAGAGGTACGGACGGTAACCGGCCTCGATGCGGCAACGGGCACCGTCACTTTGGATCAAGCGTTGGAGTTTGACCATATACCTCCCAGTGAGTCGGCACCGGTGGACCTTGAAATCCACGTCGCCAACCTAACTCGCAACGCCAGCATCGAGACTGTGGCTGGCAACGAGGATTCACTGCATAAACG
>Ga0316190_10003417_pt1 | contig 11526 bp, 18 predicted proteins | sample Eddworburrow2_MG_FD_204929 | JGI IMG/M metagenome (GOLD analysis project Ga0316190, IMG submission 204929) | Coastal sediment microbial communities from Maine, United States - Eddy worm burrow 2 | ecosystem: Environmental > Aquatic > Marine > Coastal > Sediment | place: USA: Maine | collected... | reverse complement strand
TGAATCTGGCCGGGTCGATACGGGCCACCCGCCACTTTTCAATTTTTTTTTAAGCCGGGGCAAACATGGCCACGGAAAAAAAGGACGACGACATGAAGGTGCGCATGGGAATCACCAGGTACGGCCAGATTGAACGGCTCGTGGAGTGTCTCAAGTTCGCGACGAAATGCGAGTACGCTCACACGGCTTCCATCGCTACCCTGTTCGGCGACGAGGTCCCCGAAGGCGACGAGAAGCGCATCGAGAACGCCAAGGAAGCGGTCAAGTACATCAAGCGCGCGATCTGTGCTACCAGAGGCGCGCACGTGGAGTCGCCCACCTCGTTCTGCCTGTTTTGTGATAAGCCTTGAAAATATTTATACAGGATACGCGTGCACCAGCGCGAACACACCCACGACGATTGCAGGCCACACCAAGAACGGGTACTCGTCCATGCGCGCCAAAAAGGGGTGGTCGGCATTGAATTTCTGAATGGATGCGGCTTTGTGCGCCTCGCACACCGCACACGCGTCTTGGTGCTCCAGGCACATGTAGACCGGCCCGCCGTGCCAGAGCCCAACGTTACCGTAAGCGTCAAAGCGCACTCCGCGGCACTTTTGGACCGCGATTCGGCCGCAGCCGGCGCGGCCACACCGCAGCTCGTTGTCGCCGGACATGGCGTTTGAGTGTGCGTGTCTCTGTGTGTGTGTTTCTTCGTAATTTTGAAAGTCAACTTTTTACGAGAGTACCGACCACTAGCCCTGTTTGTTCGCCTGCATGTGCACGCAGAGGGCAATGTTGTAGCAAATCGGGAACAGGTCCGTGAAGATCTTGTCTTGGAGAAGAAGCGGGTTTGCCGTCGTGTACTGCGCCATGGACTCCTCCAAAGTCATCCCCTTCGCAACGTCAATCTTGGCCATGCGCTCAAAGCTGTCCGTGAGCAACTCGATCGGCGGCTTGCCCATGTCCATGTCGGGCCCGGCCGCTGCGGTGCCGGCCATGCTTGGGGTGTCGAGAAGGAAAAAAATATGCCGCGCACCAAAACAAGCCTCCGGCGTAGGTACCCCCCAAAGCCACTGTGTGCGGTTAATACACGTTGGCTAGTACCATGGCGGGGCGTACGCGTTTGGATGTAGCACTAAACACCGTGCACGCCGCCAGCAGTAGTAGCGGTAGTACGTTTGGCGCCAGCGGGAACTTCGACGCCGATGACGACGGCGACGACCCGCGCGCCAGCCTGGTCGAGATCGACGAGATCGGGGATGGCACGCTCGAGGCGTACGTGCGCGAGACGTCCTTTGTGGCCGCCGATATGTCCCTGGTGATGCGCGCGCTGACCAAGGCGCAGTCGTGGATCCCGCCGACGCAGCAGGACCTGCTGGCGGCCACGCTGGAGGAGCTCCACGTCGTCACGCGCGAGGAGGAGGACCGGTACCTGCGCTGGGCCAACCCGTGTAGCGACGAGACGGAGTGTATGCGCGCAAGTGACTGCGAGGGTATGTTCTGGGAGGCCAACGGCGAAAGCCGGCCGCTGGTCGCGCACCCGACGCCCAAGGAGGAGAACATGCGGCCGCCGCCGCCCATGCTCTGCATCATGTGCAAGCGCTTCCTCGAGTGCTCGTTCTTCTACAACAACCGCGCCGAGAGCGACCACCAGGCGTTCACGGGCACGGGAAACGAGTTCAAGTCCACGTGCTCGCACGGCAACTACGCCAACCAGCCGGGCGAGTACGTCATGGAGCAGTGCGTCCCCGCGGGCACGCGCGAGACCCACGGCATGTTCTTCCCCGTGGCGGTGCACTGCTGCGCGTGGTACACCCCCGAGCTGGGCACGGACAACATCCTGCGCTTCCGCCAGACGGGGTACCGCCTCCCGTCGGATTTTTGAGCAGGGGCAGCGGCTCGAACGTGTACATCCGCCCCGAGCCGCTGCCCCTCATTGGCATCCCGTATGGCGGGGACTACAGCCAGGTTCCGTGGAGCCCGTCGCCGGCCACGGGCGAGGGGTTCGCGCTCTACGACGCCATGCGCGACAACCTCACGGAGGACCTCCTTCCCGTCGCCGCGTTCATGGAGACCAGCGGGCGCTTCGACGACGAGGCCGTGCGCGACGCCGCGTTCGTGCTCCAGGGAAACGGGCTCTTCGGCGTGCCGGACCTGTGCCACTGCCTTCAGGGCGTGTCGTTCTGGGGCACCATGGAGGACGTCGCGCCCGTCCACGGCGGCAGAGGGGCCGGCGACAATGACGACGACGACGACGACGACGACGACAATCACGGTGACCCCGCGGTCGAGCCCGTGCCGTGGGCCAAGATCCTGGGCCAGTGCCTCCCGCTTCCGTGCCGCGCGCGCGCCCTGTGCGCAGACCTGGCGGCCAACCTCGAGCGCGGCGCGCGCGACTTCGTGCTTCGCGTGCTCCTGGCGGGCCTGCTCGGCGTGTACAGCGGGCGGCAAAGCGGACAACAAGGGCTACCTCTGCGCGCGCGCATCATGGTCCACGCGGCCTTCAGCGTCTACCCGCCCGACAACGAGCAGCTCGCGCGCTTCGTCCTGGAACGGCCCAAGCTCGTGCTCTACGCCATGAAGGAGTACGTCTTCTTCCTCGTGCGCCAGGTGCGGCCCCTGCACGCGTACCTGTGCCGGACGTCCGAGTGGGCCAAGATGGACGCGCTGGGCACGCGGGCCATGGACACCGTGCGCCACGAGCTGGGACTCGGCGCCATGGGCATCGACTTCATGCGCGACCAGGCCATGTGGCACGGCGTCGAGAGCGCCGCGCAGGTCTTCAACCACCGCATCCTCAGGCACTCGTACCGCACGTGCGACGAGACGTTCTTCAAGCGCGTCATCTCCGGGTACAACACGCTGGCCACGCGCGGCATGGCCCCGCACGTCGACGAGGCGCTGGCGCACGAGGCGTACGCTTACACGGCTACCTTCGCGGCCAGCGAGGGCGGCAACCTCTACCAGGAACTGGCCGACTTTGCGGCATGGGGCGTGTCGCCCGTGTGGGCTGCTGAGCTCGAGAGCGCCAAGGTGCAGTTCATGGCCAGCGTTAACCTCACGGGCGTCTGGCACGTCCTGCGACGCATGCACAAGGAGAGCACACCGGACTACAACCGCGCCTACATCTACGCCAAGGCGTGCGCGCACCGCCTCTCGTTCCGGTGGGCGTTCCTGCCCGTCCAGTGGGCGCGCGCGCAGTACGAGGCCGTGGGCCGCTCCTTCGAGGCGGGCACCTACCCCGTGTGCCTCAAGTGCCGCGAGATCCTGGGCGACACGGGCCGCGCGTCCAAGAAACGGCCCCCGTCGGCGTACCCCAGCTCGGTCTGCGTGCGCATGCGCGGCACCGAGTGCGAGCTGGTGTGCAAGCGCCGCGGCGTCCGCAAGCACGACGCCATCCTCAAGCGCCAATGGCGCGGCGCGGCGGCGGCGTCGTCGTCCGCGGACGCCAGTGTCAAAACGCGCGACATCGAGGTGTGCTGCGACGTCCCGGTGGCGTGGGTCAACATGATCGGGCGCATCTTCCGCACCGAGCGCGACGGGTACGTGGTCCTGTGCGTGGACTGCGGCGTGCTCATGCCGTGGGACCCGCTCGTGGCGCGAGAGAGAGGGCCCACTTGCGGGTGCGTCGAGGATCCCAGCGTGCCCATGCACATGTGCGGCTTCTGCAAGCGCGTCGTGCCATTCAGCCACATGCGCGGCCACAAGATGCTGAAAAAGACGGGCGTCGAGACCGTGTACGTCTGCCGCGCGCACCGCACGCACTGGGTGGACACGTGGCCCGCTTTGCCCATCTACAAGGAGCTTAAGCACGGCGTCCTCAACCGGCTCAGGCACATTAACGTCGGCGGCATCATACGGTACTTGGAGCCATAAAAACAATCCTTTATGCGCTTTCCTCGCCAGATTCATCAGCGGCAGAAGCAGCGGGGGCAGTCCAGTCGAAAAAAGACGCCCCGCTGGGGAGTGCCCAGGAGTACTTGATGCCCGGGCAATCTTCCTCGATCCACGCGCGTATGTACGACATGACAGCCTTGTGGCGGTCTCCAGGGACATCCTCCAGCTCCACCCGCAAACGCGCCGAATCGCGGTCTTCGCCCAAAGCGTCTTGAATGGTGGACTTGATGTCAGACATGATGGCGGGGTACTCGCGCTTGGCGTGTGCAAGGTCGTCGGCCTTTTTGCGCTCCTTCCCAATCGCGCGCAGCACGGCGCGGTCCCGTTTCACTTGTTCGGCCTTCTTGCGCATCTGCTTCAAATCGACGTGCAGGCGGGGGCGCAATTGGGTGGCAGTCTCCACGGTCTTCTGCACGTCGCGCAGGCTCAGCGTATCGTAGTAGATGCGCCCGCAAATGACCGTGAACGCAGTCACCGTCTTGTCGTCCTTGGCCATCGCGTTTGCCAATCCGCGGGGCGACGAGCGTTGGTCCATAAAAGCGAAACCCCTCCCGTGAGAGCTCGGGAACCGTTCCGCCCGTGGGAAGATCTCGGCCAGCTCATCGGCCATGGCCTTGTCGGAATCGGAGGTCGCCATGTGTGTTTTTCGTCGGTCGGATCGCACTAAGAAAAAAAAAAGTGAGTCGTCTGGGGCGCGCGCCTAGGGATTGGCCAAGCTGTGTTTTCCCAGAATGTTTGGCGCGTGGGATCGACGAACAAACTTCATTAAACGCCACACAACGCCATGGATAACGACGACGAGGGCGGTGATAAATGCCGCAAGACGTACATACGCATGGCGGACACGTTCAACGAGGATGGCTTTGTCAACGACGTCGCGCGCGCCGCCTACCGCGGGTCCGTGGGCCAGCACCTCCTCGAGTTGTCGCCGTACGACGGCGAGACCGTGGGGATGAATATGAATGCGGCGTCGCTCTGCGTGCTGGCGTACCTCCACCACGCCCCCATTGTCCGGGGCACGGGTGCCGAGGTCGACTTTGGGTCGTTCCGGCGCCCGGACGCGCGCGTGTGGATCCAGCGCGACGTCCTCGACGCATGCCGCACGCTCGCCGCGCACTGGCGCTCGCTGCACGAGGTGCCCTCGGCGTACGTGCGCGCGCTCGAGGGCGTCGCCGGAAACATTGCGCGCGACGAGAAGCGCGCGTGGCCGCCCGACCACCTCGAGGACGTGTGCATGATCCTGGCGTACGTGTGGGCGCTCGAGTACACGTGGGACACGTTGATCCACGAGCGCTGGGAGGCCTACGAGGCCGACAAGGACACCCACAAGGCGTGCATGGCGTGGTGCGTTGAGGCCAAGGACCTGGCCAAGCGCGCCAAGCGTGCGGGGAACATGTCCCTGCGCTTGGGCCGGGCGTCGGTCCACTTGGGCGAGACGGAGCGGTACGCGCGCGCCAACGGCGGCGTCAAGGCCGCGGACGTCACGACGACCTTCGACACGACGCGCACGCACGTCCAGACGCGCGCGGTCGGGGCCATGCTGGCGCGCGTGGATATGGACGCCGCCTCGCGCGTGGCCAGCCTGTCGTACGTCGACCGCTACATGACCACGCGTCACGACTTTGACTTCCTCAACTTTGCCTTCGTCATCGACACGGACTTCGTCAGCGCCACGCTCCGCGCCATCTGCGCGCGCCGGTCGACGCCGTGGATCCTGCTCTTCGGCTGCGACTACTACGTGTTCTTCCGCGACGAGCCCTGCCGGCGGTGCGCGGACGGCGTGACCGCGGCCATCCTCTGGTTCCGCATCATGCGCGAGGAGTACGATCTCGTGCTGCCAGACGGCCTGGAAACGTACGACTTCACGGGGTGTGCGCGCGACAGGTCGTTCCCGTTCGTGTGATCACGGGTTTGGGGTGGGGAGGAGCCGAAACTTTTCATTTCAAGTACACCTTGACGTCATCTCTCTCGAACGACACGGGCGTGCCGCTTTTTTGCTCTGGCCCGCTGACCAGCTCGACGGCGACGGACGCCGTGCGCTGGAAGCGCCTGAGGCGCGTCAGGGCCGTGTGGTGGAGCACGCGCACCACGCGCCGCTGCCACCGCCGCGGGGCGTCACCGGGCGCGGGGTACTTGACGAACGTGTCCGCCAGCCGCACCAGCACCACATCCTCGTCGGCGCTGGGGTAGTCCACGTAATTGTCGACCGTCGCCGTGGGTAGGTGAATGTACCACGTTTCCTCCTGGTTGGCGTCGTTCTCGTGCATGAAGCCCCACCTGCGCCCCTGGTCGTCGACCCACACGGTCTTGGTGCGCTCCGTCGGGTTCAGGAGGCGCGCCCACTTGCTGATGGTCCCGGGCATGGGCCACTGGTCCGCATCGGGCGCAAAGTCGCGGAACGACCCGTCGTCGTTGTCGGCGGCGGCCATGTCCGTGTCTGGCACAGGTGTGTTCACTGTTGTCGTTTTATGTACTTATCCAGGATGTCCGCGCAAACAAGATCGTTGTTCCGTCTGGTGTGTCGTTGCGCTGTTTCCACGTCGATGACCGCGAAGTAGCGAGAGGAGAGGAGCCACTCCAAACAATGCCTGGATCCGTGCGCTGCCGCGGTGTTGACTAGCATCGTCAGCGCGATTGGGTCGGTTCGAGCCTCACCTCGAAACCACATCAACCTGACGGCATCTAAATGGTCCAGTGACACCGCGTGCGCGAAGGGGCCCAAGCCAATCTGCCCAAGAGATCGGTGGGTGACAAGCCCAGTAAACGCTTGTTGTCGGTAATTCGATATTGCTGGAATTAGTGCCTGTGCGATGTCCAAGGCCGTGGCCCACGACTCGTATTGCCTCATGTTGTAGTAATCGCCAGTACTCGCGCTGATACTGTATAACTCGCTTTCGAAAAAGACATATTTGGCGCGGAGCAGAGCGTCCCAGCGACTGCACACCAACATGCACGCGTGCTGGGTATAAGTACTGCGGTGAACGGCGTACTCAAAGATGGCCTCCAGAACAGGATCAGGCAGAGCGTTGATGCCTGTGGTCTCCAGCGGAAACGGTTTGTGTTTTTTCAAGGGCCCATGGCCATCCGCCGCACTGGCCAGGCGCTTGGCGGCCATGTTCCGCTTTTTTGCCGTGGTCGCGGATAAGTCCGGCTAATTTTGCTCGTATGTATTGCGTTTGTCTCTTTTTTCTACGAAAGAATAAAACCGGCGACGTTCTCGGCAATGGAGCGCGGGATAATCGTGCGACCGCCAGAAAGGAAGACCGTGACGTTGTGGTCGTCGATCACGGCGATGCACGCGCGCTCGGAGCGGTCCATGAACACGATACGGCGCTCGGTCCCATGCGCGGGTACGGGTACGGGAGCGGCCTTGGGAGCGGCCTTGGGCTTGGGTGCCCTTTTCGGCTTGGCCACGCCGGCGAGCTTGGGCTTGGCCGCTCTCTTGGGCTTGGCCGCTTTCTTGGGCTTGGTGTTGTTCGACACGCGCCGCTTGTCGGTGGCGACGGCCAGCTCGTAGTCCGAGGCCGAGGGCTCAAGGAACTCCGGCGGCGCGCGCGAGCGGCGCGACAGCGTGGGCGACCGGCCCGCGCGCCAAATTTCGTGGTAGCGTGTCTCCTCCGTGTCGGAGTGCGCGATCTCGGCCTCGTACTCCGCGATCTTCTCGGCGCAGTCCAGATCCGACTCGGGGATCCAGCGCGAGGTGCTGTAGGGGCGCCGCGTCTTGGGGTCCACGCACCGCACCAGGTACTCGACGGAGACGCCCTCGGACTCGCTAACGCTGCCACCGCCCGTCTTGATCTCGCGCTTGGACTCGATGTAGGCCACCTCGTATTCCACGGTGGTGGTCGTTGCGGGCGGCGCTGTAGGCGGCGGCGACGGCCGCGCGTCAGCGGAGGCCGCCATGAGGATCGACGCTGCGTTCTCGGCGCGGCGCTTGGCCAGATACTTTTGCTGGCGGCACGCACTGCAGACCTTCCCGCCCGAACTCAGATCGCTCGGCGCAGGAGCGCGCGTGCACGTGTCCTGGCCAAGGTGCGTAGCGCACTCAGATCCGCGCGCGCACGCGCATGACCACGCTCGCTCGGCGGCACTGGCCATGCTTGGGGCAGTTTTTTGGTTCTCCTTTTTTTTTACTTTGGTACGTATGTTTCCAGAATATTTTTTTTCTTTTCCCGCCAAAATTTGGCGGTGATGTCATGCTGAAAAAAAAAGTTGATACACGCCCACCCCCCAAAATCGAATAACTGCAAAGTGTCCCCTCGGCAGCCCGAGCCAGCCCTCGAAAAAGTCAACGTATTATTTTTTGAATACGAAAAAGTCAACGCGGGGAAAAAACCCCACTGACCAGCCCTCTGTGCAGTTATTCGATTTTCGTGGGTGAGGCCGGACCAACTTTTTTTTTCGGACATGACATCACCGGTTGGGCGTTGACTTTTTTCCGCGTTCGCCCATTTTTTTTTTGCTTGGCCATGCTGTCCGGTTCCGTAGTGCGATTCGCAACGCCAGTGTGCCGGGCATGTAATTCAACAGGATGCCGTGGCGCAGGAGCTGGAAATGAGGCCAACTGTTCGCACCCACTTACACTCAAGATCAGGGAACAGGAGGAGCGTATCCGCAAGCTAGAGGACTACGTGCTGGGCCTCCAAGACGTTTTTGTGCATGCGAAGTCAGTGGGGGAGGGCGCGAACAAGACGGAATAAAAATCGTGTTTTTATGTACCACACACACGTCACCCCCAGTCCTCAGAAACATGTCCGCTCCCACCGAGACGTCGACGACGGTCAAGGTCGTGCTGGTCGGCGACTCGGGCACGGGAAAGTCCAGCATCGCGCTGCAGTACGCGGAGAAGCGCTTCGAGGAGCACAAGGCGTTCACGCTGGGCGTCGACTTCAAGCGCGTGGACGCACGCGTCGACGACACGCTGTACCGCCTCCAGATCTGGGACACGGCGGGCCAGGAGCGCTTTCGCTCGCTCGCGCCGTCGTATGTGCGCGACGCGTGGATCGTCTTCGTGGTCTACGACCAGACGCGCGCCGATACGTTCGAGGCCGTCGACTACTGGGCGGACATGGTGCGGCACGAGCGCGGGAAGGAGGTGATCATGGTGCTGGTGGGGAACAAGGCCGACTTGCCGGACGCACAGGTGTCGTACCAGGAACTCGAGGACAAGGCCACGGAACTGGAGTGCTTTTTCATGCAGACCTCGGCGGCGAACTACCTCATGGTCCGGCGCGTCTTTGATCTCGCCCTGCGTAACTTGCCGGCGACGCTCCCGATCCAGGTCGTCCGCCGCGCATCCTTGGGGAACGACAACCAAAGCGGGAGCGATGGCGAGAGCGATGGAGACGGAGAAAAGGGGGGCAAGTCCGCCAAGAGGGTGTGCTGCAGGTCATGACAACGACAACGACAAAAGCCATTTTTCATTTGGTTTCAAACGGGTTTTCAAATAGCCAGGGCAGAGCGTAGTCTCTGAAGAGTACAATATTCACCAGGATGATCGGCGGCCACGTGAAGAGACAAACAATCACCTGAGCGCCGATCTTAAAGATGAAGATGGACGGCATGAACATGGCCTTGATGGTCTTCCCCAATTTCTTCCTGCCCTTGGACTTACTCGGAACAAACCAGCTCACGAGCCACATTAACAACCAGATGTTCAGGACGTGAACGCCGCCCATGCGCCAGAACACGAAGAGGGAAAGTGCCACGAAGGTCCAGCGCCGCATGCCGAGCAGGACCATGGCGTACGCCGCCCCCGTTGATATTTTCACTCCTCTGGACTTGGGTTCTGGCCTTCCTCGTCGGGCGTGACCGCTTCGGCTTCGGCTTCCGTGACGTCACTGACGCGGTTTTCATCCCCCTGCAGCCGCTTGGCCACCTCGATGAAACACGCTGGGTACGTGCGCTTGAAGTGCGCGTTGTCGCGTAGGGGCGGGCACGACGCGTAGAACCCCTCGATACTCTCCTTCAGCGTCATGCCCCTGCGGATGTCAATGCTGGCCAGTTCCATGAAATTCTGTGCGACGACCTGGGGCGTGAGCGCGCCTTGGTCCAGGTTGGCCATGACTGGTCCAGTTGAGGCAAAGTTGCTTTATGGTGGTTCATTGTGCAACATCACGCGTGCGAACAGCACCAAGGCGCTGCGGCCCATGGCGACGGTCACGACCGGGGTTCTGGTCCTCGACGCGAACTCGACGACCTATGGGCTGAGGGGCGTGAAACTCACCCACATCATTGTCAAGAACGGCACGCCCGCCTCGGTCTTCTATGAAGTTGTCGTTCCGAGCATTGCCATGAAAGACGTGACCATTGAGTGCGAGGGCCCGTGGGCCCGTCTATTATTGGACGCAACGTCAAAGGCAGCGTCCGCCTAGCGCGGCCCGGAGATGACGTACTTCGTGACCTTCTTCAGCGTGACTGGCGTGACGATGATGCGATGGTATGGGATGCCCTTGTCGAATGGCTCGTCGTCGATGGGGTAGCGCGCGTCCTCGCAGACATGGTCGTCTATCACGAGTTTGCCGCCCTTCCACTTCTCGATGCGGTCCTTGATACCGACAATATCGGCACCCGGTGGACTGTTAAACGGCGTGTAGTCCCCTTCAACCAATTCGAGAAGGTACTCACGCACCTCGCTGATCTTGGTAAACATCTCTTTGCCTTCCCACTTGACTTGCCCGATAGTGTGCTTGGAAATTTCGTCCGCGCGGAACGCCTTGACGACCCACCCGTCCACGAAAGCCATGCTCTGCATGGTGTGTGAAACTTTGAAAATGATTTTTTTTTTTGCTGAAAATACCGGTTTTACTCACAAAGCAAGATGTCCGACGAGGAAGAGGGTGCGGGCCCCAGAACGTACGGCGAGTTGACGATACCCGACCGCGGCGGGGTGGAATTTCGTATCCCGATCCTGTCCAGGATGGAACTGCTGGGCTGGCAGACGTTCCTTGGGATGCGGGACGAGCGCAGGCGCGTCTTCGATCTTGTGTGCGTGCGCAACCGCGTCCCGCTACGCATCGGGCGCGCCATCTTCGACCGCCTGTGGCGCATCGAGTGACGAGGAGCCAAACACGTCGCGGACGAACGCGCGGATTCGCTTCTCCTTCTCCGCGTTATCGTGCTTGTCCCACTCGAGGTCGATCTCGTGCTCCAGGACGCAGCCTTCGGCGTCTGCCATGGCCATGTGCAGCGCGACCTCCTTGCCGCCGGGCAGCACAATGACGTGGACGGGCCACCCTCCGGCCTTCTCGCGCACGCCGACCTGGCACCCCGCGAGACGGGCGAAGGCCATGGCCAGCAACCACGCCTCGCCGCGCTGGCGGTACACGTCGTTCAGTTCCTTCTCTTCCAAGCTCATCCCTCGGCCAACTCTGCGTGTGTGCGTGTGTCTTGAGAAATGTTTTTTTTGTTACTGTATCCCTCCAGTTGCTACGTATGGACATACCGAAGTGATGTAATGCAGTCCCACGGCATCCCCGCACTCATTCTTCAAGATGAGCAGCACCAAGAGCCTGGTGCGCCACGCGCTGGGCGAGCGCTACCCCGAGACGTACTTCAAGGGCACGCCCCCGGTCCCGGCGCCGCGCCCGCAGACCGTGGTCTGGGACATGCTCCAGCTCGTACGCGGGATCCGGAAGAGCGATTACA
>Ga0316190_10003416_pt1 | contig 11528 bp, 10 predicted proteins | sample Eddworburrow2_MG_FD_204929 | JGI IMG/M metagenome (GOLD analysis project Ga0316190, IMG submission 204929) | Coastal sediment microbial communities from Maine, United States - Eddy worm burrow 2 | ecosystem: Environmental > Aquatic > Marine > Coastal > Sediment | place: USA: Maine | collected... | reverse complement strand
AAAACAGAAGAAGCGTCAGCGAAACGGATTCAGGATGCCGAGGAAAAGGGTAATTTTGCCCATAGTCGGGAACTGACTTCCGCTTTCGTGCTGTTGGCCGCCATCTTATCGTTCGCTATGGCTGGTGCGTTCAGCACTCGACATTTGATGGCAACCTGGCATCACCTTTTCACTCAGGTCCATGTCATCCAACCCAATCTGAGCGACATGAGGGAATTGCTGGCGTGGGTGATGGACAACTCTTTTACTGTTTTAAGCCCTATTTTATTTGCCATCATGTTTGGAGGCGTGGTCGCTAATCTGGTGCAAACCGGAGGTATTCGGTTTTCCATGCATCCTCTCCTGCCACGGTTTCATAAAATGAATCCCGGGAAAGGGTTCAAGCGCATGTTCAGCCGGACAGCCCTGATGGAGTTATTCAAGTCTCTTTTTAAAGTGACTCTCATTTCTCTGATTGCCTATTTCACCATCAAAGGACGCTTCGATGAAATTCCTCCCATGATGGGAAAGAGCGTCGGGCAGATTTTGATTTTCATGGGTGAAGTGGCGCTTGAGATCATGATCAATGTACTGGTAGCGATGATCTTTCTGGCGTTCCTCGATTATATGTTTCAACGTTTCACTTACCTCAAAAACCTGCGAATGACCAAGCAGGAAGTCAAAGACGAGCGAAAGGATACGGAAGGAAATCCACAAATCAAACAACGGGTGCGTGCCGCTCAAATGGAAATGATGAAACGCCGCATGATGACCGACGTTCCGGGCGCGGATGTGGTGATCACCAACCCGACGCACATTGCGATAGCCATCCAATACGATCAGGAAAACTCAGATGCTCCCATGGTGGTGGCCAAAGGGAAGGGTGTCATCGCGGAAAAAATACGCGAACTCGCCAGGGAACACGACATCCCCATAGTGGAGGATAAACCTCTGGCCCGCCTGCTTTTCAAAATGGTGGAAATCGGACAAATGATCCCGGCGAATCTCTATAAAGCCGTGGCGGAAATACTGGCGTACGTTTATCGGTTGAAAGGCAAGTCCTTGGTATAAAGATTGCACCTACTACTTGTTACGGCGCCATTTGAACGGATTATTGGCGTTTATAACCTTATAGAAATATACAGTATTTGATGAATCCATTTAGATATAACAACTTAGTGATGCGCGCCTACATTCAGGGTGCGTCAATTTTTTGGGTGAGAAACAGGTAATATGGCCAACCGTATCGGAAATTACATGTCTGCCCGACCACAGGATGCGGCAGTTGCTGTGGGTATCATCGCTATTTTGGTGGTGATGGTGATTCCGATTCCGACCTTTATGTTGGATCTTCTGCTGTCCTTCAGCATCACTTTTTCGCTGATCATTCTACTGGTCTCCATCTTCATGCTGTCGCCGTTGGAGTTTTCGGTGTTCCCGTCCATGCTGTTGGTGGTGACACTGATTCGCCTGTCATTGAATGTCGCATCCACGCGTATCATTCTTTTGCATGGCAACGAGGGACCCGCAGCGGCAGGGCAGGTGATTCAATCTTTCGGATCGTTTGTGGTTGGTGGTAATTATGTCGTTGGGGCGGTGATTTTTATTATACTGGTGCTGATAAATTTTATCGTCATCACCAAAGGTTCGGTTCGTACGTCCGAAGTAGCCGCACGGTTTACATTGGACGCTATCCCCGGCAAGCAGATGAGTATCGATGCCGATCTCAATGCGGGGATCATTACTGAAGAAGATGCGCGTGCACGCAGGCGCATGCTGGAGCGGGAAGCGGATTTCTACGGGTCAATGGATGGTTCCATCCGGTTTGTCAGGGGAGATGCCATTGCCGGAATTTTGATCGCGTTGATCAATGTGGTCGGGGGATTCGCCATCGGTGTCTTTCAACAGGACATGGCCGTGGCTGAAGCCGCAAAAGTGTATACCCTGTTAACCATCGGTGACGGTTTGGTCACACAACTTCCGGCTCTGGTGGTTTCCACCGCCGCCGGTATTATCGTGACCCGCGCCACCACGGATAAAAACCTACCCAGCGAACTCATTTCTCAGATGTCCAATAATCCGGCGGCATTTTCCATTGCCGCGGCGGCGTTATTCTTTTTCGGTACTATTCCCGGCCTGCCGCACATTCCATTTTTTGTGCTGTCCGCTCTGGTGGGGTGGATCAGCTACCGGTTGTACCAAGGTCGTATGCAAAAGGAACGTGTTCAGCAGAAAAAAATTGACGAAGACAAAAAAATCCCCATTCCCGAGAAAGTGGAATCCATCTTGCCTTTGGATGTTATGGAACTGGAAGTGGGTTACGAGTTGATTCCTCTGGTTGATGCCGATCGCAACGGAGAATTACTGGAGAGAATCAAGTCCGTCCGCAGGCAGTTTGCGTTGGAGTTGGGTTTCATCGTGCCGCCTCTTCATATCCGGGATAACCTGCAACTCAAGGCCAGTGATTACGCGATTGTGATCAAAGGTGTGGAAGTGGCTCGTGGGTCTGTGATGACGGGTAGGTTGTTGGCGATGAGCCCCGGTAAGACTGAAAAGGAAATTGCCGGCGTCAAGACGCAGGAACCGACCTTCGGCTTGCCCTCGATCTGGATCAACACCTCGGCCAAACAGGAAGCGCAAATGGCGGGGTACACCGTGGTCGATCCGGCAACGGTTATTACCACTCATATCAAGGAAACCATCAAGCGGAATGCGCAGGAATTATTGGGTCGTCAGGAAGTGCAGACCCTGCTCGATAAATTCAAGGAAACCAATCCAAAGGTGGTGGAAGAGTTGGTGCCCAACCTGATGACACTCGGCAAGGTTCAGAAAGTACTTCAGAATCTTTTGAGAGAGCAGATTTCAATCCGTGATCTGAGGACCATCCTGGAAAGTCTTGCGGACTTTTCACCCAAGGTAGAAGACGCGGATGTATTGACGGAATACGTTCGACAGGCTTTGTCACGGCCGATCACCAAAAAATATTTGGCAAAAGATGGATCGCTTTCGGTGATGACTCTGGATCAAAAAGTAGAGGCGCTGATCCAGCAGGCAATTCAGAAAACGGAACTGAGTTCCTATCTGGCACTGGAACCGACGGTTGCAGAGAAAATTCTTTCAAAAATCAGAGAAGGAGTGGAGGCCATCACCCCGATGCTGGAGACGGCGCCGGTACTTTTGGCATCACCTTTGGTTCGGATGTATTTACGGAAACTCACCGAACGGTTTTTGCCGGACTTGGTCGTGCTTTCTCATAGTGAAATTGTTCCGACCGTCCAGATTCGGACTTTACGCGTGGTGTCGTTGAATGCGAATTAAAAAAGTAATCGCCAATAGCTACGGTGAGGCTCTGGGTCGTGTGAAAGATGAATTGGGAGAGAATGCAATGGTGCTTTCGACTCGTTCCATCAAATTCAACAAGGACCAGGATGGCAGTCAATGCTCTTCTCTGGTGGAAATCACCGCTGCATTGGATAACGATTCTCATCAGGAAACGGTTGCTGTCGCAGAAACAATCTCGAGTGAAAAGGAATGGATGTCAGGCGATAAAGGTGGGGAAATACGAGAACTCCGCACCATGATCGCCTCCTTACTGACCCAGACGGAGAAAGCCAAATCTCTGGGTCTGAATGAAACTCTACTGCCGGTCTATGAAAAATTGATCGGCCGAGGGGTGAACGACCGGGTGGCCGCCCGGGTTTTTGAAAGGATGCACGTAAGAAATCAAAGGGAGGAGGGGGATCTTTTCATCGGTGAGAGTGATCTTGCCGCTGTGATGAAAGGGGCTGTGAAGTGCGAGGGGCCCATCCGGCTGGAGTCGGCTGGCCCCAAGGTGGTGGCCTTGGTAGGTCCCACCGGGGCCGGCAAGACGACGACCATCGCTAAGCTGGCAGCTCGATTTGCGCTTCAACAGAAAAAAAAGGTGGCTCTGGTTTCTCTGGATACCTATCGCATGGGTGCCTGGGAGCAGTTGGAATCATATGGTGAGTTGATGAAGGTTCCGGTATCGCTGGCCGCCGACCGCAATGATTTTGAGCAGGTCATGCAGGAGCATCAGGATAAGGATGTGGTTCTGATCGATACCATGGGTAAGTCGCACCGCGATTTGGATTACTGCAAACGATTGAAGCAGGTGTTGGAAGCTGTGCCTCAGGTCGAAATTCACCTGGTGCAAAGCGCCACGGCGCAAGAGTCGGTGGTCACTGAGTGCTTCAAGCAGTTTGCGCCTTTGGGGATTGATCGAATGCTGTTCACCAAACTGGATGAAGCGGTGCACTTCGGTTTGTTGTTCAACTGCTCGGTCCGTTATCAGATTCCCTTTTCGTATTTTACGACCGGACAAAGTGTGCCCGAAGACATTGAAGTCGCGGCGCAGGATAAGGTTATTCGTTTGATTTTTAACTGAATTGGGATTAAAGTGAAGAGGCTAAGTTATGGTTTTTGCAGGGGTAATTGGAAGATCAGGCCGGCAGGCCGACACCTTGAGGAGAGTGATGGGAAAGAGGCAGAATAACATGCCATCTAAAGTTCTGGCCGTCAGTAGCGGCAAGGGAGGCGTGGGCAAAAGCAACGTCGTAGCCAACCTTGCCATGGCGTTGCTCCGGAAAGGAAACCGGGTGCTCATCTTCGATGCGGATATCGGGTTGAACAATATCGATATTCTTTTGGGCCTGGCTCCCAAATATCACATCGGTCATGTGTTCAACGGTGAAAAAACCCTGGAAGAAATTCTGGTCGAAGGTCCTCGCGGGCTGAAGGTACTCCCCGCGAGTAATGGTTGGCAGGAATTGACCACGCTCGATAACGAAAAAAAGATGATCCTGCTGGAAGAGCTGGACCGCTTGATGGGCGACTACGATTACCTCATCTTCGATACCGGGGCGGGCATATCCTCTAACGTTACGTATTTTTGCAGTGCCGCACATGAAACGCTTTTAGTGGCAACGCCGGAGCCGACCTCGCATACCGATGTCTATGCGCTAATGAAAGTTTTATATCAGAAACACAATCAAAAGAAGTTTCAACTCATCATCAATTCCGTGAAATCGGAAAGAGAAGCGCTTGAGATATATCGGCGGTTGACCGATGTGGCGGACCGTTTTCTATCGAATGTATCGCTCGAGTATTTTGGTTATATTCTTTACGATGAAAATGTGACCCGTTCTGTTCGTCAACAGACGCCGGTGGTGGAATTGTATCCACATTCTCCGGTCAGCCAGTGCATCCTTCGTCTGAGTGAAAAGGTGATTGAAACCCGTAGTCGAATTCCGGAAGAAGGGGATCGCCCTTTTTACTGGAAAAACGTTTTTGAGGTGAGATGAGTCTAACGTCGATAAAGAAATATTCTGTGGTGGCGGGTTTGCTTTCGTTTACGTTGATTTTTTTCGGAAGCTGGCTTTACGGAGCCCGTGTCTTCTCTTCTTTTGTCAGAGGAGTGGAAGGATTCGCAGTTTTTGGTTTGTTGACCTGGTTGATTTTGCGCGGATGGGTTGCGCTGAATTCCGAAGAAGACAAAGACAAGGGCGTCAACCTGGATCAAACCGTCTGATGGAGAGGCTCTGAATGGCTGGAAAGCCCCAAACAAATGAAGAGATAGAAATTTGCCCGGAGAATACCGATCAGATTGTTCAGGAGTATTCTTCCATGATCAAGTATGTGGCGAATCGGATTGCCCTGCGTCTGCCGCCGCATATTGAAGTGGATGACCTGGTCAGCGTGGGAGCCATCGGGTTGATGGATGCCATCGAAAAATACGACCCGACCCGAGGCGCGAAGTTCAAGACTTATGCTGAGTTTCGCGTTAGGGGTTCTATTCTGGACGAACTGCGTTCGCTGGATTGGGTGCCGCGGTCGGTTCGTCAGAAAGCGTCCAAGCTGGAAGCGGTGTCCAACAAACTCCAGTCCAAACTGGGACGACCTCCCGAAGATGAGGAACTAGCAGAAGAAATGGAAGTTACTTTGGAAGAACTATTCACTACCATCAATGAAACACGCAACATGCCTTTGCTGAGTCTGGATGATCTCGGGATTGCCAATGATTCCGGTGACAAGCAAAATCTGCTGGATACTCTGGCAGGAAAAAGCGACGTGGACCCGCAAACCCAGCTCAGGCTAAGCGAACTCAAAGCTCTCATCGCTTCAGCCATCGACACGCTTCCCGAAAAGGAACGGTTGATGGTCTCTCTGTATTATTACGAGGAGTTGACGATGAAAGAGATAGGAGAGGTGTTGGGCATCACCGAATCGCGTATTTCCCAAATCCATTCCAAAGCGGTTTACCGCCTGCGAACCAAACTGAAATCCTTGATTGCCGAAGAATCTTAAGCCGTGTCACGGTAGAAGTTCCTCTACGCTTGGTTCAATAAATGGTATTGAGTCCTTCTTCCGGAGGACGGGTCTTCCATCGTCGGTGAAACCACATCCACGGCTCCGGACGTTCCCGAATGATTTTTTCCAGCATCTTTTGGTATTCCTCCGTCCATCGAACAATATCCGCCTCTTTGTTGTCGGTTTTTTCTAATTTCATTTCAGGAAAGAGAACGGCTTGGTACGTTCCTTTTTTTGTAGGGTAAGGGATGAGCGGAAGCACGGGTGCTCCAGTGGAATAACTCAGCAACGCCAGAGAGCGGGGAGTTGCGGCTTTCTTGCCAAAAAATTCCACGAACAGTCCACCGATACCGCCGTTCTGATCCATCATGACCGCAACAGAAGAGTTCTTTTTTAAAGCGCGAACTACTTTTAAAGGGGAGCCCTCTTTGTGAAACACACCGCCCCCCGAAGTGGTTCTCAATTTAATGATGAGATTTTCAAAATAAGGGTTGTCCAGTTTTCGTGCAATCGAGTAAACCTTTGAGATGTTTTCATGTCCCCAGTAAATCCCAAGAGCTTCCCAGTTTCCATAATGGGCCATCAGATAAAAAGCGCCTTTGCCGCGCTTCAAGGCATGATCAAGATGCTCTATTCCTTCGGGGCGGCAAGGGAAGAGTTGATAGATCCGATGTTTAGTGTTGCGTGTGAGCCATAGGCATTGCAAGGCAATCAGTATCATATAAATCATGGATTGCCGGGCGATGCGTTTTTTTTCTTCAGCAGTTTTGGTGTCGCCAAACGCGATGTCCAGATTGATCCATGCTATTTTTCTTCGCTTGGGAGACGCATGATAAAACGTTTTCCCAAGGAGACATGCGAGGCGGTAGATTGCATTCAGAGAAAGCATTTGAATGGGAAACAAAATAATCCGGAACAGAGTATATTCCAAAAGGTAGCGGATCTTTTTCGGGATTGTCTGGCGGCGGTCCAATGTCAAAGCTCTAGGTATGAGGAAGGTTTGGGTTTGAAAAACGTCAAAATCCGATACGGAGACTCATCGGCTCAGTTCATCTCAGCGATGGCCTGGGCGACAGCGTATTGTTTGTCATGGGTCATGGATATATGGATAGAACTGAGATTAAGCGAGTCAAAGATATCCCGGCCCTTGCCGCTGAGGCTCAGTACCGGTTGTCCCGATTCCTGATTCAAAATTTCCATGTCTTTCCAGGAGATGCCCTCAGCCATGCCTGTTCCCAGTGATTTCAACACAGCTTCCTTGGCGGCAAACCGGGCGGCAAAATGCTTGAATGGATCGGCCTTGGAGCGGCAGTAATCGATTTCTTTTGCAGTGAAAACCCGTTCTTCAAATTTCCCGGAGTACTTCTGAATCGAGTCTTTGATCCGGGATATTTCGATGAGGTCCACTCCCGTTCCGTGAATCATGTTGGCATCCTGTGTGTAAATTGATTCGTTCCAAGTTCTATTATTATAGGACATGACGGAGGGATTCGTAAGCCTCAATTTTGGAGTGTGTCTAAAGGCCGTGGCTATTGTACAGGAAGAACCGATTCAACATCACTGCGTGACAAACCCCCTTCTCGGATGAGAGTTGGTGGGTTGGTGGTGGTATCGAGTAGGGTCGAGGGCTTTCCCCCCGGTGTCGGTCCGCCATCGACGATTAGGCTCAGTCCATCGCCCAGTTCGTTTTTTACTTCCTGCGCCGATAGCGGTTCTCCGGCTCCACTGATGTTGGCACTGGGTGCGGTCAGTGGTCGGTTCAGTGCTTCAAGAAGCTTGCGGGTGAAGGGGTGGCCCGGTAGACGGATTCCAATCGTACCTGTTCCAGCCGTCAATACATCGGGCAGACCGGGTGCCGCTTTAAATATAAGTGTTAAGGGTCCCGGCCAAAAATGCTCCATGAGTATTCGGGCATTGTCGTTTATTTCTGTCGAGAGGTCGGCCAACTGATCGAGGGAGTGGATCAGCACCAGTAATGGTTTGTCCGATGGGCGTTGCTTGATTTTGAAAATTTTGGAGAGGGAGTTGAGATTAAGGGGATCGGCTCCCAGCCCGTAAAACGTATCCGTGGGAAACGCGATCACCCCGCCGGTATTCAAAACGGATTGAATGTTTTCGATAGCCTTTTTGCATGTGTCCGTTTGCTCAAAATCTATTTGCAGAACGTTAGCCATGTTCGGCTTCGAGCTTCCGGCTTTTAGCTTCCACCTGTTTGGCCATATCTTTTTTGTACTGATCCAGTTTTTTAACCAACCGGGCATCGCTCAACGCCAGCATTTGAACGGCCATGATTCCCGCATTTTTCGCCCCGGCTTTACCGATGGCCATGGTAGCGACTGAAACGCCTCCCGGCATTTGTGCGGTGGACAAAAGAGCATCGAATCCTTGCAGGGGACTGGAACCGATGGGCACACCGATGACTGGCAAAATTGTCTCGGCGGCGATGACACCCGCCAGATGGGCGGCGGCACCGGCACCAGCGATCAATACCTTGACTCCGCGTTTACGGCACTGCTCGACGTATTTTCTCGTTCGTGCCGGGGTGCGGTGTGCCGAGGTCACCAACACTTCGTTGGCAACTCCAAACTGGTCCAGAACTTTCGATGCTTCGCTCATGATGGCGTAGTCCGAATCGCTTCCCATTACAATCCCAACCAACGGCTTTGCAGTTTTCTTTTTGGATGTGGCCAAAACGCTCTCCTTGTTTTTAGGGCAGGTGTATTTGAAGTTTTAATTTTATAGCAATTTTGCCAGACTCAATCAAGCAAAGTCTGTATCTCTTGAATATCAGGGAATCACCTGTGTAGAGGGGACATGTTTTCCACGGCCGTGCTTGATTTCTGGAATGAGCATCAATGTGGCCAGTATCATCAAGGAAAATGAAACCATCCCGATAGCCGACGGCCCGATCTGTTGCACTGTCCAGAATCCGATTAGCGGCCCCAGAGTGCCGCGCACTCCGGTCAGGAAGACGTGGACTGACATGTAAGCCCCTACTTTTTCCGGTGGCGCGTACTTGGTAACCCACAGACCCCACGCTACCGTGCCGCCTCCGAAGGCAATACCGATCAGTGCCGAGGCGAGGCCGATCACCCAGGGGTCTTTGGTTAAAAAGAACAGGCCGACCCCGAAGGCAAAAATAATGTTGATGATCATCCTGAGAATGATGAAGTTGATACGGTCGAACAGCTTCGCCAACAACGGCGCCGAAAAGGCTCGCATGAGATCGGGAATAATGGTGATGAGGGTAGCGACAAATAATGCGGAACCTTCAATACCGTAAGCGCTCGATGTGAGGTAGTCAACACGCAGGGGCAGTACCCACAGATTGGCAAATCCCATGATAAACCACGTTAATAGAACATAACCGAAGGAGCGATCCTCCAATACCAGTTTCATATGATTGAACGGATTGGTTTGGCTGTGGTCCTCAATTTTATCCGATGGCATATGCCAGATGGCGTAGGCTTTCCCCAAACCGGCTACGCCCAGAGCGATTAGAACCCACCGATAGAAGGCCGGGTCCTGATCCATCAGCGAGGAACCCCAAAATCCTGAAACGATGGAAACCAGTACAGTGACAAGTACCGCCTTGGAATAAAAAGAGCCGCGCCGGTTCGCCGGATAATTGTCATGATAAATGGACGTCAGGAATGGAATGATAGCGGTCAGCATCATGAATCCCAGAACGATACACAGGGTGTAAAACCACAAGGAATCGGCACCGGCAGAAAGGATCAGTAAGGCGCCGCACAGGATCATCGGCAAACTGCCCAATACTGATTTTTTCAAATTCGTCATGGCCGCGTAATGAAACAGGAACAATGAGAAGAGCATTCCCATGAAAGGAGCTGAGCCAATCAGTGATTTTGAGAGCAGGTCGGCATCGAAGTAGCGGATAGCGATGAACAAACCGAAGGTTTGCGTGCCGGACGTGATGACTCCCCGGAAGAATCCGCGAAGTAAATCCCATCGGAATGTTTTTTTCGCCAGAACCTCTGGCGATAAATTGGAAAAATCAATCATCGGTTATCAAGTGATCAAAAAAGCGACACAGGCGGAAGACTGTTGGATGGAAACAAGAACCCGGCAAGATCGATCGGTGCGTGTTGTTTTACGATTCAATCAAGGTTATAACAATGAAGAGTGGCCGTCCATGAAAAACGGGCCATCGAAGGCATGAATTGATTTTTTTGGGAAGCATATCCATGACATCCAACTCCTACTCAGCGGAAATACTGACGATTGGCAACGAGATCGTTACCGGTTTAATAGCGGATACCAATTCCGGCGTTATCACCCGGCGGCTGGAGGCTCTGGGTATTCCTGTAAAGCGTCATGTTTCCGTGAGCGACGATGAAGTGGAGATTGTAGATGCCTTGAAGCAGGCGCTGGAGAGGGTCGATTGCGTGATCCTCACCGGAGGGCTGGGTCCGACGCACGATGACATCACCAAGCAGGTGCTGTGCCGGTTCTTCGATTCGGGTCTGGTAACGGATGCCGAGGCCAAACGCAGGATCGATACCATATTCCAGTCGCGTGGAATTGAAACTCCCCAAGCTGCCTACTCGCAGGCGGAGGTTCCGGAGAAAGCTACGGTACTTCACAACGCTAAGGGCACCGCCCCCGGTCTCTTGTTTGAAATACAGGGAAAGCGTGTCTATTCTCTACCCGGCGTTCCCCATGAAGCGGAACATTTATTGGAAGAGTATATCGTTCCGCACCTGGAAAACCTGAGCACACTCAAAGTCGAACACCGCATTCTGAAAACCACTGGCATGCCTGAATCAATTCTCTGGCAGCAGATCGGCCCGGTGTCTCCTTTCGAGGAATATGTGAAGGTGGCGTCCCTGCCATCGCTCTTGGGAGTTCGCATCCGTTTTACCTCGACCGGTAAAAGCCTGCAAGAAACCACCGTCAAACTCGCCGCCGCCGAAAAACTATTGAGGCAGAAGATAGATCACCATATCTTCGCGGTGGATGACGAAACGCTGGAAGGCAACCTCGGCGAGTGGTTGAAGGAAAATAATCAGACGATTGCGGTAGCGGAATCGTGTACCGGAGGTTTGATCGGACATCGCCTGACGAATATTTCTGGAAGTTCCGATTATTTTCTGGAAGGGGCGGTGACTTATAGTAATCAGGCAAAGCAAAATCGCCTCGGTGTGGACCCAGCAATGATAGAGACACACGGAGCAGTCAGTGAGCCGGTGGCGAAAGCG
>Ga0316190_10003413_pt1 | contig 11532 bp, 9 predicted proteins | sample Eddworburrow2_MG_FD_204929 | JGI IMG/M metagenome (GOLD analysis project Ga0316190, IMG submission 204929) | Coastal sediment microbial communities from Maine, United States - Eddy worm burrow 2 | ecosystem: Environmental > Aquatic > Marine > Coastal > Sediment | place: USA: Maine | collected... | reverse complement strand
CCTCATGCACAGACGCCGGAGTGCCGCTGACCACCAGACTGCTGGCCTGCGGCGTGTCGGAATTGGTGCTGCGTGACACTGCCCAGGCGCAACTGCTGGCCATTGGCCGGCGCGGCCATGGAGGTAAAGATGATTCAAAATCATTGGGGCATAATTTCCGGAGAATTGCGCACCACGTGCACGTGCCCATGCTCGTGGGAGGAAGGACAACACCTTGTTTGCATCGTGTATTATTGGCGTACGACGGCCAGGCACATGCCGACGGGGCCTTAGCTTGGACCGCACAGCTGCAGCATGATTTGTCTGCCGAAGTGATCGTGTTAATCGTCTGTGAAGGCACCGAATCCTGCCAGGCCGGGGTGAGTTTGGTAGAAATCGAGGATAGACTGGCAAAAAGCGACTTGGAGACCTATCGTCTTTTGACCAGCCAAGGCCGGCCATCTACTGAGATGGCCGCCATCGCGGCAGCCAACGATGTCGATCTGATCATCCTGGGCCGTTATCGCCACCCTGCCCTGGTGGAATGGCTCGTGGGAAGCACGGTGGACCGATTACTGCGCGCGACTTCATTGCCGGTGCTCATTGCATAAAGGTCCATCTCGATGACCTCAATGAACGTACAAAGGCAGAAAGGATGCTGTTGATGTTTCGTCGTCTGGTAAACAATAGGCTATTCAGGTGGCGTCACCTGTTGCCGCGATTGCTTGACCAGCGGGGCTCTCGTCGTCTGATAGGCCTCTTGCGGCGCAGGGACATTATTCAGGCTTATAACCATGCCATCGCCAAAAAGGCCCATGATCAGCACCGTGCGGAAGTCTTGCGCCTGAGCAGACTGGATGACGCTGATTTCACTCACGTCGCAATTACCGAAGACTCAGTCTCTTCAGGACGGCTCATCAGTGACCTGGAGCTTACCGAGGGATCTTTGATCGTTTCCGTGCGCAGGGGAAATCATCTGATCATACCACACGGATATACCAGACTGCGGGCCAAAGATCAGCTGACGATCTTTGCCGACAATGAATGCCTGCCTGTCGTTGAGCAACGATTGACAGGTCGCAAGAAATTCTAAACGGGATGGTGTGGATGCAACCGTGTAGGACATCCAAATCAAGAAAAAGAAACGAAAATAACATCAAGCAAAAAGGAGGAATGGAAAAATGAAAAAATATCTGATTGTGACGCTTCTGGCTATGGTTATGTTTTTTCCATCGCAAGAAGCTATTGCGCAAGCCGAAAAGAGCATTGCCGCCGGCGTGCCGCAAGGTGAGCATATTAACGCCTTTCGCGTAGATAAAATTATTGACTCCGGGGTGATAAATCTCGAGGGTAACCCCATCGGAACCATTGATGATCTGGTCATCGACATCGACACGGGCAGGATTGCGTATGCAGTCCTTGAATTTGGCGGTTTTATGGGGTTCGGCGACAAGCTGTTTGCCGTTCCCTGGCAATCCCTGACCGCGGTCCGCGCCGAAGGAATATTCATCCTCGATCAATCAAAGGCAAAACTGGAAAAAGCCCCGGGCTTTGACAAGGACAATTGGCCGGATGTCGGCGACAAGAGTTGGGGGGCCGGGATATACGAATTCTATCGCCATCACGTTCCAACCCCCCGGATCTCTGCGCCTCCGTCAACCCCGCCCAAACAGGAAATGCAACGCGGCTGCCGGCCCTATCCAGGTTACTCGACCAACCCTTACCCCTATTCGAGTGTTTGGGACAACATTTACGGAGAATTGTTTAACCCCGAAAAAATTGAGACCGTTAGCGGAAAGATAGTAAAGGTCCAATATTATGATGAATTAAGGCTGATAATCTATACCGACGCGAAAAAGCCCGTCCTGGTGGCCTTAGGGCCGATCGATTATTTCGCAGGCCAGAACAAGGTGCTAAAACCGGGCAATACGGTAACTGTGACCGGTTCGATGATAACCGTAGACGATACACCCCTCATGATTGCTACAAAAATTAAAGAGGGGAACGAAGAAATGCAGGTAAGAGACAATGAGGGCCATCCAATCTGGATGGGGTGCAAAAAGATCAAGTAATAGTTTTGTGACTGTTACGAAAGCGGGCTACTGCCGCATTGCACCTGCAAGCCACTATGAGAGCAAGCGCCGGTATTTGGACCGGACGCTGGTTCTCGAAACCACCTTCCAAACCGAAACCGGCCGGGCTCGACTGATCGATTGTTTTACGATGCGCCGCGGAGGAGAATACGATCCCCATCGGCAGATCCTGCGTGTCATTGAAGATTTACGTGGAAACGTCGAATTTAGGCTGGACGTTGTCCCACGATTTGACTACGGTGCGATAAAACCTTGGATCAGATGCTACCGGCAAGATCACCACATCGCCATCGGCGGCTGCGACGGACTTCTCGTCTCCGGCGATGTGCCCGTAACCATGAAACACCACCATGCGATGACCGCAACCTTCACGGTCGGGGCCGGGCAGCGCAGGCGGCTTTCCATATTGCATCGGCCGCCTGAAATTCTCGATGAAAATCTGGTGGATGTGCCCGATCTCGATGAGCTAGACCGCCACCTGCAGGAAACCATCGAATGGTGGCAAAACTGGTCCGACCAGGGCCAATGCAGCAAACCCTATGCCGATCAGCTGCAACGATCGGCCATCGTGTTAAAGGGGCTTTTCAACGCGCCCTTGCGGTGGGCAACGACCTGGGCCTCTTAGCGGAGGAATACGACCCGCGGCCGATGAAATGCTGGGTAATTTTCCCCAGGGCCTCTCGCATCTCTTGCTGATAAGCGCGGCTGTCGCCTTAAACGAATTCGAAGGAGCTGTGAAAATTAATTCCGGCGGCTGCCAGCCCGATTAAGATGGGGGTGATGCTCGCCGACCTCACGCATCGTGATGCAGTCTAGCAATCCGGCTTCGGCGTCCTCATTTTTAAAAACGATCTCCAAAACCAGCGTATATGAGAGATATCGGCGGGAAACCCGGTAACCCCCGACAGGCCGAATCCGGCAATCTCGAAAATAGGTTCCGCATGAGCTAAACAAGTACTTTAGTAACGCGGTCCGGTTTTTTTGGATAGGGGCACTTGCAGCCTTCGTTCTTTGATAAACCGATACACCCCTTCGACCAGAAAAGCCAAAAGCAGCATTGCCAATAATATCCTCATGAGAGTGCCCCGGTCATGACGTGACAGGCGGCCATATTTCCCTGGCACTAAGGTGTCACCGATGCGACATTGACTCCGAAATGGTAGACGAGTTCGCCGCCGTAATAAGCTGTAGCAATCAGCAAAACTAAACCCACCATCCCTGGGAGCGCCGAAATCCAACCGCTGAAACCCCGCAGGGGATACCTGCGCCATACGGCGAAAAGGCGCAGCAGGGAGTGAACGATGAAAACCCCTAAAGTAATTAGTGCGAACATCTCGTGGGTTTCAAGGGGACCGCTAGGAAAACCCAGAGAAATTGCCTTATCTAACGCGATATCACCAAAGATCGCAGCAATGCCGGCCGACACTGTACCGAGCAGCAAAGCCGACAATGCGATCAGCGGTAGGCACTCTCGGTTGGCTAAATCTTTTTTGATTAAGAGTACAATTATGTCCATGGCCACTGCAGTGATCAACAGCACAATCGGGAAATGAACCAGCATGGGATGAATAAGGGCGATAGAAATCATAGATTCTCCTATGGATTGAAAATTAAACTCCATTCAGCATACGGTGATAGACTCGTATCATCGAAATCATCTGCTATCATTTTTAAGCAACTCATTGAACATATAATAGAGCCGAACACACGATTCGGATATCGGAGATAGTCTTATTTTTGCGTAAGATCCCGCCGCATTTTCCCGTAGGTATTTGTCTCACACATCTTATTACCTTTTATATCCCATCCATTCCAGTAGCGTTTCTGACAATCATTGTCAGACAAACATCGACAGGAAATATGGCTAAACTCCTACCTGATTATCAGACCGGTGCTGATACCGGTTTCGAATCCAGGGGCTTATAATGTATTCAAACAAGGAAAGGGAAAGGTCATGCTAACCGTTTATATAGTCGACGATTCAGAGGTGATGCGCGAAAGGATAGCGGAGTCGGTTGAAGATATCGCGGGCATCGAGATTGTGGGACAAAACGGAGATCCTTTTGAGGCGCTCGACACCATTAGAAAATTGCATCCGGATGTTGTCATTCTGGATATACGGTTGCCGGAAAGAAGCGGAATCGATGTGCTCAAAGACATCAAAAAAGAATTCCGGGCAGCCATCGTCATCATGATCACCAATTATCCCTATCGTCAGTACCGGCAGGGCAGCATGGCCGCCGGTGCGGACTATTTTTTCAGCAAAATAGAGGAATTCGATATGATTCGAGAAACGTTGAGCGGTATCGGGCATGATCATCAAGACAAAATTCATCATAGCCACTAAAATTAAAAGAAAGGAGGAATAGACCATGAAAAGAGCAATTATGAAAATTCAATCGTTCGTGTTGGGGATTGCGCTCTTGAGCGCTGCTGCTTTTATTCTAAATGTTAACTACGCCCAGGCTGCGCAGAATTACAGTAACCCGGCCACGCCGGCGAGTTTTGCGAATTTGGCGGATAAGGTCAAAGGCTCGGTGGTCAACATCTCCACCACTCAGGTGGTGGAAGGCAATCCGCTGATGCCTTTCATGGGACCCGGTTCACCGTTTGGGGATTTTTTCGGCCCTAATCTTCCAAAAGAATTTTTCGGAAACAAACCGCACGGCAAAATGAAAACCCATGCCTTGGGTTCCGGCTTTGTTATCAGTAAAGAGGGACTGATTATCACCAACAATCATGTGGTTGAAAAGGCAACCGAGATCAAAATCAAATTGCATAACGGTAAGGAGTATGACGCTAAATTGGTCGGAAGGGATCCCAAGACAGATTTGGCTCTCATCCAGGTCGCACCGGACAAAGATTTTCCCACACCGGCAGTACTGGGGGATTCCGATGCCCTGCGCGTCGGTGACTGGGTCATGGCCGTCGGCAATCCCTTTGGACTGGGGCACACGATTACGACCGGCATCATCAGCGCCAAAAGCCGCATTCTCGGGGCTGGGCCTTACGATGATTTTCTGCAAACCGATGCCGCCATCAATCCCGGCAACAGCGGTGGACCGCTATTTAATATGACAGGGCAGGTGATCGGCATCAACACCGCCATCATTGCCCAAGGCCAGGGCCTCGGCTTTGCCATCCCGGTCAATATGGCCAAAGACCTGTTGCCTCAGCTTAAAACAGGTAAGGTGGTTCGCGGATGGCTCGGGGTCATGATTCAGGATATCACCCCGCAGCTTGCCGAGTCATTTGGACTTAAAAGCGCTAAAGGCGTTCTGGTTTCTGACGTTGTCAAAGGCAGCCCGTCTGAAAAATCGGGATTAAAACAGGGTGACGTGATCATGCGCTTTGATGCCAAAGAAATTGAAAACGCGCATAAACTGTCCCAGGTAGTGGCGGCGACCGCACCCGATACTCGGGTTAAGGTTGATATCCGGCGCAATGGGAATGCCAAAACCGTCAGCCTGACCATCGGTACGATGCCGTCAGAAGAACAAACAGCCGTTGCTCCGAAGGAAGAGATCAGTTGGGGGATGGCAGTTCAGGAGCTCACCCCGCAATTGGCCCAGCAGCTAGGACTGGAACCGGGAGCCACCGGCGTTGTGATTACCGACATCAAAGAAGGAAGTCCTGCCGCCGAGGCCGGATTACAGCCCGGTGATTTAATTTCGGAAGTAAACCGGACGGCGATTAAAAATTTGAACGACTACCAGCAGGCTTTGAAGAAGGTAAAAAATGGTGAAAATTTACTGCTGCTGGTCAAACGGGGCAGCGGGGCATTGTATGTCGTCCTGACACCGGTTTCAAAAAATTAGAAGCCATGACCTCTGCCGGGAGAACCGTATATTGCCGTGTTGAGCGGAAGCGCGACTTGTAGCAGAGAAACGCGACACGTTTGGCTGCGTTCGCCAAGGGGCGGCAGTCTCACCCTTGGGGTGGGATTTCCGCCCCAACGTTTTTTCAGGACAACTTGACAGCTTGGAGGTGATGATCCGTGGAGTGGTTAATATCTTTACACAGAAAGTTAGTATTTACTGAAACAAAGGAAATGTGGAATGCCGACCGAAAATATCTACGACTTATACATAACAGACCAAGAGGGAAGGATTATTCTGGAAGAAAGATCTATCCTAGTCCGAACGGCCGAAAGGATCATCCGGGAATATCCCTGGAGGGATAGTCCGCGATCTCACGCTCAATTATGGAAGCATAATACCAAATTCAGCTTTAGTATACATTACATGGGACCGACAAAAAAGTTTCAGGTGGGGTTTTCCGATAAGGCGTCACGGTTTAAATTGCCGCTGCCCTATGTTGGAGCAACATATGGCCTTTTCAACGAGATTGATGAGGTTGTCGAGCCGCTGCACCTATTTTACGGGGGCGAGTTTGAAAAGTTGGAAAAATTCTTAGCAAAGTACCGACCCGAACAAAAAGGAGATTAGATTCCCAGATAGTGAAAATCACTGGTAGTGTTATTTTATAAAGTCTCATAATGAATCTCTCCTTAAATCTTCTGTTCTTCTTCTCTTTGTCCTTGCATAGTTTCATACAGGCCTATAAGTATAACACTGCTATAGCAGTTTACTGAATATAAGCACCCAAAATGTTATCGTCAAAGCGCAAATTTCATCCATTTTTTCCCTAATTTTGTCAACCAACAGGCATGTCGGCATCTACCGGTCGTCGAAAACGACCACAGTCCGCAGATATCTTTTTCATTGGATATCGTTAAGGGCTGGCTGTTGCATGATCAGCACAGGGGATTATTTGGACCACCCCAATAGCTTCTCATTGAAGCATTGTAAGACAATTATTGACAGGAAATCGGGCAAAATTCCTACATGATTATCAGACCGACACCGATGGCAGAATTTCTTCCGGCGCCTTATAGTGTGTTCAAGCTGCGAAACGAAACATCTTTTCAAAAGAGAGAGGAAAACACCCATGGACGCACCGGCAATCAAAACAGAAACGGCGACCGAAACCCCGTTGGCAAAGGCTTTCGAAAAACTTGGAACCAGCCCAAAGGGACTATCTGCCCCAGAGGCCAAAGAACGTCTTGAGGAATATGGCTATAATACGATAGCTGAAAAGAAAGTAAATCCGTTGGTCAAATGTCTGGGGTACTTCTGGGGACCGATTCCCTGGATGATCGAGGTGGCGGCCGTGCTCTCGATGATCGTCAGGCACTGGGCGGATTTCATTATCATCATCGTTCTGCTCATATTTAACGGGTTGGTGGGCTTCTGGCAGGAATACCAGGCCGGCAATGCGTTGGAAGCACTTAAGAAAAAACTGGCACTCAAAAGCCGGGCCCTGAGAGACGAACACTGGCAACAAATCAATGCCAAAGAGCTGGTGCCGGGGGACATCATCCGTCTGCGTCTGGGAGACATCATCCCGGCCGACGTGATGCTGTTTGACGGTGAGTATCTGAGCGTGGACCAGTCCGCCCTTACCGGAGAGTCCTTGCCGGTCAACAAGACCTCGGGTGATTCCGCCTATTCGGGCTCGATCGCCAAGCAGGGCGAGATGCTGGGCCTGGTGACAGCGACCGGCAACGACACCTATTTCGGTAAGACCGCCAAGCTCGTCGCCAGTGCCAAGCCGGTGTCGCATTTCCAGAAGGCCGTCCTGCAGATCGGCGATTACCTGATTTATCTGAGCCTGGGGCTGGTGGCGGCCCTGATTCTTGTGCAGCTGTTTCGCGGAACAGCCCTGCTCGAGCTGGTTCAGTTCGCTTTGATCCTGACCGTGGCATCCATCCCGGTGGCCATGCCGGCGGTGCTTTCTGTCACCATGGCCGTGGGGGCACTGGCACTTTCCAATCTCAAGGCCATCGTCTCCCGTCTGGAATCGATTGAAGAGATGGCCGGGATGGACATTCTGTGTTCCGATAAGACCGGGACTCTCACCCAGAACAAGCTTACCCTGGGTGATCCCTTGATATTTAAGGCAAAAGACTCACAAGATCTGATTTTAGCTGCTGCGCTGGCCTCCAAGGCCGAGGATCAAGATGCTATCGATCTGGCGGTGATCGGCGGACTTCAGGATCAAGGCGTACTCAATTCCTACGAGCAGCTCAAGTTTGTGCCCTTTGATCCGGTAAGCAAACGCACCGAGGCCACCATTAAGGGCACCCAGGATAAAGCCTTAAAAGTCACCAAGGGCGCACCGCAGGTTATTCTCGAGCTTGCTCAGGTTGACCCGGATACCAAGGCCAAGGCTGGCCAGGCGATTGGCGACTTCGCCGCCAAGGGCTACCGCACCCTGGGTGTCGCACGCGCCGAGGATGACGGACCCTGGCAGTTTCTGGGAATTTTACCCCTTTTTGATCCACCGCGCGAGGATTCGGCCGAGACCATCCGTCAGACCCGCACCCATGGAATTGCGGTAAAAATGGTGACAGGAGACAATTTGGCGATTGCCGGCGAGATTGCGGGGCAGCTGGGACTGGGAAAGACCATTTATGCTGCGGACAAACTGCTGAGAAGCGATAAAGAAACAACCCGCATGGCAACCGATACGGCCGAAAAAGTCGAACAGGCCGACGGCTTTGCCCAGGTTTTTCCGGAACACAAGTATGGCATCGTAAAAGCGTTGCAGGCACGCGGTCACATCGTCGGCATGACCGGCGACGGCGTCAATGATGCACCGGCCTTAAAGCAAGCCGATATCGGCATTGCCGTCAGCGGCGCCACCGACGCCGCCCGTGCGGCGGCATCTTTGGTGCTGACGGCACCGGGACTGTCGGTGATCATTAATGCCGTTGAAGAGGCGCGCCGGATCTTTGATCGCATGAACAGCTATGCCATCTACAGAATCACGGAGACCATCCGCATCATGGTCTTTGTGGTTCTGGCAATGATCGTGTTCAACTTCTATCCTATCACCGCCATCATGATCATTCTGCTGGCCTTTCTCAATGACATCCCTATCATGACCATCGCTTACGACCGAACCGGACTTGAGCCCAACCCCGTGCACTGGAATATGCATCGGGTCATTGCGGTTGCGACGGCGATGGGCCTCACCGGTGTGGCTGGCAGTTTTCTGATGCTCTATCTGGCGGTAGACTGGCTGCATTTAACCATTCCCCAGATCCAAACTTATATTTTTCTGAAAATGGCCGTTGCCGGCCACCTGACGCTATTTGTGTCCCGCAGCAAAGGGTTTTTCCTGAAAAAACCCTATCCGGCGCCGGTCATGATCTGGTCGGCCGTCGCCACCAAGCTGATGGGGACTTTTCTGGCAGCCTATGGCTTCGGTCTGATTACCCCGATCACCTGGCCCGAAATCGGTTTGGTGTGGGGCTATTCCATCGCCTGGGCCTTTCTCACCGACTGGGCCAAGGCAGGGGTTTATCGCCACTTTGGCATGGAAAGCGCGCGACATGAGAAATTTCTCAAAACTGTAAAACAGTCGCTGCATCATCACACAGCGCATAGGTTCTCACGGTGATGCAGACAGGGAGAAAACTTCACAGACTATCTCCCGACCTAATTTCCGAATGAAGGAAGAATATATTCATGAAGCTACATTTTCCCAAACCGTTCAAACACCGGCATCCCCCGGTAGAAAGCACCAACGAACTTTTTGAAGCACAGTTAACCACAAGTCAGCGCGCAGCAGATTGGTTCGCAGCCTTGATGGGATCATGGAAGTTTCTAATCACACAAAGCATTATATTGGGGATCTGGGCTGTGCTGAATGTGGCAGCCTGGCTTCATCATTGGGATCCATATCCTTTTATTTTGATGAACCTGATGCTTTCAATACAGGCCGCCTATGCAGCACCGATCATCATGATGAGTCAAAATCGACAGGCAGCTCGCGATCATCTGGAAGCGCATAATGATTACGTCGTTAATAAGAAAGCTGAAGAAGAAATCCGTGCAATCCTGGAACAGAACACGGCCCAAAACGAGGCCCTCATAGCTATTTATGAGAAGCTCTTAAATATGGAGGCGGGTGTTGCCGGCATTTGGCCGCAACCATCAAAGCCACTGGAGCCGACAAAGCCGACCGATGAAAAGTAGTGCTGTTTGCACCAAGAAATAAGTGGAATCAACCTAACGAAAAAAATTGCCAGAACCAAAGAGGAGGTTAGTATGTTGAACCGATTGTTAATATCTCATCGTATGCCTGCATCCTTTCTTAAAATGATGATGGCAGGTCTGCTGTCGGCTTTTGCATGCGCATGGATCTTTACGGCATGCAGCCAGCTGCCGACACTAAGTACAAAACCATCCGATACAACGGAAACGTTTCAGGCGGGATCCCGCCGGGTGAATCGAGATCAGCAATTTTCGACAGATTTAATGACTGCCATTGAACGTGTGGCAGATAAAGCGATCCCTGCCGTGGTGCACATCGTCGTGAAGGAACACCAGGAAATGGCAAATCCATTTTTGCCGTATCAGGACAACCCTTTCTTCCGACGTTTTTTCGGCCTCCCCAAAGAAATGCCCAAAAAGTTTGAAAGGGAGTTGGTCGGCATCGGCACGGGAGTAATTATCGATGCCGAGGGGCACATCCTTAGCAACTATCATGTGGTCGGGGGAGCCACCCAAATTGAGGTGACCTTATCAGACGGAACCCAATACCCTGCCACTGTGGTAGGAGTAGATCCCAAAACGGACTTAGGTGTGATTAAAATCAACGCCGATAACCCACTGCCGTTCTTGAACTTTGCCAATTCAGATGATGCCAAAGTCGGTCAATGGGTGGTTGCCATCGGTCATCCTAGGGGACTCGATCAGACCGTCACACAGGGAATTATCAGTGCCAAACATCGAACCGGGATCACGAACCCCGGCGGTTATCAAGATTTCTTACAAACCGACGCTGCCATCAATCCGGGTAACAGTGGCGGCCCCTTGCTAACGCTCCGCGGACAGGTCATCGGCATCAACTCCGTAATTGCCTCCCAATCGGGCGGTTTTGAGGGGATCGGATTTGCCATTCCCAGCAATATGGCTGTTCATGTGGGCCAGGCCCTTATTGCACACGGCAAGGTCGAACGCGGATGGGTGGGCGTCAGCCCTCAGGATCTCACAGCGGATTTGGCTAAATCATTTGCTCTAAAGGTTCCAAAAGGAGCTCTAATTGCAGAGGTCCAAAAAGGTGGACCGGGGGATAGGGCCGGGCTCAAAAAAGGCGATATCGTCATCGCTTATCAAGACCAGCAAATTGCGGACGCTTCCGCCTTTCGCAACAGCGTGGCAAACTCTCCCATCGGCCAGCAGGTAACGGTCGGTATTTGGCGGGACGGCAGAAAACAAGGAATACTGGTTACGGTAGGCAACTTAGATGATGCCAGAAAAGCAGTCTCTGCGGAAGTCAAGCGTCGGCTGGGTGTCGTGGTCAGGCCACTGACCGCTAAAGAGGCTGAAGATTACGGGCTGTCACTGCAGGAAGGCGTGGCTATTCAATGGGTCGACCCCAAAGGGTC
>Ga0316190_10003412_pt1 | contig 11533 bp, 7 predicted proteins | sample Eddworburrow2_MG_FD_204929 | JGI IMG/M metagenome (GOLD analysis project Ga0316190, IMG submission 204929) | Coastal sediment microbial communities from Maine, United States - Eddy worm burrow 2 | ecosystem: Environmental > Aquatic > Marine > Coastal > Sediment | place: USA: Maine | collected... | reverse complement strand
CACACTAACGCGAGCGATCCAGGGCGAACTCAGGGCGATCACCGGGGCAACCTCGGCGGATGCCGTGCGGGCCCGTGTCAGAGCGCAGCTCGATGACCTCGTCACGAGTCGGGGTGCGAAGCGGGGTAGCCGCTATGATGCCGCGCTGGAAAACAAGAAAAAACTAAAGGAACAGTTTGAGGCCGTGCTGGCTGGCGTTGAGTGTGTGCATGCGGCACAGGCCGAGCTTGATCAGCTGCAGGCCCGGTTTTTGGAAGTCGGCCACCCGGATGTCTTGAATGCGCTGGAACAGGGTGCGGTGGCTGCGGCCAATGAACTTGAGAAAGCGGAACAGAGTAGGCAGGCCCTGCGACAGGCGCGTGACGAGGCGCAGATCCGTCTGAAGGACCAAGAGGCGGCGCAGGAAGCGTTGAGCCGGTTCCAGGCGGATCAGGGCCGGTTGATGGATCTGTTCGCGCGGTTGGAAGAGGTCACACGCCGGTTGCCGAAGTTGCGGCAGGTCGCGGTGTCTGCCGCGTCGGAGGAGGAGAGCGCTCGTGGCGACGGGGTGCGTCTTTCCGATCAGCAGAACCATCTGCAAGAGCGGATGCGGGCGCGGGACCTGACGCGGAAGTTGGCGGAGTGCACACGGGCACTGAGGGATGCTGAGAGACTTGATCGGGTGGTGGCTGAAGAGAACGAGCGGATGCAGACCGATCCGGTGACATCCGAGCGGGTCGACCGGCTAAAGCTTCTCGGCCAACAGAACCAACTGTTGGAGGAACGCATTGCTGCTGAAAGCCCGTCGATCTGCGTCGCCTATGAACCCGGCTCTGATGCCAGGGTTAGGATTGACGGTGAGGTTGTTGCCGAAGGCGCTCAGATTACCGCGACCCAGACACTCGTTTTGGAAGTCCCCGGTGTTGGACGGATCGAGATCATCCCTGGAGGTGCCGAGAGCCGGGAACGGGATTTGGCTCAGCAAGCGCATTTGATCGCCGAGCGAGATGCCTTGTTGGCTGCGGTCGGTGCGCGGACGACCGATGATGCTGGGTCGATGCTTGAAGAAAGAGTGCAGAGAGACCGGGTGCTTGCTTCGTCAATTACTGAGCTGCGCCGTGTGGCGCCTGATGGCTTGGTTTCTTTGCGCAGCGACGTCGCCGATCTCGATAACCAGCTTGGGGCTCTCAATATCGACGAATCCGATTACGGACCCGAGGATGACGATCTTGAGCAGCGTCTGAAAGAGGTTGCGGCAGCGTTGACCCACGCGCGGACATCCTATCCCGACTTGGCTCAGGCCGCGAAGACAGCGCTGGGGGCGCTTGCCGAAGCTGAAGCGAGAGCAGCGGCAGGCCGTCAGCAGATCGCGGAGCTAGAGGATCTTTTGGGTCCCGACGACGCTCGGACCACTTGCTCGGTAGAGCTTGAAACGCGGGTGAGTGCAGCCGAAAAGAATGCTGGCGAGACTCTCAGCAAGATTACCGCGTTGCAGCAGGTGCTGCCTGATGATGATGCTGTGCGCTCTCTACAGGAGCGTGTGGAGAACCAGCGCCGGAGTTTTGAGCACGCCCGAGCCGAGGCAGCCCGAGTTCGGGAGGGTAAGGTGGCGCTTACAGCTCAGATCGAGGCGCTCACCAACAGTGGCATTGGTCAGAAGTTGGCGGAACTGAAGGGAGAGCTGCAGCGGGCAGATGACGATGTCGATGAGATCGAGGCGGAGATCGCTGCGCTGCAACTTTTACGAGAAGCCCTGCAAGCGGCGCGGGATACATCGCGTGAGCAATTGATGGCGCCGTTGGTGGATCGGGCGAATCCCTATCTCAGCGAGGTTTTCGGCGAAGCCCACCTGTATTTCAAGGAAGGATTCGCGCCGGAAAGCTTGGTCCGAGACGGCGGCCATGCGGAGATGATCGACAGGCTCAGCGACGGGACCCAGGAACAATTGGCGATTTTGGTGCGGCTAGCCTATGCGCGGCTGTTAGCAGATCGCGGTAAGCCGGTTCCATTGATGTTGGACGACCCTCTGGCCTACAGCGATGGCGGGCGAATTTCGCAGATGTTTCGTTCGTTGAGTGCCGCGTCGGCACATCATCAAGTCGTGGTGCTGACGTGCCGGGAACAGGCATTTGCTGCGTTAGGTGGAACCCAGCTTAGGCTGTCACCCTGGCGTATCGATCTAGATTGGTAGTGGACCCGGAAGGATTCGGCACATGATCGTCGGTCATTATGCAATCGAAAGCCTCGCGGTGGCGATACCACGAGGCATCTCGTGTGATGTGCCCGGGCTCTGACTTGAGGACCTTGATCCTCTAAGCGCGACCCGCTTCGTATTTCAGGAAGCGGCTTCGTCAGGGAAATGTGCAATCATCGGAGGCTTTTCTGCGGGCGCAGCACTGGAAATCGGGTCTTCGCTGCGGCGAGATTTGCCCTCGAAGAAGGCTCCCTGCTCGATAGCAAGAGCCTTGTGATAAATGTCACCTTCAACGTGGCTTTGCGCTTGGAGCATGACGCGTTTGCCGCGTACGGAACCCATGACGTGGCCGCGCACGACGACTTCCTCGGCGATGATGCTGCCGGTGATGTGGGCGCGTTCACCGACGATGATGTGTGTGCCGTGGATATCACCTTCCACGTTGCCGTCGATTTGAACTTGACCTTCGGAACTCAGATTGCCGTGGATGGTAAGGTCGGGGCCGATCACGGATGGCGGCATCTGGTTTCCTGTCCGGGTTGCAGCCATCTGCGGTGTGGTGGGCTGCACGGAAGGGGAAGCGGAAGTGGGGGCCGGTGGAACCGGCTGTAGGGGTGGTTGTGGCATCTCTGCCTCATTTTTTTTGAAGTTTTGTAGCATTTCGTTAGCGACCTCCAATAACGCAACCTGAACGGAAAGACACCAGAGCCCGTCTCTTAACACCCCCCGCAATCAGGCATTTGCGAACTCGGTCAAAGGCGCCATTAGCATAGTTGTTGTTCGAGGTCACGACCCCCGAACTGGGGATAATCTCCTGTGACTGCAGAATTCGGAACGATGCAAGTCAGCGTGCGTTTCTCAGACGTCTGAAGTCAGATTTGAATGAGCGTTCAGCCCGCCAAATCCTTCACAGCAGCAAGCACTTCGGCGACGTGACCTGGTACTTTGACCTTGCGCCAGACACGGGCAAGCTTGCCGGTCTTATCGATCAAAAATGTCGACCTCTCGACGCCCATGTATTTTCTTCCATACATAGACTTTTCCACCCAAACTTCATAGGCGCCCGCGGCTTTCTTGTCGGTGTCGGCCAGTAGCCGCAAGTTGAGGTCGTGTTTCTCGGTGAATTTCTTGTGGCTTTTCTCACTATCCGGCGAGATGCCTAGAACGATGGCGCCGGCGCCATCGAATTCGGACATTTGGGACGAGAAATCCAAGGCTTCTTTGGTGCAGCCCGATGTGTCGTCCTTGGGGTAAAAGTATACCACCACCGGTGAACCTTTAAGCTTGGACAGCTCGACGAGTACGCCTTCGGCGTCGGTTAGCTTAATGTTTGGAGCTTTCTTACCTTCTGAGACCATATCGTGCCTTTCTTCTGCCGTCTTATGGACATGCCTATGTCGGGGGTGGACTGCCCCAAATGCATTGTCGTTACGTTTGGTGCGGGTCGGATGGTTTTTGGTTTGTTACGAAAGCTTTTGGCTATGGGAGGCTCAGAAGCAATCGGTTTGAAGCAACGCTACCATTATGTTTACCGAATGCCGATCAGCGTATGCTTGTGGGGCATTCAGGCGCTGACGCTTTTGTCGCGCAGTGGTGTGAAGTCACGTTGTCGGGGAGCTGCTGGGCATGCTGTAACGCCCCCCAAACAAGTTGAAGGTTGGCATCGTTGACGGCTCATCAACAACTTCCGCCGAAATCCACTGCGCTTGATCGAACCCCACCGCGTACAAAACGTTTAACAGGGGGCGCGGCGGGTGCGCGACGTCAGAAAGCGCAGCTGAATAGGCCACCGGCCTGGCGCCGGGTCTGTGTCGGCTTCGTAGCGATGATCGTCATGCCGATCGCGATCTTGCTTCTGTTAGCGGCGGGCGTTGGATACTTTCGGCTTCAGCAGGGTCCGGTGCTGGTCAACTTTTTGGCCGCTTCCGTCAAGCAGGGCATTGACCAAGGTCTTCCGGGACTATCGGCGTCATTCGACGATGTGATCCTTACCGTTGCCGATACCGGTGGGTTGGAATTACGTCTCAGGAACCTTAGCCTTTCCGAAGTTGGCGGGGACATTGTGGTTGTGGCCCCGCAGGCCGCAATTGAATTGCACCACGGCTCCTTGTGGTCGATGCATGCTTCACCCCAGCGGATCGAGTTGATCGAGCCCCGGATATCGCTGCTCTATTCCCGCCAGTCGGGTTTTGCTCTCAGCTTTTCGTCGGAAGCAAGCATCGATCCTGATATGATGCCGGGACAAACACCTGAAGCTGGCGTCATCGCTCGTACGGGCGGAGCGATCGATGTAGCGGCGCTAGCGCGGTCGACGGCCAGTTATGCGGCGCAGGTCGGGAGCGGTTCTTCAACGCTGCGCGAAGTCGGATTGCGTAATGCGACGCTGCTGCTCGATGCCGAGGGGCGCAAAACCTATTGGCAGGTGCCGAGGTTATTGGTCGATGTCGAGCAAAAGGATGGTAGCAACATCGTTTCAGGCTCGGCTCGGGTTTCGTCATCTGGTCGGATCTGGGCGGCCTCGTTCCGAACAGAGGAAAAGCCTGCAGGAGGAACGCTCGCGGTTTCCGCTTCGTTCGACGATGTCGTGCCCAAGGAAATTGCATGGGCGTTACCGGGTATCGATGCGCTCGAGATGTTGGACACGCCGATGTCGGCGCAGGTCAAAGCCGATTTCAGCCGAAATGGAGAGCTTCTTGCGGGCGCCTTGGACGTCGATGTCTCAGGCAGCCGCATTCGATTGAGGCAGATGGACCGACCGCTGGTCGAGATTGATACTGGCGTGCTCAGATTGGCTTATGAGCCGTCAGCGCAGCGATTCGCAATCCAGCCGTCCAGGATTGGCGTCGGTCAGCACGGTTATGTCGTGAACGGTGAGGCGGTCAACGAAAGCGGAGGCGATGGCGGTGCCATCTGGGCGTTTAGTGGTCGAATGACGCCTACCTCAGAGGAAGTTGGCGCGACGACAGGGGTCGCCATTCAGTCGGCGCAGGTCAGTGGCCGTTTTGTTGCCGACGAAGAGAAAGTCCAAGTCGACGAAGTGAAGTTGGCGCTGGCAGGTGGGCATATTGGGCTGCATGGAGAACTCGATCTCGGGGACAATGGGGGCGCAAAATGGGACGGCGATTTTTCGGGAATGCCCGTAAGACATCTTTCGGCCGTCTGGCCCAAGGCGATTGCGAGCGGGGGGCGGCAGTGGTTTCGCAACAATGTCACCGATGGGCTGGTCGAATCTGGGACCATTTCCTATCTGAGCGGCCGGCATCTCGAAGCGCAGGGTGATGTGAAGCAGAATCCCGCGCAGCTCGTGATCGCGATGGAGGTCAAGGATGTCGTCTTCACGGCGTTGACTGGATTCCCCTCATTGTCGGCTGAGCGTGCCGTGTCACGGTTTGAAAACGATAAGCTCGAATTAGATTTGCCGGCAGCGGCGATGGATCTTGGAGATGGAGATGTCATCTCGATCCAAGATGGGAAGTTCGTTGGATCAGACATGATGGGCGCAGCTCCGTCGGGTCAGGTGACGTTCAAGTTTTCCGGTCCTGCCGGTGCGGTGGAAAAGCTTGCCGAGGCTCCGGGCTTGTCGGGGCCTCTGGTCGTCAAGGAGCGTGTGCCGAAGGGTGTCTCGGGAAAAATTGATGGGGATGCTACCGTTGGGTTTCCTCTCGGAGCGACGTTGACCCAGCGCGAAATCGGATACGACATCACGGCCAACTTCACCGAAGGGAAGGTTCCCGGGTTGTTGGATGGCCATGACATCAAAGGCGCGAGCCTGGAGTTTCATGCCACCCCACAGGCCATCGACGCCAAGGGTGAGTTCCTGGTCAAAGGCGTATTGGCGAAACTCAACTGGCAGTGGATTGTCGGCGCCGATCGCGGACGTCAGCCGCCGATGCGGATTACGGCACTGCTTGATGCGGCAGACCGCAGACAGCTGGGCATTGCGCTTGACGAGACGGTGTTGGGGGATGTGCCCGTCGTCTTAACCGTTGAACGTCCAGGACAGGATGATCAGGACGTCCATGTTCGAGCTGACCTGACGTCAGCGGCTTTGTCTCTCGGGATGATCGGTTGGAAGAAACCTGCTGGCCGACGGGCCTTTATGGAATTCAACGTCGCAACGAACGGGGACGCTAAGGGCCGGTCACTCTCGAATTTTCGCATCACAGGTTCCGATATCGCTATTGAGGGCAAGGTCGGATTGGACGCAAAGGGCGGTGCTCGGAGTTTCGACTTTCCGAGATTCTCGCTGGATCTTGTTAGCCGGCTGAGCGCCAGTGGCAAACGCCGCGAGAATGGTGTTTGGAGTCTGAAACTGGCCGGAAAGACCTATCAGGGCCGTACGTTTTTCCGCTCCCTGTTTTCAGTTGGACGTGACAAGGGCGGTAGCCGGGGCAAGAAGAGCGCTGGTTTCGATGTGGTTGCGAACATCGAAAATGTGCTCGGATTCGACGACGTAGCGCTGAGAAAGGCTAAATTAATTATGTCCAGCCGCCGTGGCCAGCTCACCGCTCTGGAGGGGCGAGGGGTGCTCGATGGTGGCAAGCCGATGGTGTTTGAGTTGCGGGGCAAGAGCCGCAGCGGTGGTTCGCGGCGCTTGCTGGTCGATACGTCGGACGCAGGCAAAGCATTTAAGCTCGTTGGATTCTACCCCAACATGGTTGGTGGGCGGCTACGTTTAGAAATTGATCTCGATGGGAGCGGGGCGGCGGAAAAAACGGGCACGCTGTGGGTTGAGACATTCAAGGTGCTCGGCGATCCCGTTATTTCGGAAGTGGTCGGCAGCGCCGATGAGAGTGTGCCGGCCATCGCTCGCAAGCGTCGGGTGGTGCGACAGGTTTTCGAATTCGATAGTTTGCGCGCGCCATTCTCGGTCGGTCATGGTCAGATCGTCGTGCATGACGCAGCGCTGCATGGTGCGCTGTTGGGCGCCACGCTGCGCGGCAAGGTCGATTTCACAAGCAAAACCGTTGACCTTGGTGGGACCTACGTTTTTCTGCAGGGATTGAACAACGCTTTCGCGGCGATCCCGCTACTGGGAGAGCTCCTTTCGGGACCGCGCAAGGAAGGTATCTTTGGCACCAACTATGCCATTCGTGGGCCGATGGCACGACCGCAAGTCTTTGTGCATCCGCTGTCATCAATCGCACCAGGTATCTTCCGGGAGATTTTCCAGCTGGCGCCGCAGTCGCAAAGCGTTTCACCGCGTTCGCAGCTCGGTGGTGTCGGCGCTGGGCGGAGGCCGTTGGACCGACGGGGTAAGACCGGCGGTAAAATAATCGACGGCTGGGGGACGCAGTTGGATACGGACTAAGCCTTTGCGGCTAGTGGGCTGATGCAGATTCCTGCAGCTCGGGGTATTCTGAGGGACGGTTTGGCCTTCTCAAATCGGGCGCAACAGCACGTGGCGTTTCTTCCCGAACGATAGCCTGATGACGCCATCTTCACCGAGGTCGCGGTTGGATAACTCGGCCTTGTCGTCGGTGACGGGTGTGTTGTTGACCTTGAGGGCGCCGCCCTTGATCTGACGCCGCGCTTCGCTGTTTGACTTAGTTAGGCCGGCGCGGACGAAAGCATCCAGAATTCCCAGCCCGGAAGCCAGTTCTCCGGCAGCGATTTCGACACTTGGCAGGTCGGATGCCAGCGTGCCTTGTTCAAAGGTGAGGCGTGCGGTTTCGGCAGCCTTGTCGGCGGCATCCTGACCGTGCATCAGGGCCGTCGTGGCGGTGGCAAGGATCTTTTTGGCTTCGTTGACCTCGGCCCCTCCCAACGCCTCCAGCTTCGCGATTTCTTCGAGCGGAAGGGTCGTGAAGAGGCGCATAAAGCGGCCGACATCGGCATCTTCCGTGTTGCGCCAGAACTGCCAGTAATCATACGGGGAGAGCTGGGCTTCGTTGAGCCAGATGGCACCTTCGGCGGTCTTGCCCATCTTGGCTCCGGAGGAGGTGGTGAGCAGCGGGCATGTCAGGCCGTAAAGCTGATGGGTGCCCATGCGGCGGCCAAGGTCGATCCCGGTGACGATGTTGCCCCATTGATCGGAGCCGCCCATTTGAAGATTGCAGTCGATCCGGCGTGCCAGTTCGACATAATCGTAGGCCTGCAGGAGCATGTAGTTGAACTCGATAAAGGAGAGTTCTTGTTCGCGCTCGATACGCAGGCGTACCGAGTCCATCGTGAGCATGCGGTTGACGGAAAAATGCCGGCCAGCGTCACGGAGAAACTCGATGTAATTCAGGGAGGCCAGCCAATCGGCATTGTCGACCATGGCCGCGTCCTTGGCGCCCTCTCCGAAGCGCAGGAAGCGGGCAAAGACTTCTTTGAGGCTTTCTTTGTTGGCATCGATCTCGTCGATTGTGCGGAGCGCGCGGGTTTCGTCCTTACCTGAGGGGTCGCCGACGCGCGTGGTGCCGCCACCGAGCAAGACGATCGGCTTGTTGCCGGTGTGCTGCAGCCAATGCAACATCATTATAGAGATGAGTGAGCCGACGTGCAGCGAGGGCGCGGTGCAATCGTAGCCAACGTAAGCGATCAACCCGCCCCTTCTGGCGAGGTCGTCAATACCGTCCAGATCTGAGGTCTGGTGGATGAAGCCGCGCGATGTCAGGATGTCGAGGAATTCGGACTTTGGGCGCGTGGGCGTTGGCATCGGCTCGCCTTGGTCGTCTCTTGGGGATTAGGTTGTTGTTGGAAGCGGGGACAATGCACAGGTTCGTCACAGGGAGCAAGGTGCAATGGGGCTTTTGATGCGAGCTATCGGTCTTATGAGCGGCACATCCATGGACGGGATCGATGTGGCGATGATCGAGACCGACGGCAACGATGTGGTGCGGCGTGGCCCGGCACGGACGTTTGATTACGCTTCGGACGTACGGGCGTCGCTGGCCGAGGCGATGTCACGGGCGCGTTCAATGACGGAGCGTGCCGAACGGCCGGATGTCTTGAGGTTTGCCGAACAACGCGTGACCGAGCGGCATGCGGAGGTCGTCGAAATCTTTCTTCGTGAAGAGGGCATTGCAAAAGACAGCGTCAACGTCGTTGGGTTCCACGGCCAGACCGTGTTGCACCGACCGGAGGATGCGCTGACGGTTCAACTCGGGGATGGGCCGTTGCTTTCGCGGTTGTTGGAGTTGCCCGTCGTGTTTGATCTCAGGGCGGCCGATATGGCGCATGGCGGACAAGGCGCGCCGCTAGCGCCCGTCTACCACCGTGCGATGGTTGGAGCGCTGCCGCAGAGGCCGCTTGGTGTTCTCAATATTGGTGGGGTTGCGAACATCACGTGGATCGGCCGGGATGGCGAGCTCATCGCCTTCGACACGGGCCCCGGCAGCGCGTTGATCGACGATTGGGTGGCGCGATGTTCCGGTCGGACCGCGAGTTTCGATGTCGACGGTGCGCTGGCGGCTTCGGGAACGGTCAACGAAGATGTGGTTCGGTTCTTCGCCAGGCATGCCTACTTCGCCGAGCGGCCACCGAAATCGCTCGATCGAAACTCATTCTTCTGGGATCTAGTCGAGTGGATGAGCCCGCAGGACGGCGCGGCGACACTGACGGCCATGAGTGCTGAGGCGGTCGCTTTGGGCCTCAAGCAGCTGCCGGAGGTGCCGGTTCGCATCATAGCCTGCGGTGGTGGCCGCAAGAACAAGACGCTGACTGGTATGATAGCCGCACGATCGGGCGTCGAGGTTGTTCGGGCTGAAGTCGTTGGTTTGGATGGAGACAGCGTCGAGGCTGAGGCCTGGGCCTATATGGCGGTCAGGTCGCAGCTCGGGTTGCCGATCACGTTTCCTGGAACGACAGGGGCGTCCGAGCCGCTTACCGGCGGCCTTCTTGCGCTGCCAACGGCGGCTTAGCGGATTGATCACGCGAGTTTAGGTGCCGGTTTCGGGTGGCTGCCGAGACGCGTCCGAGTGGAACCGGGCCCGCCGAGCTCATTCTTCAGATTCGTCAGGTTCGACGGCCTCTTCGGCAACAGGTACCTCTGACGTAATGGCCTTCTTCTTTTCGCTGCCCTCGTTTTCTTTGGCTGCCATCCGTTCTTCAATGTAGCGGCCGATATGCTGAGTGAGCTCCTCCATCTTACCTTCGAAGAAGTGGTTCGCGCCTGGCACGATCTCGTGTTCGATCTTGATGCCACGTTGCGTCTTCAGCTTGGCGGTGAGTTCGGCAACGGAGTTTGACGGCACAACGCGATCCAAGTCACCGTTGATCATCAGACCCGATGATGGGCAAGGCGCCAGGAACGAAAAATCGTAAAGGTTCGAGGGAGGCGCTACACAAATGAACCCCTCGGCTTCGGGCCGGCGCATCAAGAGCTGCATGGCGATCCAGGTGCCAAACGAGACGCCCGCAATCCAACAGCTTTTGGCATCCGGCTTGACAAGTTGCAGCCAGTCCAATGCACTTGCGGCATCGGCAAGTTCTCCGGGACCTCCGTCCCAATATCCCTGACTGCGACCAACGCCCCGGAAGTTGAAGCGCAACACCGAGAATCCGCGTTCGGCGAATGTATGGTAGAGATTGTAGACGACTTGGTTGTTCATGGTGCCGCCGAACTGCGGATGCGGATGCAGGATCAGCGCAATTGGCGAGTCGGACGCCGGTTCGTGGTGATAACGGGCTTCTAGACGCCCTGCCGGGCCGTTCATGATCAATTCGGGCATTTCAGCTCACTTGTTTGGCAGGCTTGGCACCTGGTTGCACCGCAAAAGGATTGCGGTTGCCTAATACTTGACTTCCTGGATCGGAATTTACATATTCAGCTCAAGTTTAGAATGGTTCGAAAAGAGCTGTGGCTCTTCGCACTGCGGGATGGGGTTCTTAACACGAACACCACGTTCATTTGCAAGTCCGACGCGCCTAGACGGTAGCAAATGAAGTTCAAGGCAGTGGCGTCAAGTTCCAAAGGCGGTTGGCATGGAGCTCAATACCAAGGGTCGATACGCGGTGATGGCGATGGCTGACATCGCCAAGTTCGGTAATTCTGGCGCTGTACCTTTATCAGCCGTGGCTGAACGCCAACAGATTTCGTTGGCCTATTTGGAGCAGATCTTCCTGAGGTTGCGGCGAGCGGGGTTGGTGGTCAGCGCACGTGGGCGCTCTGGCGGTTACAAGCTGGGCCGTGAGCCCGAATCCATCAAAGTTTCTGAAATCATGCAGGCCGCGGAGGAACGCACACGAATGACCCGTTGCATGGACCGGGGTGTCGGGTGTGTCGGTGAGGAGCGTTGCTTGACGCATCACTTGTGGGCTGCGCTTGGCGCACACATCGCGGTTTTTTTGAAGGATGTGAGTCTGCGTGACGTGATCGATGGGATTCCTCCAGAAAAACTGCCAATCGGCGGGGCTTTACGCGCGGGAGAGACG
>Ga0316190_10003411_pt1 | contig 11533 bp, 10 predicted proteins | sample Eddworburrow2_MG_FD_204929 | JGI IMG/M metagenome (GOLD analysis project Ga0316190, IMG submission 204929) | Coastal sediment microbial communities from Maine, United States - Eddy worm burrow 2 | ecosystem: Environmental > Aquatic > Marine > Coastal > Sediment | place: USA: Maine | collected... | reverse complement strand
AGGCCCTAGACCACGCCATGCCGCGCCAGATCACCCTGAAGGATCATTTTTTCGAGTCCCGGCTGGTCATGAACCGGGCCATCCTGTTACTGGTTGCCGGTGCCCTGCTGCTGGCCGTGTTGCTGGCACGCCTGTTTTACCTGCAGGTGCTGGCGCACGAGCACTTCACGACGCTGTCAGAAGACAACCGCGTCAAGCTGCAACCGATAGCACCCAACCGCGGCCTGATCTATGACCGCAACGGCATCCTGCTGGCCGAGAACCTGCCTTCCTACCGACTTGAAATCACACCGGAACAGATTGATGACATGGACGCCACCCTGGGGGCGCTCGAGGAAATCATCGAAATCCGGGACATCGATCGCAGCCGCTTTGAAAAGCTGTTGCATCGAAAGCCACGCTTTGAAGCCATCCCGCTGCGTTTCCATTTGAGTGATGAAGAGGTTGCACGCTTCTCCGTCAACCGCCACCGTTTCCCCGGGGTCGACATCGCCGCCGGCCTGTCACGTCATTATCCGCACGGTTCGCTTGCCGTGCATGCACTCGGTTATGTGGGACGCATTGATGAGAAGGCGTTGCAGCAACTGGACAGCTCCAATTACCGCGGCACCTCCCATTTCGGCAAGATCGGTATCGAAAAAACCTATGAATCCATATTGCATGGCACCGTTGGCCTGCAGCATGTGGAAACAACGGCGCAGGGCCGGGTCATCCGCGTACTCAGCCGTACCCCGCCGGTATCCGGACGCAACATCTACCTGACAATTGATTCCCGCGTGCAGGCCGCCGCTGAAAAGGCCTTTGCAGGCTACACCGGCTCGGCGATAGCGATCGATCCGAACAATGGCGACATCCTCGCCTTTGTCAGCGAGCCAACCTACGACCCGAATGCATTTGTCAACGGCATCGATTTTGGCGACTATGCGGCCCTGCGCGACAACACCAAACAACCGCTGTTTAACCGCGCCCTGCGTGGCCAGTACCCGCCCGGCTCAACCATCAAACCGTTCGTCGGGCTGGCAGGCCTTGAAGAAGGCGTCACCACCCGTCATTCCAGCACCTACTGCCCGGGGTTCTATACCCTGCCCGGTAACACGCGTAAATTCCGTGACTGGAAACATACCGGTCACGGTACCGTCGACCTCAACAAATCCATCGTGCAGTCCTGCGACGTCTACTTTTACGATCTGGCACTGTCGCTGGGAATTGACCGCATTCACGATTACCTGCAGAACTTCGGCTTTGGCCGCGCAAGCGGCATCGATATCCAGGGGGAACTGTCGGGACTGCTACCGTCGCGGAACTGGAAGCGCGCCCGGCACGACCAGCCCTGGTTCCCCGGAGAAACCCTCATTACCGGTATCGGCCAGGGATTTTTCCTGGTCACGCCGGTACAACTCGCCACCGCGACGGCGGCTCTTGCAAACGGTGGACGGCTGCTGCAACCGAATATTGTGTACGCCGAACAGATAGCCAACAGTGATGACCTGTTACCACACCAGCCACGCATTCTCGACACCATCACCATCAACGAACAGCAGCACTGGGACGCCGTCATCCAGTCCATGACCGACGTGGTGCACAGCGCGCGCGGCACAGCACGCAAGATTGGCGAGGACAGTCCCTGGACCATTGCCGGCAAGACCGGCACGGCACAGGTTTACGGGCTCAAGCAGGAAGAAAAATACGACGCCGAGGCCATCCCGGAAGAACTGCGCGACCATGCCCTGTTCATTGCCTTTGCGCCTGTTGAAGAGCCGAAAATTGCGGTTGCCGTCATTATCGAACATGGTGGTGGTGGTGGCTCCGTCGCCGCGCCGGTGGCCCGTGCCATCCTTGATGCCTATTTAGAGAGTTCACCACCATGAGTATTGTGCTGACACCACACCGTGAGGATGCCAGCCGCAGCGGCTGGCAATACCGGCTGCACCTTGATGCACCGCTGCTGTTTTCCCTGATTACCGTCTCCGCGCTGGGACTGATCGTGCTCTACAGTGCCGGCGGTGGCGATATAGCACTGGTCGAACGCCAGCTGATACGCCTTGGCATTGCCTTTACCGGCATGCTGGTAGTGGCACAATTATCACCCGGCATGCTGCAACGCCTGACGCCGTGGCTGTTCGTACTCGGCGTACTGTTTCTGCTTGCGGTGCTCATTGGCGGCGAGATCAGTGGTGGCGCACAGCGCTGGCTGAACCTGTACTTCGTACGCTTCCAGCCATCGGAAATGATGAAACTCGCGGTACCGATGATGGTGGCCTGGTATCTCGCGGATACCCGCCTGCCCCCGAACCCCTGGCAGTTACTGGCATCCGCGACGCTCATCGCGGTGCCGATGCTGATGATCGCCAAACAACCGGACCTCGGCACCGCACTGCTGATCGCCAGTTCCGGCTTCTTTGTGCTGTTCCTTGCCGGCCTGCAATGGCGGCTGCTGGCGTTCTTTTCCGTGCTGCTGGCCGCAGCGGCGCCGCTGCTGTGGCACTTCATGCATGACTACCAGCGCCAGCGCGTGATTACCTTTCTCAACCCGGAAAGCGACCCGCTGGGCTCCGGCTACCACATCATCCAGTCGAAGATCGCAATTGGCTCGGGTGGCCTGCTGGGTAAAGGCTGGATGAATGGCACGCAGTCGCAACTGGATTTTCTGCCGGAACGTTCAACGGATTTTATCTTTGCCGTACTTGGCGAGGAATTCGGCTTTCTGGGCATCCTGACGCTGTTTGCACTGTATACCGCCATCGTCGTGCGCGGCATCATGATCACTATCCAGGCACAGGACACCTACACACGACTGCTGGCCGGCAGCCTCTCGATGACTTTCTGCGTGTACTTTATCGTCAACACCGGCATGGTCACCGGGGTGCTGCCGGTGGTGGGCTTGCCGCTGCCCATGATCAGCTACGGCGGCACCTCCATTGTTACCCTGATGGCCGGTTTTGGCATCCTCATGTCGATACAGACACACCGGAAATTACTGTCTGCCTGAGCAATAGTTCGGTGTTAGAATGCTCGCGATGCAACTCTCTACAGGGAACCCGTTAATGCAACTACAGGCTTTAAAAGCAGGCTTTTTCTCCTTCATACTGCCAGCCGCGCTGGCACTCGGTCCACTGACCGTATTTGCAGACAGCTACAGTGAACAGCCGCAGGTGCAGGCCTTCATCGACATGATGGTCGACAAGCACGGTTTCAAGCAGCAAGAGCTCGTGGTTGTTTTCAACGAGGCGCAACGCCGCGAAGACATACTGGAACTCATGCGCAAGCCTGCCGAGAAACGGCTGCAATGGTATGAGTACAGAAAAATATTTCTGACACCCGCACGCATCGATGGCGGCGTCGCGTTCTGGAAAGAAAATGCAGGGATCCTCAGCAAGGCCGAGGCTGCGTTTGGCGTGGCGCCACAGATCATCGTAGCCATCATTGGCGTGGAAACCCGTTATGGCAGCAATACCGGAAGGCACCGGGTGCTGGATGCGCTCTCGACGCTGGCCTTCGACTATCCGCCACGCAGTGAATTTTTCACCGCTGAACTGGAACAGTACCTGATCCTTGCCCGCGAGGAAGACATTGACGTGGTAACGACTACCGGTTCCTATGCCGGCGCCATGGGTTACGGCCAGTTCATTCCCAGCAGCTATCGCAATTATGCGGTTGATTTTGACGAGGATGGCAAGCGTGACCTGTGGAACAACAAGATGGACATCATTGGTAGCGTCGCCAATTATTTCAACCGGCATGGCTGGAAAGCCGGCGCTCCCGTGGCCGTTCGTGCCAGGGTGGAAGGCGACCAGTACAACACCATTCTGGAGCTGGGCTACAAACCCAACACCGTGCTCGATGCCATGCGCCACGACGGCATCACGCCCATCGAGCCCATGCCCGATGAGCTGGTCGCTGCGTTACTGAGCCTGGAACAGGAAGACGGGCCGGAATACTGGCTGGCCTTTGACAATTTCTACACCATTACCCGCTATAACCACAGCCCGCTGTATGCCATGGCGGTTTACCAGTTGAGCGAGGAAATTCGTGGAGCCTATGAACAAAGCGCGCATTTCAATGACTAGGCCCGTCATCCACAAATGCGTTCGGCTGGCCGCCGCACTGCTGGTGATCAGCAGCAGCTTTGTGGCCTGCAGTGCCCTGAAGACCGGCCAGCAATCGGATGATGCCCCGGCCAATCCGCGGGACGTTTCGAACGTCCCCGATGCCGTGCCACGCAACGAACCACTGAGCCGTTATGGTAATCCGGAATCCTACAAGGTGTACGGCAAGACCTATTACACCCTGCCCACGAGCAAGGGTTACACCGCGCGCGGTACGGCCTCCTGGTATGGCACCAAGTTCCATGGCAAACGCACCTCCAGCGGCGAGCCCTATGACCTGTATGCGATGACGGCTGCCCACAAGACCCTGCCGTTACCCACCTATGTCGAGGTCACGAATTTGAAAAACGGTCGCTCGATTATTGTCAAGGTCAACGACCGCGGCCCTTTTCATGATGATCGGCTGATTGACCTGTCCTACACGGCGGCCGCAAAGCTCGATATCCTGCAATACGGCACCGGTCAGGTGGAGATTCGCGCGATTGACCCGCAGCAAACTGCCAAGACCGCGACGCTGACCGAAACCGTCGCCGCACCCGCTACGATGCAGGAAAAACAGACCTTGTACCTGCAGGTCGGGGCCTTTTCGAGTCGCGATAATGCCCGGCGGATGCAAGATGACCTGCTATCGCAAAATATCGGCGCGGTCAGAATCGTTGAGGCCAGCACCGATGCCGGTACCTTTTTCAAGGTGCAGGTAGGCCCCCTGGCGAGCCACATGGAAGCCAACCGGGTGACCCAGGAACTGAAAACACTGGGTATCAGTAACAGCCATTCGATTGTCCAGTAAGCCCGCGCCAACGCGCGGGCAGGCATTGCAAAATGGCGGCCACATGCGGACAATGCAGGCACTTTGCAATCTCTCTCTTCCACAGGAAAAATATGTATAAGTTACTGATATATATAGCTATTTTATCTTTTCAGCTGCTCGGCGCCAATATCTCGCAAGCGGCCCTGCCAATCCCCAAGCCACCATCGACAGGTGCCAAGTCTTACATCATTCAGGACCACGGAAGTGGCAATGTGCTGGCAGAAGAGCATTCAGATGTCTCGGTGGAACCGGCCAGCATTACCAAGTTGATGACCGCCTACGTGATCTTCAATGAACTGCAATCCAACAATATCGCCCTCAGCGATATTGTCACTATCAGTGAAAAGGCCTGGCGCACACCCGGCTCACGCATGTTTGTTGAAGTCGGTAAACAGGTTCCGGTTGAAGCCCTGCTGCAGGGCATGATTGTGCAATCAGGCAATGATGCCACCGTGGCGCTGGCCGAATATGTCGCTGGCAGCGAAGACTCCTTTGCAGCGCTGATGAACAAGCATGCAGAGGCCATCGGTCTGACCGGCAGCCACTTCATGAACTCAACGGGCCTGCCGGACGAGAACCACTACATGACGGCAAAGGATATCGCCATACTATCCTCATTGTTAATTAGCCATTACCCGGAGTACTACAAGTGGTACTCGCAGAAGGAATACACCTATAATGATATTACCCAGCAGAATCGCAACACACTGCTGTGGCGCGATGAAAGCGTCGACGGCCTGAAAACCGGCCACACCGATTCGGCCGGCTATTGTCTGGTGACGTCCGCCAAAAAAGATGGCATGCGCCTGATTACCGTAGTCCTTGGCACCGACAGCACCAGCGCGCGTGCGGATGCCAGCCAGGCGCTGCTGAACTACGGGTTCCGCTTCTTTGAAACCCACAAGCTCTACGATGCAGGCACCCAGCTGACGACATCTCGCATATGGAAAGGCAGCAGCGAGACCATTGGACTGGGTATCGACAATGCATTGTATGTCACGATTCCCAGGGGGCAGTACGAATCACTGGATGCCTCCATGAACATTGATCAACGCATCATGGCACCGGTCACCGCGGGTCAGGCACTGGGTATGGTGCAGGTTACCCTGGGAGAACAGGTCGTTGCCAGTCAGCCGCTGGTGAGCTTGCAATCGATCGGTGAAGGTTCGTTCTGGCAGCGCATCATGGATGAAGGCCTGCTGTATTTTGAATAAACCAGGCAGCTGCTCATGTCTACAGCCTATCTGAATGGCGAGTTCCAGCCACTGTCGGAAACGCAGGTGTCGGTCATGGACCGGGGCTTTCTGTTTGGAGACGGTGTCTACGAGGTAATACCGGTTTACGGTGGCAGACTGTTCCGGCTGACACATCATCTCAAACGACTGCGCAACAGCCTCGATGGCGTGCGCATAGCGAACCCGTTATCCGACAAGGCATGGGAAACCATGCTGACCGAACTGGTGGCCCGCAATGAAGGTCGCGACCAGGCGGTCTACCTGCAGGTGACACGGGGGGTCGCCGCCCGGCGTGATCATGCCTTCCCGGAGAACTGTTCACCAACACTGTTCGCCATGAGCACACCGATGCCTGAGGCGGTAGATATTGACAGTGTCACGGGCATCGCCGCCATCGCCCTGCCGGATATTCGCTGGAAACTTTGCAACCTCAAGGCGATCACGCTGCTGCCCAACGTGTTGTTACGGCAACAGGCGCTGGATAATGATGGCGCCGAGGCCATTCTGATCAATGACGGATTCGCCATCGAGGGCGCTGCCAGCAATCTGTTCATCGTCAACAACGGTCTGTTGATCACACCTGCCAACGGCCCTGCCCTGCTGCCCGGTATCACCCGTGACCTGATCATCGAACTGGCCGCGAACCACACCATCCCGTTTCGCGAAGCCGACATTACACAGCAGCAACTCTTCAGCGCGGATGAAATCTGGCTGACGAGCTCTACCCGTGAAATCTCACCCGTTATCCGCCTGGATGATAGCGTCATCAGCGGCGGTGTCCCGGGACCACTGTGGAGGCGCATGATCAGCCTCTACCAGGACTACAAAAGCGCAATACGCAAGGGCGAGGCAAGCTAGCCCGCAAGGAGCCACCCATGGAAAACAGCAATCGACTGAATGCCGCCATACTGGGAATCTGCATATTCCTGGGTCTGGCTGCGCTGGGTTACCTGCTCGGTAACGCCGCCATTACTTTCAAAGAGTATGAACGCAGCGTTACGGTGAAGGGGCTCGCGGAACGTGAGTACCCGGCGGACATCGTGATCTGGCCGATCCAGTTCACCGCGACCAGTAACGACCTCGGGAGCCTGTACGAGTCAATTGAACGCAGCACCACCAGGATCAGGGAATTTCTGACCACCAGGGGACTGGATCCTGCTGAAATTACACTGTCATCACCGGCAATCACTGACAAGTCAGCACAAAGTTACGGCAACGCCACGCCTCCCGAGTTCAGGTACTCCGCAATGCAAACCGTCACGGTCTATTCAAGAAACATCGATGCCGTGCGCAGCCTGATGGGCGATCTGGCACAACTCGGAAAACAGGGGATAGCGTTTAGCGGTGGCAATTACCAGTTACAGACAGAATATATCTTCACCCGGCTGAATGAAATCAAGCCTGCCATGATAGAAGAGGCGACGACGAAAGCCCGTGAGGTCGCGCTGAAGTTCTCGGAAGACTCACAGAGCAGGCTGGGAAAGATCAAGAAGGCATCGCAGGGACAGTTCAGTATCAGCGCACGGGACAACAACACCCCGCATATCAAACGGGTGCGCGTCGTCTCCACGGTTGAATACTATCTGTCTGACTGAAGCCCCGCCCCGTCTATTTCAATGCCGCACCCGACAATGTTTCACCCCTGCCGTTCAGCAGATACACCGCACGGCCCTCACGATCCACTTCCAGCTTGAGACGCGTTTCCACACCCGAGGGCTGCGTTTCCAGACCTTCATAGCTGAACAGGATGCCGAGTGCCTTGCCGTGAGCGGCAGACTTTTGCAGGCGCTTGCCCATTAATTCGGTCCTGCAGTTGGGCCAGGCCATGACAACACAGCAGTCACCGGAATACAGCATCGACTCTGCCGTCCACAGCGCGCTGCGGCCAGGGTGCGGGTTTACCTGCAATATCCGGTCGTGGTTTATTGCGGACTCCGTGAACAACCCTGCGCGCGTCGGGTAGACTGGATTCACCATGGCAATCCAGCGGCCCTGCTGACTGAGACGTATCAGTGCCGGCATCAATAACGACAGCGCATCGCAGTACGCGTCTGGAAGGATAATCTCGACCAGTCCGCTCTTCGGCCAGCCACCACAAGGCAACATGTCATCAAGCACCGCAATGCCGGTCGTGGTCACTAGCGAGGAACCCGCCACAGAGGACTGTTCCCAGGCATGCAGGTGATGCAGTTGATTGACTGTTTTCATTACTTGATCTCCTTGCGCAAGATACCCACGGCCAACCCTTCGATGTCCAGCGACTGTTCACGCAGGTCGACACGGATCGGTTCATAAGCCGGATTCTCCGGCATCAGTCTGACGATAGAGCCACGCTGCCGAAAACGTTTGACCGTTACCTCGTCATCCAGTCGTGCCACCACCACCTGGCCATTTTCAACGTGCGGCGTGTGGTGGACCGCCAGCAGATCACCATCGTGAATGCCGATATCGCGCATGCTGTCACCCCGGACGCGCAGCAGATAATCGGCACGCGGATGAAAGGTATCGGCTTCAATCTGACAATAGTCCTCGATATTCTGCTCAGCCAGGATCGGCTCACCCGCCGCGACACGACCGACCACCGGCAGGCCGTAATCCTCTCCTTCATCGAGCAGGCGTATGCCGCGCGAAGACCCGGGGATCATCTCGATGACGCCCTTGCGCTCCAGCGCACGCAGATGATCCTCCGCGGCGTTCGGGGAACGGAAGCCGAGCGATTCGGCAATCTCCGCGCGTGTCGGCGGGCAGCCCTCCTCGGCGATGTAACTTCGAATCAGCTCGAGAATCTCGGCCTGCCGTGCGGTCAACGTGTCATTGGGCATAATCATCTACTGGTTATCTATACAGGTACTGTGATTCTATACAGTATACACACAAATGCAAGTGTTTTTTATCTTCATGATTTATATGAATTATTATAATTCCTGTTAGCAGTTACCTGAATACGCCTTTCCTTGCGCGACTTTATAAACTGGATTGTAACTATTCAGCACACCACAGAGCCACGGAATACACAGAGACGCTTTGTAATTAAATCGTGCAAAAACGATAAAAAAACAGGATCTTGGTGCATTGGTTTATGCTATTTTTCCGGGGCTTATTCAAAGTATATATTCTGTGTTCTCTGTGCCTCTGTGGTGAATAGTTACATTGGATTATCATATACGCCAGAAAACGCTAGCCCTGCGATTACGGAATGGGCACCCGTCAGAGTTAACCAACATTGCACTAGACACTGGACCTGCCATGCCCGAGACAGCCGCTGCCCACACACCCCGTCATACCGTTGCCGTGCAGGTCGGGAATGTCACTATTGGCGGTAACGCACCCATCGTGGTGCAGTCCATGACAAACACGGATACGGCCGATATTGCCGCAACCGTGCAACAGATCCGGGAACTGGCACAGGCAGGTTCCGAACTGGTACGCATCACCATCAACTCGGATGATGCCGCACGCGCTGTGCCAGCAATCGTCGAACAGTTGCAGCAGGCGGATGCCTGTGTGCCACTGATTGGTGACTTCCATTTCAATGGCCACAAGTTGCTGGCGAAACACCCGGATTGCGCGCAGGTGCTTGCCAAGTATCGCATCAATCCCGGCAACGTCGGACGTGGCAAGAAGCGTGACGCGCAGTTTGCCGACATGATCGAGACGGCCTGCCGCTACGGGAAACCGGTACGCATCGGGGTCAACTGGGGCAGCCTTGACCAGGCACTGGTGGCACGCCTGATGGATGACAACGCCAGGCGCAGCGAACCGGAAGACGCACAGGGCATCATGCACGAAATCATGGTGACCTCCGCACTGGAAAGTGCCGCACAGGCAGAGGCACTGGGCCTGCCTCGTAACCGTATCACCCTGTCAGCCAAGATGAGCGGCGTGCAGGATTTGATAGCCGTGTACCGCGCCCTGTCCGAACAGTGCGACCATGCCCTGCACCTCGGCCTTACCGAGGCCGGCATGGGTTCGAAAGGAATCGTGGCTTCAACCGCTGCCCTCTCCGTGCTGCTGCAGGAGGGTATTGGCGACACCATCCGCATCTCACTGACGCCTGAACCCGGCGGTGACCGCTGCCGTGAAGTCATCGTTGCGCAGGAATTGCTGCAGGCCATGGAACTCAGGCATTTTACGCCGGCCGTAATCGCCTGCCCGGGATGCGGACGCACCACGAGTCACTACTTTCAGCAACTGGCGCAGGACATCCAGAGTTACCTGCGCAACCAGATGCCGATATGGCGCAGGCATTATCCGGGGGTGGAAGAGATGAAGGTCGCCGTCATGGGTTGCGTCGTCAATGGTCCCGGGGAAAGCAAACATGCCAACATTGGCATCAGCCTGCCGGGTACCGGCGAGACGCCGGTGGCACCGGTTTACGTGGACGGGGAAAAAACGGTCACCTTAAAAGGCGACACTATTGCGGCGGACTTTCAGAAAATCGTGGATGACTACGTGCTGCGTCGCTATGGTCAGTGACCGCCAGCAGGCGGTTATTTTGCAGCGCGTGTTGGCGAGTGTGCCGGTTTCTGCGCGGATACCAGGTGTGAGTGCACCAGGCTCTGATGTTTTATAGACGGATCACGTTCAGCCTTTACCGAGAATACCCCCGACGTCAGGACAACTGCGATCAACACCGCAATACCGATAAATTCAATGGAGTTGACCGCGCGTAAACAGTAAAACTTGAACATGTAGAGACCTCGAACAGGCTGTTTGACTGCTGCTCATATCGGCACTCGACTACACACTTACAGCCTTTTGAGACAATTGTGTGAACGGCATCACGGACACAGCACACGGGCGCTGAATGAAGTTCCCGGCAGCCAACCCTCCCCGCTTCGCGACGTGCTACCAGCTATTTGATTTTTAAATACTAATTTCTCTTAAGCCCGGTTTCCTCAGGCCGCTAAGCTGTGTATACATGATGATCATGCCGCATCCTGGTGGTGTAACCATGAGGGACTCAAACGACAGGCGTCAGCCACACGCAAAAAGCCCGCATCCCATCAGCGACAAGCCGCAGGAAGCATCCGCTGTCGAAAGACGCAGGATTCGCGATCGGCGCATGGAAAACCTGACACTGGAAGAGCGCCAGTTGTTGCTATCTGAAATGCCCGCCCTGCCGCCCAAATCCGGGTAGCGGCCTGACCCCGTGTATTTCCGTGCCTTCTGTTGAAAAATAAGGCATTTTCATTTCGCTTGGTGTAGTATCTGGGTAGCTAGGCGGCTTGTGAACTGGGTTTCCATACGCCCTAGCTGGAAGAGAAATCTCAGTTGCACGTATTAAATAGGTTATATTGGATGTTCCTCGTTGCACCTCCTGTACATTACCTTTCACGATCTGCGATTGAATTCACGTTCATTTTTTACTAGAGGTATAG
>Ga0316190_10003410_pt1 | contig 11533 bp, 9 predicted proteins | sample Eddworburrow2_MG_FD_204929 | JGI IMG/M metagenome (GOLD analysis project Ga0316190, IMG submission 204929) | Coastal sediment microbial communities from Maine, United States - Eddy worm burrow 2 | ecosystem: Environmental > Aquatic > Marine > Coastal > Sediment | place: USA: Maine | collected... | reverse complement strand
TACATTCATTACACCAAAGACATATACTAACACTTATTAAATATATGCCGTGTTAACGGGCAAGAGGAACGAGAATAATGGCGCAGTATATCTACACTATGAATCAGGTCAGTAAGGTCGTCCCACCCAAACGTGAAATCCTCAAGGACATCTCACTGTCATTTTTCCCCGGTGCTAAAATTGGTGTACTGGGCCTGAATGGTTCAGGTAAATCGACCCTGCTGCGCATCATGGCTGGCATCGACACCGATATCCAGGGTGAAGCAAGACCCCAGAGCGGTATCCGTGTTGGCTATCTGCCACAGGAACCTCAGTTGGATGACAACAAGGATGTCCGTGGCAATGTTGAGCTGGCCGTCAGCGAAACCAAGGCACTGCTGGATCGCTTCAATGCCGTGAGCAATGCCTTTGCCGACCCCGATGCCGATTTTGATAAACTGCTGGCCGAGCAGGCCGAACTACAGGACAAGATCGATGCCGCCGGGGCCTGGGATCTGGAACGTAAACTCGATGTGGCCGCCGATGCCCTGCGGCTGCCACCCTGGGATGCCGATGTCGACAAACTCTCCGGCGGTGAACGGCGGCGTGTGGCCCTGTGCCAGCTGTTATTGTCCGGTCCCGATATGCTGTTACTCGACGAACCCACTAACCACCTGGATGCCGAATCGGTGGCCTGGCTGGAGCGCTTCCTGCACGACTATGCGGGAACCGTCGTTGCCGTAACCCATGACCGTTATTTCCTCGACAATGTCGCCGGCTGGATTCTGGAACTCGACCGTGGCCACGGTATCCCCTGGGAAGGTAATTATTCTTCCTGGCTGGAACAAAAGGAAAAGCGCCTTGAAATCGAGGAAAAACAGGAGTCCACCCGTCAGCGTGCCATGAAGGCCGAACTCGAATGGGTGCGCACCAATCCCAAAGGCCGCCATGCCAAAAGCAAGGCCCGTCTGGCCCGCTTCGAAGAACTGGCAGCGCAGGAAACCCAGCAGCGCAATGAAACCAAGGCCCTGTATATACCACCCGGCCCGCGCCTGGGTGACCTGGTCATTGAGGCCGAAGGCCTGCGCAAGGGATTTGCTGACCGCCTGCTCGTAGACAATCTATCCTTCAATCTACCCAAAGGCGGTATTGTCGGCATCATCGGCCCGAATGGCGCTGGTAAAACAACCTTGTTTCGTATGCTTGTCGGACAGGAACAACCGGATAGCGGCACATTACGAATCGGTGAAACAGTTGAGATCGCGTATGTCGACCAGAGCCGTGACGCCCTGGATGATAATAAAACAGTCTGGGAGGAAATCGCCGACAGCCAGGACATCATCACTATCGGCAAATACGAAACGCCATCACGCGCCTATGTCAGCCGCTTCAACTTCAAGGGCACCGATCAGCAAAAACGTATCGGTGAACTTTCCGGCGGTGAGCGCAACCGCGTCCATCTGGCCAAACTGCTGCGCAGCGGTGGCAATGTATTATTACTCGATGAACCGACCAATGATCTCGATGTTGAAACCCTGCGCGCCCTTGAAGAAGCTCTGCTCGACTTCCCCGGCTGCGCCGTTGTTATCTCGCATGACCGCTGGTTTCTCGACCGTATCGCCACCCACATCCTGGCCTTTGAGGGTGGCAGCCAGGTCGAGTGGTTTGAAGGTAACTACGCCGATTACGAGGCCGATCGCCACCGCCGCTTCGGCACCGATGCCGATCAGCCACACCGAATCAAATACAAAAAACTGGCCTAATACCAAGCAGGATACCCGACTATTCTACTCGCTCCCGTGCCGAGCATGGGGGCGAGCAGAAAAACCTGAAGCAGACGCTTTGCAATTCACGGGCGATTTCCGAAAACAACCAGTCCCGGATGGGTCAACCTTGCCGGCCAGAAACTCCACTGGCTCAGAATGCGAACGTTAACACCTGACATCAACCGACAATTAGAGCAGCGCGCGAAACTTCATGGAAATGGGGGTAACGATACCAATAGCAATCTAGTTTAAATTCTATTTAACCTGTAGAGCCTTGACTATTCATTTCATCTAAAGAAGATTTTGTTACTTTAAGATAAGTATTTTCGCCAATAGATCGAGCAAATTTGAGCCAAGTATGCATAACGTTGAAATGTTTAATATTAAAGTTATCAATTGATGGATTTGTGTCTGATTTTATTGCCGGAAGCTTGCTCGCGACATTGTTTCGATCAAAATTAAACTCTATTTCTCGCCATTTATTTTTATCACTAACCAAAGAGTCATAGCTTTCTTTTATATCGTGATATTTCGGTAAAATATGATTAAATTCAGAACAGCCTCTTTTGACTTTAATAGGCACATCTGGAGATACTTCATTATCAATGATCGGCCTTATATTTTCTGAAACCGTTATAGCTTCAGCTAAAGACTGAAAATAAATTGTACCGATATAGTTTTCGGGTTTGTTTTTCGCCGCCTGCAACCAAAGTTTTCTATGATTATTGTTTTCAAGATTCAAATCATTGAACACAAACATAAGCTTAAAAAATTCTAAAACAGTGCCGGTATGTATTTCGACTTTGTAACAGTCAAAACAATATCTTGGAATGACAAAGTGTGTTTGAAGAAGCAGTTTATGACGATCACACGCCGCTGGATATTTTTGATCTTTCCATTTTTTTGCGGTTATCCCCAAAGGAAGCTGTGCACGAATTAGCGGCAAAGATGTTGAGCCCGGGGAGTTTTTAAATTCAGATTCAAACTTTTTAAATTCGTGGTAAATATAAGAATCTTCGATCATGTCTCAACCCATTAGCATAGACAGCCAATACTTAATTTCAGAATTTTATTAAAGTTACCTCGTTTACCATTCAGCATTGGGCCGCACATATTTTCAGATAACCCCGTATTCTTAGCCGAACATGCTTAGATTCTATCATACGTCAACACGGGTACTGACAAGTTAATTTCCCAGACGGAAAAAATCAAAATTTTTTAGATCATGCTACTGCCATACTTCTTTCTTCGATCACACTGGCCGTGAAATTCCGGAAATACTGAGCTTTCGCCAGGCAGCAATTGTTTGTACAAGATTTAGCGTTATATTCAATATTCTCGATGGCATCAGCAAACCCTATATAGCAGCGAAAAGATAGTGTTTTTGTTTAGTTGCAGCGATCAGTTGAATCGGCAGCCGACACCGGGCAACATCCATTTTATCCTCACTCCTCACTTTTGCATTAAAACGTATACGCCATCAACAACGCATCTTCCTTGCCATTCTCAGCCGGGTAATAATTCTGGCGCAGTCCTATCTCATTAAAACCTGCCTGCTGGTACATCCTGATTGCAGCCAGATTAGATAACCGCACCTCAAGCAACATCGTTTCTACCTTAGAACGGCGCGCCTCATCCATCAGATATTCAAGCAACTGCCGCCCCAAACCCTGACGTCGTAGTGATGGCCGGATACACAGATTGAGGATATGAGACTCACCGGCTGCAATAGAACTGATGCCATAACCCAGCACCGCACCCTCCTGCTCCAGTATCCGACAGCGATAGCCCACCCGTAGGCAATCCTTGAAAATACCGTCAGTCCAGGGAAAGGCATAGGCCTGGCGTTCAATAGCCAGTACCGTCGGCACATCCTCTTCGGTCATCAAGCGGTAAAGGATTGTTTCGTCACCAGCCACACAATATCTCTATTCAACAACCATTCAGGCACCGGAAGCAGTAACCATCTGTCGCGCCAGTTGCAGATCATCCCATGCCTGGCGTTTTGCCTTTGGTGTACGTAATAAATAGGCCGGATGATAGGTCACCACCAGAGGAATACCACCATCACCATACTGATGGCATCGGCCACGCAAACGACCCACCGGGGTATCGGTGTCCAGCAGATTCTGTGCGGCTATTCTTCCGACGGCCAGAATTACTCGTGGCTGAACCAGGGCGATCTGACGCTGCAGGAAATCGCGGCATTGCTGCACCTCATCCGGGCGCGGATCCCGGTTATTCGGTGGCCGACACTTTAGAATATTGGCAATAAACACCTGTTCACGCCGCAAACCGACGGCCAGCAGCATCGCGTTGAGCAACTGGCCGGCACGACCGACAAAGGGTTTACCCTGCTGATCTTCATCCGCTCCCGGCGCCTCACCAATAATCATCCAGTCTGCCTGCCGCTCACCGACACCAAACACCGTTTGAGTACGTTGCTGATGCAGATCACAGGCCATACACTGGCTGACCTGTTGCTCCAGTCGCTGCCATTCATCCACAACAACCGGCTCGGTTACTGCAGGCACTGCTGCATTCTGAATTAGCGGCTCAGCCACCTCAACAGCAGCTTCGGCACCCTCCGGCTCAACATGCCGCAACGACCACACCTGAATGCCCATCACATCCAGATACTCTCGCTGCCTGTCCGTCACCGCCATACCATCGACTCCAGCCACTCAGTACCCAGCACTTTTTTATACCTGTGGATGGGCGCGATCATCACTCGCCATCAACTTGTTAAGGGCATTGATGTAGGCCTTGGCCGAAGCGATCACGATATCGGTATCCGCACCCTGACCATTCACGACCTGACCCTGACGATCCAGGCGTACCCCCACTTCACCCTGCGAATCGGTACCACTGGTAATACTATTGACCGAATACAACAACAGCTTGGTTTCACTGTTGACCTGTTGTTCTATGGCCTTGAACACGGCGTCGACCGGACCACTGCCGTTGGCCGCGCCATTCACCTCTTCGCCATTGAACCACAGCGTCACCTGGGCATGGGGTGTTTCACCGGTTTCAGAACAGACCTTCAGGGATACCAGTTTAAGGCTTTCATTTTCAGCCGCCAGACTGGCATCGGTGACCAGGGCCTGTAAATCGTCATCATAGATTTCATGTTTCTTGTCCGCCAGCACTTTAAAACGGGCGAAGGCCTCATTCAATTCTTCCTCAGAGGAAAAAGCCACGCCCAGTTCCTGCAAGCGGGTGCGAAAGGCGTTCCGACCCGAATGTTTGCCCATCACCATACGATTGGCGCTCCAGCCAACATCCTCGGCCCGCATGATTTCGTAAGTCTCACGGTTTTTGAGTACACCATCCTGATGAATGCCGGACTCATGGGCAAAGGCATTGGCGCCCACTATCGCCTTATTCGGCTGCACGGCAAAACCCGTAACACTCGATACCAGGCGACTGCAGGGCAGTATTTGTGTGGTATCCAGCGCCGTATCACAATCAAATACATCTTGACGCGTACGTACGGCCATCACCACTTCTTCCAGTGAGGCATTACCGGCCCGCTCACCCAGACCATTAATGGTGCATTCAACCTGTCGCGCCCCATTGAGCACTGCGGCCAGCGAATTGGCCACGGCCAGGCCCAGGTCATTATGGCAATGGACTGAAAACACGGCCTGATCCGCATTGGGGATACGTTCAATCAACGAGCCGATCAGCGCACCAAACTGCCGCGGTATGTTGTAACCGACCGTATCCGGAATATTGATCGTCCGGGCCCCGGCCTTGATAACGGCCTCTATAACCCGACACAAAAAATCCAGCTCCGAACGGCCGGCATCCTCAGGAGAAAACTCGACATTGTCGGTATACTGGCGCGCCCGTTTCACGGCCGCCACGGCCTGTTCCAGCACCTGATCCGGCTCCATGCGCAACTTCATCTGCATGTGAATCGGTGAGGTTGCTATAAAGGTATGAATACGCCCGGAGTTGGCCTCCTTCAGGGCCTCACCAGCCCGATCGATATCCTTGTCCAGTGCCCGCGCCAGGCCACACACCGTGCTGTCCTTGATCTCGCGGGCCACGGCCTGTACCGACTCAAAATCACCAGGACTGGCAATAGGAAAGCCGGCTTCTATAACATCCACCTTCATGCGTTCCAGGGCGCGGGCAATACGCAGCTTTTCCTCGCGCGTCATCGACGCCCCGGGGCTCTGTTCACCATCGCGCAACGTGGTATCAAAAATAATCAGTTTTTCTTTAGTATTCATGAGCTTCTCCAACGAAATGCCAGTTTACCCGACATCCCGACAAAGACAAAGATAAGTCCTGGGCTACTGCCAGGAATGAAAATTACTATTTGATTTTAATAAGGAATATGTCTGCCACTAGGGCAGCAGCAGTCGCAGCACTGAGGCTGGGGCAGAGACAACGGCAAGGGTGATTCTTACAGTCATGGCTTGACTATATCTGAATTCGACCCACCCTGCCAGGCCCAGCGATACATTTTTTCTAACCGCAAGCAAACGATATAAAAAAACATACGCCCATCAGGCAATAGCCATCATATTTTCATCGACAAACTGTATCGTAATGCCCTCAATCGTGGCATCTGATACGAGCTTGAGGATATAGGCCTGTAGGGCGAGGCGCGAGGCATGGTGCGACAGATAATTGCGTATCTTGTCGGCTACAGCAGCATACTCCAGTGGCTTGCCATCTTTTTTGTGGCTGATATTCACGACATGAAAACCATACCGCGTCTCGATAAGGTTTTCAGACAAACCCACGGAAAGGTACATCAACTGACGCTCAAACTCGGGCACTGTCTGCCCTTTTCCTATCGACCCCAGTGAGCCACCATCGGTTTTGGAAGGACAGGCCGAATATTCGTGAGCCAGAACCGCAAACATGGCGGGGTCATCAAGCAGGCGAGCCAGCACCTCTTTGGCCTGGCGCTGGGCTACACTCCTGGCACCGACATCATCTTTCGGCGCAGCAAACAATATATGCTCAACCTCCATATACGGCATGGTCATAAATCTTTGCGGGTTATTTTTAAAATACAGCCGGCAATCTGTTTCATCCGGGTCATCATAAACAACGGCATCATCCAGGAGCGCCTGGATAGCTTCTTCCTCATTCTCGCTGTGGTATTCAATACCCGCCTGAGACAACTGATCAATCAACAATTGCCTGATAACCAGGGATTGTCCCGCCTGTTGTACAACTGTCTCGAAATCCGGGCAATGGTGATATTGCAGCTCGTTGGCGAGAACATTTTCCTCAATAGCAACACCATTAACCGTGATTTCAGGCAAGGCCACCGAAGCTGAAAATTGTTCGTGTGAAACACCAGTACTCATATAACTCCCGATCAGCAATTCACAGTTAAAATGATGCGAAAAAAAGCTGCTCCATCATCTCTGCCTGACAATTTGATAACTACGCCCTAAATACCATACCGGCGCACTGATAATATGCACCAGCCGGGTAAATGGTACAAACATCACCAGCGTCAAACCAACAAATACATGGAGCTTATAAATAACATGTACGCTTGCGATTTCCGCAGCGGCCTGGGCCGGCTGAAAAGTAACTATATTTTGCGCCCAATTGGCCAGCATAACCATCACCGAGCCGTCCAGGTGGCCCATTGAAACAAAAATGGTCAATAAACCCAGCGCCACCTGCACCAGTAACATCAACAATATCACCACATCAGACGTTTTTGACGTCGCACTGATCCTTTCATTCATCAGCCGCCGTTGCAACAGCATCACCAGCCCAATCAAACAGACCACCCCAAAAATACCACCGCTTATCATAGCCAGCAGCTGCTTGTTTTCGGTCGAAATAAAATGGTGATAAATCGATGCCGGCATCAACAGGCCCACAAAGTGGCCCAGCAAAATAAAAATTACCCCCACATGAAACAGGTTGCTTGCCAGACGAAAACCCTTGCCACTCAGAAGCTGACTTGAATCGGCCTTCCAGGTATAGGGCTCGCGATCAAACCGTACCCAACTTACCAGCAGACACACCGCCAAGGCCACATAGGGATAAATCCCGAAGAGTATATTATTAAGATTCGTCATTACTTTCTCCTTGCCAATCTACACATCGCGACGCTGTTCAGGCATTATTTACCGACACACGCGTGCCAGTGACTTGCTCCAGCGGTACAGAAATGCTGTCATCTCCGCTACATTGTTCCGCCAAAGGATTATCGAACAGGACCTCTTTATCTTCCCATTCCTTATCTATCGCCTCAGCAGTATCGTCACGACTTTCCTTGCTGACCGCCTCTGCGATTTCCTGGCGGGCGATGTCGTATCCACTGATATCAATCAACACATCAAACAGCAAGGAATAATCACACTCTCGCTGAATCAAACGTTCCGACAGGGTCACCAGCAAATGACAGATATCAATTAACCATTGCCGGGCATAATCTGTTTCCTGCTCGCTCAAAAACTCCAGATACAGCGGTATGTAGTCAGGCAACTGACTGGTATCGATCTCAAAGCCACGCGACCGGTAAACCTTGATCAATTCAACCATGGCTTGGCCACGATCGCGCGACTCGCCATGTACATGCTCAAATAACAGCAATGACAACGCACGGCCACGATCAAACAGCAAATCATAACGTTCCTGGGCATCATATAAATCACCTGCCACCAGGTTATTGATAAACGTGATCAAGCGGGTCTTGCGAACCTCTGAAATATCGGACGATGACTGCACCGCAGCAACCAGGTCATTCTCAGCCTCAAACATTGCCGCCGTTGGATAATCGAGCAAACGGGAAATAACCTTTAATATGATCATCCTAACCACCTCGCCTGTCTGTAACTATGGATTCTCTCAGGGTGGTCTTCTTCGCCCCAAACATGTTCATCTCAGAATCACCGTTACTGCAGCCATTGCCAAACGTAAATCCACAACCGCTTCTTTCGGCATAGGCCTGCGGCACACTCATCTCACGATGGCCGCTGGGGATCACGTAACGGTCCTCATAATTGGCAATCGCCAGATAACGGTACATCTCATCGGCCTCCAATTTACTCAGACCGGCCTGCTCAAGAACCTGTAGATCCTCAACGCCCTCAACATTTTGTGCCCGCATATAGGCACGCATCGCCAGCAAACGTTCCAGCGCCCGAATCACCGGCGCCTCATCTCCTGCGGTTAGCAGATTAGCCAGATATTTGACCGGAATACGCAATGACCTGACATCGGGAATCACCCCAGCCATACCCAGAACACCTGACTCGGCCGCATTACTTATTGGGCTTAACGGTGGCACATACCACACCATCGGCAAGGTCCGGTACTCCGGATGCAACGGCAATGCCAGCTTCCAGTCAACCGCCAGCTTATATACCGGAGATTTCTGCGCCGCCTCGATAACGGAGTCAGCAACACCGTCATTTTTAGCCTGGGCGATAACTGCTGGATCATGCGGATCAAGAAAGATGTCCAGCTGTTGCTCGTAAAGATCAACCTCTGACTCACTTGCTGCAACCTCTTTTATCTTGTCGGCATCATAAAGCAACACTCCAAGATAACGGATCCGCCCAACACAGGTTTCAGCACACACCGTAGGCATACCCGATTCAATGCGCGGATAGCAGAAAATACATTTCTCTGACTTGCCGGACTTCCAGTTATAATAAATCTTTTTATACGGACAGCCACTGACACACATACGCCAGCCGCGACATTTCTCCTGATCAATCAGGACAATACCGTCTTCTTCGCGTTTATATATCGCCCCCGAGGGACAGGAGGCAACACAGGCAGGATTCAGGCAATGTTCGCACAGGCGCGGTAAATACATCATGAATGTATTTTCAAACTCACCATACATTTCCTTCTGCATATTCTCAAAGTTGCTATCCTTGCTGCGCTTGGAAAACTCGGTCCCCAGTATTTCCTCCCAGTTTGGCCCCCACAGGATTTTCTCCATGCGTTTGCCGGTAATTAATGAACGTGGCCGTGCCGTTGGCTCATGTTCTCCCAACGGCGCCGTATGCAGATGCTGGTAGTCAAAATCATAGGGTTCATAATAATCGTCAATCTGCGGTAGATTGGGATTGGCAAATATACTGGCCAGGATACGGAATTTTCCACCAATACGCGGCCGTACATCACCACCGGACTCTCTGACCCAGCCACCATTCCATTTATTCTGGTTTTCCCATTCTTTCGGATAACCGATACCCGGTTTGGTTTCAACGTTGTTAAACCAGGCATATTCAACGCCCTCACGCGAAGTCCAGACATTCTTGCAGGTAATCGAACAGGTATGACAACCAATACATTTGTCAAGGTTCAGCACCATGCCAATTTGTGAACGTATCTTCATGGCCCTACTCCTTATGCTTCATCTGGATTAGTGGGCAGCTGACGCGGCAGGTCGTCGGTATCGGAACCTTCCAACCAGTCCACCTTGTCCATCTTTCTAACCACAACAAATTCATCACGGTTACAACCGACCGTGCCATAATAATTAAAACCCCAGGACTGCTGTGCATAACCACCAATCATATGGGTTGGTTTCATTACCACACGAGTCACGGAATTATGATGCCCACCCCGGGTTCCGGTCATTTCACTGCCGGGAATATTCACAATGCGCTCCTGAGCGTGATACATCATCACCATACCTTTGTTGACGCGTTGTGAAACAACGGCACGACAGGTGATAGCACCATTAACATTAAAGACCTCGACCCAGTCATTGTCTTCAATATCTGCCGCCTGAGCATCGACCTCACTCAACCAGATGATCGGCCCACCACGCGACAGGGTTAGCATCAGCAGGTTATCGGTATAGGTACTATGGATACCCCATTTCTGATGCGGGGTAATCCAGTTCAGCACAATCTCCTTATTACCGTTCGCCTTGGTACCAATAATCTGATCTACCGTACGGGTATTGATCGGCGGCCGATAGGACATCAACTGCTCACCAAAGGCCTGCATCCATTGATGATCCTGATAAAACTGCTGGCGCCCGGTCAGTGTGCGCCACGGTATCAGTTCATGGACATTGGTATAGCCGGCATTGTAGCTGACATGTTCATCCTCCAAACCCGACCAGGTCGGTGAAGAGATAATCTTGCGCGGTTGTGCCTGTACGTCGCGAAAACGTATCTTTTCATCGCGTTTGTGTATCGCCAGATGGGTATGATCACGACCCGTGATCTGTCCCAGAGCCTCCCAGGCCTTGACCGCGACATTACCATTGGTTTCCGGGGCCAGAGTCAGTATGGTTTCTGCGGCATCGATCGCCGACTCAATAATCGGCATTCCCATATTGATACCTTTATCAGTATGACGGTGATTCAGGTCACCCAATAGACTGACCTCTTCCTCTGTCTTCCAGGCCACACCCTTGCCGCCATTACCCAGCTTATCCATCAATGGCCCGAGTGCAGTGAATTTTTTATAGGTGTTCGGGTAATCGCGTTCGACCACAACCATATTGGGAGCTGTGATACCTGGAATCAGGTCACACTCGCCTTTACGCCATTCCTTAACATCAAAAGGCTGGGCCAGCTCTCCCGGTGTATCATGCAGTATCGGCACGGTCACCAGATCTTTTTCCATACCCAGCTCGCCATTGACGACCTCAGAAAACTTTTTGGCAATACCTTTGTAGATATCCCAGTCCGACCTGGATTCCCAGACAGGATCAACGGCCGTCGACAAGGGGTGGATAAACGGATGCATATCGGATGTATTCAGGTCATCCTTTTCGTACCAGCTCGCTGTTGGCAGGACAATATCAGAAAACATGCAGG
>Ga0316190_10003408_pt1 | contig 11535 bp, 12 predicted proteins | sample Eddworburrow2_MG_FD_204929 | JGI IMG/M metagenome (GOLD analysis project Ga0316190, IMG submission 204929) | Coastal sediment microbial communities from Maine, United States - Eddy worm burrow 2 | ecosystem: Environmental > Aquatic > Marine > Coastal > Sediment | place: USA: Maine | collected... | reverse complement strand
GCTGTCGGAGTACAGCCATCAAGAGATCAGCGCCGACCCGTTGCTGTGCATCTCCTCTGCGTGGTTCGCCCTGTTCACGAACCAGCCCGGCGACATGGAGCGCTGGCTCGATCAGGCCGAATCGCAGGAGTACCCCGGCCCGCTTCCCGACGGAACGCTCGACCTGGCCGTCGCCTCGGCAGCGGTCCGCATGGTCGCCGGAACGGGAGGCGTGTTGGCCACGGCAGCCTACGCACGACAGATCCTCGATGCAGCCCCGAATGGTGGCCCGTGGAGCCCCGTCGCCCTCCTCCTCGAAGCAGTGTCGCTCTCGTGCGCAGGCGGCGTCCCGAACCTCAGCGAGCTGCTCGAACAGGCCGAGTTCGAGAGCCGGGGATTCGCTCCAGCCCACGCTGTCGCGTTGGCCCATCTTGCGCTGGACGCATTCGACCATCGCGACAGCGGTTCGGCGAACTCACGACTGAGAGCGGCCCTGGACGAAGTCGACGATCACGGTCTCACCCATATGAGCCAAGTGTCGCTGGTGTTCTGCGCAAAGGCGCTGTTCGACGCTCGATCAGAGGACTTCGACGAATCGGCCCAGGCGGCGGAGCACGCAGGCACCCTCCTGACGTCGGCCGACAGCGTCCACGTTCGAGCCCACATCAGTCACAACCTGGTCCTCGCGGAGGCGGCCATCCTCCGAAGTGATTGGCGCGAGGCCGAGCGCCTGGTGAAGCTGGCCGAACAGCGACTCCCCGGCGAGCCCGACGCTGTCGTGCTCCACGACTGGCGGGATCGGATCGCTGCTCGATGCGCGACTCGCCATGGTCTCGGCCACATGATCGACCTCACCGCAGCAGAACGACGGGTCCTCGAACAGCTCGCGACCCACCGCACGCTTGCCGAGATCGGCGAGCACCTCTACGTGTCACGCAACACGGTCAAGACCCACACCGTGTCGATCTATCGCAAGCTGGTCGTCTCCGGGCGGAGCGAGGCGGTCGAGCGCGCGGTGGAACTGGGCCTGCTCGACTCCGGCCAGGTACCGAGCAACCGCGCAGCCACCAGCGCGGGCTGACGACGGCATCGAGTGCGGGCTGCCTAACGGCGGTCCTGGCGGCGGTCCTGGCGGCGGTTGACGCCGTGGGACACGACCGCAGCGGTCCCGACGACAGCGGCGGTACGGGCAACAGGGGCGCCGACAACACCTCGGCGGGCACGGCGTGCGGGTCGCAATGGCATGGTTCAGGCTCCTTGTTCGGGGTTGGCTTCTTCGGCCTCGATCGAGGCGGCGATCGCCTGGATCGGGATTCTGCCGTTGGCGACGAGTTGGCCACCAGCACGACGCGCCGCTGCGGCGAACCCGGTCGCCCAGCGGTTCTCCCAGACGAGGACCCCGGCGGTGGTGCCCGGTTCCATCGCTTCCGCGAGGTGGGCGACGTCCTCGGCGGCGAGGATCTCGGCGATCTCGGTCTCGAGCGCACGGAGTTCGTCCATGTCGTCGAAGTCGTCGATCTCGAATGCCTCGATCGCGCCGTCGCCGTCCTTGGTCAGCACCATCAGGTCGAGGACACGGATCGTGCCGGACCGGACGAGGCCGGCGAGTTCGGCGACCATGTCACCGTTGAACGTGGCCTGGCCGGCGGGGAACTCGATGACGAGGTAGTCGACGGGACCGAATTCGTCCATCGATGGATCACTCATGTGACACTCCTTCTGGCGATCGCATCGCCATTCGTTTCGTTGTGTTCATCGTCGCCCCCGACAACCAGTCCGACGTCACCCCAACGGGGTGAAGTTGCCGCGGCAGCATCGACGCGACCGGGGTTCACCCGAACTGGGCGATGACGCTCGCCTAGGCTCGGTCCAGCATGGAGCAGCGAGGGCGCAATGTTGCGCCGACTGGACGAAGGGACGAATCATGAGCGGCGAGACATCGAACGCCTCAACGGGCACCGAGATCGAGGATGCATCGGCAACCGAACGGGGGCGAGCACATTCGGTTGCCGTCCATCTGCTGATCGTCTTGGGCGCCGTGGTCCTGCTGGTCACCGCTGCCAACGTGTGGGTCGACCGAGCCGCGTTGGACACCGACAACTGGGTCGATGCCGCCGACGAGCTGCTGGCCGACCCCGAGGTGCGGTCGGCCGTGTCCGTCTACATCGTGGACGAACTGTACGCGAACGTCGACGTTGCCGCCGAGGTCGAGGGGTTGCTCCCGAGCGACCTGTCCGGACTCTCCGGACCGCTCGCCGCCGCGCTTCGGAACCCCGCAACCGACGCCGTCGACCGGCTCCTGGCCACACAGGTCGCCGCGACCGTGTGGTCCGATGCGAACCGACTGGCCCACGAGACCATCGTGAAACTCCTGAAGGATGAAGGCGATGTCGTCACCAGCACCGACGGCAACGTGACGCTCGACCTCCGACAGCTCGTTGTCGAGTTGGCCGACACCATCGGCCTGCCGAGCTCGGTCACCGACAACATCCCGGCTGATGTCGGCCAGGTCAGCATCGTGCAGTCGTCGACCCTGGCGGACCTGCAGACCGCCGTCACCGTCATTCAGTGGGGCTCGGTGCTCCTGTTCTTGGTGGTGCTCGGCATCTTCGCCGGAGCGATTGCGCTCGCTACCGACTGGCGTCGCGTCGCCACCCGCAGCGTCGGGACTTCGATCGTGGTCGTCGGTCTGCTCATTCTGGCGGGTCTCCGCATCGGAGGCGATCGTCTGCTCGACAGCATCGTCCAGACCGAAAGCAATCGAGGGGCCGCCGAAGCCGTCTGGCGCATCGGTTCGTCACTGTTGACGGACATCGGCTGGTCCATCACGCTGATCGGCGTGGTCTTGATCATCGGGGCAGTTGTCGCAGGGCCGAGTCGGGCGGCTCGAGCAGTTCGCGGATTCGTCGCGCCGGCCTTCATGGGCGGCCCAGGGATCCGTTGGGGTGTCGGCGTCGCCGTCTTCCTGATCCTGGTGTGGTGGGCGCCGCTGCAATCGCTGACCACGTTCCTCGGCATGATCGTCGCCGCTGCGATCATCGCGGCCTGTGTCGAGGGGCTGCGCGGGCTGTGCATCCAGGATGCGGCAGAAGCCGCCGATGCAGAGATCGACGACGCAGAAGCCGCCGATGCAGAGATCGACGACGCAGAAGCCGACGATGCAGAGATCGACGATGCCGAACCGGACGTGGCGTTGACATCGACCTGACCAGTTGCCGACCGCGGTTCGATCGGGGTCCGGCGCCCGCCAGGCTCCGGTCGAACCGTAGGCTCTACTCCGAGCCCATGCCCGCGAAGCGCCCCGTTCCCCTCCCCACCTCCGGTCGCCGGATCGCGCAGGGCGCGGTCATGTTGGCCCTCGCGGCGCTCCAGGACGAACGTGTGCGAGAACAACTGGGCAAGGCCCCTGGCGCCGCGCGGACCTGGGCCGCCTCGCGTCGGTCGGCCGAGCGCTCCGCCGAGTCGCCGCTCGCCAAGCTCGACCCGACGCAACGGTTCGGCCAACGCGGCGTCGAGCGACGACTTCGAGCGCTGCAGCACAATGCCGACCTCGTGTTCCCGGACCGAGCAGACCCGACCGGGGAGGCCATCCATCGTGCGATCGACGAACTCGAGCGTGCAACGGCGATCTCGGCGACGATGCCGCTGACCGAGCGGAGACGGGCGCGTTCCCGGATCACCGAGAAGTTGACCCGGCTCGAAGTCGCCCTCGTCGACGCAGTGCTGCCCGCCGCCGGGTGACACTGGTCGTGATGGCCGGGCTCTTCGCCGTCATCGCCGCCGTGCTCATCGGGAAGGGCATCAGCGGCCTCACCGCCTGATCAACCCGTTGCTCGTGGTGTCTGGCACCCTGAGTGACGGGTTGGCGCGTTGTGTTGTTCAGAAGCGACGGTCGTTGGTCTTCTTCTTGGGTGGCACCTTGAACGGCGCCTCGATCAACGCTTCGAACTGGGCGTCGTCCGGTTGCTTCGGGTCGTTGAGGTTCTGGAGGTACTTCTTGATCGCGGCTCGTGCCGGGGGCACTTGGGCGCCCTTCAGGCCGACCGAGCGACTCATTGCATCTTTCGCCTTGGCGACGCGTTCCTTGCGGGTGGCCTTCTCCTCGTCGGAGTACGTCTTGGTGACCTTGTTGGCTCGAGCTTCCTGCTCGGCGATGCGACGGGCTTCGGTTTCCTGCAGCGGTGTGAGTTTGGCCTCGGCCATGTTCCTGATCCTTTGTCTCGGAGAGGTGCGCAGGGTAGTAGGAAGTGACGATGTTCGGACTCCCTTCGCCGCGTCAACGGATCGCCCTCCTCGTCATGGTCGGGGTCGTAGCGAGCTCATGTGCATCCTCCGACGCGAACGTCGACGAAACCGAACGCGACGATGGCGGTGATGTGGTTGAGGGCGGAGACGTCGGTGTCTTCCGCCTCCGGGTGGGCGACTGCGTCCAGCTTCCCGGTGGCATCGACGGCGGCGAAGCCGAGGAGGTCGCCGCGCTCGAGGCCATCTCGTGCACCGAGGAGCACACCGGCGAGGTCGTCCTCGTCGAGAACCAGTTCTTCGGCGACCCCGACGAGTTCCCGGGCGAGGAAGAAGCGTTCCGGCTGGCGGACCCGCGATGCATCGCTGCACTCGATGCGTACACCGGAACGGACTTCGAGACCAGCCCCTTCGGCTACTACGCCCTCACCCCGACCCAAAGCACCTGGGATCAAGTCGACGATCGGGAGTTGGTGTGCATCGGGCTCACGCTCGACGACGATCTGGTCACCACGAAGTCCACGACGGGATCGATGCGCGCCGGTTGAACCACCCGACATCGATGACAGGCCGACGACGCAGACTCACTAGCGTCGCGTCCGCTCGATGAATTCGAGCCGACTCGTTCGATCTTCCAGAAGGAGCGCACAATGCGCGAAGCAGTATTCGTGTCCTACGCCCGCACCGGCCTCGCCAAGGCAGGACGCGGCGGCTTCAACGTCACTCCGGCGATGTCGATGGCTGCTCACGCCATCAGCAACGCCGTCGAGCGGGCGGGTGTCGAACCCGAAGCCGTCGAGGACGTCGCGCTGGGCAACGGGGCACACGGCGCCGGTAACCTCGGCCGCCTCGCCGGCCTCCTGGCGGCGCTCCCTGTCACCACTGGTGGCAACACGATCCAGCGGCACTGCTCTTCGGGTCTCAACTCGATTGCCGTGGCCGCCAACTACATCAAGGTCGACGGCGCGGATTGTGTCGTGGCGGGTGGAGTCGAGTCGATCTCGATTCCGAGCGCGGGCATGGGCGGCTCGGTCAACATGGACCCGAAGCTGACCGAGATGTATCCAGCGATCTACATGGCGATGATCGAGACCGCCGACATCGTCGCCGAGCGCTACAACGTGTCACGTGAGTACCAGGACGAGTACTCCTACACCTCGCAGATGCGGATGGCCGCTGCGCAGGAGAACGGCCTGTTCGAGAACGAGATCGTCCCGATGGAGACGACGATGAAGCTCGTCGATCGGGAGACCAAGGAAGAGTCGATGGTGGCCTACACCGTCGATGGCGACGAGTGCAACCGTCCGACCACCACGCTCGACGGTCTTGCCAAGCTGGCTCCGGTTCGCGGCGAAGGCAACTATGTGACCGCAGGAAATGCCAGCCAGCTCTCCGACGGGGCCGCCGCCGTGGTTCTGATGTCCGACGAGGAAGCATCCCGCCGCAACATCGAGCCGCTCGGGGCCTTCAAGGGCTGGGCAGTCGCCGGGTGCGAGCCCGACGAGATGGGGATCGGTCCGATCTACGCCGTGCCGAAGCTCCTCGAGCGCCACGGGCTCACCGTCGACGACATCGATCTCTGGGAGCTGAACGAAGCCTTCGCCAGCCAGTGTCTCTACTCACGTGACACCCTCGGCATCGACCCCGAGAAGTACAACGTCAACGGCGGATCGATCGCGATCGGGCATCCGTTCGGCATGACCGGTACTCGCTGTGCGGGCCACATCCTGTTGGAAGGCAAGCGCCGCGGCGCCAAGTGGGGCGTCGTCACGATGTGCATCGGTGGCGGCCAGGGTGCCGCAGGCCTCATCGAGATCTACTGACCGACCAGGCCGTCCAGCGATGCGACTCACACCGCGGTACGGCGCCGATCCGCTGGTCACCCTGGATGGTGACCCCGCCGCCATCGCGGAACCGACCATCCGACAACGACGACGTCTCGTCGAGGCGCTCGCATCATTCACTGATGAGCAGTGGGCCCAGCAGAGTAGATGCGCCGGCTGGGCCAGCCGCGACGTCGTCGTTCACCTCGACAGCACCAACTTCTTCTGGACCCAGTCCATCGCGGCAGGGTTGCGCGGTGAGCCGACGCGCTTCCTCGCCACGTTCGATCCGGTCGCGTCACCCGCGCAGTCCGTGGCCCAATTGCACGATCTCACCACCGACGACGTCCTGGCGCGCTTCAGCGAGTCGACCGACACGCTGGCCCACCTCCTCGACTCACTCGACACCAGCGATTGGGTCGCCATCGCCGAGGCGCCTCCGGGGCATCTCACCGTCAGCGCCGTGACCCACCATGCGCTGTGGGACTCCTGGATCCACGAACGGGACATCCTGCTCCCACTCCAGGCCGAACCATCCATCGAGCCTGACGAGGTGACCGCCTCGCTTCGATACGCGGCGGCGCTGGGTCCGGCATTGGCCGTGACCCGGGGGAACTCTGAGACCGGGCGACTCGGAATTCACGCGACCAAGCCGGACATGGCCATCGTCGTCGACGTCGGCGAGCACGTGGCAGTCTCCGACAGCGACGACGTCGCCGATCTCACACTGACCGGCGATGCCGTCGAACTCGTCGATGCGCTCAGCATCCGCCGCCCGCTGGACCAGGCAGTTCCCGCCGACCAGGCGTGGATGCTGAACGGGCTCCTGGAGACCTTCGACAACGCCACACCCTGACAGCGTCCAATCATGTACTCTCCCCGCCGATGCGCAGACTGCTTCCCCTCCTGGTGGCGACCGCGTTGATCGCTGCGGCATGCGGCTCCGAGTCGAACGATGACTCGGCGTCCACGTCGCCGCCCGAATCAGATCCTGTCGAGACGACTCCCGAGCCGACGCCTGACACGACCGGATCTCCGGCGGTCACCGAACCGATCGAGACACCCCAGACACCCGAGACCACCGGCGCACCCGAGGTCACCCCGACCGACCTGGCGGGTCCAGGTCCCTACGCGGTCGGCGTGACGACGAGGACGCTGCCCGAAGGTGGGCTCGTCGAGATCTGGTACCCCGCCGACCGATCAGCTGCCGGTGGAACCGATACGTATGCGTTGCGTGATTTTCTTCCACCGGCCCTCGCCGGGCTGGTCTCCGCTGACGTCGACGACACCGTGACATCCGATGCCTCGCGAGATGCAGCGAGTGCACCCGATGGACCGTTCCCGATCGTGCTGTTGAGCCACGGAGCGGTCGGCTACCGGCTCGGGTCGAGCCTGGTCGCAACGCACCTCGCTTCGTGGGGCATCGTCACCGCCTCGACAGATCACCCCTCGCGTGACTTGGCGAACTTCCTCGGGGGCACCGCGGAAGGCCAGCCTCCCGCCGCCGACCAGATGCGCTCGATGCGGACCTACCTGACGACGCTCGACCAGGATCCGCTCCTCGGCGGCGCACTCGACAACGGACGGATCGCACTGGCCGGACACTCCGCCGGCGGGGGAACGGTCGCAGAGGTCGCGCTCGACGACGGCATCTTGGGGTACGTGTCGTATGCGTCGGGGCTGCGGGACGACATTCCGACGGTGCCGTCATTGTTCCTCGCCGGCGAGCAGGACGGGGTCATCGAAGTGGCTCGAACCGTGGAGTCGTTCGACATTGCGACCTCCCCTTCGTGGCTGTGGGTGTTCGCAGACACCGGGCATCACGGGGCAACCGACGTCTGCGTCATCGGCGGTGGCGAGGCGAACCTCGTCGAGCTTGCGGAGGCGACCGGCCTCGGCGAGTTCATCGATGAACGCCTGCGCGCTCTCGCCACCGATGGCTGCGACGACCCGAACCGACCGGTCATCGAGGTCTTCCCGGGCGTGTACCAGTCATCGACCGGGTTCTTCCGATGGGTGTTCGGCATCGACCCCGACCCCATCGGGCTCGACGAGTCCGCCGTGACCGATGGGGTCACGATCACGTCGAAGTAGCACTGCGGCTCCGACCCCCAGCGGAGCGTGCCGGCTGTGTGACGGACGAGGACGCCTTCGATCGTCTTGCACCCGGCGACGTGCACGTCGTCCGCGTCACGTCACCGGAGTTCAATCTGGTGTTGAGCATCGCGGGGCCATGGTCACCGTCGACGGCGCGGCGATGTCCCACGCCGCAGGCTGAACGACGCACCGTGATGCGCGAGAGGATCTCGCCGGATCACGTCGCGTTCAGTTTGATCCGAATCGCCACCGGTTCTTGACCGCGCCCGACCTTGGCTCTCACCCAGTCAGCGGCGCGCGCCAGGGCGGCTTGCCAGCCGTACTTGTCGGCGACGGCCTGCTGTGCGCTCCTGATCGATTCGTCGTCATCGAGGATCTCACCGGTTCCGGTGTGGACGACGGCGTCGGGGTCGATGCGTCCCCGCATGTCGCATACGGCGACTTCCACCGCAGGGTTGTTCCGGAGCCGCTTGGTCTTCCAGGCATCGACGCCGGTGTAGAAGACGTAGCTTCCACCTGAGCCGGTGATCCAGACCGGAGTCTGTTTGGGCGTGCCGTCGCGGGTGAACGTCGTCAGTGAGATGTACTTCGCAGTGTCGACGTCGATCACTCGACGATCCAACTGCGAGCTTGATCGAGGTGGTCGACGTGGAAGACCTTGACCTCGCCGGGGATGAGCCAACCGAATGCCTTCACCGACCGGCGAACCCAGTTGGCATCGGTGACGATCGCCATGCGCTCGTACGAGTTGAACGTCTCGAGTCCGAGCTTGGTGTCCTCCCACATCGCATCAGCCTCGTAGCCGGTGAACTCGGCGCCGAGGACGTACAGCAGCCGGATCTTGTCGTGAGTTGTCAAAGCCCGCTCGATCGCCGGGTCGAGGACCTTCTCGTAGTCGTCGTCATCGACCTCGCCGATCGCGCGGATCCCGACGACGTTGTCGGGCAGATCTTCCAGTAGTTCGAACGCCATGGCGTGACCTCCTCGTTGCTTGATCGACACGATAGTGACGACTCGTTCGAGCGTCGTTCTCGCTCAAGCCACCGCGGCTGGCGGGGGTTCGTACCCGCCGAGAACATCGGCCATCGCCCGGGCAAACGCCAGCGCCGTGCGGTCGTGAAGGTACGGGGCGACGACCTGGACACCGATCGGCAGGCCGTCTGCGGTCCGGCCGATCGGCGGCACGGTGACGGGAAGGTAGACACTCCCGGTCAGCGCGCTCCACCCGATCAGATCACTGTAGGGGCGGCCGCCGTACTCCTCGAGGGTGGCGTACAGCCAGTTCGGGCCCTCGGTGCGCTGGATGTGATGGAACGGCGGAACTGGCACGACCGGACACAGCAGGATGTCGATGTCGCCGAAGAACTCAGCCCACTGCCGGCGGTTGTCGCCTCGAGTCCGATGCAGGACGTCCCAGTCCCGGTGGGTCATCGCCCGTCCGGCGGCCACGGCGGCGGCGTGTTCGTCGTTCGTGTCGGAGATCGACGTGGCGACCGAAATCAGTCCGAGACCCTCGAGACTGGCGCGGCCCGGATCCAGGTTCGGTCGACGATCGCGATCGATGCGCGCTCCGGCCGCCTCGAGCGCACCGACGGCTGATTCGAGCACCGCGAGGACGCTCGGGTCGATCGGACAGAACGAATCGTCGAGCCACGCCGCCACGCGAAAATCGCCGAGAGCGGTCGCTCGGGGAGGCGGGAGTTCGAGCCGCCAAGCCACCGCGTCGTCCGGGTTGGGGCCGGCGAGGAGGCCGAGCAGCAACTCCAGGTCGTCGACCGACCGGGCGATCGGCCCGAACACGTTGACGTCGGCAGTGTTGCGATGCGACGTGGGGTGGTCGAGGTAGCCGAACGTGGGGATCACGGCGAAGCTCGGCTTGTGGCCGTACACCCCACAGAATGACGACGGCACACGAATCGAACCGCCGATGTCGGTGCCGATCTCGAACGCGGTGAATCCCATCGCCACCGCTGCGGCCGGACCGCCGGACGATCCGCCCGGGGTGCGTTCGGTGTCCCACGGGTTGTTCGTCGTGCCGAACATCTCGTTGAACGACTGGTAGTCGCCCGACCAGCGAGGAACGTTGGTCTTGCCGAAGACGATCGCTCCCTCACGACGCACGGTGTCGACCACTGCGGCATCGACGTCGGGCACGAAGTCTCGGAGTTCCACCGCTCCCCCGGTGGATCGGATACCGCCTGTGGCAATCGCATCCTTGATGGTGATCGGTACCCCGGCGAGCCTGCCGATGGCTCGACGGTGGATTCGGGCGTCGTCGATGTCGGCTGCTTCGCGTCGTGCCCGCTCGACATCCAGCGTGACGACGGAGTTGATCAGTGGGTCCAGGCGCTCGATCCGATCGAGCATCAGGTCGAGCAACTCGCGGGCCGCCACATCCCGCGATTCCAGGGCATTGATCATCGACATGAGGGTCGTGGTCGGTTCGATCATCGGCATCGCCTCCTAGGGTTCGAGCACGACCTTGATGGTGCCAGCGGAACGGCTGGCCGCAGCGGCGAATGCCTCGGTGGCGGCATCGAGTGGGAATCGATGGGTGATCAGCGTCTGCGCCAGGTCGGGAGTGGCCGCGAGGAGGGCCGCGGCACCGTCGATGTCACGGCCGCCAGCATGACGGCCGTAGAGCGTGGTGGGGCACAACGTGACCTGCTTGAGACACATCGCCAAGCCGGGGAGCGCCACCGGCCCCCAATAGATCCCCGGGATCGCCACGTGCGCCGACGGCTTCGCCAGTTCGACCGCTGTCGCGAGCGCGCTTTCCGAGCCGGCAGCCTCGATGACCAGGTCGTACTCGCCCCGAGCATCGGTCGCCCCGAGTCGCTCACCGGCGGCCCGTTGATGATCGTGCCGGGCGACCAGGCCGACCTCGCAACCGGCCGCGTGCGCGACGGCGACGGCACAGAGCCCGATGGTCCCGCCCCCGACGACGGCAACCCGCTGGTTTGGCGTGACCTGGGCCCGTCGGAAGGAGTGCACGAGCACCGCGAGCGGTTCGACGAGCGACGCATCGCGCACATCGATCCCGCCGGGGAGCGGCACCAGTGCTCGCGCCGGCACCCGCATCTCGTCGGCCATCCCACCGTCACGACCGATGCCGAAGATCATCCCGCCACTCTCGACGCAGAGGTTGTACTCGCCGTCACGGCACGGACCACAGCTTCCGCAGGGTGCGAGTGGCTCGACCGCCACGGGTCTGTCGTCGTCGGTGATTCCCGCGACTTCATGGCCCAACGTGACCGTGCCCGCATCGAGCGCGCCGGAGCTGACCAGGTGGAGGTCGGACCCACAGATCCCCGCCGAGCGCACCCGCACACGAACTCCGGGACCACTCGGAGCGGGGACCTGCGCGACCGATGGTCGGCCGCCAACGACTCGG
>Ga0316190_10003405_pt1 | contig 11539 bp, 11 predicted proteins | sample Eddworburrow2_MG_FD_204929 | JGI IMG/M metagenome (GOLD analysis project Ga0316190, IMG submission 204929) | Coastal sediment microbial communities from Maine, United States - Eddy worm burrow 2 | ecosystem: Environmental > Aquatic > Marine > Coastal > Sediment | place: USA: Maine | collected... | reverse complement strand
ATGGGGGTGGAATCTTTCACTTCCTGCCACAGGCGGCCTTCCCCGAGCATTTTGAACGGCTATTCGGTACCCCGCATGGAACCGATTTTCAGGCGACCGCCGACCTGTTCGGTATCGAACACCATTTGGTGGACGATGAAGCCGTCTTCAAGAGACTCGTGGGGACACCCGCCGAATACCCCCGGCTCGTAGAAGTCCGCACGAATCGAGTTGAGAACGTGGCCATCCACGAGAAAGCCTGGCGGGCGGTGGCCGACACTTAGGCGGCCTAGGCCTCGGTCAGGAGATTCAGCAAGGGACGAAACTTCAATCGGGTTTCTTCTAATTCCCGCTCCGGAAGCGAGCCGGCAACGATCCCCGCCCCCGCATACAGGTGCGCCGTATCACCCCTGACCAGCGCACAGCGAAGGGCTACTGCAATCTGCCCGTTGCCGGAGGGGTCGGTCCACCCGATCCCTCCCGAATACCAGCCGCGATCGATGCTCTCAGACTTGTTGATGAACGCCAAGGCCTCGGTCAGAGGCAGGCCGGCAACTGCCGGAGTTGGATGGAGCCGGCCGGCAACCTCAATCACAGATCGGGGAGACTCGAGGACTCCCCTCACCTCTGAGGCGAGGTGCTGGACATTGGCCATCTTCAGCAAGGCCGGAGCCGATGGGGCGGTCAGCTGCCCGGTCATTGGTTCAAGCGTGGCGACGATGTCATCGACAACGACTGCGTGTTCCCGCCGGTCCTTTTCACTCGCCATGAGCTGCTCCCCCAGCGCTCGATCTTCTTCTTCGCCTTCGCCGCGCGGCGCAGACCCGGCCAAAGGCTGGGACCGCACGAGGTCGCCTTGACGCTCAATCAGCAACTCAGGGGTAGCTCCGACGAAAGTCCCATCGGCTTCCTGCCAACCGAACGAGAAGCACCCTGGATAGGCCGAACGCAATCTGCCGACCAGATCGAAAGCCCCAGGCGCCACGTCGGCACGAACGATGACCGAACGGGCTAAGACCACCTTGTCCATAGTTCCCCGCTTGATTGCGTCGATGGACTCGCGCACGGTCTCTACCCAATCAGCCGGAGCGGGACGCGATTCAACGGCATGGTCGGCTGCTTGCATGCCGGCAGGAGGTTGCTGTTCCCCCAACTCGGCCAGCGTGGCCAGCACCTCCCCGGCGGCGCGTCCCGGAGGCAAGGTGACCATGAGACGACGCGAACCTCCTTCGGAAACGACGGCCGCCAGGGGCACCACGGCGGCGGTCGAGGTGAACCCATCCCACTCAGGACGGTGCGGTCCGTCCGGGTCGAAGGAGAAGCCGACCAAAGCCCGTAGCTGCGGGTTGACACCTTCCATCCATTCCAAAGAGGCTGCCAAAGCTTCGAATCGATCGTGACCATAGGGAGCAACGGTCCGCCAGGCGACGCCCAATCCACCTATCTCGAGCTCGCCCGGTCGTCCGAAATACCCGGCCGTCGAGAACAAAGCCGCTCCTGCTCTGACCAGGTCGAGCGGATCGGTCTCGACGGCGACAGAGGCCGAACGATATTGGCGATCGTCACCGGCGAGTTGTTCGGCGAGTTGTTCGAACACAAAGGGTGGTATGAGCACGGTCCGGCATTCTACGTTGATCAAACAGATCAGTCGGTGGTGAGCCTTGAAAACTCATCAGCGATCTGGCCCGCAATCAGATCGGGTCGCTCCATGGGCAGGAAGTGTCCTGCCCCGGGAATAAGCCGAAACCGGCCGTTGGGCAGCAAACCGGCCAGGTGCTCAACGAAAGCTCCGGGGTGGGTCTCCGAGGACGCTCCTGCCACGATCAGAACCGGACACGCGATTTCCGCCAGGCGCGCGTATGCGCCGTGTGCGGTACCGGACCGGTAGGCATCTGCCTCCAGGTCCGGATCGCAGGCGAGCCAGAACCGACCGCCGCGCTCGACCAGACCACCGTCCACGTACGCCTGGAGGGCACGTTCGTCCCACGACGCAAAGGCATCTTTCAAAGAGAAGTTCTCCAGGGCTTCCTGACGAGAAGCGAACGAGGCCCGGCGACGCGTCGCTCCGACCGCCAGCGGGTTCTCCTCGACGCGTTGGAAGGGCGGGGGGAACATGATGGGTTCGATCAGGATCAGCCCCTGCACCGTTCCGGGAGCGAGCAGTTCGGCCATCACCAGTGTGGCCCCGCCCATCGAGTGGCCCACTCCGAGACTCGGGCCAACCGGTTCGCAAACCGCGAACACGTCGAGAGCTGCGCGGGCGGTGTCCCACCAATCGAAAAGCACTCCCGCGGCAGGTGAGCCACCATGACCGGGCGCATCCCAAGCGGTGATCGAACCACCCCAGGCCGTGGCCCGCAGCTCGGCAATCACCGGATCCCATACCTCCTTGCAGAACCCGGTGGCATGAGCCAGAAACACGTGACCGGACGTCGATCCCGGCCAATCGTGACGTGCGACAGAATCTCGCAAAGCGGCGACTAGGTGTCGTCGATTTCGAAGGAGAGGTCGCTCTCCATTTTCACGACACCATCGATACGCCGCACCATCTCTTCGAGTAGACGCTGGTCGGTTCTGGTCGGGAGCCGGCCAGACAGGAGGACAATGCCGTCTGTCACATCCACGTCGAGCGATTCCCCATCCAGCAACAAGACCCGGTCGATGATGTCCTCACGAATCTCATCCTCGATGACATCATCCGGCCGGGTGAATACCGTTACAACGTCACCCCGGCTGATGATCCCCTGCAGCACTCCCTCATCATTGACAACCGGCAGCCGTTTCACATGGTGATGGGACATAACCCGGGCGGCTTCGGTGACACTCGCTTCCGGATAGATCACAACCGGGTGGGTGCTCATCACCTCGCCGACGGTTTCAGCTTCTACGACCGTGTCCGGGTTGTGCATGAGAGCGTCGAGAAGTCTCCGATGGCTGCGGTCCGCTTCCCTTTCCAGGAAATCGGCTTCCGTGATGATCCCGACCAGCCTGCCTTCCGCATTCACAACCGGTAGGCCGCTCACCCCCCGTTCAACCATCTGGCGAGCAGCTGCCTTGAGGCTGTCTTCCGGAGCCACCGTCAGAACATCGATGCTCATGATGTCGAGCACTCGCATCGTCACCCTCCTTTGACCACCAGCACATCGCAGTGGGCGAGATGCAGTATCCGGTGGCTGGTGCTGCCAAGAAAAAATGCTGCCAGCTCTCCTCTGCCGCGCGAACCAATCACGATCAAGTCGGCCCCGATTCCCTCCGCGTACTCAACCACTGCGTCGGCCGGATATCCGTTCAAGTCAACCCGCTTGATCTCGATCGACGCTGCCTCGAGGAGCGGATCGGCGACCGCCCACACCGAATCCCGTTGGGCGTTCTCCAACTGGACGATGTCGGCCGGCACCTGGTTCAGGACTGCCAGGAGAGTGCCGGGAATATGCACGGCATGGATCACATGCAGTTCAGACTTGAGGGCGGCAGCCATTTCAATGGCCTTGCGAAGCCCTCGCAGGCTCGGTTCAGATTCGTCGATACCAACAACAATGGTCATGGTGGTGGCTCCCCCCACTGTTCGGGTGGATATTGCTGCTCCTTGCGGGCCGCCAGCCTCGCCGCATACGCGGCCGCTTCGGTCCTGCGAGTCATTTCGAGCTTGCTGAGGAGATTCGACACGTAGTTCTTGACCGTCTTCTCGGCGAGGAACATCTCGTCGGCGATCTCCCGGTTGGTGAGGCCGTCGGCAATGAGATCGAGGATCTTGCGCTCTTGCGGTGATAGTCGGCCCAGAAGCGGATCGTCCGGCTCTTCGCCGCGGATCTTGCGAAAGACGCGTTCGGTCATGGTGGGATCCAGCAGCGATTCCCCGCGCCCAACCCGACGAACGCTTTCTACCAGTTCATCCCCCTTGATGCGTTTCAGGACGTACCCGGAAGCGCCGGCCACGATCGAAGCGAACAGAGCTTCTTCATCCGCAAAGGACGTCAACATCAATACCTTGATGTCCGGCCATCGCGAACGAATCTCGCGACAGGCTTCGATGCCGGTGGCGTCCGGCAGTCGAACGTCCATGACGACGACGTCGGGCGAATCGTAACCAACCCTTCGCACACCCTCCTCGGCGGTGCCTGCCTCACCGACGACCTCAATGTCCTCCTGGGCGTCGAGCAGGGTCTTCAAACCCTCTCGCACGATCTCGTGGTCATCCACTATCAACAACCGCAAACCTGTTTCCTCTCGTCTATCTCCAGGCTACCTGCCCGAGCGCCAACCCACCGATGCAACGTGGGTACCACCGCGAGTTAGCCTGGCGACATGCATCAACCGATCATCCCTGCAGATCGCCTGGCGAAGCTGGTAGCCGCCGCTTCCGCGGTCACCCGCCAAACCGACTTGACTGCCGTACTTCGGACGGCAGTTGAGACGGGAATGGACCTCACCGGCGCCGCCTACGGTGCGCTGGGAGTGCTGGGAGAACACGGCACACTCATCCAGTTTGTTCATGCAGGGCTCGACCGGGAGACGGCGGCTGCAATCGGCGCTCCACCCCAAGGGCGCGGGCTGTTGGGCACGATCACCAACGTCGGGAAAACGGTGCGAATCGAGCAGATCGACGACCACCCCGACTCGGTTGGGTTTCCCCGGCATCACCCCCCCATGGAGACTTTCCTCGGCATGCCGGTCACCGTCGGCGGCGAGACGTTCGGCAACCTGTATCTGACGGAAAAGCCGGGAGGATTCACCGGCGATGACGAAGCGCTCGTGGAGGCGCTCGCTGCCATCGCCGGCTCGGCGATCGCAACCTCACGGATGCACGGCCGCCTACGGCGCGCGGCGGTAGTCGAAGACCGTGAGCGCATCGCTCGCGACTTGCACGACGCGATCATTCAGGACCTCTTCGCCGTTGGGCTCTCCCTGCAATCGCTCGGCCAGAAAGTCGAGAACCCGACCGTGAAGGTCAGCCTCACGGAGTCGGTTCAACGTCTCGATGAGGCGATTTCGTCGCTCCGGAAGTTCATCTTTGATCTGCGCCCTCCGGTCTGGACGCGGCGCAGCCTGAAAAGTGAATTGGCAGATCTGGTCGGCCAACTAGCCGAGCCCTACGAAGCGAGCATCGATCTCACCGTAACGGGCGACAGCAGCGACCTTCCCGGCGAGGTGGTCAGCGACGTGGTCCAGGTGGTCCGGGAGGCAACCAGCAACGCCCTCCGGCACTCCGGTGTCGCCAGAGTGACCGTGACCGTGCACCGGGGCGCCGACCGGCTGGTCATCACTGTGGCAGACCGTGGCCGCGGTTTTGATCCGGAAACGGTCGAGCGGGGTATGGGCCTCGACAATCTGCGGGCCCGGGCGCGAGACGCCAACGGCGAGACGGAGATCATCAGCCGGGCAGGATTCGGCACCACGGTGCGGGTGATCTTGCCTGCCTGATTTCGGAGCTGATTGGGCGCCTAACGAACGGCAATCGCCTGGCGCCGCTTTTCGAGGAAACGCTCGGCTGCGGCTACTACCAGGAAACTGGCAACAGTCAGGCCGACGATCACCAACCACTCAATCGCATCGATCGGCACCGTGGAAAAAAGCTGGTTGCCAAACGAGGTGTACACGACCCCCAGCTGCAGAACGACCGGTACCAGTACGGCGATGAGCAGGGTGGGATTCCCGCCGAACCCAACCACCCGCACGCCGGGTCCTTCGGCCCGCACGTTGAAGGCATGGAGCAATTGAACGGCCACCAGAGTGGTGAACATCAACGTGCGCACATACTCCCAGTCGGCTTCCTTCAGATAGACGCCGTAGAGCGCCACCGCAAGGGTGGCCAGCGCCAGGATGGAGCCTTGGGCGAGAATCCGTAGCAACCGGCGTGGAGCCAGCATTTCCCGACCCCGGTCCGGAGGCAGGGACATGATGCCCGGTACGGCCGGATCCAAGCCAAGGGCGATAGCCGGCAGCCCATCGGTGATCAAGTTGATCCACAGCAGCTGGGTCGGCAACAGAGGCTCCCCCAAACTGCCGAATAGCAGGAAGCCGAACAACATCACGATGACCTCGCTGGCGTTACATGACAACAAGAAGTACACGACCTTCTTCAGATTGGCGAAGATGGCGCGACCTTCCCGCACGGCGCTGACAATCGTGGCGAAGTTGTCGTCGGTGAGCACCATGGCCGATGCTTCCTGGGTGACGGCCGTTCCGCTCCCCATGGCAACACCAATATCGGCGGCTCGCAGGGCCGGAGCATCATTGACGCCGTCCCCGGTCATCGCAACGATTTCACCTCTGGCTTGCCAGGCGTGCACGATTTTCACCTTGTCGACCGGATCAACCCGCGCATAGACCTCGTTGTCCTCGACCTGGGCGATGAGCTCATCCTCAGAAGTTTCCCGCAACCGGTCCCCGGGCATCACCCGGCCGTTCTCACTGAGAATCCCTATCTCGCGACCGATGGCCTCTGCCGTGACGGGATGGTCTCCTGTCACCATGACGACCCGGATGCCTGCCGCATGGGCCATCGCCACGGCCGGGCCGGCTTCCGGGCGGACCACATCGCTCATTCCCACAATGGCGACGATGACCAGATCCGTCTCAGCGGCTTCCAGGTCGGAGGGCTGCTCAGAGAGTTCCCGGTAGGCGAGGGCCAGAGTGCGTAATCCCCGTTCGGCCATCGAACCGGCGATCGCCGCGGCGGCAGTCCGGCGCTCTTCATGGATCGGTTCGATGCCGCTCTCGGACGCAACCATGGTTGCCCGCTCCAGGACAACCTCGGGCGCTCCCTTCGTTGCCAGCAGGTATCCCTCTCCCCATGGGTGGAACGTGCTCATGCGCTTGCGGCGGCTATCGAAGGCCACTTCGTCAAGGCGCGGATGGTCATCCCTCAGTTGCCCCGGATCGATGCCCATGTCGTCGGACAGAGCCAGGAGCAATGCAGTTTCGGTTGGGTCGCCCAGCGGCCCGTCCGGCCCCAATTCCCCGTCGTTGCATAGGGCAGCGATTTGAGCAAAGCGCTTGACCCGTTCGTCGGAGGTGTCGGTCTCGGACGGGGTACGGCGAGTGTCGGTGAAGGCAATCTCATGCACCCTGATCTTGTTCTGGGTCAAAGTGCCGGTTTTGTCGGTGCAAATGACGCTGGCCGAACCGAGCGATTCGACCGCAGGCAAGCGACGGACGATGGCATGTTCTTTTGCCATCCGCTGCACGCCGCGCGCCAGAGTGATGGTGACCACCGCAGGCAATCCTTCGGGGATGGCTGCGACCGCAAGCGCAACTGCCGTCAGGAACATCAGCGGAGCATCAAACCCCTGCAGGATGCCCAACCCGAAGATGAGCGCGGCGATACCCAAGGCCAGCAGACCGATTCGCTTGCCGACTCGATCGAGAGACACCTGGAGCGGCGTAGGCGGTTCGTCCTCGCTCAACAATTCTGCGATCTGCCCCATCGCAGTCGTCCGTCCGGTCGCCGTAACCAACACCCGGGCCCGCCCCGACGCAACGGCCGTACCCGAATACACCATGGAGGTACGATCGGCCAGCGAAGCGTCCTCCGACACGGCCCCGGTTTCCTTCTCGACCGGCAACGACTCACCGGTCAATAGCGACTCGTCCACCTTGAGATGGACCGCCCGCACCAGACGCCCGTCGGCGGGGACCAGATCGCCCACTTCGAGCACAACGACGTCGCCGGGGACAAGATCGGCAGCCGGAATCCGCCGTTCAGTTCCATCTCGGACGGCGCGCGCGTCGGGAGCGGTCATCTCCTTGAGCGCCGTCAGCGCTGCTTCTGCCCGGCTCTCCTGCGTGTAGCCGATCGTGGCGTTCATGAAAACTATCGCCAGGATCACGCCGGCGTCCACCCAGTCATTCAGGATGACGCCACTGATGAAGGCAGCCACGAGCAACACCCAGATCAAGGCATCGGCAAACTGACCAAAGAAGAGTTGCAGCCGTGACGGTCCGCCAAGAGTCTGGAGGACATTGGGTCCGAGGTCCGCGAGTCGGCGATCCGCTTCTTCGGCACTGAGACCGGACTGGACATCGGTGTCGAGATCCGCCTCAATCTCCGGCACTGGGAGGGCGTGCCAGGCTTTGGCCGCTGGGGGGGATTCCTGTGTCGTCATGAAGCACCGACTCTAGAAGACGTCCGGGCCGTCCATGTCACCAGCCCTGGTGACGCGATGAATGTGCCCCCATACGGGATTGTCACCGGCCCGAATTCATCGTGCGTACCCGCCCTCCCGGCCGAGTAACCTACCCCACAGGGTATGTATGGAGGTCTCGATGCAGCTGGATCAAACCACCATCGATAACGTGATACCGCGTCTGCGCCGGATCGAGGGTCAGATTGCCGGCATAGCCCGCATGGTGGAGGCCGACCGCGAATGCCGGGATGTCGTACAGCAGATCGCCGCCGCGTCGAAAGCGCTCGACCGGGTTGCATACAAGATGCTCGCCGCCCACCTCAAGAGCTGCCTCCTCGACGAGGAATCGGCCACGGCCTCCGGGTACACGCCGGAGGAGCTCGAGAAACTCTTCATGACACTGGCCTGACGGGAGATCGGATATGAAACAAACCCGCTATGGAATGGTCGTCACGACGAACCAACCGATGGAAGAGGCCGAAGCGGCCCTCCGGGCAAGCCTGGCGAGTGAGGGCTTCGGCATTCTGACCGAGATCGACGTGGCCGCAACACTCAAGGAAAAGCTGGGAGTGGAGCGCGCTCCGTACAAGATTCTGGGAGCTTGCAATCCTCCCCTTGCCAACCGCGGATTGGAAGCGGAAGACGACCTCGGCCTCCTGCTCCCCTGCAACGTTGTGGTGTACGTCAAAGGCAATGAGACCGTCATCGCCGCCCTCGAACCGCAGTTGATGGCAGAGATCACCGACAACCCCGAGCTGCAGGACGTCGCCGCCGAGGCGCGCGGCAGGCTGGAGAAAGCGCTGGCGCGGCTGGAAGCTTGAAAAAGCTGCCGGCCCCAAAGCTGGAAGCTGGAAGCTGGTCGCTGGTGGCAGCCCGGCTGCTCGTCGCTACTCGGGTACTAGCCTCAGTGCGAGAGGAGACGGAGTGCCGGCCAGGATCGTTGTCGTGGGTGGAGGAATCGGCGGGTTGCTTACCGCCAATCTGCTGGCGAAACGACTCGATCGCACGCAGGCCACCATCACCCTGGTTGACGCCACGGGCATGCACGTCTTCCAACCTGGATGGCTCTACGTCGCCCTGGACAAGGCCAATGCCCGGTGGTTGGCCCGGGACACCCGGTCGCTGCTGCGTCGTGATGTCCGTCTCGTCATCGATCAAGCCTCCCACATCGACGTCGCCCATCGGCGCGTTGATCTGACGCGCGGCGATCAGCTCGAATTCGATTATCTGGTTGTTGCCACCGGCGCGGCGCTGGCCCACGATGAGATCCCCGGTCTCCGCCTCGCCACGCACGATTTCTATTCTTCGGCGGGCGCCGAGCGCCTCCGCGAGGCGCTGCGGGGCTTCGAGGGAGGCAATCTGGTCGTTTCCGTTCCCTCCATGCCGTTCAAGTGCCCACCCGCACCGGTCGAGTTCACGCTTCTCGTTGATGAGTATCTGCGCAAGCGCGGAGTCCGCGATCGCACGAGAATCATCTACCTCTCCCCACTCGATCGCGTCTTCCCGATCGCATCCGTGGCCGGCCTGGTCGACGATCTCTACCTGAGGCACGGCATCGAGGCCCGGATGGGTTTCAAGCTGCAGCGAGTTGAGAACAACACGCTCATCTCCGACACCGGCGAGCAACAACCCTTTGACCTCGCCGTGAGCATTCCGCCCAATCGGGGTGCGCCGATCGCTATAGCCTCGGGCCTGGGCAACGAACAGGGGTGGATTCCGGCCGATCCCCGCACCCTGGCCGTGCGGGGGGTCAAGGGTATCTACGTGATCGGCGACGCAAGCGATCTCCCGACGTCAAAGAACGGGTCAACGGCCCACTTCGAAGCACCCCGGGTCACCGAACAGATTGTTGCCGCGGTTGAGGGCCGCGTCCCGAATCCGGTTCGTGCGCGCTACCGGGGACTCGTGATCTGCCCGTTTGAGGTTGGAGGAGGCAAGGCGACGGTTCTGGCGTTCGACTACGACAGGCCCCCTCGGCCACTTCGACCGAACCGCTTCTGGCACGCGGCGACCTGGCTCTTCAACCGGACCTACTGGTTGACGGTGAAGAACGGGCGGCTGTAGGAGGAAGTGGAAGGTGGAAAGTGAACCACGGCTGCTTCGAGCAGGTGGGCCATGGGGGTGGTAGAGGGCTTAGGGGGAGTCTTCCTCGAAAGTAACGATGCATCGGCGTTGGCTGATTGGTATCACCGTCACCTCGACATCGACTTCGCCCGGCATCCCGAGGGCGGTTCTTTCTACGTTGTTTTCCGAACCCGGGACCTCGTAACCGGTGAGATCCGAGAGAATCCGGTCTTCGCCATCAACCAGACCGACACTCCCCTGGCAACCCCCCGCCAGAGAGGCGTGACCGTCAATCTGCGGGTGGCCGATCTCGAAGGCACCCTCAGCCGGCTCGCCGGCGAAGGTGTCGAAGTGGACGAGCAGCGGATCGCCTGGGAAGGGGGCAAGCACGGGTGGATCCGCGATCTCGACGGAAACCGCCTCGAACTCTACGAGGAGCTTTCGCTGCCTGCGGATTCGCCGTACCCCACGGGATAGCGCAACCGGGCCGGTCGTCACCCCACGAAGGTTGCCGGGGTTTCAGCCGACGCTTGGTCCCTCTCAATAGGGCCTTTCGGCCCCATAGTCAGCTGCAGAGAGCGATCTAACGTGCAGGACATGCACAGTCCGCACAAGTTGCAGCAAGGAAGCCAAAGCTCGTGAGCATGCTCACCACCAGAGAACTCCAGCAATTGCTCCACGTTGACCGCTCAACGATCTATCGCATGGCAGAGTCCGGGCAACTGCCCGCCATCAAGGTTGGCCGCCAATGGCGTTTCCCGGCGGATCGAATCGAGCGCTGGCTCGAAGAACGCAACATGCGCACTGTCACCAAGACCCTCCCCGACCTCAATCTGAACGGACATTCGTTGAGTGGTTTGCTCCCGACCGAATATCTCACCTCGCTCGGCGATCTCTTCGGTGAGATGCTCGGCGTGATGGTCATTGTGACCGATATGGACGGTGAACCTCTGGCCGAGCCATCCAACCAGTGCGGTCTCTTCAAACTCATCAACGATCAGCCGGGCGCCGTTCGGCAATGTGTCGCCGGTTGGCGGGAGTTGGCGCACGACCTGGACCTCGCCCCGCGTTTTGCCCCCAGCCATCTTGGATTGATGTGTGCCCGCAGCTACGTGCGAGTCGGCTCCGAACTGCGAGGTATCATTCTTGCTGGTGGCATTGCTCCGGGGCATTGGCCGCCACCCGTCGCCCAGATTGAGCAGATGTCTGCTGAATTCGGCGTAGATGCCGATCTCGTCGCCGATCACCTCGATGACGTCTTTCACCTCGACCCGCAGGCCGAGCAAAGGGTCCTGGCCCTTCTGCCCCGTCTTGCCAGATTCCTTTCCGAAGTAGCCAACGAACGCAAACAACTCCTCAGCAAGCTCGAC
>Ga0316190_10003403_pt1 | contig 11543 bp, 9 predicted proteins | sample Eddworburrow2_MG_FD_204929 | JGI IMG/M metagenome (GOLD analysis project Ga0316190, IMG submission 204929) | Coastal sediment microbial communities from Maine, United States - Eddy worm burrow 2 | ecosystem: Environmental > Aquatic > Marine > Coastal > Sediment | place: USA: Maine | collected... | reverse complement strand
CGGAGTGGACGTACCTCTGGTGTTCCGGTTGTCACGCCAGTGGCATTGCCGGGTAGCTATGTACGGACGGGATAACCGCTGAAAGCATCTAAGCGGGAAGCCTCTCCCAAGATCAGATCTCACTGGGTACTTGATACCCCTGTAGGTTCGTCGAAGACTACGACGTTGATAGGCTGGGTGTGGAAGTGCAGTAATGTATGAAGCTAACCAGTACTAATTGACCGTGAGACTTGACCATATAACACCCAAAAGGTTGGGTTGTTATTATGATGACGACATACCAAATCCTTACAACTTTCCTATGCCAAATGTGTTTACGTTTGGGAACAAGTTTTCCTGGCGGCCATAGCGAACTGGAACCACCCGATCCCATTCCGAACTCGGAAGTGAAACGGTTCAGCGCCAATGATAGTGTGGGGTTTCCCCATGTGAAAGTAGGACACTGCCAGGTCTTTATCTAAAAAGCCCCTGTCTATTATTAGACAGGGGCTTTTTTATTATTCTGTAATTTTTAAAAATGATTTTTATTGGCATTTAGATTCTGAAACAAAAAGACTACCTTAATTAAATAAAAAGTCTGATAGTAAATTTTGGTAGTTAGACATATACTTTCGCATAATTTTTCAAATGGGTATTGGAAATGAACGTAGTTATCACTGGAGCCAACCGTGGCTTAGGTCTGGGCTTCACCAAATTTTATTTAGATCAGGGCTGCAACGTTTGGGCTACCTGTCGCCACAGTTCTGAAGAGTTGAGTGAGTTGAGCGAGCGAGGTCTAAATATCCTGCATTGGGATATGTGCAATTCTCGACCAAATGAAGTTGAAAAGCAGTTGCCAGATTCCATCAATATCCTCATTAATAATGCCGGCATCTATGGTCCTGCAGGTCTCGGTAGTCAGAGTCTTGAGTCAGTTTCGATGGAAGTGATGCAAGAAGTGTTTGATATAGACTGTTTAGGCCCAATCCGCGTTGTAAGGTATTTACTCCCTGCACTTAAAAATGGAAGCGCGGTGATAGCAAATATAGGCTCAAAGATGGGGTCAGTTACAGATAATACCAGTGGTGGTTGTTATGCATATCGGGCTGCAAAAGGTGCGCTTGTAGGCGTTTCTCGCTCGATGGCTGTTGATTTGATGCACTCAGGTATACGGGTAATAACATTACATCCTGGCTGGGTGAGAACTGAAATGACTGGTTTTAATGGGCTTATCGATGTTACTGAATCAGTCACAGGCATGGTTGACGTCATAAAACGAGTTGATGACTATAGACCTGGTGAGTTTGTCGCGTATGACGGCAAAGTAATACCGTTCTGATCGCTATATATATCGGCTCGATATCAATAGAAACTGCAGGGTGTCATCGCCGCGTTTAACGCTTGTTAGTGCGGGATGATTGCTGGTCGCTCAAGCCAAGGTTATTCCAAATTTTTAGAGATGCTTCTGACTGATTCATAGAGTAGAAATGCAGGCCGGGGGCGCCGCTCTCTAGTAACTTCTGGCAGAGTTTAGTGGTTACATCGAGACCAAAATCCTTAATTGATTTAGTATCATCACCGAAACCCTCTAGACGTCTGCGTATCCATCGCGGAATCTCAGCACCGCAAATGTCAGAAAAACGAATCAGGTTACTATAATTAGTGATCGGCATTATTCCAGGTACAATTGGAATTGCTATCCCGAGTCTCTCGCAATTCTCGACAAATGCGGTATAGGCATCAACATTATAAAAGTACTGGGTTAGCGCAGCATCTGCACCGGCATCAACTTTGCGTTTGAAGTTCATCAGATCTTCGTTGGCATTGCGGGCCTGAGGATGAAACTCAGGGTACGCGGCAACTTCTATGAAAAAATGTTGACCTGTTTCAGCGCGAATAAAATCGACTAGCTCGTTGGCATAACGAAATTCACCAGCTGTTTGCATGCCAGAAGGCATGTCCCCGCGTAGGGCGACCAAATGATGAATACCCTGTGCCATATAGGTGTTCAATATCTCACGAATACGCTCACGGGTTGAACCAATACAGGATAAATGTGGTGCAACATCAACGCCGGTGTGTTGTTTAATATCAATAACAGTTTCCAGTGTCCGATCCTGGGTCGAGCCACCGGCACCGAAGGTTACTGAAAAGAAACAGGGGTTTTTTGTCGCCAGCTTTTTACTCACATTGCGCAAATTTTCCGCGCCCTTGTCGGTCTTGGGCGGAAAGAATTCAAAGCTGAAAGCGAGAGGATAATTTCGTTGTGTTTGCATAAGAAATCAGCTTAAAGATTAACGGAGCTAGTGTAAAGTAAGAAAGAAAGGGAAGGGCGAATACGCACACTTCCCTTTCTCTATTACTGCACTATCATTACTGTCCTAGTAGCGGTAACTATCCGGCTTGTATGGGCCGTCAACGGGAATGTCGACGTAGTCGGATTGTTCCTGAGTCAGCTTGGTAAGGTAAACCCCAACCTTCTCCAGATGCAGTCGGGCGACTTCCTCATCAAGGTGTTTAGGTAATACGTGCACCTTGGTTTCATACTGCTCGGTCTTGGTGAACAGTTCAATCTGGGCCAACGTTTGATTGGTGAAGGAATTGGACATAACAAAGCTTGGGTGACCGGTGCCACATCCCAGGTTTACCAGGCGACCCTGAGCCAGCAGGGTGATGCGTTTGCCGTCAGGGAAGATGATCTGGTCAACTTGTGGTTTGATGTTATCCCATTCGTATTTTTCTAATGAGGCGACATCGATTTCATTGTCAAAGTGACCGATGTTACAGACAATAGCCTGATCCTTCATTGCGGCCATGTGGTCGTGGTTGATGACATGGAAGTTACCGGTTGTGGTGACGAAGATGTCTCCTAATTTGGCAGCTTCATTCATATCGACGACACGGTAACCTTCCATTGATGCCTGTAGTGCACAAATAGGGTCAATCTCTGTAACCCAGGTGGTAGCACCCATACCCCGGAAGGCCTGGGCACAGCCCTTGCCAACGTCGCCATAGCCAAGTACGACACAGATCTTTCCAGCGATCATGACATCCGTGGCACGCTTGATGCCATCCAGTAAGGATTCACGGCAGCCGTACAGGTTGTCAAATTTTGATTTGGTGACCGAATCATTAACATTGATGGCTGGAAATGGCAGTTCACCCTTGCTGGCCAGTTGATACAGGCGGTGAACGCCAGTGGTTGTCTCTTCGGTAACACCCTTGATGCAGGCTTTTGTTTTGCTGTACCAGCCAGGTTGTTCGGCCAGACGTTTTTTAATCGAGGCGAACATGAAGCCTTCTTCTTCGCTGCCCGGGTTAGCGATGATGCTGGGATCTTTTTCAGCCCTGGAGCCAATGATCAGCAGCATGGTAGCGTCGCCACCATCATCGAGGATCATGTTCGGACTGCCGCCATCGTGCCATTCCATGATGCGGTGAGTGTAATCCCAGTATTCTTCCAGGCTCTCGCCTTTGTGGGCAAAGACGGGTATACCTTGGTTGGCGATGGCGGCAGCAGCATGATCCTGTGTTGAAAAGATATTACATGATGCCCAGCGAACTTCAGCGCCAAGATCAATTAATGTTTCTATGAGTACCGCAGTTTGAATCGTCATGTGAAGGCTGCCAGCAATACGAGCCCCCTTGAGTGGTTGTTCTTGACGATATTTTGCGCGGGTTTGCATCAGCCCGGGCATTTCAGTTTCGGCTATTTTGATTTCTTTATGTCCCCATTCGGCGAGGGAGATATCAGCAATACGGTAATCTTCAGTTAGATTTTTTGCAGGTTTGCTCATTAGTTAAATCCTATAATCTGCTTATTGAAATAAATGTATTTATAGACCGGCTGCTTTCCGAAGGTCTTCAGCTTTATCGGTTTTTTCCCAATAGAGTTCAGGTTCTGTGCGACCAAAGTGCCCATACGCAGCTGTTTGCTTGTATATGGGCCGCAGCAGATCCAGCATAGCGACAATCCCCTTGGGACGTAAATCAAAGTGTTCACGCACCAGTTCTACAAGGCGGTCTTCAGCTATTTTGCTGGTGCCAAAGGTTTCGATACTGATTGATGTTGGTTGCGCGACACCTATTGCATACGACACCTGAATTTCACAACGATCAGCAAGGCCGGCGGCAACAATATTCTTGGCGACATAACGTCCAGCATAAGCAGCTGAACGATCGACTTTTGAGGGATCTTTACCGGAGAATGCACCGCCGCCATGACGTGCCATACCACCATAGGTATCGACGATGATTTTCCGACCGGTCAGACCGCAATCGCCCACTGGTCCACCAATGACGAATCGACCGGTTGGGTTTATAAAGTATTTTGTATCCTTGTCTAGCCATTCTGCGGGTAAAACCGGCTTTATAATTTCTTCCATGATGGCTTCACGCAGGGTCTTGTTGTCGATACTATCGGCATGTTGTGTTGATAAAACGATGGCATCGATGCCAACTGGTTTATCATCTACATAACGAAACGTTACCTGACTTTTAGCATCAGGGCGTAGCCATGTCAGTGTTCCATTTTTACGCACTTCTGCTTGTCGGTGCACCAGTCGATGGGCAAAGGTAATCGGGGCGGGCATTAATACGTCCGTATCATTGCTGGCATAACCAAACATTAAACCCTGGTCACCCGCACCCTGATCCTTGTCATCACCTTCACCTTCATTGACGCCCATGGCAATATCGACAGATTGCTTGTCCATAGCTACTAATACGGCGCATGAATCGGCATCGAAGCCCATCTCAGAGCTGGTGTAACCTATCCCACGGACGGTGTCTCGAACGATATCAGTATAATCAATGACCGCATTGGTAGTGATTTCACCTGAAAGAACTACCATACCTGTATTGATCATGGTTTCGCAGGCTACGCGGGCAGTTGGGTCTTGGCTCAATATGCCGTCCAGTATGGAATCCGAGATTTGATCTGCAACCTTATCAGGGTGGCCTTCTGAAACAGATTCCGATGTAAACAGGTATGATTTAGACATGATTTCCTCTATACGGGGTAGTGAGTCGTTGCTCCGCCAGCCAGGCTGGCGGAAGGTTGATCAATGTGATTACGCAAGTTATCCAAGGGTATGGATGTCAAAGGGGAGGTATTATATACCATTTATACCTCAATACTGAAGGCTAAGCTGAAATTTTCCTATCATTCTCTTTGCTGGCGTGGCCGCGATTGTAGTTGGTATAGGCTTCATTTACTCAGAATTATGTCGTATTGTTATATTTATGGTTCGATTTAACTTAATATCCTTGTCGGCGATCTTAAATTTGGAGGATGTGGTGTATGGTTAGCTTGGAAACGCCCGTATGCGATTTTAACCTGCGAGCTCCTGATTTTGATCTACCTGGTGTCGATGGCCGCCAATGGACGCTAGAACAATGCCGTGGAGAAAAGGGCTTGTTAGTCATGTTTATTTGCAATCATTGTCCCTATGTAAAAGCCATACGGGACCGTATTGTAAGGGATACGAATGAGCTAGCAAAAATAGGTGTCAACAGCGTTGCCATAATGTCCAATGATCCCGCTGAGTATGCTGAAGACTCGTTTGAAAACATGCAGCGAGTTGCTGCGGAATTTGGTTTTGGTTTTCCCTACTTGCTAGACGAGAGTCAGCACGTCGCTAAGCAATACGGTGCCGTTTGCACGCCTGATTTTTTTGGTTATAACGCCGATCTGGGATTGCAGTATCGCGGCCGTCTGGATGCCAGCCGAAAAGAGGCGGCTACTGACAATGTACAGCGTGATTTATTTGAGGCCATGAAACAGGTTGCGACAACAGGTAAAGGGCCTGTCGATCAAATTCCCAGTATGGGTTGCTCGATCAAGTGGCGAGTCGATGAATAAAGATGGTTCTGCTGGTGTTATATTAATCATCAGGCTGTTAAAGAGAGGCCGGCTAGAGCGCAATTTTGGCACGCTAGGCTGGCTAGAAAAATAAGAGTTGATGAAAAGCCTTAGGTAAGAGAAAATAACCGCCTCTCTATGCAGACTGGTTGGGCAGTACTGCATACCGGATTTATGCGTCATCAATTAAGTAGACGTAAAACATCCACTTGACGACAATCGGCGCTTGACGCACAGAACGATGTACTCACTAGTTGGGGATATACATTGATTACTATTTATAATTAGCCATGTATTTTTCGTGGTTAATTGATCATTATCACTGAATGTTTACTTAAAATAAAAGGTAGGAGAAGACCATGTCATCTCGGAAAGAGTTAGCGAATGCCATCAGGGCATTGAGTATGGATGCTGTTCAAAAGGCAAAATCGGGGCACCCAGGAGCGCCAATGGGAATGGCAGATATTGCCGAAGTCCTGTGGAATAGTTATTTAGTGCATAACCCTAATAACCCTGACTGGGTTAATCGCGACCGTTTTATTCTTTCCAATGGGCATGGTTCGATGCTCATTTACTCATTGTTACATCTGGCGGGTTACAACCTGCCCATGGATGAGCTAAAACAGTTTCGTCAGCTGCATTCCAAGACGCCTGGTCACCCTGAGTATGGTTATGCACCAGGAGTAGAAACAACGACTGGGCCACTTGGGCAGGGCATCACCAATGGTGTGGGTATGGCTATCGCTGAGAAGGCTCTGGCTGGTCAGTTTAATCGCCACGGTCATGAGATCATTGATCATCATACCTATGTCTTTCTTGGTGATGGCTGCATGATGGAAGGTATTTCCCATGAAGCATGTTCATTGGCCGGCACTTTGGGGCTCGGTAAGCTAATTGCCTTTTGGGATGATAATGGCATTTCAATCGATGGTCATGTTGATGGTTGGTTTACGGACGATACACCGAAACGTTTTGAATCTTATGGCTGGCATGTGCTGGCTGATGTCGATGGGCATGATGCCGACGCACTGATAAAGGCTATTGAAACCGCACGGGCGATGACGGACAAGCCTACCTTGATTTGTTGCAAGACAACTATCGGGTTTGGGTCGCCGAATAAGGCCGGCAGCCATGCTTGTCATGGCGCGCCATTGGGTGATGAGGAAATCAACCTGACCAAGGCGGCATTAGGCTGGGATCATGGCCCGTTTGAAATACCGTCTGAGATTTATGCAGGGTGGGACGGCAAAGAAAAAGGTGCCCGGTCCGAGGCTGACTGGAATAAAAAATTTGCCGCATATCAATCTGAGTTTCCAGAGTTGGCCGCAGAACTCGATCGGCGTTTAAAGGGTGAGTTACCGGCTGACTGGGCAGCAAAATCCGCTGATTTTATTAATGCAGTGAATGCCAAGGCTGAGACAATTGCTACACGTAAGGCCTCATTGAATTCGATTGAAGGCTATGCTGCCTTTCTGCCTGAAATATTTGGTGGTTCGGCCGATTTGGGTTGTTCCAACTTGACTGAATGGTCTGGTTATAAACCAATGCGCGCTAACAAACCCGATGCTAATTATATCAATTATGGTGTGCGTGAGTTTGGTATGGCCGCTATGGTGAATGGTATTGCCCTGCATGGCGGCTTTGTACCGTTTGGTTCTACCTTCCTGATGTTTTCTGAATACGCGCGTAATGCTTTGCGTATGGCCGCGTTGATGAAGGTGCAAAACATCGAGGTGTTTACCCATGATTCCATCGGGCTGGGCGAAGACGGTCCTACCCACCAGCCTGTCGAGCAGACTGCTACACTGCGGTTGATTCCAAATATGTCTGTTTGGCGTCCATGTGATGCCGTTGAAACGGCTGTGGCCTGGAAGGCAGCCATAGAGAAGAAAGATGGCCCAACATCATTGATTCTTTCTCGACAGGGACTGGCGCACCAGACACGTACTGATGTGCAGATAGCAAATATCACCAGGGGCGGATACATACTTAAAGATTGTGCCGGGACACCGGATGCGATCATCATCGCTACGGGTTCTGAGGTGGCGTTGGCAATGGGCGCAGCTGAAGCCTTGTCTGGCAAGAATATCCGTGTGGTTTCCATGCCTGAAGTGGCTACATTCGAGGCTCAGGACCAGGCCTATCGTGACTCTGTGATTCCACCTTCTGTTACTACTCGCGTCGTCGTTGAGGCAGGTGTAACGGCTAGCTGGTATAAATACGCTGGACTCAATGGCAAGGTAGTTGGTCTTGATCGCTTCGGCGAGTCCGCACCCGATGTCGATTTGTTTAAGGAATTTGGCTTCACAGTAGAGAATGTGGTTAAGGCCGTTGAAGCTGTTCTGTAATGAATATTGAAGGTTCTGCAACTACCGCTAGGTGATTGCAGGTTACACAGATTTTTCAAAACATTAATGGAGTTTTAAATATGGCTACAAAAGTAGGGATTAATGGTTTCGGGCGAATTGGACGTATGGTGTTTCGTGCGGTAGCAAAGGAATTCAAGGATATCGAGATAGTTGGTATCAATGACTTGCTGGATGCTGATTATTTAGCCTATATGCTGAAATATGACTCGGTACATGGACGTTTCGACGGCGATGTGGCAGTTGATAACAACAGTCTGATCGTAGATGGAAAGAAGATTCGTCTGACAGCAGAACGTGATCCAGCCAACCTGAAGTGGGATGAAGTTGGTGCGGAAATTGTCATTGACTGTACAGGTTTCTTTTTAACAGAAGAAAGCTGCCAGAAACACATTGATGCTGGCGCCAAAAAGGTTGTGCAGAGCGCACCATCTAAAGACAGTACGCCCATGTTTGTTTATGGTGTTAACCACGATTCTTACGCGGGCCAGGCGATCGTATCTGCGGCATCTTGCACAACAAACTGTTTGGCACCTGTCGCAAAGGTATTGAATGACAATTTTGGTATCAAACGCGGTTTGATGACTACTGTACACGCCGCTACTGCAACACAGAAAACTGTAGATGGACCTTCACAAAAAGACTGGCGTGGTGGTCGAGGTATTCTTGAGAATATTATTCCGTCTTCTACGGGTGCAGCAAAGGCAGTTGGTGTTGTATTGCCAGAATTAAATGGTAAGTTAACAGGCATGGCCTTTCGTGTCCCTACTTCTGATGTGTCAGTCGTTGATTTGACTTGCGAGCTAGATAACGAAGCATCCTATGCTGATATCTGTGCCGCCATGAAGGCAGCATCAGATTCAGGTGATATGAGTAAGACACTTGGCTATACCGATGAAAAGGTAGTATCGACTGATTTTCGTGGTGTCGGTTATTCATCGATTTTTGATGCAGGCGCAGGTATTGCGCTTGATGGTACTTTTGTTAAGGTTGTATCGTGGTATGACAATGAATACGGTTATACCTGTAACATGATGCGATTTGTTCAACATATTGCAAAATAAAAACATCTAATCGGTATCATAACCACTGACTCGGTTTTGTCCGGGTCAGTGGTTTATACATATATCGATAATTCATTTGCCAAGCCTTATTTGGCCGATTATTTTCTAAAAGTTTAATATCAGGAGTAATCTCATGTCTGTAATCAAAATGACTGACCTTGACCTTGCGGGTAAACGTGTTCTGATTCGGGAAGATTTGAATGTCCCGCTTAAAAATGGAGCAGTAGCAGATGACACGCGTATTCGTGCGTCATTAGCAACTATCAAGCACGCAATGGATGCCGGTGCTCAAGTCATGTTGATGTCGCATATTGGTCGACCTACAGAGGGTAAATACGATGATGCCTATTCTTTGGCGCCTGTGGCAACACATTTGTCCGGTCTATTGGGCAAGACAGTCAATGTTATCAAGGATTACCTTGGTGGCGTAGGTGAGCTGGTTAATGGTGATGTGGTTATCCTGGAAAACGTTCGGTTTAATGTCGGCGAAAGTAAAAACAATGACGCATTGTCAAAGAAATACGCGGCCTTATGTGATGTCTTTGTTATGGATGCCTTTGGTACCGCGCACCGTGCACAGGCATCAACACATGGTGTTGCCAAGTATGCCGATGTGGCTTGCGCAGGTCCATTATTGGCCGCGGAGCTGGAAGCATTAGGTAAAGCGCTGGGTAATCCTGCGCGGCCGATGGTGGCCATTGTTGGTGGTTCAAAGGTGTCGACTAAATTGACCGTGCTTGAATCACTTTCAAAAATTGTTGATCAATTGATAGTGGGTGGCGGTATAGCAAATACCTTTATCGCAGCCGATGGTAATAATGTAGGTAAGTCCTTATACGAAGCTGATCTGATTGATACAGCGAAAAAGTTGACAGCAGACGCTCAATCTCGTGGTGGTCATATACCTGTGCCTGTTGATGTTGTGTGTGGAAAGGAATTTTCCGAGAACGCTGTTGCTGAATTAAAAAATGTAGCTGATGTCAGCGATGACGATATGATATTTGATATTGGTCCAGCGTCTGCTAAAGAGCTGGCCGAAATACTGAAAACGGCTGGTACTATCGTCTGGAATGGCCCTGTAGGCGTATTTGAATTTGATCAGTTTGGCGAAGGTACCAAAACAATAGCTATGGCTATTGCTGAAAGTCCCGCCTTCTCGATTGCCGGTGGAGGTGATACGCTTGCCGCCGTGGCCAAATATAATATTGCGGACAAGGTTTCTTATATTTCAACAGGCGGTGGTGCATTTCTTGAATTTCTTGAAGGTAAGCAATTACCCGCAGTCGCCATACTGGAAGAACGTGCAAAGTAACAAATGCCGGGTAGTGGGTGATCAGATGGTCAGTACTTGCGCATGTTAATTGGGGATAATAATAATTAATGAAAACTAATGAACTGAGGCGCACCAAAATTGTTGCAACATTAGGACCTGCAACAGATGCTCCGGGCGTTTTGGAGAATATGGTAGCTGCCGGCATAGATGTCGTACGCCTGAATTTCTCTCATGGCGATGCCGCTGATCATATTGAACGCGCGCGTTTGATACGAGCAGCCTCGGCGAAGCTTGGGCGAGAAGTGGGTGTGTTAGCGGATCTACAAGGGCCGAAGATTCGTATTGAGCGTTTCAAGGATGGCAAGATTCAACTGAATGAGGGCGATGGCTTTATTCTGGATGTGTCCTGCGGTAAAAATGATGGTGATCAGGAGCGAGTTGGTCTCACCTATAAAGAACTTATAGACGACGTCATCGTCGATGACGTGTTATTGCTTGATGACGGTGCACTCGAGTTGAAGGTGTTAGCTGTACACGGATCAGAAATCCGCTGTAAAGTGCTAGTAGGTGGTGTATTGTCCAACAATAAAGGGATAAACCGACAGGGTGGTGGTTTGTCTGCTGCTGCACTGACAGATAAAGATAAGGCCGATATTATTACGGCGGCTGAATTAAAAGCTGATTATATCGCCGTTTCTTTCCCCCGCAATGCCTCAGATATTCATCAGGCAAGAGAATTACTACGGGCGGCGGGTGGTCATGGTGGCGTTGTGGCCAAGATCGAACGAGCTGATTCACTGCCGGGTGTCGAGGATATAATAGCGGCATCAGACGTCATTATGATTGCCCGTGGCGATCTAGGTGTTGAGATAGGTGACGCTGAGTTGCCAGGTGTTCAAAAAAGTCTGATCAATATGGCTCGTAATATGAACCGGGTTGTTATTACAGCTACTCAGATGATGCAGTCGATGGTCGAGAGTCAAATCCCTACGCGTGCA
>Ga0316190_10003402_pt1 | contig 11543 bp, 9 predicted proteins | sample Eddworburrow2_MG_FD_204929 | JGI IMG/M metagenome (GOLD analysis project Ga0316190, IMG submission 204929) | Coastal sediment microbial communities from Maine, United States - Eddy worm burrow 2 | ecosystem: Environmental > Aquatic > Marine > Coastal > Sediment | place: USA: Maine | collected... | reverse complement strand
AACGATGGCAACACGAGCCGGGCAAAACTGGCTTGGCGAGGCATCATTGATGGCTCACTCACGCTGGTCAATCGCCAGGGCCTCAAGGTACTGGAAACATCAGCAACTCAGCTAAACCAACAAATTCATGATGGAACAGCACGCATGCTCAGTAACCTGGAAGCCCCTCTGATAGATCGGGCACTGCTATCAATGATGGATCAACTAAAGACGCAAAATAAGAAACAGGCGTAAAATCACTCATCTTATGTAAAAATACGCTCCTCACCCACACCCAACAGAACTAACGAGGAGCAGCCGATGCTACCACCTGCATCGATCATTCAAGAGCAGATAGCCAGCACCCTGGCAGAAGATATTGGCTCTGGCGACCAAACCGCAGCACTAATCCCGCCAGATGCCACCACCACCGCCCAGGTTATCTCCAGGGAACATGCTGTGCTATCAGGCATAGCCTGGTTCAACGAAGTGTTTCGCCAACTGGACGCCAGTATAAAAGTTGAATGGCAAGCAGAAGATGGAGACACCCTTCAACCCAACCAGCGCCTTTGCACCCTCACTGGCAACACCCGCGCCCTGCTCACCGGTGAACGAACAGCGCTCAACTATCTACAAACACTCTCTGGCACCGCAACACAAGCACAACGTTACGCAGACGCAGTAGCAGGTACCGGGGTACGCATCCTGGATACACGAAAAACACTACCCGGCATGCGACTTCAGCAAAAATATGCCGTAACCTGCGGCGGCTGCCACAACCACCGCTTTGGACTCTATGACGCCATTCTTATCAAAGAGAACCACATCATGGCAGCGGGTTCCATTCAAGCCGCAATTGAAACAGCTCGTGCTAATGCACCCGACCTGGAGATTGAGGTAGAGGTGGAGGATATGGGCGAGTTAGCACAGGCGCTGATAGCGGGCGCACAACGCGTCTTATTGGACAACTTCAGTCTGGATCAGCTGCGTGAAGCCGTTGCGTTTAATCTGGGACGGGCACGGCTGGAAGCATCTGGCGGCGTCACCCTGGAAACCATACGCCGTATTGCTGAGACTGGCATCGATGACATCTCTGTCGGTGCATTAACCAAGGATCTGCGGGCCGTTGATCTTTCGATGCGCTTTGCTGATTAACTGCTACTTACCGCCTCCTGCCAAGCCAAACGCACCTGATCCGGCAGACTAGCTGGATCAAAGGGCTTGGTGATCACATCAACTGCTCCAAGCGCCTTGAGTGATGCTATATCCTCAGGGCGCGATCTCCCTGTCATAAATACAACCGGTACATTGGCGGTTACTGGCAAGGCCCGCAGTTTTTCTAGCGTAGCCGGGCCATCCATCTCAGGCATCATGACATCCAACAGCAACAACTCTGGTTGAAAGTCCTCAACCGCATCCAATGCCTCCTGGCCAGAAGTGCAGGCCAACACATCAAAGCCACCTATATTCTGTAGTACTAAAATAGCCACCTGACTAACCGATGGCTCATCATCAACATACAATATTCGCTTTAAATCGCTCATAAACTACCAGGCTCCAACTCTTTTTTAACATGGGTTTTGACCGTGCAGTTGCGCCCACTGGCTTTTGCCTGATAAAGCGCATCATCTGCATTCTGCGCAAGCTGTTGAGCATCAACTGAATCAGGAAAAACAGCAACCCCTGCACTAAAGGTTACAAAAAAAACCTCATCATCATGAGTGAAGCTGAGCTTTTCAAAAGCCACTCTAATCTGGTCAATAATTTTCACAGCAGCATCAAGGCTACAGTCAGGCAGAATAACTGCAAACTCCTCTCCACCATATCGCCCCACAACATCACTCTTACGGAGACGATTTTTTAACAACCGGGCAAGCCCTTTAATCACATAATCCCCCATAAGATGTCCATAGGTATCATTAACTGCCTTAAACTTATCAATATCGATCATGGCATAAGCCATCTCAGTCCCATCACGATCAGCCCGTGAAACCTCAATTTCCAATCTCTCTTTTATCTTTGTATGATTAAGCAATCGGGTAAGGCCATCCTGCGCCATCATGCTATTTAAAACTCTGGCACGCCTGGCATGCAGATAAATTGTTTCAGCCAGACATTTGCTATCAATGGGTTTAGTCAGAAAACTATCTCCCCCCATACGCATTGCTGCAAACTGTTTTTCCTCATCTCTCTCCGATGAAAGAAATACAATGGGTATACCTAAACAAGCCTCCTGCTGGCGAATTATTTTTGCCAGCTCCAACCCTGAACAGGCAGGCATATAGAGATCCATCAATATCAGTTCCGGTCTGCAATTTGCCATGGCATCGAATAGCTTTTTGGGCTCATTAATTGCTGTAGCACTCATTCCAGCCTGATTAAGAATCAGCGCATAATGCGCCGCAAGATGTTTATCATCATCAATTATCAAAATACGGTATGGTTCACTTGACCGCAATTGCGTCAACCTGTCGAGGTGATCTACAAAGGAGGCAATATCAACAGGTTTTACAAAATAGGCATCGCCACCCGCCCGAACCACTTCTAGCCTAACCTCAAAATCACTACGCGGCGAAAGAAACAGAATAGGAAAAGCATCTCCATATAAGGCGCGAATATTACGTACTGCTTTGATACCTGCCAGCTTATCATTGTGCAAAATAATGTCTGCAATCAACGCTAACGGCTTTTTTTTAAGAATTGCTTCTTCCAATGCCTCAGGGGAACTAAATGCACTTACTTCATATCCAAAACGGTCAAGCTGAAGCTTTAACTCTTTAACCATCGCACAATCATCTTGCAATAGATAAATAGACTTTTGTGCCTCGTTAAATTGATTATTTAGCTGAATAGACAGAGCGTCATCTTCAGATACAGAAGCATGAACAAGATTCTGCAAATCATTAAGCTTTGTTACAAGCTCAGACCAGATGTCACTCTCTGGCACAGATTGGGTGCTAATGATTTTCTTTAGCCCAATCTCAATATCTCTTGCTTGCATACCTAACTGCGCATGCCCAAAGCTACCACCAGAGCCTGCTAAACTATGCACCATCTGATGCAACATACCAGCCGCACCCCAGCACCACTTTCCATCAAGAACCTTTTGTTGCTCTTTAATATCAGCCATCTTCCCAGGCAGACTCGCTGTATAACGATCACGCAGCTCTTGCAACCGTGCCTGAAAATCACCTGCTTTCTGCATATTATTATTCACAATAACAGTTTCTCACTTAATGATAATAGCGCAGATAGATAATAGTGTTACTCATGTTGTTTTAGTAGCAACCTTATTCAATTACATTGAGCCACTTACAACTGTATGATGCAGATCATTATGCAACTCACTCTTATTTAACAAATATAGCGTAATACCAATAACATTGATTGATTACAGGTATAACAGGTAAAGCGCTCGCCTTCCCATATAAAATGGCTATAAAAGAACAACCTGCACAGCAGACTCACCAGTAACCATGATTTTTTAACGCTTATAAAACACTGGAACACGTCCAGCGGATAATGCAAAATAGCCGTTTTTACAATAAAAATAACGCTAATAATGAAGTCAGCTATAGAATCCAAAACGTTTACCTCAAGCATTACATCACGCTATAGGATTGCATTAGGGCTCATCGCCATTCTCTCCTGCCTATCTTATTTCAGCCTCAGTTTTGCCATTAAAGAAGAAGAGAACAGCTCAACCATAATCAATCTCAGTGGGCGTCAACGCATGCTCTCACAGCGTATCGTGCTCATTTCCAGCAAACTTATCGCCACCAAATACACAAATGAGCATGCTGAGCAAAAAATAAAATTACAAAATGCTGTTCAATTAATGAGAGAAGAGCATAGCCTGCTCATTCATGGTCATAAAAAAGCAGGCACAACATCAAGTCTTTCTCCTGAGATGAAGGCGATCTACTTCGCTGCTCCACATGAGATTGATAAACGGATCGACAACTTTCTAATGCATGCGACTGCTTTCAATAATGAAACAATCGCAAGTCAAAACCCTGACAACACTCATTACCAGGCACTTTCAAGATCAGCCTCTGGCATATTGAAATCTTTGGATGCTGCTGTAGCGCGATATGAATTCGAAAGTAAACAGAAAATAACCCAGATATTAACTTTAGAACGGATAGTGTTGGGCGTTACGCTGTTAGTACTTTTGCTTGAAGCGCTTTTTATTTTCAGGCCCATCGTACTCCAACTCGGCAAGGAAGCTGCTGCATTGATTAGCAGCATGAATAAATTCTTAGGCATTGCTTCATCTCTCGGTGAGGGCTTAATCGCGACTAATTCTGAAGGGGTAATTCAGTTTGTTAATCCTGCTGCTGCAAAAAGCCTGGGCTGGAAGAAAAGCGAGCTGCTCAATAAAAAACTTACTGAAACTATTGATGGCATTAATACCGAGCACAGTAACGACAGCTCTCCAATTATTCAGGGGAAAATGCCAAAACAGGTGGATGACACCATCTTTATACAAAAAAATGGCGAACCACTGCACGTCACCTACACAACAAACACGTTCCATGAGCATGAAGAAGGGACTCAATTCATCATCACATTTCGCGATATTTCAACGCGCAAAAAAAACGAGGAGCAGATACAGCACTTCGCCTATCACGATTATCTGACCAATCTACCCAATCGTCGACTATTTACTGATCGTCTCAACATGGAGCTGGCTCATGCAAAAAGAGAGCAAAGCAATTTGGCTATCATGTTTCTTGATCTTGATGGATTTAAAAAGATAAATGATAAATTTGGGCATGACATTGGAGACGAAATCCTGCAGGAAACTGCTCGTCGGATTCAGCGCATTATTCGGAAGACCGACACCGTTGCGCGTATGGGAGGCGATGAATTTATACTGCTCTTGCCTAAGATAGAACAACAGAGTGATGCCGCAATCATTGCACGGAAGATTGTTGCTGCTATAGCAAAACCGATTGTCACAGGCAGTGCTACTCACTCCATCAGCACCAGCGCTGGTATCAGCTTCTTTCCAGCCGATGGTGATGATCATGACACACTAGTGGCAAAGGCCGACTACGCCATGTATTGCGTTAAAAAAAGAGGTAAAAACAACTTCATGTCATACGCTGAGCTTCAACAGCATAATGCCTGTCCTCAGTACTCAAATGCGCGCACAGGATAAACCCAGCATACCTGTCACAGGCGCGCCTTCCAGGCATGATGTTGCACCAGCTCCGCCATAACATCGATATGGCTGGGGGACTCATTAAGCGCGGGAATATAGTGGAATGACTGCCCACCTGCTTTAAGAAAATAGTCACGATTTTCAACCGCAATCTCCTCCAGCGTCTCCAGGCAATCTGCAGCAAAGCCAGGGCAGATAACCTGTGCACTTTTCACCCCTTCCTTTCCCCATGCCTTTAACATCTTATCGGTATAAGGTTGAATCCATGGCTTGCGCCCCATGCGGGATTGAAAGCTGATCGCCCATTGCTCATCGGCCAGACCCAACTCAGCAGCCAACAGCGATGCCGTTATATGACACTCCTCAGGATAGGGGTCACCACCATCAGCGTACGCCTGGGGGATGCCATGGAATGACATCAGCAGACGCTCTGGCTGCCCCTCTCGCTCCCAAACTGCACGTACTGACTCTGCCAGGGCGCGAATATAAGTTGGATTATCCTGATAGCGGTTGATAAATCTCAGCTCAGGAATGCGTCGCCAGTTTTGCAACTCAGCAGTTACCGCATCAAAAATTGAAGCCGTCGTTGCGGCGGAGTACTGCGGATAGAGCGGTAAAACAATCACGCGATTAGCATTGGCCTGTCGCAATTGATCCAACCCAGTAGCAATAGAGGGATTGCCATAACGCATCGCCAACACCACCTTGACCGGTTGATTCATACAGCTATCCAACCGTTGTTGCAGCGCCTCAGCCTGATGCTTTGAGACCTGCATCAATGGTGAACCTTCATCTGTCCAGACCGAAGCATAAGCCTCTGCAGAGCGCTTGGGACGGGTGCGTAAAATAATACCGTTGAGGATAAGCCACCACAGCAGCCGAGGCGTTTCGACCACGCGTGTGTCACTCAAAAACTCCGCCAGATAGCGGCGTACATCCTCGGTTGTGGGGGCATCTGGCGTGCCCAGGTTTACCAGCAGGATGCCCAGGTGCTCTGGGATGGATTGGTCTATTACAGGGTGGTTTTGATAGGGCAGCATATTATTTGGATTTTTTAGGTTTTTTTCTATTGGCGCTTATCTTATCGAGGATCAATTTCTGGTCACACAAATTAACCAGCTCAACCTCTCTATTGCGTTTTAGAGTCAGTATCGCTTTATCCAGAAACAACCAGTGGGATGTTTTCACCTCAGTGATTTCATGAAATTTTATTATAATTTCATAATCCAGGTTCGGCTTTGATAGGGTGAGCCCTTTATCATCGACAACAACATGAGCACCACCAAATACCTTCAACAGTTTTTCCAACTTGCGTTTAGACCAATGCGCCAAACCAATCGGTATTATCGTAATCAGCAGCACCTCGTTGGGAACCGCGTCATAGTACCAGGCAGCCATAGACCCTGCGATACTACCCAGCAACAGAAAGCTGACAAGGCCATCCACTCTTTGATACTTCGTTTTATTCCAAACTGACAACATATCTATTTGCGCCTTTTAACTACCTTACTGGTGGGATCAGAGTTTATCACTACGATGCGCATAAGGCGGCAAAGTCTCCAACCTCTGATCAACCAAGGCCCCACCCACAGTAAAATGATAGAGACTCTGTAATTTAGTATCTTCAATGCCCAGTAGTTGATGCAAAACATCATCAAAGTAGCAACCAATCCCCGTGCCACTGACCCCGGCGGCCTCTGCCTCCAGATAGAGCAGCTGCCCCAGAATGCCCGCCTCCCAATAGAGCTGACGATAACCCCAAGGGCCCAGCTTCAAACCTTCATCAAATTCAGCCAGCATGCTCAGGCTAAAGGCGCTATCAGCTGCAATCGCCTGTCGACAGGAGAGCATCTCTGCCGTCTCTCGAACATCAGCCTGCAGCAGTCGATACAAGTTAAGATGATTAGGGCAACCCTCCACGCGCTTCCACTCAAAGGCATCATTTCCCAGCGTTGACCGTAGCTGCGCTTCGGCCTCATCTCTGCGTAAAAAAAGATATAGCCCCGGCTGCACGCCTTCCACCCGATGAACAAACAGCAGCAGGTGTAGCTGTGAAGCCCCTGGCAGTAGGTCCCATGGCGGCGCACCAGATCGGGGCAGCATCATATCCAGCATGCGATAGAGCTGGCTGGCGGTAATAGTCGTCTCACCATCAAAGGCCTGGGCACTGCGGCGCTGACGAATAAGCGTTGCGGCGGGTAACTGACAGCTACTCTGTTGGGGGTCCGGTTGCACTGGTGGTATCCAGCGGGACACTGTAGTTTGCGGTTTGGCACAGGCCTTGGCCACCAGACCAACCTCTGGCCACTCATTGCTGTGGTAGGGCGATAGCCGGTTGGCCTGTCCCTGCCAGACGCCATCTGCAGCGCTTTTCAATAGCAGATCAGATGGCGGCATAGCCGAGCTACCTGGTACAGTCTCCACAAGTAACATCACATCAGGGCATTCCCGCTCAGCCTCGGCAAAATCCTGCTCTCGATCCAGCCCCAGAAGCCGGCTGATACTTTCATCATCCCACTGCTCCAGCAACCGCACTGACCACCCCAGCACCGCAGCAGCATAACGAATGGCCGCCATGGCATGGCCACAGTCCAGCTGGCAATAACGGAAGGCCCGCTCACCATACTTCCAGGCCTCCCGCCAGTGAATGGAAGAGAGACCAACCAGTAGCATATCAGAAGGAAGCGGCGCACTATTGAAGGCGCAACGCTGTTCCAATAGATGATCGCGGCTGAGGTAGTGATAGACCCCAGCGCTTAATGGCCCCACATTCGGCACAATCGCGTAGCCCTCAGTCGGATGGAGATTACCACTGGAAGGGTTACAGCGTAGTGCCCAGCGTGCATCACCCGACTGCTTCCAGGCCGACAAGCCCAACGAAAGCTCAAACAGTGCGGCAATACTTTCCAGCGAAAGTGGCTGCGGTGTGATGCTGTTTTGCTGATAAAGATCCCGGTACAGGGGCTCTAATCCATCAGCCACCAATGGCAGCTCAACCCTGGGAGCGCCCTCAAACCAACGGAAAGGCTCCGGCTGAGTGGCCCAATCCAATCGCCCCGGCCCGGCAGCAAATCCATCCAAGCGATGTTTGGTGCGCTGGTGATAACGCCTGACAGCCTCCAACTGGATTTCCATCTGTTCGCTCACATCCCTCTTAAGGTTTTTAACGGTGGCTGATTCAGCACAAAGCGGGTACCCAATGTTCCCGCAACACCCACGCCAATGGCACCTATTAGCATACCACTCAACCAAAGCATCGGCCCCGGCACGTAGACCAAATCAAAAACCTGTTTGGCAACCACCACCCCGATGGCACCTGCGGTAATAGCACCCACCAATCCAGACAGCAGACCCAATCCCGCATACTCCAGCACAATGCTGCTCATCAGCTGACTACGACGAGCACCCAGGGTGCGCAGCACTGCCGCCTCATGGATTCGGTCATCCAATGTGGCGTGGATGGCGGCATACATCACCATCAACCCCGCCAGCACGGTAAAGATAAAGACATACTCCACCGCCAGAATCACCTGCTCAATAATGGCACGCACCTGATCCAAAATGGTCGCCACATCCAGAACAGTAATATTAGGAAACTGCTGCACCATTCGATTTAGCACACCGTGCTGCGCCGTGGGCAGATAAAAACCCGTGATGTAGTTAACTGGATAGTCATCCAGCAGGCCCGGTGGTGCCATCACAAAGAAGTTGGCCTTAAAGCTCTCCCAATTAACTTGGCGCAGGTTGGTAATTTCTGCACTAAAATGCTGCCCGGCAACGTCATAGGTGAGACTATCCCCCACACCCAATCCCAGCTCTTTGGCCAGCCCCTGCTCTACTGAGAAGAAGGCTTTACCCCGGTCTTCTGGCTGCCACCAACTACCGCTGGTTACGGCATTGCCCACCTGCACCTGCTCAGCCCAGGAGAGATTGAATTCACGTTTCACCAGACGCTTGGCCCGATCGGTTTTAAAATCATCCGCTGTAACATTTTTACCATTAACACCGACCAAGCGGGCACGCACCATCGGGTAGAGCAGCGGCGGCTCCACCCCTTCCGAGCGCAGGAACTGCCGCACGCCATCCAATTGGTCTGGCTGGATATTGATCAGAAAACGGTTGGGAGCATCCGCTGGCAGACGATTCTCCCACTCGCTGAGCAGATCCGTTCGCACCACCGCCAACAACAGCAAGGCCATCAACCCCACACCAAAACCGATCATCTGAATCAGACTGTGGCCCGAGCGGCGGGAGATATTGGTCACCCCAAAGCGCCAGGCGGACCCACCTTTTTTCCGCAAAGGTTTCAACAGCAACAGCAAACCACCTGCAACCAGACCTAGCAGTAACACCACCAATAGCAGTCCAGCAATAATCGCAGCAGCCAGTTTTAGATCCTGTGCTTGGAACAACACCAACACTACAAAGGCCAACATACCAATACCGTAGGCCGACAGCGCGCTGATCTGTAGCCCTCCCAGATCCCTGCGCAACACCCGCAGGGTGGGGACATTCTTCAGTTGCAGAATAGGTGGCACTACAAAACCCAACAGCGTCACCATACCGGTAACCAACCCCAGCACGATCGGCCAGAGGCTGGGGGCTGGCAGCTCGATCCCCGCCAGCGGTGCCAGAAAAATCATCAACCCCCACTGAGCCAGATAGCCCACAGCAATGCCCACCACACTGGCCAACAGCCCCAGTACCACCATTTGGGTTAAATAGAGCCGGCTGATCACAGCCTGCTCCGCACCCAGGCAGCGCATAATGGCGCAGTTATCCAGATGTCGGCTGATAAAACGGCGCGTCGCCATCGCCACTGCGGCACCTGCCAGCAGCACACTGACCAACGCGGCCAAGGCCAAAAAGCTCTCACCCCGATTCAGTGCCGAGCGCACCTCCGGTCGGGCATCCTGCACATCATGCAGCGACTCTCCCTGCACCAGCTTTGGCTCCCACTCCTGGCGAATCTGTCCAATAGCCACTGCATCCCCCGCCAACAACAGCCGATAGACCACTCGGCTTGCAGGCTGCACCAGCCCACTGGCTGGCAGATCATCGGCATGCATCAACAGCCGCGGGGCAATGTTGAACAGCACCCCTTCCGACTGATCCGGTTCACTGGTGAGTACCGCCGCTACCTTCAGGTTGATACTGCCGACTGTGACCTCATCCCCCACATCCACACCGAGAATCGTCAGCAGGCGGCTGCCTGCCCAGACCGTGCCCGGCACGGGGCCGCCTTCAACCTGTGAATCAGCAGCAAACAACTTGGGAGCAGTGCGATTGTGGCCGCGCAGTGGATAACCATCACTAGCCGCCTTTAGCGCCACCAGTTGATTCTTCTCTCCGGCCAGCACCATAGTAGGGAACTCCACCGTTCTGGCACTTTGCAGCCCCAGCTCAGCAGCGCGCTTATCCCGCACTTCTGCAACACCGTTATCAGAGAGGTAGACCAGATCACCACCCAGCAGATCATTGGCCTGACCAGTCAATGCCTGGTGGATACGACTGGTAAAAAAATTAACCGAAGTGACACTCGCAACGGCGATAACCAGCGCCAGCGCCAACACCTTCAACTCTCCAGCACGCCACTCACGATGGAGATGACGCATGGCAAGGCGAAAACCGCTCATTGCAACTCAGCCTTCAACTGCCCTTCATCCAGCTCCAGTTGACGCTGACAGCGGGCCGCCAGACGCTGGTCATGCGTCACCAACACCAGGGTTGTACCCTGCTCAGCATTGAGCTGAAACAGTAGATCAATGATGCGTTCACCCGTGCTACGGTCAAGGTTTCCGGTTGGTTCATCTGCAAACAGCACCTGCGGATGCGGCGCAAAGGCGCGGGCAATCGCCACCCGTTGCTGTTCACCGCCGGAGAGCTGCTTCGGATAGTGACTGGCACGCGCTGCCAAACCCACTCGCTGCAAAACCCCTTCCGCCACCTGCTGGGCATCATGTCGTCCGGCCAGCTCCAGCGGTAGCATCACGTTCTCCAACGCTGTCAGATTGGGCAGCAGCTGAAAGGCCTGGAAGACAAACCCCACCTTCTCACCCCGTAGTCTGGCTCGACCATCCTCATCCAGCGCAAACAGATCCTGTCCACCAATGGAAACCTGGCCTCCCGTTGGCTCATCCAATCCTGCCAGCAGCCCCAGCAGGGTTGATTTCCCCGCTCCGGATGCCCCCACAATCGCAACGGTCTCACCCGCAGCTATACTCAGATCAATACCTTGCAGAAGCGTCAGCTCCCCTTCAGGACTTACAACACACTTATGCAGATTCTGCGTATTTACTACGATTTCTGATGTCATACAGGGGTACCTGAGTAAAATTTATGAACAGAGCATACCAACTTCAGGCATATACTCCACCAATCAGAGTTAGGATTA
>Ga0316190_10003400_pt1 | contig 11545 bp, 9 predicted proteins | sample Eddworburrow2_MG_FD_204929 | JGI IMG/M metagenome (GOLD analysis project Ga0316190, IMG submission 204929) | Coastal sediment microbial communities from Maine, United States - Eddy worm burrow 2 | ecosystem: Environmental > Aquatic > Marine > Coastal > Sediment | place: USA: Maine | collected... | reverse complement strand
CTTCCTGACCGGCAGAAGCCGTCATGGACACCACCCCCACCGTTCAGGATCTCGCCCTGGTCGCAGCCCTCGGGCTCGGCGTGGCCTTCGTATGGGCCGCGGTCGCCAAGATGCGCGACCGCTCGGCCACCGCGGCGGCGTTTGTGGGACTGAGGGTGCCGCGGCCGGGTCTCGCCGTGCGTGTTGTACCCGGTATCGAGCTCATCGTGGCCGCACTGCTGGTGGTCTGGCCCGTCGCCGGTGCGTTCAGCGCGCTGACGCTCCTGGCCTTCTTCACCACCTTTCTGGCGTCGCGACTGCGCGAGGGGGTGAGGGTGAGCTGTGGCTGTTTTGGCGGGTCCGCCGACCAGCCGTTGTCCTGGGTCCATGTGGCGAGGAACGTACTGCTCTCCCTCGCCGCACTGTTGGCGACCGACGCCGACGGACCGGCGCTGCCGACCATCGGCGCGGTTGCGGTCGGCATGGGTGTCACGACGGCCGCGATCGGTGCGCTCCATCTCGCCGCTCGATTCGTTGCCGCACCCTCAGGATCTGACAGGCGCGCAAACCCTGCTCCCGGCCCCTGAAGGGCTTCATTGCGGAAAGAGGACCTTTCGCACCCTTTGCTTTTGGGTGAATTGAGGGTAAACACCAGGTTCGACAGAGGAGGATACGCGTGGGCGACGACAACTCCGGGCACGACGAGCCGCGACAGGATCGCCCACCCCCTGTGCCCGGCATCGACCTGCCGGCGAGTTCCTATCCTCCCCCGTACCAGCCGCCCAGCCGCTCCGGCCCTTCGGGCTCCCCACCACCATCACCACCGACGTCGTCGCCGTCGCCGCCGCGGGGGCCTGTGCATCCTCCCTATCGGGAGCCTTATGCGGCTGACCAAGCTCCTTCGGTCCCCTACCAGCGGCCGCCGCCTACACCCCCCTACCAAGAGCCTCTGCCCGCACCCCCCTACCAAGAGCCTCTGCCCGCACCCCCCTACCAGCAACCGCCGGCACACTCCTACGGGTACGGCTACGGGGCCCCGCCCCCGACGACGGACTCCGCCGCCACTCTGAGTCTCGTGCTCGGAATCGTGTCGTTCCTCTGTCTGGGACCGCTGCTATCGCTGCCGGGCCTCATCGCCGGACTCAAGGCGCTACGCAGGATCGAGCAGTCGATGGGCCGGCTCACCGGTCGAGGGTTGGCGATGGCCGGCATCGTGCTCTCGAGCATCAATTTGGCGCTCGCGGTCCTGTTGATCGTCCTCTTTCTGATCGGCATCGCCGTCGATGGCTGATCGCACCAGCGCCCGGACCAGGTCACCGGAGCTGGTTTGGCCCCTGGACACGGTGGGGTACCGACACCGTGACACGAACACCCGGTGAATAGTGAACCAGCGGTGCACCAACCGGCGCGGGAAGGCCGGACGCGGCCACCAGCTCATCGTCCAAGGACAGGACTTCGGCGCGCCGGAGCGGCCAGCGCGGATGATCGGCGTAGGCCTTCCATGTGCCGCCGACCATATGGGAGTAGAGCTTCCAGCGCCCGGTCAGCCAATGGTCGATATCTCCCAGGTCGCCCTCCGCGAATGGCTCGCCGATACGGACCGAACACTCGCTGCGCGCCCCGACCGGGCCGGGAACACGGCGGACACAGTCGTAGGTGACAACATCGCCGGCCTTGGCGACGTTCATCGAGGACCACATGTACGGCAGCCGGTACCCGACCCGTGCGGCCACACACGCCGACGCCCGATCTGCGTCGAGGGAGAAGAACCAGATGCCCTGGCTACCGTCGGCGGCCTCCACGTAGGTGCGGACGTTCGTCTCCGGAAACACTGAGAGTCCCGGCACCGTCCCGACGAGAGGGAACCCGACAGTCATCCGGAAGGGCACGAGGCCGACCCACGCCTGGCCTGCGAAAGTCGACACCGTAAGACCGGGGGGAAGCAAGCGTGCGACCGCATCCACCGGGACGGGCCAATGCAGGAACGTCAGCAGGTCCCAGCGCATCGTCATCACCGGGCGGCGCACCGCGATCGGCGGATCCCGCTCGACCAGAGGCGGCGACGGTCGGCCCTGTGCATCTATTGCCACCCTCGGGAGGCTAGCGGCCAAGTTCGGTGGATGGCACAGCCCGGGGCGGGCCCGGCTCCATGCACCCTGGCGCCGATGGTTAGGGTGAGGACGAGGACGCGCGAGACTCACCGGGCGCCCACCGCTTCGACCCCCGAGGAGAGCCAACATGGCCGTAGCCGCCAGCACCCCAATCGAGCTCATCAATAGGGTGTACGCCCAGCTTCCCGAGCGGATGACGATCGGTCGCGAGCGTCTCGGGCGTTCCTTGACTCTGGCCGAGAAGGTCCTGATCAACCATCTCGACGACCCTCGCCGCCAGGAGCTCGAGCGCGGCGTGTCCTATGCCGACCTGCGACCGGATCGCGTCGCCATGCAGGACGCCACGGCGCAGATGGCGTGGCTCCAATTCATGACCGCAGGGCTGGACGAGGTCGCGGTCCCGACCACTACACATTCAGACCATCTGATCCTCGCCCACACCGAAGGGCGGGTCGATCTGAGGAACGCCCTCGACGTGAACTCCGAGGTGTATGACTTCCTCGAAACGGTGTGCGCCCGATACGGCGCAGGGTTCTGGAAGGCCGGGTCGGGCATCATCCACCAGGTTGTCCTCGAGCAGTACGCGTTCCCGGGCGGGATGATGATCGGGACCGACAGCCACACGCCCAACGCCGGTGGTCTCGGCATGATCGCCGTCGGGGTCGGCGGGGCCGAAGCGGTCGACGTTATGACCGGCTTCCCGTGGAATGTCCGCTGGCCCGCGGCGATCGGAGTCCATCTCACCGGCGAGCTGTCGGGCTGGTCGGCCCCCAAGGACGTCATCTTGAAGGTGGCCGAGATTCTGACGGTGAAGGGCGGAACCGGCGCAATCGTCGAGTACTTCGGACCTGGCGCCTCGTCACTGTCCGCCACCGGCAAGGCCACGATCTGCAATATGGGCGCAGAGATCGGCGCGACCACGTCGTTGTTCGCGTATGACGATGCGATCGCCCGGTACCTGAAGGCGACCGGCCGCGAAGCCATCGTCGACGCCGCAGCTGGTGTCGCCCACGATCTACGCCCCGATGACGAGGTTCTCGCCGACCCGGGCAAGTACTACGACCGGGTCATCGAGATCGACCTCTCCCGGCTCCGACCGCACATCAACGGGCCGGCCACGCCGGACCTGGCCCGCGAGGTTTCCGAACTGGGTGAGGAGTCCAGGCAGAACGGTTGGCCGACCGACATCAGCGCCGCGCTGATCGGCTCGTGCACGAACAGCTCCTATGAGGACATCACCCGAGCGGCCTCGATCGCGCGCCATGCCGCGGCGAACGGCCTGCGGGCCAAGACCGACCTTTTGATCACCCCCGGCTCCGAACAGGTGCGCGCCACCATCGAACGCGACGGCCTCCTAGCGGATTTCGAGCGGGTTGGCGCCCGCGTGTTGGCCAACGCCTGCGGGCCCTGCATCGGCCAATGGCAGCGAGACGATGTCGATGAAGGCGATGCAAACACCATCGTCACCAGCTACAACCGCAACTTCCCCAAGCGCAACGACGGCTACGCGTCGACGCACGCCTTCGTGACCTCGCCCGAGACGGTGATGGCCCTCGCCCTGGCCGGCACCACCGACTTCGACCCGCTGACCGGCACGCTCACCAACGACAAGGGTGAGCAGATCGCCCTGGCCGAACCGGTGGGTGAGGAGCTGCCCGCCCAGGGGTTCACGCCCGGCGAGTCCGGTTTCATCGCCCCCCCTGAGGATGGTGCAGGGGTCGATGTCCGCGTCGCCCCCACCAGTGACCGGCTCCAGCTGCTCGAACCGTTCTCGGCGTGGGACGGCAACGATTTTCTGGATCTGCCCGTCCTGGTGAAAGCCCAGGGCAAGCTGACCACCGACCATATCTCCATGGCCGGCCCATGGCTGAAGTATCGGGGCCATCTGGAGAACATCTCCGGAAACCTCTTCCTGGGCGCCGTCGGTGCCTTTGGGCGAGCCACCGGCGAAGGCAAGGATCAGCTCGACGGCGAGGTCAAGCCCTACCCCGAGATCGCCAAGCACTATCACGAGGCCGGGCAGGGTTGGATCGCGATCGGCGACGAGAACTACGGCGAGGGCAGCTCCCGCGAGCACGCGGCCATGGAGCCGCGCTTTCGCAACATGAAGGCCGCCTTGTCCCGCAGCTTCGCTCGCATCGCCGAAACCAACATGAAAAAGCAGGGGATGTTGCCCCTGACCTTCGCTGACCCCGCCGACTACGACAAGATCGGCGAAGACGACCGGCTCTCGATCACCGGCCTCTCCGGGCTCGCCCCGGGCAGCACCGTGCTGATCATCGTGACCAAGCCCGACGGCTCCACCGTCACCTTCGATGCCAACCACACGTTCTCACCCGAACAGATCGAGTGGTTCAAAGCCGGCAGCGCCCTCAACATCATCCGATCCCGCGCCGGGAACTGACGCCCAGCTCTATTGCCAGACGGCTGGTGGGCTGACCGGGCGAATGGCCCACCGCTCCGACATGATAATCGTGCAATCTCACAATTCAGGATTAGGGGATCGGTCAACGACGATTGATTCCTGTTGGGGGCTACTCAGCCACGCTCACGACATCCAGACGGCCGCGCCGGGTTCAACCCCTCCGAGGAGGCTGTGCATCTCTCTCTGCTCAGTGCCAGGCGAACGGACACAAGCGCGCACGGTAGAGCGACCGTCTCGCCGAGGGCAAAGCTGAGAGCAACACGAAATGGTGGGTCGCCACCCACGACCAGGACGACCACCCCCGCTACCACCAGCCCCAAGATCCAACATCCGGCGAGCAGCCCGACGCGCCCCATCGCCACCAGCGCCTGACCGCCAAAGAACGTCCCCGCTCCAAGTGCAGCACCCATCGACACCAGGGCGATCACGCCAGCATCAGGACGGAAGCTCGGGCCGTAGAGCGCCGCGGTAAGAGCCGGACCAAACTGGTACGCGCAAACGCCACCGATGACAGAAGCCATCACCGCCACGGCCGCACAGGTCCGGGACCAGCCCCAGAGACGATCGAAGCGACGGGCGTGAACATGATCTACCAAGGCCGGCAGGAAACGGGCGAGTAGCGCCGTGCTCATCGTCAGGGGTCCACGGGCCAATGTGAAAACCCCGAAAAAGGCGCTGACCTCACCTGGTGTCGCGCCGAGGAGCCCGACCAAGAGTGGACCCACACCCAACAAGGTCTGAGCGGCGCCGTTCCCAGCGGTCAACGCCAACAGGAAGCCTGGCGACTCGAACTCGTCCATGCCTCTCGGCGGGAGTCGTCCGCTCTGGCTCGTCGGGGACCTCACCAGTACAAGCAGAGCAAATGGGGTCCCGGCCACCATGGCCCATCCGAACCAGACAGGTTCGGCTATCAACCAAGCGACCAGCCCGGCCGCGGCGGTCCGCGAAACTGCTTCTCCGCCGACGAGAAGGCCATAAGCACCAAACTGACGGCGCCCGGCGAGCAAACCGCGCACGACCATATAAAGGCTGAAGCCCACGAAAACGCCGAAAGCCGTCAGAAGGTAACCCCACGAGCCATCAAAGAGACGGTCGCGTTGGGAGACGACGACGAGTGATCCTAGGACCATGCTCGTGGCGATCAGCGTTCCGATTGCGGGCCCGATCTCCCTTGCGGCAGATCTTGTTGACCCCCCTCGGGCGAGATATCGCACGATCAATTGTTCGACCGGCACCAGGACCACCGTCAGGAACAGGAACTGGATCGTCCAAAGGGCCGATACGGGGGAGAAACGGCTGGCACCCAATGCTCGGCCGGCAATCACCTGGTAGCCGTACGCGGCCAGCGCGGCCAGCGCCATACCGCCAACCACCGAGATGGTGGCTCGGTTTGCCTTCCCGCGGGGCGCTGGGGTCATGCCCCCCGTGCTCATCGGTGGGTCCGGTACCGTATGCGACCATGACCGGACATCCCCTGACGGGAGACCCATCGCCGTTCATCCATCCGACGGCCATCGTGGAACAGGACGCGGTCATCGGCGCCCAGACAAGGATCTGGCATCATGCCCATGTTCGCGTCGGCGCGAATATCGGTCCGGATTCGGTGCTCGGCAAGAACGTCTTCGTCGACGCTGGCGTCGCTATCGGCGCTGGCTGCCATGTTCAAAACAATGTGTCAATCTTCGCCGGAATCACCCTCGAGGACCGGGTGTTCGTCGGACCGAGCGCGGTGTTCACCAATGATCGGACGCCTCGCGCCGGTGGCGAGGCTTGGGACATCATTCCGACACTGGTGTGCGAGGGCGCGTCGATCGGAGCGAACGCGACGATCCTCTGCGGTCTGGTCATCGGCCGGTACGCCACCGTTGCCGCCGGCGCAGTGGTTACACATGGCATCGAACCTCACGGCCTTGTCGCCGGGGTCCCGGCGCGGCAGATCGGATGGGTATGCCCCGCCGGTCATGTGATGAGCAAGGAGCCAAGCCATCACCCGGTGGCGCCCTGTCCGGACTGTGGTTGGATTTTCACCAAGTCGTTGTAGAGCTGACCTCATGGTCAGCACCAGCCAACGGCTCTACGAGGGACACCGGGGACTCCTCGTCAGTCCCGGATCGCATGGCTGGAACTGGCCCGCTACCGACGACCTCTCTCACGACGAACAAGGGGCGCCGCCGCGCCTCAGCGGTCGTCCGCCAGAGGTACTCGCCCAATACGCCGAGCATCACTAGTTGGAGACCTCCAAGAATCAGCACGGCGACCATGACCGTCGTCCAGCCCTCCGTTGCCACATCGCTCACGAAAATCCTTCGAGCGCCGACGACTATGGCGTAGACGAAACCGATACTCGCGATCGTGAAGCCCAAATATGTCATAAAGCGAATGGGAAAGAACGAAAACTGCACGAACGAGTCCACTGCGAGTTTTAACAGTTTACTAAATGTCCACTTGGACTGACCTGATGCCCGGCCAGATTGCCGATAGCTCACGCGACATTGGTCAAATCCGCTCCATGCCACAAGGCCGAGGACATTCCTGTTCTGTTCGGGGAGCTTCACCACAACGTCGATGACAGCTCGAGAACACAAGAACCCTGACGGACCTTCGGCAGGGTAGGTTTCTATCTCCGAAAAGCGAACAAAGAGACGGGAAAAGACGGTCGAGAATGCCCGTCCCCCCAGCGACTGATCACGAGCCCTTCGCTCACGCAAACCCCAGACAACGTCATAGCCTGCCTTCCAACGTTCCAGGAATGAGCCCACGAGCTCGATGGGCTCTTGCATATCGCCACCAATGACAATGGCGCAATCGCCTCCGCATATCTCCAACCCGGCGGAGATGGCGTAATGCGAGCCGAAATTGCGGGACAACACGACCAGTCGAACATCATCTCGAGCCTGAGCATGTGGTCGCAGCAGGTCAGCGGTTCCGTCGGTCGACCCGTCATCGATGATCACCAGCTCGAATCGGTGATCCGCGTGGAGCGCCGCGATCTCGTCGAACCGCGACAGCAAAGCCCCGACATTCTGTGCCTCGTCAAGGACCGGCACCAGCAGGGACACGAGAGATGTCATCAGAGTCCAGTTTCCACGAGATCACAGACTGTCGCTACTACTCCAGCGGCGAAGACTAACATGCGGATCTCCAGTTCCCGTAGGAGGCGATGGGTGGCAGAGGATTCCAGTACCGGTTCGACAGCGACCGAGGACGAGATCATCGTTCTCGATCCAACCCGAGATACGGCCACGACCCCGGTATCAGCCAGATTCGCCCCGCTAGAGCCGGACCCCCCGACCTCGGCGCTGAGCTTGACCCACAGACCATCTCCGCTATCCGCGGGTGGGCTGATCGTCGGCGTGTTCGCAGTCATGGCCCTGTTCAGCACGGTGCGGGCCATCGGCCGCCTAACCCACGAACTCCAGGCCCGCTCGGATCTGTTCGCTGACCATCCCGGCCTGGCTGGCCTGGTCTCCTGGTTCGCCGCGGCCGGCCTATGGCTGGTCCTCATCGGCGCCGGTTGGCATCTTCGACGCAGCCGGTTGCCAACCCCTCTCCCCGCCCCACAGCCTGAGTCCCAAGATGTACTGGGCCGCTCGGTAGAGCCCAGAACCAGAGCGCAGGTGTGGGCGGCCCATCTCGCAGAGGCCAGCACCTATCTGGTGGCCAGTCTGGCCATGATGTGGCCCGTGTCTTGGCACATGTCCACTCGGCTCACCGGCCAGGGTGATGCGGTCTTCTTCCTCTGGCAAGGTTGGCGCATGGGCGAGCTCGTCAAGCGAGGCTCTCTGCCCACCCACGTACCCGATGTGTTCTGGCCGTATGGACTGGACCAGTGGGTAAGCGACGGTTTCCTCACTGCCTGGTCAACAGCACTATTCGCAAGTTTTTTCGCTCCCGTGCTTGCCTTCAACCTCACGATCCTTGCGTTCACCATCTTGAACATGGTCGGCGGGCGGCATCTCGCCCGACAGTTTACGAGCGCTCGGATACCGATCGTTCTTACCGCCCTTTCCTTCGCCAGCGCCCCGGGCATCTACCTCCGTATTTTCGGACATCCTCTCTTCTATTCCAGTTTTGCGGCCGCCTTTCTCATTGCGGAGATTGTACCCGCAGCACGGGGCGACCGGCCCCTTCGACCTATTCGCCTGGGCCTGTTGCTTTTCCTCGCCTATATCACCTCGGTCTACTACCTATTGTTCGGAGCGCTGGCTGTCACGTGCTTGCTTCTACTGTCAGTCCGATCAGTCTCCGATTTTACCAACCGGGCCAAACGTCTCGTTCTGGCGGTACTCGTTTGTGGTGTGCTGATCAGTCCTTTTGCTACGGCACGCCTGCAACTCGACGCCGCTGAAACGGCAGCTGGCGGTCAACCCGTGCTGACCAGTGAGGCATACCTTTACAATTCCGATATCTACTCACTGTTCAGCCAGCCAAAGGGCTCGTCAACCTTTGATCTGCCTTGGTCCGTCGGAGCACCACCGACGAGAGGTCTGGAGAATCTCACATACCCAGGCATCCTCTTGCTGCTAGGGATCATGTACTTGATCACAACCCGCGTGCCGCTTCGCTGGCCACTCATCGCAACGAGTGCCATCCTTTGGATCTTGTCCTTGGGACCGTCACTGGTCGTGAATGGGGTCTACCAGACTCGACTCGCCGACGGGTCCAACTATGGTTACATGCCCTATCAACTTTTGTTAAGTATGCCAGGATTAGGAAGCCTTCGGGCGCCCGGGCGGGTCGGCTTTATGCTTATAGCAGTCCTCACAGCCGGATTCATTGCCATTCTTTCACCGCTTTGGGCCTGGGCCTCCAGGAACCAGCGCATAGCTATTTCGACTATCTGCCTAGTCCTGATAGCCACCAATCTCCAGGCTCCCATATCGTATGCCTCTCTCGAGAGAACGCCAGATGAGGAGGCGCTGTTCGCGAGAATGGCCGGGGAGGCCTACCCAGGCGACACGGTAGCTCAGTTCCCAAATGACTGCTTTATTTATGTCGCGGATTTTGTCTACACACAGGTGAGTCATGAGCTCCCTCTCGTGGGGTGCCAGGGCAACACCGCATCTATCCCGTGGTGGAGCGGGGTCGAGGACTACACAACGGAGGCAGCCGCTTCTCTGAGATGTCAACCAACGGTTTTTGGTCGTCGTGTCGGCTTACCGTATGCACATGACCTTCAGATCACACGTAGCCACGTCAGGGAGCTTCGGGAGACTTTCGGATTGCGATATGTGCTGATTGACAAGAGCAGTCTCGAGCTCCCAGCCTGCCTGGACGGGCGAATCGCTCCGACGGCAGAGACACTTCAACAATGGCACGGCCAGCTGGGCGAGTCGGAGAGATACATCGTGATCGACCTGGATCGCCAAACATGAGCGGACCGACGCAAGGAATCGGGCTCGACTCCATTGCCATCAGCTCGCTGTCTATTGGCGAACCGGAACAGCACAAGGTACTGGAGGTGTTGCGATCCGGGCACCTGGTACAAGGGCCCGTGGTCGCTGAACTCGAACGGAGCTTCGCCGAGCTCGTCTCCACCCGTTTCGCGGTGGCCCTCAACAGTGGCACAACCGCCCTACTAGCTGCCCTGGCCACCACCGATCTCGCACCAGGCGACGAGGTGATCACCAGCCCCTTCACCTTCGCTGCGACCTTGAATGCGGCTCTTGAGGCCGGGGCCACCGTATGCTTCAGCGATATCTCACTCGATGACTTTTGCATGGACCCCGCCACGCTCATGGACGTGACAACCGACAGGACACGAGTCGTCCTGCCGGTTCATCTTTACGGCCAAACCGCTGACCTGGCCCCTATCGTGAAACATAGTGCCGATCATGACCTGGTCATCATCGAGGACGCAGCCCAAGCCCACGGCGCTACTTATCGTGGGCGCCCGGCCGGCAGCTTCGGAATTGGTTGTTTTTCGCTCTACGCCACAAAGAACATCACCTCGGCTGAGGGCGGTATTCTGAGCACGGATAACGCCGCACTCGCCGATCGAGTACGAGTGCTCCGCAACCAGGGGATGCGCCAGCGCTACGACTATGCAGTTGCTGGACACAATTGGAGAATGAGTGACCTGCACGCCGCCGTGGCCCTCCCCCAGGTCCACAGACTGGCTGAAACCACCCGCCGCCGCCAGCGCAACGCCAGCCTTCTGAGCGAAGGTCTCGCAGACCTGGACGGTCTTCGGACACCACAAGTGATGGCTGATCGGCGTCATGTCTTTCACCAGTACACGGTCCGAGTAACGGCTGACGGTCCAATCGATCGAGACCAGCTCATGGCCCGGCTGGATCAAGATGGCATCGGCTATGGGATCTATTACCCAAGACTTGTGCACGACTACGACTGCTATCGCAACGATCCGCGGGTGAAGGTGTCCCCTACACCACGAGCTCAACAGGCGGCATCAGAGGTATTATCTCTTCCAGTACACCCTCAGCTATCGGACACCGACCTGGAACGTATCGTTACCGCAGTTAGATCGGCCTATCTCGGTAGTTCCGCATCAATCCACCATTCAATTTGACTCCAATAATGGAAGTACCGTATGCCAGCTGAGCGACGCCAAGCGCTTCTTGACAAACTCGAAGATCGCACCGCAGTCATCACGGTTGTGGGGCTAGGATACGTGGGCCTACCAGTGGCCTGCTCGTTTGCCGATGCAGGGTTCCGGGTGAATGGGCTCGACATTGACGCCGAGCGGGTGCAGCTACTTTCGCGGGGCGTCAACCCCATCACCGGTGCCGAGCCAGGGCTTGACAGCCTCGTCGAGAGAACCGTGGCCGACGGGAGGATGAGGCCGACCACGCTGGCGAGCGAGTGCGCTGACAGCGACATCTTCACCATCAATGTACAGACACCGGTAAACGATGAGAATAAGCCCGACTACCACACTCTGCGCTCAGCCGCATCAACAGTTGGGGGCGTGCTCAAACGCGGTGCTCTTGTTGTGGTGGAGTCCACGGTAGTCCCAGGTACGACGATCGGTCTGGTCCGATCCGAACTTGAGGCGACATCGCGACTG
>Ga0316190_10003397_pt1 | contig 11547 bp, 10 predicted proteins | sample Eddworburrow2_MG_FD_204929 | JGI IMG/M metagenome (GOLD analysis project Ga0316190, IMG submission 204929) | Coastal sediment microbial communities from Maine, United States - Eddy worm burrow 2 | ecosystem: Environmental > Aquatic > Marine > Coastal > Sediment | place: USA: Maine | collected... | reverse complement strand
CCTCTTCGACGAGAGCACCGTCACCAGCTGATCGAGGGGCCGAGCTACGGATCCTCGATCAGCGACAACCACTGCCGGGGTCCAATGACCGTTACTCCGGGCGGCAGGCGGGCGGTCAGGCCCCGATCGGCGGTTACCACCGTGATGTCGGCCACGGTGGCATAGGTCTGCTCAACGAGGGTCACGATGTGGTCGTCGGCGGCGTCGCGGCCGCCGCGGCGGGCGAAGGTGACCATCAGATTGCCTCCGCTGAGCATCTCCACCTCGGCCGCCACCGGCCGATCGAAGACGACGGTGACGCTGTCGTCATGGGTGTTACACCACTCCGCGGCCTGCTGGGCCAGGCGACCCTTGGCCTTGGTCGGATTGTTCCACCAACCGTCGGGCCGCGACCCCATCACGTTGTTGCCGTCAACAAACCACTCCATGGTGAGCGCTCCTTCCCGGAACTCAGTAAGGCCGGAGCGACCGACCAACGATCAGTATCTCGTGTCGGCGTCCAACCCGGCCCATGGCGCCTACAGTCGGGGCCCATGCCCACCATCGATCACGACCGCCTGCTGGCCGATCTGACAACCCTGCGCAGCTTCGGGGCCCAGGGAACTGGGGTTGTCCGACCCACGTTTTCGAATGCCGACATGGCGGCCCGGCGTTGGCTTCGGGAGCGCATGGAGGCCGCCGGGCTGGGTGCAACCATCGACGGTGTCGGCAACGTTGTCGGTCGCTCGCTCAATCCTGGCCCCGCCCTGCTCATTGGCTCCCACTGCGATACCCAACCCCAGGGCGGTTGGCTCGACGGCGCCCTGGGCGTGATCTACGCCATCGAGGTTGCCAACACCCTGGGTCAGGACCCGACGACCAGCCACCTGGCCATCGACACCGTGGCCTGGGCCGATGAGGAGGGCACCTACACCAGCTTTCTGGGCAGCACGTCCTTCGTCGGTGAACTGACCGAGGTCGAGCAGGGTCATGCCAACGCCGCGGGCGAGACGGTGACCGCGGCACTGGAGCGGGTCGGCCTGACGACGGTTGAGCGCCTGCACCTCGAACGCCAACGCCACGTCGGTTATCTCGAAGCCCACATCGAGCAGGGACCCCATCTGGAGGAGATTGGGCTACGAATCGGCGTGGTTACCTCGATCGTCGGCATCGCGGCGTTGAGCGTCGCCTTCACCGGGGAGCAGAATCACGCAGGCACGACCCCCATGGCCCGACGTCGCGACGCCGGAGTGGCCTTGTTCGACTTCGCCGTTCGGCTCCGGGAACGTATCGCGGCCATGGCCGGACCCGACAGTGTGTGGACCATCGGCAACGCCCGGCTCGAACCGGGAGCGGAGAGCATCATCCCTGGCTTCGCTGAACTCACGGTGCAGTTCCGCGACCCTGGCCAGGAGATGATGGAGGCGATCGAGGCCGAGATCATGGCACTGGCCGAAGAGGTCAGCGACGTCGACGGGGTGACCGTTGTTGCTGCCCGGCGCCGGGAACCGGTCGCCCCTGCCGCCATGGACCCCGCTCTTCGGGCCCACCTCGCCAGCGCCGCCGAGGCCGTGGTGCCCGGCGCCTGGACCGAGATGGCGAGTGCAGCGGCCCACGACGCCATGATTATGACCCGTCACCTGCCGTCGGCCATGCTGTTCATCCCCAGTATCAACGGCATCAGCCACGACTTTGCCGAGAACAGCAGCGACACCGACATCACCACCGGATGCCAGGTCCTGGCCGACGCCGCCGTTGGCATCCTTTGCCCCTAGTGGGCGAGCAGGGACCGATGATCACCCACGCAGGGCCTGGCACAGGTCGGTGTGCGCCGGTGAATCCCTGGTCAAGGAGTCGAACCCGGTGTATTCGGGGTAGCTGTCGAACGGTCCCAGGTGGGAGAACAGACCAAAACCACCTACAGGGTTCGACCTATACTGCGGATACCTGAGGTGCTCGGGGGCCGGGTAGTCACTTCGCGTAGCCGCTTCGCTCAACTCCATGAACTCCAGCACTGGTGAGAGGATCCGGGTAATGAACGGGCGTCTCCGTCACCACACTCAAGGGCGAGGATCAGAGCACGACGGTTCGACCCGTAGGCAACTGAGTTGCGCATGCGAGTGCTCAATTGCAGCGTCATCGAACGGGCCAGCACGTAGTTAAACCGTTCGCTGCTCCATTCCCGTGGCTTGCCAGGCGCAACCAGATTACCGAACCGGTCCGGGATGGCCCCGACCAGCTTCCGCACCTCGGGAAGGAGTTCGGCCATCTCGATGGTCTCGCGCAGGGGATCGTCCGGATGGGAGCTGATACCGACAATGAAACGCGCCGTGTCGCCGTACAGGATGAGACGGGGGTGATCGACGCTTGCCTTGTACCTGCTGCGGCTGTTGGACATCATGGAGAGCTGGCCCCGTATGTCCTCGGGCAGGGCAGCGATGACCTCATCCACCCGGGTGAGGCCCGCGGCGCGAACGTGTCCGGTCAAGCCGTCGATCGTGCGGATCGGCTCGCTCGGTGGTTGGATCGAGGGCACCGGCCGGGTGGCCCCGCCAGTCGGAGGATTCGACCCTCCTGGGATAGCGGGGGTCGATGGTGCAACGGTTTCGGTGCTCGAACGATAGCCAACACGCCAAGTGTGTGGCGTAAACCACGATTCATCGAGATCTCTCCCTAAGAACAGATCCAGGCTCGTTAAAACCCCGGCTACTCCCAAGGACCCAGCCTGATCGCGCCCCGCGTCAGAACTGTTGTCTGGACATTACCAGAGACTCACCCGGACCCCAAGCAAGAAGGTGGGGACATGGACAGCCATCAGCGTCCAGCCCAAGTTCAGAGCAACAGCACGCCGAGGCGCACGCTGTAACCGGCCATGACCGTCCAGAACAGCACGGCGAAATTCCGTTCGCCGGTTCGGGCGTTGATGGTCGAGCCGGTCCAGGTCCCAAGCGCCATCAGGGGTAGGGCGGCCACGGCCAGCAGCACCGAGGTTCGACCAAGCAGTTGGGCGTCGGCGAAGATGGCCGTCTTGGCTGCGTCCCCGGCGAACGATGCCAACGAGGCGGCGCCGACGAAGTGGCGTCGATCGAGGCCAAGGTTACGGATGGCGACCCCCTTCAACGGCCCCGACGTGCCGGAAAAGCCACTCGATGCCCCCGAGACGAGAGCCAGGAACGGAACGAACCCGGCCCGTATTCGACCGAAGTCATGCCGTTCGGCCACCACCGACACCACGAACATCACCAGCACGGCGGCCGTGGCGATGGCCTGGGACGTATTCACCAACAACGTTGAACCGATGGTGGCGCCAATCACGATCAGGATCGCCACCCCCGCCGCGGCCCGAAAGGGCAGCGTGCGGCGGTAGGCGATGATCTTCAGAACGTTGTTCCCCGCCAGCAGCAGCGCAGCCAAGGCGATGCCCTCCTTGGGCCCCAGGAACAGGGCCAAGGCGGGGACCAGCAACAGCGACCCGCCAAGGCCGGCCGAGGCCGAAACCGAGAACGAGGCGTAGACGAGAACGAGAACCAGAGCCGCGGTCAGGATCTCCACGGCACCTCCGACCGCGCGGCGATCACATGCCGACGACGACGACGCCCATGGATGCGACCTGCTTGTTCAGCCGAACCAGGTCACCGTCGAGCAGCGCCTGGAGTTCGCCCAGGCGATCATCGACCTGGCCTGCCATCTTGTCGTAGACGGCGTAGGACTGGGTGGTCGGCTTCTTGTCGGCGCTACGGACAACCGGCACCAACCCGCTGAGATTCTCAAACAGCATCTCCCGGTAGTTGAGCGAGTCGCCTTCGGAGGTAAGTTCGGCCTGCACCATCTCACCCTCAACCGCATCCAGCTTGGCAACCAGCTCCTTGGCCCCAGCCACGGCATCAGCCCCACCCTCGATCCCTTCGAGCCTGGTGATCAGGGTCTCCAGCTGCTTCTTCAAGCCCCGGCTGGTGTTGACCCCAACCACAAGCTCGGACAACTTGGCCTGGATCTTGGCCAGGAACTCGAACTGTTCGACAAGATCGGCATCGCTGGTGGTGACCCGAGGGTCCTTCAGCAGCTCGAACGATTGTGTCATCGACCAGTCGCCGACGCTGAGCCGGGCCTGATAGGTACCGGGAGGGGCCAACGGACCAGGCGGACGGGGGTGGAACTTGGTGTCGACCATCTTCTCCCCGGCGGCATAGGTCATGGGCCACTGGAAGGCGTTCATCCCCTCATCGGCGGTGATGTAGAGGCCCTCCCGATCTTCGGCCTCCGCCGGAATGGTGCTGGCGAAGGTTTCAATCTCAGCCCCGGCGCCGTCGAGGATGGTCAGGATGACCTCCCCATCCGGTGCCTCGCCCAGGAAATAGGTCACCCGCACCCCTCGTTCCAGGTCTTCACCGGCGTCGATGACACGCTTTCGCTGGTGACCGGTCTCGGCTTTGTCGAGGTAGAAGGTGGCGTTCTGGCCAATGGTGACGTGGTAGTTCTTACCCCCAGGGTCGCCCCAGAAGTCGGCGAACAGGTCGACGGGAGCCCTCACCGCCGATCTCGGCTGGAACAGGTGGTTGTCGGCCGAGGCCAACTCGTCACCCATCTGGTGCAGCTGGGTCAGGTCATCGAGTATCCAGAACGAACGCCCGTGGGTGGCGACGACGAGATCGGTGTCCTTGATCACCAGGTCATAGACCGGGCACACCGGAAGGTTGCCCTGGAGCGACTGCCAATGGGCGCCGTCGTCAAAGGAGACGTAGATCCCCAGTTCGGTGCCGACATAGAGCAGGCCCCGGCGGTTGGGGTCTTCGCGAATGACCCGACAAAAATCGTCAGCAGGGAGCCCATCGGAGATCCGGGTCCAGGAGGAGCCGAAATCGTTGCTGCGGTACACATACGGGCCGTAGTCGCCCATCTTGTGACGAGCCGCCGTCAGGTACACCGTTCCCTCTTCGTGGGGCGACTCGGCGATCATCGTCACCTGGGAGAACTTGGGCAGGTCGGGTGGGGTCACATTGGTCCACTCGCCTCCCTCGTCGAAACTCACGTGGACCAGCCCATCATCGGAGCCGGCCATGAGGGTGCCCGGCCGCTGGGCCGAGGCCATGAAGGAGAAGATCGTGGCGTACATCTCAGCCCCGGCGGAGTCCATGGTCAACGGACCGGACACGCCGAGGGTTTCGGGATCGGCCACGGTCAGGTCGGGGCTGATGGCTTCCCAGCTATGGCCCTCGTCGATTGAACGGAACACCTTGTTGCCGGTGGCGTAGAGCACGTCGGGGTTCTGGGGGGAGAACACGATGGGGTAGGTCCATTGGAAGCGAACCTCGGCCGAGTTCCCGTCCTGTGCCCGCTCGGGCCACACGCTGACCAGTTGGATCTGCTTGGTTGTGTGGTCGTAGCGCTGCAGGGCATCACCCCCACCGGGTGAGCTGCCGATAGCCCCGACATAGACGATGTTGGGGTCCCCCGGCTTGGGGGCAACATAGCCACTCTCGGCTGTGCCCGGTGGGTAGGTGTCGCCCCAGTTGATGGCCCCCTTACCAGTCTGGCTCGGTACGGCGATGCTCGAATTGTCCTGCTGCGATCCGTAAACGAGGTACGGGTACTGATCATCGACGGCGACATGGTAGAACTGGGCCGTCATCTGGTTGTAGATCGTCGACCACGAGTCGCCCGCGTTGAACGAGACCCAGGCCCCGCCGTCGTCGCAGCCGATCATGCGGTCCGGGTTGCCGGGATCGATCCAGAGACCGTGGTTGTCTCCGTGGGGGGTGTGCAGCTGCTCGAAGTTCTTGCCACCGTCGATGGACTTCCACGCCTTCATGTCCATGACGAACACGGTGTCGGGGTCCGTGGGATGGGCCTCGACGTGCTGGTAGTACCAGGGGCGCCAGGTCAACTCGGGCTTTGATGACACCTTCTCCCATGTCTCACCGACATCGTCGGACCGGTAAAGGCCCCGCTTGCGCTTTTCGGCCTCGACCAGGGCGAACACCCGCCCCGATTGGGCTGGTGAGACCGAAACCCCGATCTTGCCCAACGTCCCACTCGGGAGCCCGGAGTTGGTGCTGATGTCTTCCCAGGTGTCACCCCCGTCGAGCGAACGCCAGAGGCCGCTGTCGGGGCCTCCGCTGTTGATCGACCAGAAGTTCCTGCGGGCCTGCCACATGGCGGCGAACAGGATGCGAGGATTGCCGGGGTCGAGCGAAACGTCAATGGCCCCGGCCCCGTCGCTGACGTGCAGGATCAGCTCCCAGTTCTGGCCCCCATCAGTCGAGCGGTAGAGTCCGCGCTCGGGGTTGTCGACCGAGGCGTGGCCCAGGGCGGCGACGTAGACGGTGTCGGGATCGGTGGGATGGACCTGTATTTCGCCGATGTGGCGGGTGGGGGCCAGGCCGAGGTGGTGCCAGGTCCGACCGGCGTCGGTTGAGCGGTAGACGCCGTCGCCGTGGGAGACATCGATCCTGATCGTGGCCTCCCCCATCCCGGCATAGATCACGTTGGAATCAGATGGGGCGACGGCCAGGGCCCCGACCGAAGCCGATTCGAAGAAACCGTCGGAGACATTTTCCCAGTACTGGCCTGCGTCGTTGGTCTTCCATACGCCACCAGCAACGCCACCGAAGTAAAAAACACCGGGATGATGGGGGTCGCCGGCAACGGCAACGACCCGCCCGCCCCGCGTCGGGCCAATGCACCGATATCGGATCTGGCTCAGGAATTTCTCATCAACGCGCACCGCAAGACCATCCCTTTGACGCAACGGCACCACGGTGTTCGCAGGCCGGTGAAGCAAACCTAGTGTGTCGCCCGGCGAGTCACCTCCCGACGGGGGCGGAGGCCGCTCCCCGGGCCTCGTCGTGCCCGCCGGCGACGTGTTCTGCTCTCAGTGAATCGTGCCTCGCCACTGATCCCAGGCCTCAAGGCTGGCCTCGGCCATCTTGCGGTGCTGACGAGCCACCGCGGCGGCTTCAGGATTGTCGAGGCGCGAGCCGATGGCAACGGCGGCAAACCGGTTCCCCCGGAAGTAGACCCCGAAGTCGCTCGGGCGGAAGTAGCCCCGAAGGTCCTCGGGAACGGGTTCAGTCGGGGTCCAGGGGCCGGGCTCAACCGCTGGAAGATCAAGCTGGTCGAGAGCCGACCACAGATCGTCGTCGTTGGTCCGGTCGGCGAAATCGCGTCCCTGGTAGCGGTAGACCTCGGTGCCGTCGGGGGTGACGATCATCATGCCGGGCAGGGCGATCCCGCCCCGCTCCTTGGGGTCGAACAAACCCAGCGGTTGGAGGATGTTCTCGCCCCCGGGATCAGAGACCAGTCGTGTGTGGGTCAGCCCCCAGCGGGCGGCCATTCCCGATTGCCGAACGTCATCGTCGACGCTGACGGCCACCACCTCGGCCCCGGCGCCGTGGATGCGGTCGTAGTTCGTAGCCAGCCGCACGAGCTGGGCGCAGCAATAGGGTCACCAGTCGCCCCGGTAGATCATCAACACGATGGCACCGCTGCTGCGACGTAGTTCCAGAGGTTGCATCATTGCTTCTCCTACAGGTTCGGTCAGGCAACATAGGTTCGCCCGGGGCCGACGCGACCTTAGCCAACGGGCCACACCACCGGGAAATGGCGCAGGCCCGACCGGGCCGCGACCAGCAGGGTCGAACGAGCCCCGGGCTCCACGCGGTATTGATGCCAACATCGCGCTAGCGTTCGACCAGTCGGCCCAGACACAGAGACAGGAACAAATCAATGGATCTTCGACTCGACGGCAAGACCGCAATCGTCACCGGCGGATCAGCAGGTATCGGCAAAGGCATCGTCAAGTGTTTTGCCGACGCCGGCGCCAACGTCATGATCACCTCCCGCAAGGTCGAGAAGTGTGAGGCGGCGGTGGCCGAACTGGCCGACTGCGAGGGCGACATCGACTTCATCGCCGCCCACATCGGGCAGCTGGAGGAGGCCGATCGGGTCATCGACGGCACCATCGCCCGCTTCGGCAGTGCCGACATCCTGGTCAACAACGCCGCAACCAACCCGTGGGCCGGACCCATGATCGATGTCGACATGCCCCGCCTCGACAAGACTTACGAGGTCAACCTGCGCGCTCCCCTGCAGTGGACCCAGGTGGCATGGACCAAGTGGATGAAGGAGCACGGGGGCGCGGTGGTGAACATCGCCTCCGTCGGTGGGCACACCACCAGCGAGGCCCTCGGCGTCTACTGCATGTTCAAAGACGCCCTGATGCACATGACCCGCCAGCTGGCAGCCGAACTCGGGCCCAAGGTGAGGGTCAACTGCATCGCTCCCGGCCTTATCCGCACCGACTTCGCCAAGGTCCTGTGGGACGGCCCCCGCGGCCAGGCCATCGCCGACGCCCTCCCCCTCGGTCGCCTCGGTGAGCCGTCAGACATCGGCGAGGCCGCCCTTTATCTCGTGGCCGGTGCGTCGTGGATGACGGGCAACATCATGAACATCGACGGCGGCGAACTTATCTCCATTGCCGGGGAGCTGGACTTGGAGGAGTAGCGACCAGGGTCCGCCGAGCTACCGCGCCGCGGTCTACACCCGACTCAGTGGTTCGCAGTGTCGGGAGCCGCTGGGAGTCTGGTCGAGGAACTCTTGCGGCAGTACATCTCAGCATCGGCTCGGGACACCAGCTGGTCGAAATCGTCCCCGGCCCGGGCGATGGCGGTGCCAACGGTGGCCCCGATCTCGACCGGCTGGGTGAAACGTTGGCCCAACGTCGGCAGTTGGCCTTCGATGCGCGCCGCGACCTCGTCCAGGTTCGATTGCTCGGACACCGACAACAGTACGACCAGGAACTCGTCGCCCCCGAGCCGGCCCATCAGGTCGCCGGGGCGCAGCTCTGCCGAGATCTGCTCGGTCACCAGGCGCAGCACCTCATCACCGACGGCGTGACCGAACTGATCATTGATGGCCTTGAAACGATCCAGATCGATGTAGAGCACCGCAGGCGGAGGCGAGTCCACCTCGTCGACTGGTCCAAGACCGTCGAGAAGCACATTCAGCTCCTCCTCGAGTCCAAGCCGGTTCAGCACCCCCGTCATCGCATCGCGGCGGGCCAACTCCTTGAGTTCATTGCGGTACGCCTGGGCTTCGGTGATGTCATCGAGGGTCAACAACAGACCATCGCCGTCGCCGGATCGGCCCAGGGGCCGAAGCCGGAGCACCCCGGTCCGGCAGGGACCGAGCGGCCGAGGAAAGTCGATCTCGATATCAGCCTCGGCGTTGGCGCCCAAGGCTCGACCAAGCGCATCAGGCTGGGCCACGGCATCGAGCAGCCAATTGATCGTCACGTGCTCCCCACAACCGGTCAGCTCGATCCAGCGGGGGTTGTGAAACACACTCACCCCTTCATCGTCGACGTGGAGCACACCGCTGGGAAGCGCATCAGTGAGGCTCTTCAACATGGCCTCACGTTGCTGCAACTTGAGTTGGAAGGCCATCTCCTCGGAGATGTTGACGATCTCGGCTGCCACGTGGGGGGTGTCGGGGTCGTCGAGATGGCTGGTGTTTGTCACCTCCATCCACACCAACTCACCACCCTTGGTTCGGAATCGGTGCCGGACCCGAGCCTGGTTCGAGTTGCCGCTTAGCATCTCGATCCAGGTAGCGATGCCCTGCTCGTGGGTGTCGGGGTGCACAAATCCCAACATCGACTGGCCAACGACGTCCTCCGGCGACCAATCGAGGGCGCCGGTGAAGGCCGGGTCGACATCGAGGATGATGCCGCTGTCGGTTAGTCGATAGGTGGCCCGTCTCGGTCGTAGCTCCTGATCCCAGCGACCACCTTCATCGGCTTGGCCCGGTTTGGCCCCAAACACCCCGATGTAGCAGCCGAGTTCGTCTTCGAGGTTGAACACCTCGACGGCGACCTCGGATCCGTCCCCGAGCACGGCAACGCAGGAACCACGGCCGCGAGCCCGTGCCTGGCCGAAAGCGACCACCGCCCTAACCCGCGATCCCTTGGCGAACAACTCAACGGGATTGGCCATGACCGTGAGCACACGATCCTCGTACGGGGCCAGCACCGAGGGGAGATCGACGAACTGGGAGCCGAACGGGTCAACACAGATCACCGACCCCGAGGACTGGTCCAGCAACGCCTCAAGTTCGCTACGAGTACCCACTCTGGGTGTGTCGGCAACACCAGGGCACGCCTTGACCGGTTCGATGGCTTGCCGACACACTCTGTGATCGATCGGCACCGGCCGACCGGGCATACTGAGCCGGTGCTGATTGACCTGCAAGCAGAACCGCCACCATCGCAGTGGGGCGTCGGTGTCAGCCACGAGGCGTTGCAGGCACTGGCCCAACAATGGGCCGACACCCCGATGCCACTACCGGCGTTCGACTATCCGGGAACCCCGACCGAGCGCGATGAGCGATGGTGGTTCGACTATGTGACCCTCTCGGTGTCGGTGCTGGCCTGTCTCTGGCCCCCCGAGGGCGAGGACATGTGGCGCACCCGCCACCATGACCTCTGGCTCGACGACGCGCCGGGCATCTTCGCCGCCTTCACCCGACTCATCAGCGACGACGGGATCGATCTGGATCGCGTCGCCCAACTGAGCAACGACGACGGACTGGCCCTGTTCGACGGACACGGCACCCTGCAGTTGATTCCCGAGCGGGTGCAAACCCTACGACAGGTGGCCCGCACCCTCATCGAGCACTGGAATGGCGGTACGGCGAACCTCGTCGAGACCGCCGATCGGGATGCATCCCGGGTGGTCGAACTGCTGATCGAGACCGTTCCCGGCTACCAGGACCGCCCCGAAACCCCGGTTGGGGTTCTTCCGTTCGACAAACTGCCGCATCTGGCCGCCGCCATCATGGCCGCCGGGGTCGACTGGTCGTTCACCAACTACGAGAACTTCCCGGTCTACCCCGATTACATGCTGCCCCGGGTCTTTCGCCATTTCGGTGTCATCGGGTACGACGCCGAGTTGGCGGCCATGATCGATGGCGAGCAACTGATAGCGGCCGGCAGCAAGGCCGAACACGCCATCCGCTGGGCCACGGTGTACGCCGGAGCACACTTGCGGTCGGCCCTCAACGCCGCAGGCAACCCGGTTACCGCCCCGGGACTCGACTACCACCTCTGGTCCCAAGCCGTGCTCGGCCCTCTGGCCGACTCCCTGGGCCGGCACCACCGTACCGTCACGCTGCGTTACTGATCTCCGGTGTGCGGCACGGCTGGTGCCGGTATGCCCCTGGTGCCGCTATGGCTGCTGGCCCGCAGCCTGACTGACCCGCTGCGCCCCGTTCGAGGCCGCCTCCGATGTTGACGGAGTCCGGTCAACCACGGTGGCCCCCCGTTTGATGACCATCCGGTGGTTGTCCGAACGGGCCGCCATCAAGATGTCGACCGTCGGATCGCCATCAACGATCAGGAGATCGGCCGCCGTGCCATCGGCGATCGTGCCCTCGTTGTCCAGGGCCAACAGGTCGGCGGCATTGGCCGTACCTGCGATGAGGGCGTCGATCGGCTGCAAGCCGGCGTTCACCATGTGCTCCAGCTCGCGTGCGTTCTCGCCGTGCAGGCAGAACGGCACCCCGGCATCGGTT
>Ga0316190_10003392_pt1 | contig 11558 bp, 11 predicted proteins | sample Eddworburrow2_MG_FD_204929 | JGI IMG/M metagenome (GOLD analysis project Ga0316190, IMG submission 204929) | Coastal sediment microbial communities from Maine, United States - Eddy worm burrow 2 | ecosystem: Environmental > Aquatic > Marine > Coastal > Sediment | place: USA: Maine | collected... | reverse complement strand
TTACCCTGAACTAAAAAAATACAACCACCTGGCAGGTCATTTCGGCACCGCCTGGCAAAACCAGAAAAAGGAGCTACCCGAGTTCCCGGGTCCGGTCCTGTTCACGACCAACTGCATCCAGGAACCGACAGCCGGCTATAAAAACAAGGTCTTCACCACCGGGCTGGTGGCATGGCCGGGGGTCACCCACCTTGAAAATGACAATTTTGGCCCTCTGATCGAACATGCCACCCAGATGCCCGGTTTTACCAATGACGAAACCTCTGGCGAGGTATGGGTGGGTTACGCCCGTAACACCGTACTTCAGGATCATCCCATGGGGCGCGTCGTTGACACCCTGGTGGATTACGTCAAGGCCGGAACCATTAAGCATTTTTTCCTGGTTGGCGGCTGTGACGGAGCTAAACCGGGTCGTAACTATTATAGCGAATTTGTCGATAAAGCCCCCCAGGACACCGTGATTCTCACCCTTGCCTGCGGCAAATTCCGTTTCTTCGATCGTGACCTTGGGGCCATCGACGGCGTTCCCAGGCTGATCGATGTCGGCCAGTGCAACGATGCGTATTCGGCGGTTGTCGTGGCCTCGGCTTTATCGGATGCTCTCGGAAAAGAAATTAGCGATCTACCCTTGTCCTTGATCCTATCCTGGTATGAGCAAAAGGCCGTGGCCATTCTTTTGACACTCTTCCATCTGGGGTTCAAGGGCATCCGGCTGGGTCCTTCGATGCCGGCCTTTCTGACGCCCAACGTCCAGAATGTGCTGGTCGAAAATTTCAACATCCAACCCATCAGTACGCCGGAGAAAGATATCGCTGCCTGCCTTGGTATCTAACCGAACAACTATCGGGCCAGGGGAAGGATTATTTTCATTCGATTGCAAAAATGAGGATTTAGGCCGAAAATGTGCTTATCGACGCTAAGGAGTGATGATCAGTTGGATTTCTTGCTCTTTGAGAATCCGGGCATCGGTCAGGGCACAACTGGACTTTTCGATTAGATTTGCCCTGATTCGCAGACGATAGGTACCGGGCTTGGGACACCGTACGCTGATATCAGGCACTCCCGGCAATATTTCGGGCTTCGCACCTGCCGGACTCTCTAAAACGTCCACTATAGCTGTGTAGAAGGTACCTGCCGGCGGCGGGTAGGGTGAAAGAGTCAGATGGATTAATAGCGGGCGGTCAACTTGTCCTTTAAAATCGGACGCGATCCAGGAATCTTCCTGATTGTTGGTATAAGAAGCGCCGACGACACCGCTAGTTGCATTGCTCCCAGCACAAGCCCACTCGTTGCTGCTGATTGCGAAAGTACAAAACACCGATAGTAAGATAATATCTAAAAATCTTCTGGGATTGGTTCGTACATGTTGCCCCATGGGCAAACTCTCTCCTCCCCAATCGGCCGGGATGCTGGTTGTTTTTTTACAGAATAATAATTAGTTGCGCGATTACGAGTATCACACTTTCGATCAGTACGTCAAATGTTACACCATGTGAAATACAACTATCTAATCTGCCTTGTGGCAGTCATGGTATCGGTTATAATCCAGGAGTCGATATTATATCGTCGTTTTGGAAAAGATATTTTGACATTATAAATTGGTTTGAATATGGAATCACTTGACCAAAAAGGGCGAATACTAACCTGTTTGAGGGATTTTTTTATATCCCGTCAATCTTCCGAAATCGCCAAAGCCTGTATCGCTCTGTCCCATGAATGCACGGCATCAGTACCTATTGCCACAACCAATTGGCCGGATGTCGAGTTTGCTTTCAACAAGCTGTTTGTGGGTCCCCAGGCCGTATTGGCGCCTCCTTTTGCCTCAGTCTACCTTGAAAATGACCCCCACGTTATGGGCGAGACAACGCTTATGGTACGCCGTCTATACCAGACGGTCGGGTTGGTCTCACCCTGGGAAGGTAAACTACCTGACGATCACATTTCCTTGGAGCTGGACGCCTGCCTGCACATGCGTATGGGACTGCTGAAAAGCGGGTCCGCACAGTTATGTGACATTTATAGCTTTTTTCTAAATGAGCACATGGCCCGCTGGATTCCTGCTTTTGTGGCCAAAATAAACGAAACACAGGCGTTGTCTCCGGTGATCGGTTGGGTGGGTCGGGAGCTTGACAACTGGTTGGCTCGCGAACGACGAAGGGTGGATCAATCATCCTCGGAGCAGCCTTAACAACTAACTAAATAAGGAGAGTTATACGATGCCAGAACGTAACTATGATATGGTAAAAAAAGCTCTCAATTGCCCGGTCACCAGACGTCAGGTCCTTAAAAGTCTGGTGGCGGCCGGTGTCTTAGTTGCCGTGCCGGGAGGCTTAATGAGAGCAGCAACATCATCAGATAAGATCAATTACGACGAAATTTTTTATGAAGGCCCATATGAAACCTTTCGGAATGCCTGCCCGCGCAACTGTTATGACACCTGCAGCATTGTAACTTATGTCAAAGATGGTGCGGTACAATTTGTGGAGGGGGCTCCGGAGTCGACCTTTACCGATGGCGGCTTGTGTGTGAAGGGCAACAGCTACTGGAACACGACATACAGCCCGGATCGCGTCAAATACCCCATGCTGCAGGAAAGTCGAGGGTCCGGCAATTGGAAGCGCATCTCCTGGGATGAGGCCCTTGATCGCATCGCCAAAAAGATTCTTGAAATTAAAGATAAAGATGGTTCCTTGCTGGGGCTGGCGCTTTCAAAATACTCTGGAAACTTCGGCATCACCAACTATGGCGTCGAGGGCATGATGTCGTCATTGGGGTACACCACGCGTTTTGTCGGCACGCCCTGCTGGCCGGCCGGAATTGATGCCCAGAATTACGATATGGGCAATATGTGGTGCAATGATCCCGAAGATTTTGCCAAAAGCAAGTACATTATCCTCTGGGGAGTCAATCCGGCCTGGTGTTCGGTGCACTCCATGAAATATCTTTTCGATGCCCAGGACAAAGGTGCCAAGGTTCTGGCGATTGATCCGGTTTTTACCCAGACTTCGGCCAAGGCCGACGAATACTGGCAGGTAAAGACCGGCGAGGACGGTGCCCTGGCTCTGGGCATGGCCCGCCATCTTCTGGACAAAAATATGGTCGATCGAGAATTTGTGAACACTCATTCGGTTGGTTTCAACGAATTCGAAGAATACCTCAAAAATGAAATTACGGTTGAATGGGCCGCCGAAAAGTCGGGCATTCCGGCCGCTGTTATCGCCAGCACGGCCGAGGAGTTTGCCACTGCCAAACCGGCCACCATCTGGATCGGTTACGGGCTGCAACGGCATGTCAACGGCGGCGTGACCGTCCGCTCCATTGATGCCCTGGTGGCCATGACCGGTAATGTCGGCAAAGAAGGCGGTGGGGCCCGCTATGGGCATCTTCAGACCTGGGGGTTCAACTACCATGCCCTGGTTCAAAAACAGCCCAAGGGCTCGAAGGGCTTTAGCGGCACTACCGGGCCCAAAGGAGAGTTCGCTCCCGAGTTAGAAGAAACCAAATTTTCCGATCGAACTCTCAACATAAACAAAACTGCCAGGGGTCTTTTGGAAGCCGACAACCCACCCATTCGAATGTTGTGGGTTTCATGCAAAAACCCCGTTTCACAGGACTTTGACCTGAACCTGATGAAAAAGGCTTTTAAAAAGCCGGAAATGGTGGTGGTGGTTGAAAAGTTTTTTACCCAAACCGCAGAGCTGGCAGACATCTTATTGCCGGTGACCACCAACCTCGAGGAATGGACCGTAAACGCATCGTACTGGCACTACTGGCTCGGTCTCAATGAGCAAGCTGTAAAGCCTCTGTATGAGTCCAAATCCAACATCGAAATCGCGGCGGCGCTCTCCAAAAAAATGAACGAACTGTCGCCGGGTTCCTGCACCTTTCCCACTGAAATTGATACCAAGGAGTGGATGATCAAGGAATTCAACAAGGGAATTTATGATTTATTTGGCCTGAAATCCTGGGAGGATCTGAAAAAGGGCCCCCACAAGGCCAAGCTTACCTCGACGGCTGCCTGGCACGACCACAAGTTTGCAACCCCCTCGGGTAAATACGAATTTTTATCCGAACTGGCTGCCAAGCACGGCCACAATGCCTTGCCAAAATATAAGGCCAACCGCAAACCGTATGCTCCGCTGCGGCTGCTGACGCCGCACTCCAAGTTTAACATTCACTCCCAGTTTCAGAACCTGGATTGGATGCACGACTTCAACCCCGAACCCTATGTGTACGTCCACCCTAAAACCGCCGCGGACAAAGGGATTGCAGAGGGTGACCGGGTCTTGGTCTTTAGTAAAGTGGGGGAAGTCAAAGTTAAGGCAAAACTGACGGATAACGTTCCCCGGGATGCGCTGTTGATGTATGAGGCCTGGTACAATAAAAACAATTTCAACGTGCAGAACGTCGTAGACGATGAATCGTCCGACATGGGTAAGTATAAAACCGGAGCACCGGGCGTGGCGATTCACGACCAGTTCGCTGACGTTAAAAAGGCATAGGAGAATAAGCCATGAAAAAACAAATCGCATTTTTCGTTGATACCCGGCGCTGTATCGGTTGTTTTACCTGCGCCATGGCGTGTAAGAATCAATACCATCAACCCTCCGGTGTAAAGTGGCGCGATGTCCATCCAATGAGCGAAGAAATCTATCCTCACCGCGAATGTGCCCATTTGACATTGGCGTGCAACCACTGCGAGAAACCCACCTGTCTAGAGGTTTGCCCGGTCGTTGCCTACTATAAGCGCGATGAAGACGGCGTCGTGGTTCATGAACAGGAGAAGTGTATCGGTTGCGGCAACTGCATCCGTTCGTGCCCTTACGGGGCACCCAAATATAATCCGGCTTTAAAAAAGGCTGAAAAATGCAGCTTTTGCTGGCAGCGGCTGGATGCAGATAGGGAGCCGGCCTGTGTACAGGCCTGTCCGACGCGGGCATTGCAGATGGTAGACCTGTCCAATTTTGATGAGCCCGATACAGTCCAATACATCGCGGGGTTTCCCCGCTTTACCAAGCTTAATCCGTCGATACGTTTCAGACCACCCCGACAACCATTAGAAATAAGGAGGAAATAATATGGAGCTTTCTCTTGTCATATTTACCGTACTCAGCCAGATATCCATCGGCCTGGCAGTCATGTTGGCCGTGCGCCAATGGGCAGTGAGTGAGGGGACCGCACCTTCTTCGTTTCGTTTTGAATGGATTGTCATCGGCGTGGCGCTGGCGATCGCCCTTGCCGCCAGCCTCTTTCATTTGGGCCATCCCTTTGGAAGTCCCCGGGCGGTTTTGCATCTCGGTTCATCCTGGCTTTCCCGCGAAATCGTGGTCATGCAGATCTTTGGTATTTTGGTAGTCGTTGCTCTGGTGGCGCTTTGGAAGGGATCTGCCAACAGCTGGACGCTGGTGAAAATTACAGCCCTTGTCGGTTTGGTAGGGTTGGCGGTTTCTGGAATGGTCTATGCCCCGCCGAGTTTCCCGGCGCTGAACAATGGCGTGCCGATAATTTTTTATGGGCTTACGGCGTTTATCCTGGGATCGGCATTTTCATCCTATTTCGCCGGCGAAGACAAACAGCCGCTATTGACCCAAATTTTAACAATCAGCCTGATTGTGGGTCTGGTGATAAACTTGATCTTGCCTTCCATCTGGCTCTCAGGAGGACGGGTGATGCAGATGACCGGGGCGGCCTATTTCGGATCGGCGCTGTTCTGGCTGCGATTGGTGGTTGAATTTGGGCTGGGTCTTGCCGTGCTTGGCGTATTCCGCAAAATTCCTATCTGGCTGCCGGTGTTGCTCCTGGCGGGTGAAATCGTCGGGCGAATCATGTTTTTCACTCATGTGGTCCATTCGGCCGTCAACATCGGTAATCTTTATTAAAGTTTAGACTCGTTTTTATTAGGTTGGGTTGAGATCAAGCGCCGATATGTTGGGTTTCATCCTTCAACCCAACCTACCCAATGAATGCCATTATAGATAGTCCTTAGGTCTCGGTCGAATTCTACAATAATATGACAGCGAATTTCATTATTTTTCTTAGGATAGCCTTTATTTGACGTTCAGGGCTATTATTTCAACCAGATAACCGCTCGATCATCACCCTTATAATCTTGGCCGCTATCATAGACCAGTATATTGAATATCCCCAAGCAATTTTGTCGCTTTGCCGCGGCTGTCGCTGTTTCAATGAAACGGTAAACATACTTTTTATATGCTTGCCTGTTTCGGATAGCGTTAAACCGATCGGCTTCGGGGAACAAACCATAGCGACCAAGGCGTTCGGCGCAATTTCTGAGTCCAGACCCCCTCGGGTTGACCGGTTCGGTCCATATTGCCGTTGGCTCCAGATATAGTATTACATCTAAAAGCTCACCAAATTCAGCGGATGTATCAGCCACCCCGGGAAGGCAAGGACAAAGTATCCCAAAAACGGGAATTCCCATTCGTTTGGCTGTCTGCAGAACTTCAATTCTATTCTCTATTGGTGAGGCATTAGGTTCCAGAATCCTCATAATGCTGCTTTTTGATGGTGGCGCCGTCAAGCTCAAAGACAACTCAACTCGATCCGCATACTGCCGGATTAAATCAAAATCGTCCTGGACGGCTGCGTTCTTTGTCAGGACTCGAACCTTGCACTTCGAAGTTGTCAGAATCTCCTGGAGACATTTTCTGCCCAATTGGAATTTTTGAGCCTCCGGGCTCCAACCATCGGTATAGGTGCAGAACATGACGGTATCCGAAGGTTCAAGCCGGTGGGCTTTCAGTGCAATCCGTTTTGGAGTATGGGGGTCCACCACGGCAATTCCGGCTTGAAATGCTTTAAACGAAGAGCCTTTGATGTTTTTGAAAATTTTTGTATGGGTACGCATCATTGCCGGTGTTGAGCAATACAGGCAACCATGACCGCAAAGCAATCCGACATTGAGGGCGTGGCTGGCCAGTTTCCTCTTTTTGAACTCATTTGATCGTGTGATGCTGACTTTTCTTTTGACTTCTATTATTTCCATTGTTCTTCAGCCTCTTTTGACAGAATGACATAATTCTCCTATAACGGCAATATTTCCATACAGTCAAAGTGCGGGAGAAATTGGGGATCATTACTAAAGCCTGGTATGAGATTCGTCATCATGGAAGAAATATGGATCATAGGTGTCGGCCATTTTGGAACAATTGCTTTTCAACGTTTGTCGCAAGACGGCAATGACAGGCATTTTGTCCTGGTCGACCCCCTCGAGGAGCACCTTCTGAGGTGTAAAAGCCCGACTGCCACACTCGAAGTTTCGGATGGCATGGATTTTTGTCAAAAACATTTAAAAAAGGGCCGTCTCCCGGATTGGATCATACCGGCATTACCCGTTCATCTGGCTGCCGAGTGGATTTTGTTGCATTTGGGGCCCAAAAGGTTAAGACGGATTCCAATGCCGGCCGAACTTGAGGTACTGGTTCCCAATTCCATCCGTGGCCCCGAAGGGAACCTATACGTCAGTCATGCCGATTTCAGGTGTCCTGCTGATTGCGATGAGCCCCGTGATATCTGCACCGTTACCCAGGAAATACGACAACAGAATATGTTTGAATTACTGGGAGATTTAGATATTGAACCATTTAAGGCATTAACCGTACGAAGCCACCAGTTAGGACCGGGTATCGGGGGGTATCGGCCTGAACAACTTTTTGAAACGATGACACAGGTGAAACAGGCCCGTGGGCCTATCGCACTGAGCACGGCCTGTCGGTGTCATGGAGTGATTACCGGCCTGGAACGAATATAGACCATTCTAAAGGCAAAGATTTTAATCAAACTTAGAAGTCCTGGTTTTTTGGCCAAGGATTCTATACTTGAGGCAACCTGCCGTCCCTGTTTTCGTAAAGGGTGCTGAACAAAAGCTCTGCCATGTCAACGATCCGCGGGCCTGTCCGGCAGGTTAAGGCGCAGTCGAATTGATATAGCCGGCCGGAGTTTACGGCTGTAAGCGATTGCCACTTCGAATCGGCTTTGAGGCGGGGGATGAATTGACGGTCATATCCGCAAAAAAAGACCATCGCCGGATCCCAACGCTGAAATTGAGCCCAACTCACTTTGGGATAGGCATCCTGATATTCTCCGGTCACATTCAAACCACCGGCTCGGGAAATAACATCATATTGGAAAGACAGCGGTCCGGCGACCATTAGCTTATTTCCCTCCAAATCCAACACCCGGCAAACCGTAAAACGCTTTTCTACAGGAATTTTTGCCACTTTACGATCCAATAGATTTAAACGTACACGTAAATTTTGGGTGCAGCTCCGAGCGACTTCGGTCGCATCCAGTAACTCTCCAAATCCCGATATAACCTCCAGCGCAGCGTCTACACTAGTCGGATTCACCAGGATTACCTGAACCTCATCGCTTTTAAATTCGGATTTTAACCGCTGATGGGCGGTCTCCAGACCTAACACCAGATCCGGCTTCAGGGCCAAGAGTTTGTCAAGATCGGGTTCAAACCACAATGAAACATTCGGTATTTCGCACACGGCATCCGGGTAGTCACAGCTGTCCGTTACACCAACCAAACGTTCTGATCGTCCTAAGGCAAATAGAATCTCGGTGATAGCGGGAGCGAGGGATACGATTCGTTTAACATCAGGCCGGTTTTTTTGTTTCATATTTACTCCAAAAGAGTGCATCTTTACAGCCTAACAGCGCTGCGGCTTCCAAATCATTTTTTGCTTGGCGGTAGTTGCCAAGTCTATAGTTGCAGACTCCTCGATTAAAATACGCTTGCGCACAGGTTACTTTCTTGTCGATCGCCAAGTTGAATGCTTGAATTGCCTCTGTATGACAGCCGTCGGACATTCGTCGCCGTCCTTCTTCATACCAATCATTTAATTCAAATTCCGAATTTTCAGATTTTTTCAAAATACCCCGTTAGGTCTCGGAAATTCTATAAGATAATGATAGGGTGCCCAGAGCAATGGCGGGCAGGTTCCATGGACCCTATTATTTTTCAACCAGATGGAACACCAATGTACCCAATATTCCATCATTCCATTGTTCCATTATTCCAGTTTTTTGGTATTGGCTGTTTCAGTCGGATTCATCAACCTTGATGGATTCGTAAAAAGTCAGAATTTCGATTTTTGTTCGTTGTAACACTTTGAAATTACAAACCCTGAATTTTTATTTTTGTGCTTTTTGCGCCTTTTTGCGGCCATATCAACCTTGAAGGAGATCGGCAATTCGATCCGGTTTATATACCTTTCCCTGGGCAACCACGACACCTTCGATCACCAGGGCAGGGCTCAGAAGCAATCCGTATTTTTCGCGTATTTCCTCGGAAAGTGTCCATTTTTTTACGACTTCGGCTTCGATACCCGCTTTTAGGACGGCTTTTTTAGAATTTTCTAGTAATTCGCTGCATTTTTGACATGGCGGTTCAAGACCGATGACTTCTATGTGTACCATCGTGTATCTCTTTTGTATATGTTATAGCCAATTAGACCCATACCCAGTTTTCATGCAATCACACACCAGGTAAAGATGCACTGCCATTTACCCAAGCCAAATGACGAGACCTGAACCTTGGTCCTCTGGGCCAGGATTATCTACTTGGCAGCCACCTACCGGAGTTACGCAACCGTCTTCGCGAATAATGTGCGGCGGGTCGGGGTAGGCGGGGCTGAAACACTGCAGATCATCGATTTCAGACTGAATTGCCATTTCACCAGCAACTTTGGATAGGGAATTGCGCACAATGGTTTCCAGATCCTCGGGCTCGAGTCTGACGCGGGCGTTGATGATGAGGGTTGCCCGGGATAATTTATCGAGTTTTTCTCCACCGGTAACGGGTTCGGCCGCAAGATCGGTCAGGTTGGTCCACATGGATTGCCCGGCGCTGGTAAGAACAAATTTCAGATGGCCGATTTCTCCTTTTTCGATTTTAAATCTATCACGGAGACCGGTTGCCAAGGCCATCATAAACCGACCGGCCTCAAACGGTTGGCCGGCTTGCAGCTTGACTGCGGCATTCAACCAGCCCAAAACCGCTTCAGCGTTTGCATAGCGGTCATAGTCGATCTGGCTTAAAACTGTGTTGGCCCCAGGGCTGCCTGAAATAAGGTCATCAAGCCATTCATCCATTCCAGTGCCCTCTTTAGCGGAGACGGCTCTCAGCTTTTTTCCCGGGTAACGATCGCCAATGGCGGCCAATAGTCGATTCGATTCTTCTGCGGTCAGAAGATCAACCTTGTTGAGCACAATGGTATCGGCTTCTTCCAGCTGTTTGCCGAACAGATAGGCAACGTCTTCCGGAAAGTCGGTTTCGGTTTCATTTAATACCAGCGAACGCACGCGCTCAGGGTCAACCGTAATGGAGAAGGGCGCGAAGCGAAAGGCATCACGATACTGTATTTTTATCGGATTGGCGACTGCCGCCACAAAATCCGTGCAACTCCCCACCGGTTCGCCCATTAATACGTCCGGATCGTGAACCAGGATTTTATCAACATGTTCAATCAACTCATCGAATTTGCAACAGAAACAACCTTTCACGACTTCTTCGACAGGCACGCCGAGATCGGTGAGCATTTGCCTCACGATGATGGTGTCAACCAGATTTTCGCTCTGGTCATTGGTGATGAATCCGACCCGCATTCCTCGTCTGATCAACCCTTTTGTGAGGGCGGCTAAAGCGGTGGTTTTCCCTGAACCTAAAAATCCACCGCAAAATATCAATTTTACCGGCTTTTTAACGGCTAGTTTCCTGGGGGTGCTCATGTGGTTGCCTCCTGCTCAGTCGTTTTTCCCAGATTATTAAGATCATGTATAATATTTAACAAGTCATCCGTCAATCATCCTGAGGGCGATTTTCAGGTCTGCAGAAGATGATTGCGGCGAAAAGCTTGTCAACCGATGACGTTGAGGGTATACATAATCAAAAGTAATCTAAAGGTGGTCAAAAGTTTTTGAAAATATCAGCCCTGGGATGATAGATTATTGGAGTATTGAAAAAGAGACATCACTCCTTTAGTCATTACTCCAGCACTCCAGTACTCCAATACACAGAAATCAATTAAATTATAAAACTACTACGATGAATTCCCTACTTTTATTTATAGATCGATTTAAAGACTAAGTTGAATAAGGAAAAAGGAGATCAGATGGCGGTTATCGAAAAATTTCTGGGACAGCGCGTAGAAATCCCTGAGGACAGAAAATATTATATAAAACAAGGGCTCTGGGCCAAAGCGCAAGACGATGATATGGTTTTTGGTTTCACTGCACCGGCCCTGGTCTTGGCCGGCGGGGTCAGTGATTTGGATTGGCTGGTCGGTGAAGCCGTGTCGGTTAAACAAGGCCAGGACGTTGTCTTTGCAATTACGGGGAAAATTTTATATATCGATTCACCCATTCAGGGAACAATCTTTTTTAACCCGGCCGTAAAGAAAAATCTTTCACTTGTTATAGAAGACCCCTATGGAGAAGGGTGGCTGTTTAGAATAAAACCCGATGCCGATTCGGAGGCATCCGGTAAAACCGCTATGGATGCAAAAGGATATACCGAAAGCTTAAAAGGG
>Ga0316190_10003391_pt1 | contig 11559 bp, 10 predicted proteins | sample Eddworburrow2_MG_FD_204929 | JGI IMG/M metagenome (GOLD analysis project Ga0316190, IMG submission 204929) | Coastal sediment microbial communities from Maine, United States - Eddy worm burrow 2 | ecosystem: Environmental > Aquatic > Marine > Coastal > Sediment | place: USA: Maine | collected... | reverse complement strand
CGGCGACATGCCGAAGTGCTTCTCGACCAGTTCGAGAACACGTTCGAACTCGCTTTCATCGAATACGTGATCCGCACGCGCGACGTCCAGCATCAGTACAGCGGTCGCCGAACGCAATGCGGCTTCGCGGCTTTCGCCGTTATCGTCGTCCGTCTGCGGCGCCGAAATGGCGTCAACGACCTGGTTGATGATTTTTTTGATCATTTACAACACGGTATCCCGGTGCCGGGGCAATTCCAATGATTGAGGGCCTGTGCAGGATTTTCAACTGCATACCGTATCGACACGCAGGATTCTCGTCAGTTCACGGGGATGCTGCTATGGTAATTAACATGCGACTAGGCCCGAACACTTACTCTGCAGGCGGTTTCTACGACGAACTGATCGATCAGGACGGCACCGCGCGGCCGCATGCGGCAAGGCTTGCCGACTACTTCAGCGCGATGCGTCCCGACGAGCTGGTTGCGCGCCAGCGCGCCGTCGACAAGACCATCGTCGACATGGGCATCAGCTTCACGATCTATTCCGAGGGCGACAATATCGATCGCGCGTGGCCGCTCGACATCATTCCGCGCGCAATGCCCGGCGACGAATGGAACCGCATCGAGGCCGGCCTCGTGCAGCGGGTGCGCGCACTGAACCTGTTTATCGACGACCTGTACAACGACCGGCGGATACTGAAAGACAAGATCGTGCCGGCCGAAATCATCGACAGCTCGAGAAACTACCTGCAGCCCTGCATGGGCGTCAGCCCGCGGCACGGTGTCTGGGCCAATATCTGCGGTTCCGACCTCGTGCGGGGCGGGGACGGCACCGTCTACGTTCTCGAGGACAACCTGCGCGTGCCCTCCGGCGTCTCCTACATGCTCGAGAACCGTAACGTCATCAAGCGCGTGTTCCCGGGGCTGTTCCAGGACCACCGCGTGCGTCCCGTGAGCGAGTACCCGACCTCGCTCAGCGCGATGCTGCAGTCAATCGCGCCGCCGGACGCGTCCGGCGAGAAGCCGGAGATCGTCGTGCTCACGCCCGGCATCTACAACAGCGCCTACTTCGAACACAGCTACCTGGCGAGGACGATGGGGGTCGAGCTCGTCGAGGGCGGTGACCTCGTTGTCGGCGACGACGACTGCGTCTATATGCGTTCCATCGAGGGACTGACGCGGGTGGATACCATCTACCGGCGAATCGACGACGTATTCCTGGACCCGGAAGTATTCCGGCCGGATTCGATGCTTGGCGTGCCGGGGCTCATGCGTGCGTGGCGCGCGGGTAATGTCTCGCTTGCGAACGCCCCCGGTTCCGGCGTGGCGGACGACAAGGTGGTGTACTCCTACGTGCCCGACATCATCCGCTACTACCTGCAGGAGGATGCCATCATCCCGAACGTGCCGACGTGGCGTTGCTCCGACCCGACACACCTCGATCACGTGCTCGCGAAACTTCCCGAACTCGTCGTCAAGCCGGCGAACGAATCCGGCGGCTACGGCATGCTCGTGGGGCCGCATGCGACGCGAAGAGAACACGAACAGTTCAGGGAGCTTCTGAAGGAGAACCCGCGCAACTATATCGCGCAGCCGACACTCGACCTGTCGACGGCGCCGACGCTTTGCGATGAGTCACTGGAGCCGCGCCATCTCGACCTGCGGCCGTTCATCCTGCAGGGCGACAGCGTCGCGGTAACGGCCGGCGGGCTGACGCGCGTCGCGATGCGTAAGGGTTCGCTGGTCGTCAACTCGTCGCAGGGCGGTGGCAGCAAGGACACCTGGATCGTCGAGGTGGGCCACTGATGCTCTCCCGGGCCGCCGAACGGGTCTACTGGACCGGCCGCTACCTCGAGCGCGCGGAAAATGCCGCGCGAATCGTGCAGCAGTATTCGCAGCTGCTGCTCGATCTTCCGGACGAAGTCGGCGTCGGCTGGCTGGAGCTCGTACGAATCGTCGGGGCAATGGACGAGTTCCGCGCGAGCGGCAAGCCCGATACCGAGACCGGCGTCCTCGAATTCCTGCTGGCGGAAAACGACGGCTCGACGTCGCTGGCGTACTCGCTGCGAATGGCGCGCGAGAATATCCGCAATACGCGCGACCTCCTGCCGCACGAAGCGTGGGAAAACGTCAACGAACTCTACCAGGAGACCCGCCGCAGTCTCGGGCCCGCCGCAATTGGTGAAGATCGTTTCGAAGTGCTCGCGGAGTGCATCGGCGAGTGCCAGAAGATAAGCGGCATCCTGACCGGCACGGTCAGCCATCACAGCCCGTATCATTTCCTGACGCTCGGACAGAGTATCGAGCGCGCGGATATGACCAGTCGCATCATCGAGGTCGCAGCCGCGTACATCCAGCACAATGAGCGGCTCGTGCGGCGCTATGGTTCGAGCCTGTGGACCAATGTCCTGAAGTCCGTAAGCGCGTTCCAGATGTACCGGCAGTATTGCCAGCGGCAGGTCCAGGGAATCCGCGTCATCGACTTCCTGCTGTGCGACCGCGCGCTTCCCCGCTCGATCGCGTTTTGCGTGGACAGCGCCCGCTCGAGCTGCGCGGCATTGCCGCGGGGGGAGACTACGAGTGCCGCACTGGATGACGTGGACAGGCTGCTGCAGCCGATACCGGCCGAGCAGGTCCAGGCTGCTGACGTGACGGCCCTGATGGATACCGTGCAGCTCAGGCTCGGCGACGTGCATGGTGCCGTGGCCGCGACGTGGTTCCTGCACGAGGACGGCGCATGAAGCGTCTCGCTTGCCGCTGCGGGCAGACGGTGTATTTCGAAAACCATAGTTGCGCCCGGTGTGGGCGCGCGCTTGCATTCGACCCCGCTGCACTGGCGATGGCATCGGAAGCCGAGCCCGGGGCCGGGCTGACGTTTTGCTCGAACCGCGCCAGCGCCAGCCGCTGCAACTGGCTCGGCGACCCGGCCCTGCCCGGCGGCGCCTGCATCTCCTGCAGCAGCAGTGACGTCATCCCGACCCTGTCGAAACCCGAAAATCGCGATCGCTGGCGCAAGCTCGAGCAGGCGAAACGCAGGCTTATCTACGACCTGTTGAGCCTGGGGCTGCCCGTCGACTCGTCGCGGCTGCGATTCGCGTTCAAGGAAGACCAGCGCACGAACCCGGACGTCCACGAGCAGCACGTGAGTATCGGTCACTCCGAGGGGGTCATCACGATCAACGCAGCCGAGGCCGATGACGTCTACCGTGAGCAAATGCGGCAGCTGATGATCGAGCCTTACAGGACGCTGCTCGGTCACTTTCGTCACGAGGCGGGGCATTACTACTTCGACCTTATGCTGGACGATGAATTGCGGACCGAGGCCCGCCGCCTGTTCGGAGACGAGTCGATGGCATACGACGAGGCTCTGAGAAGCCATTACTACAACGGCCCGCGTCCCGGCTGGGAAAGGAACTTCATTACGGCCTACGCGAGCGCCCATCCGGCGGAAGACTGGGCGGAGACCTTCGCCCACTGGCTGCACATCTGCTCCGCGCTCGAAACGGCGGATGCAAACGGCCTGACCGGCGCATCCGATATCGACGACTGGCAAAGCGCTTTCATCGACCTGGCCGTCAGGCTTAACGACGTGATGCGGAGTCTCGGTCTCGGCGATGCCTACCCGTTCGTCATAACCGCAACGATCGGAGAAAAGATCGATTTCGTGCGCCGCACGATCCAGCGGTTTACGGATCGACTAAACGCACCTTCTTCTGCGGAAGACTGATCGGCGGCAACTGCTCGAAGGCGAGCCGCAGGTTCTCCGCCCAGGCTTCTCGGATCTTGCGGAGATACGGGTCGTCCTCGCCATAGACGATGTGGGTGTGGGAGCCGGGGGACCCGGCGGTATAGATCATCAATTCGATCGGGGGACCGACGCCGGCGTTGCTGCGCATCGTCGAGTCCATCGAGACCAGCCCGCAGAGCGCGACGGTCTCGAGCGGCGTGTGGATATCCACGATGCGGTCGAGTATCGGCTTGCCGTACTTCTGTTCGCCGATTTGCACGAATGGCGCGAGTTCGGTCGGCGAGAAGTAATTGCCCTGTGCGTAAATGTGGAACAGGGCGTGTTCGGCATCGCCGATCTTGCCCCCGAAAATGAAATCCGCGTCGGGTGAAAAGCCGGGCGAACGATCCCGTTTCGCGTACTTCGCCTGTATCTCGCGGCTCACGTCGCCGACATAATCCGCCGCCTCCCGGATTCTCCTGACGGTTGCGAGACTGCGCTCTTCTTTCTCGCGAACGTCGCGATGCAGTTTGGCAACCACGGCCTGCGTGGTGGCCAGGTTGCCCGCGCTCAGCAACGTAAAGAACCGTCCGGGGATGTCGGTGAACGGGTGCATCTTGCTGAATGTGCCGAGCTGGTCGATGCCGGCATTCGTCCTGGAATCCGAGACGAATACGAGCCCGTCGGTGACGGAAGCGGCGAGGCAATAGGTCATGAACCTAGCTTAGCGCCGGGACGCCGGTAATGGAATACGCACGACGACGCGGCTTATATGTCATTGTCGCGGCAGCGTATGATGGTGCTCGTTCATGTGGACCGCGGAGGCGCATATATGGAAGCAGCGACAAAGGACAAACCGGCAACGCTCGAGGAACTGCTCGCATCGGGTCGTGCCGAGGCTATCGAGGCCATGCTCGATGCCATGCACACGGAGGAATTGCTGCACGAGATCTATGTGCTGGCCCATGACGACCAGCGCAAACTCCTCGCGCTCTTGCCGCCGGAGCGTGCAGCGTCGTTGCTGGAGATCGTTTCCGACGCGCATGCCGCCGACCTGATCGAGGCAATGCCGACCGAATATTCGGCACCGATCGTCGAGGAGCTCGCCAGCGATCACCGCGTAGACGTGCTTGCGGAACTGGATGCCGACGATGCCGAGGCAATCATCGCGGAGCTGGCCGAGGAGGATGCGGACGAGATCCGCGAGCTGATCAACTACGCGCCGGACCAGGCCGGCGGACTCATGATGACCGAGTTCGCCTCCTACCCGATGTCGCTGACGGTGCGCCAGGTCGTGGAAGACCTGACTCGCGAAGACATCGACTACCACCTGTTGACCGTTCACTACGTCTACGTCGTGGTAAGAAAACGCAAGCTGAAGGGCGTCATCCGGATACGCGACCTCGTGGTTGCCGGCCTCGACCGCAAGATCGGCGAGCTCGCCAAAGAGGCCTGGACGGTGCCGCCGGATGCCAGCCTGGACGAGCTCGAAAACTTCTTCGACGAACACGACATCGCCGCCGTGCCGGTCGTCAATACGCGCGGCATGATGCTCGGAATCGTGCGCCGCCGTGCCGTTCTCGAAGCACTGGCGGAACGCTCCGAGGCCGCCAGCCTCAAGGCGGCAGGCATCATCGGCGGCGACGAGCTGCGCAGCATGCCGGTCAGGGTGCGCTCGGCACGCCGGCTCTCCTGGCTCAGCATCAACATCGTCCTGAACATCATCGCCGCCAGCGTGATCGCTTTTTACGAAGATACGCTGACCGCGGTCATTGCGCTGGCCGTATTCCTGCCGATCGTTTCGGACATGAGTGGTTGCTCGGGCAACCAGGCGGTGGCGGTGAGTATGCGCGAACTGACCCTCGGCGCGGCGCTGCCGCGCGACGTGTTGCGCGTATGGCGCAAGGAGGTGAGCGTCGGCATCATCAACGGTCTCGCGCTCGGCCTGCTGCTCGGGCTGGCGGCATGGCTCTGGAAAGGGAATGCGGTCCTCGGGCTGGTGGTCGGCGCGGCGCTTGCGATAAATACCGTCGTTGCGGTTTCGATCGGCGGCACCGTGCCGCTATTATTGAAGCGTTTCAAGTTCGACCCGGCGGTTGCGTCCGGGCCACTGCTGACGACGGTGACCGACATGTTTGGTTTCTTCCTGCTGCTTAGCCTGGCGAGCCTGGTGTTGCCGGCGATAACATGAGCAAGGTGCGTCTCACTATTTTGGGAACACTGCTGGCGGTCCTCGCTGCGTGCGCGAGCGTGCAGCCTCTCGAGCGACCGTACCCGGTAGCACTGACGATGCCGCCGGAAGTGGCGGAGCGCTTCGCGTACCAGGCCGGGGAGGTGAAGGCGGAACTCAGCCTTGCCCGGGAGAACGCGACGTATCGCGTATTCGACGGCGAGTTTGCCCCGGCCATTGCCGGCAGCGACGATGACTCACCCATCACGTTCGAGTACTACGAACAGGTTGGCGATGAACCGGCGCCGGTCGTCCTGGTATTGCCGATACTCAACGGCCAGAAACACGTCGTGTGGCCCTTCGCGGCCTATTTCGCAAGCAATGGCTACAATGCCGTGATCGTGGATACCGTGCAGCGCAAGACGCTGCTCGAGGACATGCTCGATCCCGAGGCCGCGATAAGGCGCACGGCCATCCGTCACCGCCGCGTGCTGGACTGGATAGAAACGATGCCGGCCATCGACCAGGACCGGATCGCGGTTTTCGGCGCAAGCCTCGGCGGCTTCAATGCCCTGTTCCTGACCGCGACCGATGCGCGCATCGGGGCGTCCGCCCTAGCGCTGGTAGCGGGCGACCTGCCGTTCGTGCTGACCAACTCCTCCGAAGGCAGGATCATCGACGCGGCGGACGGCGCGATGGACACCCTGCAGACGGACAGGGAAGGGCTGCGGCAATACCTCGCCGGCCACATTCTCTCGGACCCCATGGATCTGGCGCACTACATCGACCCGGAGCAGGTCCTCCTTGTGCTCGCGAAGTTCGATGATGCCGTCCATTACGAGAAACAGCTCGAGCTGCAGGCGGCGATGGGCTATCCGGAGTCGATCACCCTGCCGACAGGCCACGTTTCGACGGCGGCATACCTGTTCTACCTTCGCAGCCGCGTGCTGGACTTTTTCAATCGGACGTTCGATGGCCGGGAAGGTCACCCGGACGGAGTGCCGTGATTGCCAGAAGCACGCTGTTGCTGCCGGCGTCGTTGCTGGCAGCCGCCTGCGGGACATCGCCCGCGAATGATGCAGCGTCCGTGCCGGACGAGCAGGTTGTCGATACCCCCGTTCCCGTTGCCATCACCGAGCACCAACTGCCGGAGGAGTGGGTGACGGAAGAACCGATAACGGTTCAGCCCGAGCCTCTTCTCGACCGTACCCAGCGCACTGTTGAAGACGTCGTGACAGGCACGGCCCAAACGGTCGACAACATCTTTGGGTCGGCCGACGTGGAGGAGGACGCGACGGTGACGCGCGGACGACTTTCTGTCGGTGGCCAGTGGGATCAGCGTGACGGACTCCGCGAGCGCATCCGCCTGAAGGCACGTTTCGGGCTGCCGGCGGTGAACAAACGCACCAGCCTGCTGCTGGGACGCGGCGACGTCGACGACTTCGTCGACGGCTCGTCCGACGACAACATCGATACGCTGCCGGACCGCTTCAATGACTTCCAGGACGAGGACTGGTTGCTCGGCATCGGCTACAGCCGCGATGCAACCTTGCGGCGCGGCTGGTCGTTCGGCGCGGGGGTGCGATTGAAGACGCCGCTCGAGCCGTTCGTGCGGGCGACGTACCGCTGGCACAAGGCGTTCGGTGACAACTGGCTGTGGCGGGTCGAGCCGCGCGTGTTCGTGCAGAACCAGCGCGGTGCCGGCATCTCGTTTCAGAACGTGCTCGATCATGTGTTCAGTGACGACTGGTTGCTGCGATCCTATTCGATCGTCGTCGCCGAGGAAGAGGTCGAAGGTATTTCCTGGACCACGAAGCTGGTCGCGTACAACAACATCTCCGACAAAAGCGCCATGTCCTACGCGGTCTACTCGTCGGGCGAGACGGACTACGAAGTGCCGGTCCGGGACTACGGATTCGAGCTGAGATACCGGCGCCAGATCTCCCGCGAATGGCTGTTCGTCGAGTTGCTGACCTACATGAACTGGCCGCGCGATTTCCTGATAGAGGAACGCGAGCGCAACATCGGCGTCGGCATCGAATTCGAAATGCAGTTCGGCGACTGGCCCGGACGGCCTCCGCAAACAAAAAAGTAGTCGGGATGGATGTATGGCAATGAAACGAGTATTCGTGCAGGCCTGCGCGTTCGCCGTCTTTCTCGGGATCGCCGCCTGTTCGCAGGATCCCGGCCAGCCGGCTGGTACGGCCGATCCGGAACTCATGCGGCTCCAGGAACGAGCGGCGCGCGTCGAGATCATCCGCGATGATTTCGGCGTGCCGCATATCTACGGCAAGACCGATGCCGATGCGGTTTTCGGCATGCTGTACGCGCAGGCCGAGGACGACTTCCCGCGCATCGAGCGCAACTACGTCTGGGCAATCGGCCGGCTGGCCGAGGTCGAGGGCGAGAGCGCGATCTTCAGCGATCTGCGCGCGCGCCTGTACATGACCGTCGATGAGGCGAAAGCCGCGTATGCGTCCGCACCCGGCTGGCTCAGGGCGCTGTGCGACGCCTGGGCGGACGGTCTCAACTACTACCTGCTGACGCACCCGGACGTGAAGCCGGCGCTGCTGTCCCGTTTCGAGCCCTGGATGCCGATGTACTTCAGCGAGGGCTCGATCGGGGGCGACATAGAGCAGATCCCGCTGGAGCGGATCGCGCGCTTCTACGGCGGCGAGGATGCCGGGGAAGCGATAGCGGCAGCCCGGGGTATCGAGGCGGAGTTCGCGCCGCCGGGAGGCTCCAACGGTTTCGCGATCTCGGGCGAGCGCACCAAATCGGGCAACGCGATGCTGTTGATCAACCCCCACACGTCGTTCTATTTCCGCGGCGAGGTGCACGTGGTCAGCGAGGAGGGCCTCAACGCCTACGGCGCGGTGACCTGGGGGCAGTTCTTCGTCTACCAGGGCTTCAACGAGAAGACCGGCTGGATGCACACGTCGACCTACGTCGATTTCATCGACGAGTTCGTCGAAGATGTGAGCCGCGTGAACGGTGAGCTCGTGTACCGCTACGGCGAGGAGACGCGGCCCGTCGAGGTGTCCGAGGTTACGCTCAAGTACACCGGCGGCGAGGGGATCGGCGAGCGCACGTTCACGGTGTATCACACCCATCACGGGCCGGTGACACACGCGATCGACGGCAAGTGGACCGTGACGCGCATCAACTGGGACCCGGTCAATGCGCTCATCCAGTCGTATACGCGTACCAAGCTCGACAACTACGACGCGTTCCGGGAGATGATGAACATCCGCACGAACTCGTCGAACAACACCGTGTTCGCGGATGCCGAGGGCAACATCGCCTACTTCCATGGCAATTTCATTCCGAAACGGGATGCACGGTTCGACTTTTCGAAGCCGGTGGACGGCAGCAACCCGGCGACGGACTGGCTGGGGCTGCATACCGTCGACGAGGCGATCACGATCCTGAATCCACCCAACGGCTGGATCCAGAACGCGAACTCGACGCCGTTCACGGCGGCCGCGGAGTTCAGCCCGAAGCGCGCCGACTATCCGCCGTACATGGCACCCGATCACGAGAACTTCCGCGGCGTGCATGCCGTGCGCGTGCTGACGGATGTCGACGAACTGACGCTCGACGGACTGGTCGAGCTCGCCCACGATCGATACCTGCCCGGATTCGAAACGCTCATCGGCGGCCTGCTCGAGGCCTGGGACCGGGCGGACGGGCGCGATGCCGCGTTGGCAAAACCGATCGCGGTGCTGAGGGACTGGAGCCTCGCAACCGGCAAGGACTCCGTGGCCATGTCGCTCGCGCATTTTTACGGCATGAACTACCTGGCCCGTGCGACGTTCCCCGAGGGGATGAGCGAGATGGAACGGATCACGATACTGGGCACGGCGACGCCGCCCGAACAACGCCTCGAGGTCTTCGCCGAAACGGTCGCGATGCTTTCTGCGGACTTTGGCGACTGGCGCACGCCCTGGGGTGAGATCAATCGCTTCCAGCGGCTCTCCGGGGCCATCGACCTGAATTACGACGATGAGGCGCCGAGCCTTGCGGTCGGCATGGCCAACAGCCGCTGGGGCGCGCTTGCGGATTTCGGCGCGGAACGGCAGGACGGCACGAAACGCCTGTATGGCGACAACGGCAACAGTTTTGTCGCGGTCGTGGAATTCGGCGACAGGGTCAGGGCGAAATCGATTCTCGTGGGCGGGCAGAACAATGACCCCGACTCACCGCATTTCGACGACCAGGCGCCGCTGTACGTCGATCACGAATTCAAGGACGTGGCCTATTACCGGGACGACGTGGAACGCCGCGCGCAGGAGCGCTACCGCCCGGGCGAACGCAGCCGCTAACCCGTCGCCACGCCACCCAGCAGTTTTTTCATGTCGGCGAGCAGGTGCCGCAGCGTGCCCGTCATCAGGACAAACTCTGCGTCCATGCGGGTCAGTGGATCCCCGTCGTCATCGCCTTCATCGTCGGCACCGAGAAAACGCATCTTCCTGATGACCCCTTCTTCGTCCATCACACAGCTCAGCAGGTTGTCGTAGACGAAGCCGAGTTGCGTCAGTCGCATGCCGTTGGCAACGTGGTCCTTGATCGTATTGTCGTTCAGGTCGAAGTCCGCCCAGCGGACGACGGAACGGGGTTCGGCCGGGTCCTGCATCCGGCATTCGCGGCCCAGCGCGAACTGGCGCGGCGCGCTGCCGAAGAAAATCTTGTTCAACAATTCCCCGACAGGCCGCTCGAACTGCAGGGGGGAAATCGTGACTTCGTCGAACGGTGCACGCAAATGCAGCAGGAACCGTTCCGCCGCGGCGTTCTGCGCAGCATCGATTCCGAGGAGCTTTTCCCCGACATCGACATAGCCGTGGATGCGGTCCGACTTGAGCATGGCCTTCGGCAGCAGTTCGTCGCGCGTCTCCGCCTTCAATCGTCGCTTTTCCCGCGTACCGGGCTTCTCTTTCATGCGCGCCTGGTACTCCTCGATTCGCTTTTCCAGCTCTTCGTTTACCGCGGCGGCAGGCAATACCCGTGACTGGCTGCGAAGCTTCATGAGGTCGGCACCGTTGACCCGGCGCGCAAGATTGTCGCTGCTTTCCGCGTCAATGGGCACCCAGCCCGACCGGCGCTCGGTCAGCGGGCCGCAGGGCTCGAAGGCAGATCGCCGGAGCTTCTCGGAGACGGTATCTTCGGAGTCGGGCCAGCTGCCGTCGAGGCGAAAGAAACGGACATTGCGGAACATTGGTGCTCTTTAATTCGCGAGGGGGCGGCGGAGTATCGTTTCTCGATGTCCGCTTGTCCAATCGCAGCCGCGGCCGTGAACTGCTCGTGTTATGTCGAACAGTGATCGTGAACTGCGTCACAAAAAGCCAGGACCTGAACCTAAGTAGAGTGTTTTATTGGCTTTTCTGGCGGCGGCAGGACTCCGTCCAGGCTCTACCCTTGTGACTGCAATACCGTGAAGGGGGCGCTTACAGGGCGCATACACGGGCAAGTCGGAGGACGCTGACAATGAAAAACGCGACATTTGCATTCGGCCCGATCGTCGGGGACCGTGAGGACGGGGCACCCGTGGACTACGCCCGGTACGGCAATGAGGTCCGCGACCAGCTCGCAGAGACCGACATCATGCTTGCGGTGATTCTCGACAACGACGACGAGCAGCAGGGCTTCGACCCCTATAACTCCGTCGACGCCTGAGCAGGCCT